>Ga0209572_1001064_pt1 | contig 24270 bp, 26 predicted proteins | sample EBPBio232012_DNA_FD_185867 | JGI IMG/M metagenome (GOLD analysis project Ga0209572, IMG submission 185867) | Wastewater treatment Type I Accumulibacter community from EBPR Bioreactor in Madison, WI, USA - Reactor 1_1/23/2012_ DNA (SPAdes)... | ecosystem: Engineered > Bioreactor > EBPR >...
TAAGTTATTGTTGGTTTCAGGTTCTGATGTAACCAATAGAGCCAAGCAACAAGAGAATGGTGTATTGGCAGCTAAGGAAGCAGGAGTGAAGCATATCTTCTATACAAGCTTCGAACGCAAGAATGAAACTGGCACATCTCCAGTGAGTTTTATTGCTGACTCACATTTGCAAACAGAGAAGATTATCAAAGCGAGCGGTATGGATTATACCATATTCCGCAACAACCTTTACTTTGATGCATTGCCTATGTTCTTCGGAGAAAATGTTGCAGAGAACGGTATCTTCTTGCCTGCAGGAGAAACCAAATCATCTTTTGCCTTGCGCAAGGACATGGCAGAAGCCACAGCGAATGTGTTGATTGGTCGTGGCCATGAGAACAAGGAGTATTCCTTCAGTAATTCAGAAAAAGTATCAGTAGGTGATATTGCTAAAAGCTTGGGTGAAGTTCTCGGCAAAGACATTTCATACACAAGCCCTTCTTCGGAGGTATATGTAGAAACTTTGACAAAGGCAGGTGTGCCGGCTCAATACATTGGTATGTTCAATGGTTTTGCAGCAGCTATAGAACAAGGTGAGTTTGACGTTAACAATAATGATTTGGAAAACATACTCGGTAGAAAGCCTGCCAATGTCAAATCTTTTCTTGCGGAAACTTATGCAAGCAAGAACTAAGATGTTCATTCTTTCAAATAGCAAAACAGCCTCTGTCAAGAGGCTGTTTTCGTTTATACTAAAATATGAGTTGAATACTCAATTCAATAATCTTTCCACCTTGGTTCTTATCTCCTCTTCTGAAGCAGGAACATGGTCGCGCTTTTGCTTAAGGTAGTTCTTCCAAGCTAAATGGTCTGCAAGATGACCCACTGTTTTTACTTTAAATGTATTCCCCGTTTTTGATACAAGGTAAATGAGCGCACCCAGCACAACTAATGCAATGCCTCCAATGAACCAATCAAGCGCAATGGAAAATGGAATACAAGCAAAGAACAACACCAGCAATATTCCATAAAGTACGCCATTGGGTTTTAATATATCCATCTTGAAACCCATTGCTTCGTTCAGTTTTTCCACTTGCGCTTTGCGTGTGTTGGAAGGAAAGAGTTTGTCCAACTCCGATTCATCCGTAATAGTTGATGAAGCAACTCCCACAACTTGACTGATGGCAGATTTCAGCTTATGAAAAGCCATATCCGTGGTCCATTCACCGTTGAGTTCATCAGCAGTTTTTTGAATGAGAATGTCTTTCAAACTCGAAGCCGAATAAGAAGTGCTCTTGAAATCTTCCTGATTGATATTGACCTTCAACTCGCGATTGACATTGGCAATCACTTGTTGCAATTTATCATGAGTTATTGAATCGGACATGATACTATGTATGTAATTGTATGAGTAAATGCAGATTTAATTCTCACTGTATTCGCCACAGCCACTCAATGTTTTTTTACCAATGGCAAGTTTGCAAGAGAAGTTGTGCTTACCACCGGCATTATCAGTACAAGCACCCGGCATGATGCTCATTGTTATAGCTTCGCCTTTATCTGTGCCTTCTACCACACCTTCAAAGTTGACCGAGCTTTTGCCGCTTGCAGGTTTGCCATTGCCTTCCATCACCCGATTCATTGTCACTTTCAACGTGTCTTTACCGCTGTTTTGAATTAGGACCAACGGAAACGTGCCATTCATAGATGATTTTAAATCCAGCGCCCATCCATTGCCCAGGCCTTTGAAATAAGCCTCAGGACCTTTGTCCACAACTGGTTCAGGAAGTGGTGCAGGTTTTACTTCTTCGGTTGGTTGTGCTGCAGGTGGAGTAGTTTTATTTCCATTGCAAGCGAATGCAAAAAGAGAAAGGGCGATGAGAGTGTATTTCATTTTTATGTTGTTTGTGTGTTTGTAAAAGTTGTTTCTATAAAGAGATTACCACTTGCGTGAACCAAGTACTGTTTTTGTCAATAAAATAAAGATGGCAATGAGCGCAAAGAAGTAAACCACATCGCGCGAGTCAATCAATCCGCGGCTGAGCGATGAGTAATGATCTTGTATGCCAAGCTTCATAATGAAGTCGTCCAAAGAGCCGAATAGGTCAAATGACCCTAATGACTGAAAGCCGGTAAACATAAAGAAACACAACATGGCCGCAACTAAGAAAGAAACGATTTGGTTGTTGGTAATGCTGGAGGCAAAAATGCCAATAGCCACATAGCCTGCGGCTAATAGTAGCAAGCCGATATACGAACCCCAAGTTCCACCGGTATCAATATTCCCCACCGGATTACCCAAGCTATAAACAGTTATGAAATAAATCAGCGTTGGAATTAACGCAATTACCACTAACAATAACCCGGCAAAGTATTTTGCCAAAATAATCTGTGTATCCGTCAACGGTTTGGTGAACAATAACTCTATGGTTCCCGCTCTTTTTTCCTCCGCAAATGAGCGCATCGTAACCGCTGGAATGAGGAACATAAACACCCAAGGAGAAATAAAGAACAAGGTATCAATGTTGGCATAACCCATGTCGAGGATGTTGGAGTCACCAGGGAATATCCACATGAACAAGCCTGTGATGAGCAGGAATACACAAATTACCACATAGCCTATCAATGAGCTAAGGAACGTACGTATTTCTTTTTTAAGCAGTGAAATCATAGTTGAAAAACGGGCAGTTAGGACAAAACAATTTCTTCTTTCACCGTCCATGCTTCTGCCGGAGCAGCGAAGAGCGATTTTGTTTGTGGCCAAACTTCGGCAAAGATGGCAGAGTGACGGTATTTTTCAAGAAAACTTTCATCTTCCCATTTGCTATAAGTAAAAAACACATTGCCATCACGCTTCTCACGAAGCAAGGTCAAATGGCGACAACCTTCTGCCGCCCGTATTTGCTCTTTGTATTTTTCAAAGATGTTTTGAAAATTAGATGTAGCTTCTTTTCTAAAACTCATCTTCACTATGCGCGTTACCATCAAATTCTATTCGGATAATTTCTCCTTTTTTTAAACTTAATAAACTAGATGCGCCACCGCCTTGGTCTGTAGCACCACCGTTAAGGGCAATCAACAAATAACCATTGCTAGCCCACATGGCTAGACGTTCGCCTTCTACCACGTCACTGTAGTTCGTGCTAATACTGCGTATAGTATAAAGTGCTCTTTTGAAAAGGATGGAGAAGTTTCTTCCTTTTCGCTCAGCTTCAAAAATGTCTTTGGTGATATTGCAATAGACATTCCCGTATTTATCGATATATTCTACATGCCCGGTTATGCCATCATTTTCTATCGTTGGTTTTTGGCTTAATAGTTGGCGATAATTATCAGTTCTTTTTCCAACAAAGTCAATCGCACCACCTTTAGACAAATGAGCGGCTACTGTAGAAAATACACCACGCATAGGAAAAGTCCAGTCCGCGCCTTGCTCCAAGCCAATCTCATAGATGTCTTCCGGTTGTTCGTCAAAGATGAGCGAGAAGATGCCGTTGTCAGCAGCAATGAAGTAGTGACTCATGTGATGCACCACCAGATGAGTTTGTTCCGCGCTATATTCAGGATTGATACCAATAACATGCACGGTGCCCATTGGAAATTGATGCCACACACTGCGTAAAAGGAAGGCTGCATTGTGCAAATCGAAAGAACGAATGTTGTGCGAGATATCTACTATAACAGCTTGTGGAGCACTGGCAAGGATGGCGGCCTTAACCGATGCCACATAGTGGTCAGTAATTCCCAAGTCCGATGTAAGAGTAATGATTGCCAATACCTTTCCCAACGAGTGACAATTCAGAAGATAAAAACTTATCAACCGCCTTTGTCATCGAGGTTACGAAAGTGAATTACAATTATGTTTGTCCTACATAAAAATCGAAAGATTTATCAAAAAAACAATTAACGCTTGACAGAGAAAGAAATCATTCTGCCCGAAGTTGATCCTTTGGAATTTTTTGGCCCCGGTAATAACAAGTTCAAATTAATACAAAGCAAGTTTCCTAAACTGAAGATTGTAGCTCGGGGCAACCACATCAAAGTAAACGGTGACGATGCTGAAATTGATCGTTTCGATTTGCTTTTAGAGCGGCTTTTCGCACACATTGAAAAGTACAACGCGCTTCCGATGGATGTTTTGGAAAAGGTATTGGATGGGAAGTCGGAAGGAACCAATGAGCATTTTACCAGTAATGATGGTGTTTTGGTTTTTGGTCCCGGAGGACATAAAGTAACGGCTCGCACCGCCAATCAAAAACGCATGGTAGAAGCTTGCGATACCAATGATATGGTTTTCGCTATTGGGCCAGCAGGTTCAGGAAAGACCTACACCGCAGTTGCGTTGGCAGTTCGTGCATTAAAAGAGAAACAGGTAAAAAGAATTATTCTTACGCGCCCGGCAGTAGAAGCAGGTGAGAACCTCGGTTTCCTTCCCGGTGACTTGAAGGAAAAGCTCGATCCTTATATGCAGCCTTTGTATGATGCGCTTTCAGATATGATTCCGTTTGAAAAATTGGCGGATTATATTGAGAAGAATGTTATTGAGATAGCACCACTCGCTTTCATGCGCGGTCGTACATTGGATAAGGCATTTGTAATCTTGGATGAAGCACAAAATGCTACTGTAAGCCAGATGAAAATGTTCCTTACTCGGATGGGACGCGATGCCAAGTTCATCATAACAGGTGATGCTACGCAAGTGGATTTACCGAAAAATCAACCAAGCGGATTATTGCGTTCGGTAGATATGCTTCGGAATGTGGAAGGCATTTCCGTAATTGAACTTACAGCTGATGATGTAGTGCGTCATAAGTTGGTGAAGAAGATTATCGAAGCATTTGAAAAAGCAGAAAAGGTGTAGCACACTTCACTTCCAAAATTGAAACGTGGATTTTATAAATATCAGAATTTAATTATGACAACAACTATCAAAACAATTTTTTTGTCATTGACACTATTGACTGCCTATTCCTGCAATAATCAAGCAACAAGCAATAGCACCGCAGCACCCACACAAGACACAGTGCCTGAGAGTTCCAAGACGGAATCAAGCGTCCCTACTATTCAAAACTGGCAAGGCAGCTATACGGGCCTTTTGCCTTGTGCGGATTGCGAAGCAATTGAAACTTCGTTGGCTTTATATAAAGATAATACTTACGTCTTGTCTGAAACTTATGTTGGAAAGGGTGATAGTGCGGAACACGTAGCTAGCGGAAAATTCACATGTGACGGCAACAAGGTTAAATTGGAAGGACTTGATGGTAAATCTTCGTTCTATCAAGTGGAAGAGAAGCAAGTGCGCTCATTGGATATGAACGGAAATCCCATTGAAGGCCAGCTTGCTGATACCTACATCATGCCTAAAGATGGGAATAATCAGGTGGAGGGCAAGAGATGGCAGTTGATTGAACTAAATGGTAAAAAAGTGAGCGGCACACCTGAAACACATTATATCATTTTTAGCCCTAACGATGGAAAGTTGATAATGAAAGCAGGATGTAACACAATCATCAATAGCTACAAAATCAAGAACAATGTGCAATTGACGGTAACTGGTGGTATCTCAACCAAGATGGCTTGTGCAGATAAAACCGAGGATGAATTAATGAAGGTGTTATTGATGATTGATAATTTCACAACGGATGGCGTGAGTTTATCTGTGACAAAAGCAAAGATGGCTCCACTTGCAAGGTTTAAGGTTATTGAAAATTAGTCACATTTTCAATGACGCTATACTCTCTATAAAGACAAGACCAAGGATGAAGAAGACCGTTCTAATTATTCTTTTGATTCTGAATATGGTCGTATTGTTAGGCCAACTTTGGCCCGAAGGCGCACCACCGTTTGCGAACAAGGTTAACGTTGTCTTTCTTGTTGCTAGTTTTTTGTTCTTCCTTTTTACCTTGGTTAATACCGGAAATAGGAAATAAAAAAGCGAGGCATTTTGGCTCGCTTTGTTTTTTATTAACTTAACTCAAATGTCTATTCTTTGGGTTCTTGTCGTTTTCCAACGGAGAACACGCGCGATACGTTGAAACCAAACATGATGTCTCCTTTTTCCCAACTACCGGTGGTTTCCGTTATAAAGCCCTTTTCATTCATGGGTTTACTATTAGTAAAGTGCAATTGGAATACGTGTCCGCCTGTTTCTATGTCAAAGCCAATAGAAAGTGAGTTGGTGTACATGTCTTCTATTTGGCCAGGAAGCACATACACATACTCTACATTGAACGAAGTTCTTCGTGTGATTTTGTAACGTGCGCCAATTCCGCTAGCAAATACATCATTCATCACTGTTGAATCTTTCACTAAGTTACGGTGTACCACTGTTGGTGCCAGTTGAATGGAAAGACTTTCATTGAATTTACGTGCAATCAATAGTTGATGGCAGTAATACATTCTTGAGGTAAAATAATTGGTTCTGGAAGTGTCTTCCCATTTGGTCATGCGGACTACAGCGCTTGAAAACCAAGATACACTTACCGGCATTTTTTTCTTTCCGGAGCTTTGACGAAGAATTTTATACTTCACAAATGCGTCTGCTTCTTTATTCACATTGGAACGACCAACACCAACCATCAAGCGGTCATTGATGCCGTATTCAAATCCCATACGCATAGAAGCCACGTCTAAACCAAACAAATCATACGCACCGGTATTGATAGCTCCAAAGCGGTGAGAAATTCGAAAATCCAGCACCCCGCCCGCAGCATTTTCAACAGAGTGCATATTGATGACCCTTGTAGTTTTGAAAGTAGCGGTGGCGTAATTGGTCACAGGTTCTTCTTCGCCTAACAACGAAAGTAAATCTACCTCAGTGGTATCTGTTTGTGCACTCGCTTGGGCAAAGCAAAACAGGGCTATCGCAAATAGCCCTGTTTTAAAAAATGCTGAAGAATATCTTCTCACCTTATTCTATTACTTTTTAAGTTCTGCAAGATTTGCACTAACTACAATTTCAACCTTGTTTGAGATTTTATCTTTGTTGGTGGCCGGAACTTCGATTTTAAAATCAGCGGGATTTACAAAGAATTTAGAGTCGGCTGTAATAGTGCCGCCCTTCACAGTAATTGTACCATCGGTGCTGATGTCCTTCGTTTGACCATGCATGGTTAGTTTACCGCTTACTTTTACTTTATAAGTTCCGTCTGCGGTGAACTTCACACTGCTAATGTTATCAATTTTTCCTTTGAAAGAACTTTTAGGAAAGGTATTGCTCTCCATATAATTTTCATTAAAGTGCTCTTCCATCAAGGCTCTTTTGAATTTGAAACCTTTTACCAGTACAGACCATTCCATATCACCTGTTGCTGCATCGATGACGCAAGTTGCCGTGGTATTAGTAGCATCAATATCTTCCACGCTGGTTCCTGCATGGAAAGTAATGTTGCCCTCTTTTGTAAAATACTTTTGGGCGGTCGTGCTTGTCACTGCAAGGGCTGTGATAGCCATTAACGATAGGATCTTTCTCATTGCTTGTTTGTTTTTTTAAATAAGTAGTCGTTTATTCTTTTACCACAACACATTGCTGCAGTTGTACATCAGTATTGTAGCCGATGCAGATTCCTTTAATAGCAACAACGGTGCCACTTGTTAGAGCGCTAACATTTTCACCTGCTTTCATAAGGCAAACAATTTCGGCTAGCATATCGGAAGTTGCTAAAGTAACCTTGGTATCTCCTGTTTCAGTGGTTGAAACATTATTGATGGTGCCTGAAACTTGGATTGTTTTGTCCAGGTACTTTCCTTGTGCTGCCTGTTCTGTTTCTGAAAATTCAACAAATAAATTTTCAGCTGTTAGAGTAGCTACAGGTTTTTCGTTTTCTGCTGTACGATGTGGTTTATTCCAGAGGTAAGCACCTATTCCGATACCAATGGCGAGCAGAATCAAGCCGACAATAAGAATTTTTTTAAGCATAATTTTTATAGTTTATTCTGGAAAGCCGGTGGCTTGCCATTTTTCTATTGCTAAAATATCACAGGCCGCAATTCGTCCTTCGTTTTTGGGCATTGGAGAACAGCCACTTGTCTGACGAATGTTACAGAGCATGCCAATAACCTCCACGCCTGTCTTTACGTCACTATAATTGGTAAGATCTAAACCATTCGCTGGTGAGGCACCACCATGACAAGAGCTGGTAGCACATCGGGTATCCATGATGGCTTTTATTCTTCCGGTATATGAAACTGACGCGGTGGTATCACATGCGCCCGCTCCATATAAATATTGTTCGTTGTCGTAATAGCATGAAGACAAATTGACCAATGCAAATACGCATAGCACGAAAACAAATATGTATAGATGTCTAATCTTCATAAATAAAGTCTAGTTGTTTGGAGCGCCCGCATCAACCCAAGTTTGGAATTGACTTTTATAACAATCCGGAAGACCTAATGTGTTGTATGGCATCAACGGACTTCCATTGGTACCGTTCAAAGCACTCATCAATAATCCATTATCTGCAACGGCTTTAACCTGTGTATAATTCGTTAGAGAGATTCCCCCATCGGGCTGACTTCCGCTGTGGCAACCTTGACAATGCAATTGAACAATCGGAAATAAATTCACCGAGAACGAAAATTCATCAGGGTTACAATCGGGAGTACAAGTATTGTTCTGTGCACCCTGCAGAATCCAATTTCTAATAAGGTCTCTTTCCTGTTGAGTAAGCGGTGCATTTGGTGGAGGAGGCATTCTATCATCCGGATCTGTTTCAGTAATCATTTCCCAAAGGTCACTGCCATTTAGATCACCTGGGTCTACTTGCTCCATCACATTGTTATAATCAAAAAGCCCTACACCATCCTCTTGTGTGGCCTGATCGTGACAATCGGGTTGGGCGCATTTAGAAGTAAGTAATGGTAAAATTGTCGTTTGGAAATAGACCACATTCGGATCACACGGGTTTGGGTTTGTAATGACAACAGTATCTGGAGGATTATTTCCACCTCCGGGATTGAGCGGAATATCCAAAAAATCGGGGTGATGCTTACAGGAGAAAATAACTCCGGTCACAAAGAGCAACGTTACCAAGTAGAGAAAAATGTTCTTAGTCATTCTAGTGCAAATAAAATAAAATCAGTTTCTAAAAAACACTAAAGTATGTCAATTTGTTATTTATCATAATATTCCTTAGAAAAGCGATAGTCTAAATAATTTATTGTTTTGAAAAAAGAATTCTTTACCCAAGACTTTTGAAAGTAGAATTGTAATAGATGTTGTAAACGCATCAACCCCCCCTACATATTATCTTGATGGCGTGATAGATAAGGAGCTGATAAAAAGATGTCTGCAGGAAGACCAACGAGCGCAGAGCGAACTCTATAAGCATTTGTATAAAATGCTGATAGGCGTGTGTTGGCGTTATGCTTCCAATAAAGAGCAGGCCGTGGAGTATTTGAATTTGGGGTTTGTGCGGATACTGCTTAATCTCAAGAAATACAAGGAGCACATTCCTTTTGAATTATGGGCAAAGCGGGTGACGATAAATTGTATCTTCAATGAGTTTAAGAGAAATAAGAACTGGGCGAAGCGCAATGATGTAGTAGAAGAACAGGAATTAATAGAAAAGGCTACGGATAAAGAGTTTTTTGAGCATCAGACGGAACTGACTGATTTGATAAAAAGAAAAGTGCTACAACTACCACCAATGACAGCGAGGGTTTTTAACCTCTATGCCATTGACGGTTATATGCACAACGAGATAGCGAAAATGCTCGGAATAAGTGAAGGCACAAGTATGTGGCACTATTCCGAAGCAAAGAGGAGAATAAAAGTAATGCTAGGCATAAATCCTTCTGAAGGAAAAAAATGAACGGTGAACATCACATATCGGAAGATTACTTCATTCCAGATGGCTTGGAATTCCGCGATGAATACTTGCACTCAGCAATGCAGATATATCAACGCGAGCGCAAAAAGGCATTGTGGCTAAAGAGGACTGTAATTATGGGGATAGCCGCGCTGTTCATTTCAGGCGCTCTTTTTTGGTTATCTGATGAGTCCGTAAAAAATCAATATAGTGATGCACAAGAACAAGGTACAGGAAGAGCAACCGAAGAGGGCGGAAATAAAAAATCAAATAGTGCATCTCATTCCGAAAGGGCAAACACGGTAGCAGAGATAAAGAGCATTTCTTCATCGGTAAATGACGAAGATGAAATGCACACTAATGAAAAACGTGAAATAGACAATTCATCAATCAATGAAAAAGAAACTGCATTGAATGCAGAGGCTGACGGTCAAGGTGGTTCGCTAAGTAGTGGGAGCGAACTGCCTGATCCAAAGCCATTAAAGATTATAGAAAAAAATGTAAATCAGGAGCAGCGTTTAAAAGATAAGATAATGTTGCAGAGCATCACATCTATTGAGCCAATTCATTCGGATAATTCATTTAGTCATTCAGATTCGAACATGGGTAATGGTGATAGTCCAATGATTTCTCCTTCTTATCTGATGATACAATCAATCGTTCCAAAAGTGCTAAAGGTAGCAGCTCAGTTGAAGGAGCTGAAAGAAACTACGCCATTGACTATTCCAACAAACAAGAAGTTCAAGCCTTATTTGGTTCTTGGTTTTAATCCGCTATCAGATTACGGTTCTGGATGGAAGCGTTTCAAAATGGATCCTTACATCGCCCTCGGTATTGACCATCGATTGGGCAATGGTTGGAAGGTTGGAGCTGATGCACGTTATTATTTTATTTCGGGATTGAGTCATCCGCTGACTTTTGAACAGACTATATACGGACAAGGTTTTGAAACCAATCAGACAACAATATACACTGACCGATTGCATTATGCGGGTGTTCATTTAACTGCGCAAAAGAAATTCGGTAGGCATCAGGCATCACTTGGATATGGGGCGGATTACTTGGTTACAGGGCGCAATAGTATTGAGAATCGGTTGTACTCAAGTTTTGAAAATGTTTCTGGAAATGCTTCTTCAACAAGTGGATACGTTCTTGGATTTAGGAATTTCAATCATAGCATTTCATTGGGTTATGATTATTGGATGGGCAAAAACAAAGCTATTGGACTAAATTATCAATTAGGGCTTACAGATGTAAGTGCTAATAAATACTTCACACAAGGGCAATTTGATAGAAACTCCATGTTGTCAGTTCACCTCAAAATGTATTTAAGATGAAAACAGGACTTTTTCTAACTATGATATTATTACTGGTAGGTTCTCAAGCATGCAAGCGAGAACCTTATCCTGAGGTAATCGTTGGTTCTCCAAAGTTTAGCTTGAGTGGTACGCTGAACGGTGAAATATTGAATTTGGAAGCAGGGAATAACAATCTTTATCTGACTTCTTCACTCGTTCAAAATGAATTTGGAGTTTATGAATTTATGAGCGCTTTTCAAGAAACTACTTGTTCCGATTGTGGTCCTGTTTTTAGTGTTACCATCAATGACATTTCACCACTCGATCCTGAAGAATCTTCTGCAGCCTCCATATTGGATTTGGGTATTTTGTCTTTCGCTACCGTCAATAGCAATTCAGATTTTTTGACGATCAATTTTGACACGCCAAATACACCCAATGTAAATTTCAGTTGGAATTTTGGCGATGGTGACACTTCGCAAGATCATAATCCACAACATACATATGATTCTGCCGGAATTTATACGGTGACCTTAGAAGTTCATTCGACTGGCGGCCCCGGATGCGATGTGACAATGTCACAAACCATTCAGGTAGGAAGTAATCAATACTTGTCGGCACCTTTCAATCTGCATGATGGCATGGGAAACTCAATCGTACTTTCTTATCCACCTAATTTACCTCCTAATCTACAACCGATGAATTGGGTAATCGATGGAAATAATTATCAGGGTAATAATTTTCAGTATAATATTCCACCAGGTCCTGAGGAAGTGGAAATCTGTTTGAATTATTACAATACACAGGCTGATGAGTATGGGCAGTATTGCATTACTTATGATGATGGTCCAGGAAATAATCCGTGTATGACGCAGTTACATTATCAGTGGGAACCGGTTAATGTCAATCTCAACAATGTTCAATTGACCTATCGAAATTCAGTTGGTCAGCATTATCAATCGGTGTCCACTTTGAATAATAATGCTGCTAACAAATTTGAAATACTACAAGTTGATAATTACCCCGCAGGAATCGATGGGCAACAAGCCAAGAAAATCAAAGCAAGGTTTAATGCCTGGTTGGTGAATGAAGAAAATTCAATGGAAACAATCTATATGGAGAACATGGTGGCTGAATTTGCCTTCGTGTATTAAGACGGTTTGAAGTAAACTATTTATTAAGTCAAAATTTCGCAATGAAAACAAGAGTTTTATTCCTATTTCTTGTGCTCGTTTCTTTGGTTGGATGGGCGCAGAATTTTCCTGAACAATGGCAAATTGATGAACCGAATCATTTGCTCACGATAGGTGGAGTTCAGGATGAAGGACTATTCAATGTCAACAATATTGATACAATCTATCTACAGTTCGCGAGCGGGAGTTGGTATTCGCAATTAACCAGTAATTATCAAAGTGGAACCGAATTGGCCGCAACGCTTACTTATCATGGCATTGAATATCCTCAAGTTGGAGTTACTTTTAAAGGACAAACTTCTTATCAGCAAGTAAACAGTCAAAAGAAAAGCTTCAATATCCGAATGGATGCATTTGTGGATGGTCAGGAATTGGATGGTTTCGATGTCTTGAACCTCAACAATTGTTTTGATGATGCCACCTTTATGCGTGAGTTTATTTATCTCTCAACCATTCGTGAATTTGTACCGGCTGCAAAAGCCTGTTATGTCGAACTAGTAATCAATGGTTCGTCTTGGGGGCTTTATCCAATGATTGAACAGTTGGATGGACATTACACCAAAGAATGGTTCTTGAGCAAAGATGGTACGCGCTGGAGAGCTGATGCTCCAGCAGGCACCGGTGGCGGAGGTCCAGGTGGTGGTGGTGGTCCTCAATGGGGTGATGGAACGGCAGCCTTGAATTACCTGGGAACGACTGCTTCTACCTATCAACAGTATTACACGTTGAAATCATCTACCGTTGATAATCCTTGGCAGAATCTTATTAATACTGCAGACATATTGAACAATACAACAACAGCCAATTTGCCAAGTGTGCTTCCTGCGGTTTTGGATATTGATAGAACACTCTGGTACTTGGCCTGCGAAAACGTTTTTGCTGATGATGATAGCTACATCATGAAAGGTAAGATGGATTACTATCTCTATTGGGAGATTGAAACAGGTCGTATGGTTCCCTTGGAATATGATGGTAACAGTGTGTTGGAGCAAACTACTTTAAGCTGGAGTCCATTTTATCATGCGGATAATGTCAATTATCCGTTGCTTAACAAATTGCTGGCAGTGCCTGAATACAGACAGCGATATCTCGCGCACATGCGTACAATCATTATGGAGCAAATAGACGTTTTGCTCAGTGAAAACACTATTGCTTCTTGGAAAACAACGTTGGATGCGCACGTTCAAAATGATCCTAAGAAAATATATACCTACAATCAGTTTGTAAGCGGAGCAACTACGCTACACAATAACCTTCAAACAAGAAGAAATAACCTGATGAATAACACCGAAGTCAATCAAGTAGCTCCGTCTATTTTGAATGTAACCATGGAAAGCACTTCAGGTGTTTGGCAAAATCCTGTAAGCAATACTTCGGTTTATGTTACAGCTGAAGCAACGTCTATGGATGGTATTCACCACGTTTCGCTTTATTATTCATTTGAATCAGTTGGGAATTTTACCAAAATCGAAATGATTGACAACGGAAACTTCAATGATGGCGCAGCGGGTGATGGTGTTTTCGGAGCAGAAATTCCAGGAGCTTCGGCAGGAACATTAGTTCGCTTCTATGTTGAGGCCGTTCGGAATAATACAGCAAGAACCGCGGCCTATTCACCAATTGGTGCTGAACATGACGTTTATTATTATCGCGTTAATCCCGATTGGGCTGATGGTACAGATATCGTCATTAATGAAGTGATGGCCGATAACCAATTTACAGCATTTGACGAAGCAGGCGATAGTGATGATTGGATTGAGTTATATAATAGAGGTAATGAGGCAATAGACCTTACAAACTATTTTATTACCGACAATGATTGGAACCTAACGAAATGGGAAATCCCTGCCGGAACTATTTTGAATGCTGATGAGTATTTGATACTATGGGCTGATGAAGAATCTGCCGAGGGCACAATGCACACTAATTTCAAGCTATCGACATCAGGCGAAACGATTACTTTGATCAATAACAATTTTGAAATTGCTGATCAGTTGACCTTTGGGGAGCAAATAGAAGATGTCGGATTGGCCCGCGTACCTAATGGTACAGGCCCTTTTGTACAACAAGCGCCTACCTTTGATGCCAACAATGTAACAACTCCCATTTCGATAACGGAGTTAACAGCAGAATCTATTTCCATCTATCCAAATCCATGTGGTGAGCAGTTCTATGTTCGCTCGAAGTATGGAATTTCCTCTGTAGAAATTATTGATCTCAATGGTAGAATCATTGACCATCAGTATGCGACCAGCGTAGTAAATACTGCTTCTCTTGCAAGTGGAGTTTATGTGGTAAGAATTCTTACAAAGAAAAATGTACAAACAAACACGCGTTTGATCAAGAGATAGAGCGCAATAACGATTTTCGTTGTTTTGGTTAGTTAAGTGGAGATGGATATTTATCTCCAAATGAAAAGGTCGCTCAAAGCGACCTTTTTGTTTAATATTTATTCGTGAGATAATTAATTTACTTCAGCATTTTCAGGACGCATTTTTTTCATGGCAAGTTCTTTCGCGAAGTCCACAAATACCTTGTGCGCTTGCGTGAATGAGAAACGGTCATCAAAGTTCTTGCTAACGATATTTCTTCGGTGCATACCATTGATAAGTGTTCTGCGAGAATCTGGGTCGCGCAAGGCTTTATTGCTTTCTATCAAATCAATGAAAGATGAGTTGTCAAAATAACCATCCACCTCTTCCAAAGTGAACTCATGAAAATCTAATACTTCCATAAAATTGCGACCATCTTTATCTAACTCATAACTGAGTATCGCAATGAAGATGCTTACATCGCGTGAGAAGTTTTCTTGAGAATCTTTACTAAGCAAGAATGCATATTCAGTCTTCAGATTCAATTGCAAATCGAAAGAAACCTTGAAGAATTCTGTATAGAACTGTTCGTTCTCTTTGAGTGAATTGAAGTGTTCTTCATTACTTAGAATGAATTTTCCATTCATCAATTCTTCCACTATTTGGCGATGGTTGCTAGGATATACCATTGTTTATTTTTTTCGTTTCAGGATATATTATTTTATTTTAATTGCAGGCTCTATTTTCAGCTTAGGTAGCGATATGCTTGAGGTGGTTGTTTTCAAGTTCACCCGTTCTGACTTTTTAGGAAAATCAATTTGTAGGTCAGCATCAAACAACAGACCACATAGAGCAAAGAATTTATCTGTTTCAATATCTTTAAAATCTTTCTTGAGCTCCTTGTAGCACCAGCCGAAGAAATCATTTACAGGCATATTGGCCATCAGTTGTGTCTTAAAATGCTCACGGTCGAAAATCCATTTGTCAAACTCAACTACACCATCTTCAATGGTGATTGTCTCGTTTTGCATAAACTGTTCGAAGAATTCGCGCACCTTGAACAACATGTCTTTGGCATAAACCATCGTGCGACTTCCTTTTAACAATGGAGGTGTATCCATTTTATATGGATTGCGCAAAAATTCAATCCAACCAGTGAGAATCAATGACTCAGTGCGAATGCGTTCTAATAGCGGCAACAATTCATTCACCAACACTTTGGACTGACGAAGCAAATCGCTGTTGGTTTGAATAAGTTGCACATAGAGTTTTTCAAATTCAACGCGTATGGTTTCATCAGCAAAATCCAAGCGTTTGCGATTCGCGTATTCACTCACATCGAGTATTCCGCTGGTAACAGATTCGGAGTGCTTCACGTCCAAAATTCGGTTCAACGGCAATATGTAATACTCAATCCAAAAAGATGCTTTGTGAACTTTCTCACGATAATCCACACGTTCGATGTTGGATTTTAAATCGCGGGTTTCACTTAAAAGTCTGAAAGTGTTTCTCTCTACCAAATCCACAAACTCACGGACTTGATGAGATAAATTCTTGATTCGCTCTTGTAAAATGTCGCGGTCTTGATTTTCATACCTGCGAATCTTTAAGAACAAATCACCAATACTCGATTTATACTTCTCAATCGTTTCAGGCAGCAAAGGTTTGAATTCAAACAACAAGAACTCCATGAGCTTGAAATACACATCGCGCATTTCATAGTCACTTCCCATTGAACGCACCACACGGTATTCGCGCAGACGGATATTCATGGTATGTCCATGCTTTTGAATAAGCATGTCATATATCTCCTTGGTGATGAGTCCATCGGCACTTTGAAACGTAAACAAATCACGCATTACGTCAAAGTTCTGATGTAGGAAACTTAGTATTGTCCGGGGTTCTGCTTTTATCATAAATGTTTCGGTGTTTTATCGCCTACCTGTTTTTGGGTATGACTACACTATCCATCAACTTATTCTTCAATCAAATTATACTTAACGCGCACCTCCTGGAGGTCTGCATCAAATTGCGGAAACCGGAACGAACCGGAATAACGAGTTTCTTGTTCTGCCATTGATGAAGACAGTGTATGTGAAGTGTTTTGTGTCATTTATTCTAAAATCCTTTTTGAGGTGGTAAATTATTCATATAAAAGCTCCGCAAAAAAAGCAAAGCCAACAGGCAAATCTATCTGTGACAGGCTAGAGCAACAAGGGATGTTAATCATTTGGGGAAAAGTTCAAATTTGAACGTTTTCATGAAGTCAATGCCGTGATTTTGACCCAAATGAACACTTTGTGGAAAAAACTTTTATGGACAACTACGGCAATTACTTTTGCGCCCATGTTAATAGAGGTTTTGAAGTCAAAAATCCACCGTGTGACTGTTACGGAGGCCGATTTGAATTATATAGGAAGTATTACCCTTGATCCTGATTTGATTGAAGCTGCCGATATGATCGAGGGCGAAAAAGTGCAGGTAGTGAATATTAACAACGGTGCGCGTCTCGAAACATATATTATCAAAGGTGAAAGAGGAAGTGGCACCGTTTGTCTTAATGGTCCGGCCGCTCGATTGGTGCAAAAGGGAGATATCGTGATTGTTATCACTTATGCGCAAATGACAAGAGAAGAAGCGGTGGTTTTCAAACCGACTATTGTGTTTCCCGATACTGCCACCAATCGTTTGAAATAATTTCAATCTATAAAAGCCTTGAGCGCCACCATTCGAAAAACCATTATCTACTTGCTTTTCTTAGGACTAGCCGGTGGAATGCTTTGGTACTTATACAAAGACATTAGTTGGGAGCGCGATTTGAAGCCAAGTCTTGTAACGGCAAATTGGGCATTGATTGCGTTGTCTTTTGGCATTGGTTATAGTGCCACTATCATGCGGGGTCTTCGTTGGAACATCATGTTGGAACCAATGGGTTACAAGGCCGACCGCTGGACATTGGTTCATAGTGTAGCTTTCGGTTACTGCATGAACAATCTTATACCTCGCTCTGGCGAATTGGCTCGTTGCACCTTGCTCAACCGTGCAGAGCGTGTGCCGGTAGATAAACTTATCGGCACCGTTATTCTCGAAAGAATTGTGGACATGTTGCTGCTGTGTGCAGTCATGTTGCTGGCTTTTCTTCTGCATACTGAAGCGCTTAACAATCTATTGACACCGGCACCAACGGATGCTTCTGCGCCACAAGAAAAGAGTTATCTTCTTTATTACTTGGGTATTGCTGCGATTGTTGGCTTGTTACTTCTTTGGCTGCTCTTTAAGTATTTTCAATCAACCCCGATTGTTAAAAGAGCTTTTGAATTTTTACGTGGTATTGGCGAAGGTGTGAAAACCATCACCAAGTTGCGTCAGCAGGGATTGTTTTGGCTTTATTCCGTAGGCATTTGGGCTGCATGGTTATTGATGGCCTATTGTTCTATGAAAGCATTGAAGGATACCTCACACATGAGCCTTGCTGATACACTTTTCTTCATGGCCGCAGGAAGTTTGGGAATGATTGTTCCGACTCCAGGTGGAGCAGGTGCATTTCATGGCATGTCTGTTTTGGCTTTCCAGGCACTAGGTTACAAAGGTGATGTAGGAAAAATTTACGCTATGATTTCTTGGTCGCTGAAAACGGCATTCGACATAATGGTCGGAGCGATTGGCTTTATCATAGTCACTTCCAAAAAGGTGAAAATTTGATTCTCTATAATAAAATAGAAGAGCTTCAACAAGTTGTCTTGCAATGGAAAACGGAAGGAGAGGAAGTTGTATTCACCAACGGTGTTTTTGATATACTTCATCTTGGCCATGTGGACTACTTGGAAAAATCAAAAGCGCTGGGCACAAAACTCATCGTGGCTATCAATAGTGATGCTTCTGTAAGACGCTTGGGCAAGGGCGATGAAAGACCTATAAACCCTGAGTTTGCACGCGCCACGATCATTTCCGCTTTGAGATGCGTAGATGCGGTCATCATTTTTTCTGATGATACACCTTTTAATATAATCACCTCGTTGACTCCGGATATTTTAGTCAAAGGCGGGGATTACAATCCGGATGAGATTGATGAATCAAAGAAGACATACATAGTCGGCTCGAAGGAAATAAAGGAAGCTGGCGGGCGCGTTGTAAGTATTCCAATCGTAGAAGGCTTTTCTACCACTTCCATTCTTAGGAAGTTGTCATGAATAAATCAAGGTACGTACCTTCGTCTTTCATCATTATAAATATTACATAGTGTCAAACATTGCATTGATAATAGAAGAACGTGCGGCTGATATTGGCAATTTTATGGTTGGTCGTTTGCTGCCTTTTCGCGAAAAGCGAGCCGTTGGTCCTTTTGTTTTCATAGACCACATGGGACCTGCCAATTTGAAGGATTATCAAAACATTGATGTGCCTCCGCATCCACACATTGGCCTTTCAACGCTGACTTATTTGTTTGAAGGTGCCATTATGCATCGAGATAGCACCGGTGTGGTTCAGGAAATCGAACCGGGTGCTGTCAATTGGATGACTGCCGGCATAGGAGTTGTTCATTCTGAAAGAACTCCGGAACGTTTGCGCCACACTGATAAGCGATTGCACGGGCTTCAGATTTGGGTGGCTTTGCCAAAACACCTCGAGGAAACAGAACCAACTTTTGTTCACGTTGAAGCTAAGGATATTCCAAGGTGGCAAGAAGGCGATGTAACAGTTAAACTTATCGCTGGTGAAGTACTTGGGCAGAAATCTCCTGTGCCTGTTCACAGCCGGCTGTATTTCTTAGAGCTAAAAAGCACGTCCCAAACCAAAGTAGGTTTAGGAAGTCAATTGTTTGGCGAAAGTGCTTTGTACATCTTAGAAGGGAGCATCACCGATGGTGGTCATAACTATGGACCTAAGCAAATATTAATTGCAAAGGATGCCAAACTCTGTGAGTTTGAAATGGAAGCCGATACCACCGTTTATATTTTTGGCGGTGAACCGTTTCCTGAAGAACGCTATATTCATTGGAACTTTGTGTCATCTTCCAAGGAGCGCATAGAGCAAGCCAAGGAAGACTGGAAAGCACAGCGTTTTCCAAGAGTCCTGGGCGAGACAGAGTTTGTGCCGTTGCCTGAGATTAAGTTGAAGTGATTATTGGAATTTGTGCATTGTATTACTATAGATAACTATGAAGATTGAACAATTCAACAGAGAAACAAAAGGTTTCTTCAAAGCCACTATTGATGGAAAGGAAGCTGGTCGAATGACCTACTCTTGGGCGGGCGATAATCGCATCATCATAGATCACACAGAGGTTAATCCTGAGTTTAAAGGACAAAATGTTGGCAAGCAAATGGTATTAGCTGCGGTGGATTTTGCACGGAAGAACAACATCAAAATTCTTCCCCTTTGTCCGTTTGCAAAGAGCGTTTTTGACAGGAATACTGACTTGCATGACGTGCTTTAGAAATTCTGTCAGTGGTAAAATATTTAATGACTCGTTAAATCTAAAATGACCTGAAATGCCTGTCAATTGCGAAAAGCTTTAACTATCAAGCATTTTATTTATTATCTTCGCAAGCCTTAACACTTGTTAGGAATGGGCTAAACAATGTTGCGCACTGTTTGCGTTTAGCTTTGAGTTCACAACAAGTTTAACTATATAATTAAAAGAATAAAAAGTATATGAAAAAGGGTCTCCTGTTTTTAGCCATGGCATTTGCAGGCGGATTTATTTCCCTCGGTGCCTACAAAATGTTTGTAGAAAATGGATCGGACAGTGCGTTCATCCAATCATCTTCCAATCTTCCGGTTTACAACACTAACTATTCAGCATTGCCACTTGCTGATGGCTCTGTTGATTTTACTGCAGCAGCCGAAAGAACGGTGAATAGCGTTGTTCACGTAAAGACTCAGTCGACTGCCCAACCTGTATTTAATCCGTGGTCGGATTTTTTCGGATATGAGCAAGATGCAAGAGTTCAAACCTCTTCCGGTTCAGGTGTCATTATTTCAACAGACGGTTATATCATCACCAACAACCACGTAGTTGAAGGCGCAGAAAAATTGAGTGTTACGCTTAACAATAACAAGAACTATGATGCTACTGTGGTGGGTCGTGACCCAAGCTCTGACATAGCTGTTATCAAAATTGATGAGAAGAATTTGCCTGCCATCTTATGGGGCAATAGCGATGAGGTAAAGATTGGTCAATGGGTAATTGCTGTTGGTAATCCTTTCGATCTTACCAGTACCGTTACTGCGGGAATCGTAAGTGCTAAGGCGCGCAATATCAACTTGCTAGGAAATGGCAGCACCAAGAGTGGTGATATTTTCCCTGTCGAATCATTCATTCAAACCGATGCGGCTGTTAATCCCGGCAATAGCGGAGGCGCATTGGTAAATACGCGTGGAGAGTTAATTGGAATCAATACTGCCATTGCTTCGCGTACGGGCGCATACAGCGGCTACTCTTTTGCGGTGCCAACAAGTATTGCTAAAAAGATTTCTACTGACATCATAGAGTTTGGCCATGTTCAACGTGCTTTCATAGGCGTAAGAATTAATGAAGTGACGCAAGAAATTGCCAAAGAAAAAGGATTGAAAGATGTTGCCGGTGTTTATGTAAATGAAATTACTGATGGTGGTGCAGCATCTTACAGTGGAATGAAACAAGGTGATATTATCCAAAAGATAGGCGATGGCGTGGTGCATAATGTGCCTCAACTTCAAGAACAAGTTGCGCGATACCGCCCCGGTGATAAAGTGAAAGTAACTGTTTGGAGAGATGGAAAACAACAGCTCGTGGATGTTACACTGCGCAACAAAAGTGGAAAGGCACAGTTAGAAGACTTTGCTGCAAACACCGCAGCGGAAACTTCTCAATCGCTGGGTGCTACATTTACAATTCCATCAGACAGCGAAATGAATAAATTGAACATTTCAGGTGGAGCTAAGGTTTTGGAACTTGGCCCTGGAAAATTCAAATCGCTTGGTCTTCAAAAGGGATTTATCATTACCAAGATAGATGGAAAGGCAATCAATGCACCAGGCGAGGTTTCAACCACTTTGCAAGGTAAGGAAGGGAAATATGTAGAAATACGCGGATACTATGCCAATGGCATGGAAGCCATGTATGGATTTAAGCTATAGGTAAAGCTTGATTGAAAGCTGAAGAAGGCCATCGAATTCAACTTCGGTGGCCTTTTTTCATTCGTTATTTAACTAAGGCTGAATTACTTTTGCCGCGCTTTTGAAGACAATGATTTCTGCAAAGGCATTATTCAATATTTATCTAATAATTTTTATTCTAAAAAAATGTCTCAATCCACATTGGTATCCGACACTTACAGCAATGAACTGCAAGTGTATGTGAATCAGGAAAAAGCCGCTGTTGACCTGTTGAACAGCGTTGGTAAGCTGCTTTTTGATAAAAGCATCGAGTTAGTACTCTTTAGAAATCATCTTGTGGACATCAGTCCATCAGAAGTGATGAAATTGCAGAAGTATGCCGCTGAAGTTGTCGTGCGTCCCATCAGCATTTTTGATACTGCTGATTTAGCGCGTGGTCTTTATGAAATGGAACTTGCGCCTGCTAAAATTGATATAGGGAAATTGGCGAGCGAGTGGTTGACAGAGCGTGATCATTTTAAAAATCAAACAGAATTTCTTGCCGAAAAACTTCGCAACTTTATGGTGGAAGAAGGCAAGGACATGGAACCACGCGATGTGGTATTATACGGCTTTGGTCGTATTGGTCGTATCGCTGCTAGAGAGTTGGTCAAGCAAGCGGGTAAAGGCCAGCAACTTCGTCTTCGTGCAATTGTTACGCGTGAGAATGATGAAGTAACCTTGAAAAAGCGTGCTGCGCTTTTCGAAAACGACTCGGTACACGGTCGCTTCAAAGGAACAGTAGATATTGACTACGCAAACAAATGCCTCATCATAAACGGGCAGCGCATTCACATGATTGCGGCTAAAGATGCCGGTGCAATTGATTATACAGCATTTGGTATTGAGAATGCATTGATAGTGGATAATACAGGTGTGCTGAAGGATAGAACTGCACTTAGTTCGCATCTTAAATCAAAAGGTGTAGATAAAGTTATTCTTACGGCTCCCGGTAAAGAGGTTCCTAATATTGTTTATGGAATCAACCACCGTGATTTGGATATTGAGAATGAAACAATTTTCTCTGCGGCAAGCTGTACTACTAATGCGATTTGTCCTATTCTAAAAAGTATCCATGACACGCTTAAGATAGATAAAGGCCATATTGAAACGGTTCACGCTTATACCAATGACCAAAACTTGTTGGACAACATGCACAAGAAAAGCCGCAGAGGGCGCAGTGCTGCTGTGAACATGGTAATAACTGAAACGGGTGCCGGTAAGGCAGTGACCAAAGTTATTCCTGAATTGAAAGATAAGTTGACGGCTAACGCGGTTCGAGTACCAACTCCAAATGGTTCGTTGGCTATCATCCATGCTTATGTGGACAAAACAACTACACGCGAAGAAGTGAACGCTATCGTTCGCAAGAGCGCGTTGGAAGGTGATTTAGTAAATCAGATTTACTACAGCATAAGTGAAGAACTTGTAAGCTCTGATATTGTTGGTAATGATTGTTGCTCTGTTTTTGATAGTGAGGCAACCATTGTTTCACCGGATGGAAAAGGCGTTGTGCTTTATGTGTGGTATGATAACGAGTTCGGCTATACTAAGCAAGTGATTCGTCTTGCGAAGTACGTTGCTAAAGTTCGCAGAAATATTTACTACTAAGAGTTGATATGCATAAATGAAAGCCCGAAGATTTTCTTCGGGCTTTTTGTTGTAATGATTTGAATCTATGAACCTTGAATTTTTGAACAAGCCTATAGGCTCATCATCTCTCTGAATCTCGCACTTTGTCTTCTGGATACTTCAACAGTGGTTCCATCTTTTAATGTTAATCTTAAACCTCCGTTGAACCAATTCTCTACATTCTGAACCCAACGAAGGTTGACTATGAATTTACGATTCGTTCTGAAGAACGTATGATCCAATCTTTCTTCTAGGTTGTTCAGCGATTTTAAAATGAGTGGCTTGAAATTGTTGAAATACACGCGCACATAGTTTCCTTCTGACTCGAACATCTTGATATCGCGAAGAGACACAAACCAACACTTTTCACCATCTTTTAAGAAAATTTGATCGTCTTGACCAAGCCTGCCATGATGTATTTGTGGATAAGCTTCATCCGGTTTTTCATCCTCTTCATTAAGCACTTTTTGAATGGCCTCTGCAAGTCGGTCTTCTTCAACCGGTTTTAATAAATAGTCCAGTGCATTTACTTCAAATGCTTTGAGCGCATATTCATCATAAGCTGTCACGAAAATGACTTTTGGCACAGTCTCCAACTCTTCTAAAAGCTCGAATCCATTTTTTCCGGGCATTTGGATGTCTAGAAATATTAAATCAGGCTGATCAGCTTCGATGGCTTTTTTCGCTTCTTCAAAATTGCTGCATTCGCCAATTATTTCAATAGTTGGAAACTTCGTAAGCAATCCCGCAAGTTCTTTTCTTGCCAGACGTTCGTCATCAATTATCAGTGCTTTCATAACTTATGGGTTTTATATCCGGTATAATTAATTCGACTTTTACTTCGTCTTTAAGAGGTATTATTTGGAGTGATGCCTTGCCTTTGTAAAGCAATTGCAATCGCTTG
>Ga0209572_1001066_pt1 | contig 24252 bp, 18 predicted proteins | sample EBPBio232012_DNA_FD_185867 | JGI IMG/M metagenome (GOLD analysis project Ga0209572, IMG submission 185867) | Wastewater treatment Type I Accumulibacter community from EBPR Bioreactor in Madison, WI, USA - Reactor 1_1/23/2012_ DNA (SPAdes)... | ecosystem: Engineered > Bioreactor > EBPR >...
ACGCGCAAATTGCCCGATGTCGTCGAGACCAGAATGCGCGAATTGTTCGACGCGCGTCTGAATATCGACGACAAGCCAATGACGCATGACGAGCTGGTTGCCGCGATGCAGGAAGCCGACGTGCTTGTTCCCACCATTACCGATCGTATCGATGAGGCGCTGATCGCGCAGGCCGGGCCAAATCTCAAGCTGATCGCCAGCTTCTCCAATGGCGTGGACCATGTGGACGTGGCAGCGGCGCAAAAGCGAGGCATTACCGTAACCAACACGCCCAATGTTCTGAACGAAGACACAGCCGACATGACGCTGGCGCTAATGCTTGCCGTGCCACGCCGGCTGGTCGAAGGCGCAAGCCTGCTCGAAGGCGATGGCAAATGGGCCGGCTGGTCGCCGACCTGGATGCTTGGACGTCGTATCTGGGGCAAACGTCTGGGCATTGTCGGCATGGGCCGCATTGGCACAGCGGTTGCGCGGCGCGCCAAGGCGTTCGGCCTGTCGATCCACTATCACAATCGTCGCCGCGTCCTGCCTGCGGTCGAAAACGAACTGGAGGCGACCTATTGGGAAAGCCTCGACCAGATGCTGGCCCGCGTCGACATCGTTTCCGTCAATTGCCCATCCACGCCGGCGACCTTCCACCTCCTGTCGGCACGTCGTCTCGCGCTGATGCAACCCACGGCCTATATCGTGAACACGGCGCGCGGCGAGATCATCGACGAAGATGCGCTGATCGGCCAGATCGAAGAAGGCAAGCTTGCGGGCGCAGGTCTCGATGTATTTGCGCATGAGCCGGCGGTGAGCCAGAAGCTCGTCAATCTGGCGTCGAAGGGCAAGGTTGTGATCCTGCCGCATATGGGTTCGGCCACGATCGAAGGCCGCATCGACATGGGCGAAAAGGTGATCATCAACATCCGCACATTCTTCGACGGCCACCGGCCTCCCGATCGGGTCTTGCCGCTGCGCACCTAGTGCCTTTCAATAGACGCGGGAAACGCGCGCGTAGTCGGCCGACATCTGCCTGTCATGGAAAGATGCGGAACTGCATTTCTATTGAAAGGATTGCCTCATGAAACTGGTTCTCGCTGCCGCCCTTGCGGTTCAATTGCCCCTGTCCAGCATCGCGCTCGGACAAGGATTTGATGTCGTGACACTCGGCGCGCGTGGTGGCATCCAAGACGGAAACCTCAGCGCGTTCCTCATTTCGCCTCAGGGTGATCCGCGCGGCGTTACCTGTGATGCCGGTTCGCTTGTTGCCGGCCTGATTGCCGCCGACCAAAAGGGCGCGTTCGACGCAGTCACAGTTCCGGCCGATTCAGACTTTTCGCGCGTCGGCTACATGCTGGCTGAGAACATCAAGGGCTATCTGATCAGCCATGCGCATATGGATCATATTGCCGGCCTCATCGCCTCGTCGCCCGACGACAGCAAGAAGCCGATCTATGCGCTGCCCTCGGTGAATGCCGACATCGACCAGACCTATTTCAACTGGGACGCCTGGCCGAATTTTGGTGATCGCGGCAAGGAACCGCAGCTGAAGAAATATGCGCTCACCGACCTGACACCGGTGGCAAAGACGGAACTGGCTGGCACGGCGATGAGCGTCACGGCATTTCCGCTGGCCCATTCGGGCGTCGAATCGACCGCGTTCCTGTTGGAAAGCGGTGATGATGCGCTGCTGTGCTTTGGCGACACCGGCCCCGACGAGATTGAGAAATCGACAAATATGGCGGACATTTGGACTGCGGTTGCAGACAGAGTGCGCGACCGCAAGCTGAAGGCGATCGTCGTTGAGGTGTCCTATGTCAACGCGCAGCCCGACAAGTTCCTGTTTGGGCATTTGACGCCGGCGTGGCTGCTGAAATCACTGCGCGAACTTGAAGCCAAAGCCGGCAAGGGCAGCCTGAAAGATCTCCCGATCATCATCAGCCACGTCAAATATTCACTGAAGAAGGGCGAGTCGCCGAAGGACGCAATTCTGAAGGAATTGCAGGCCGACAATGACATCGGAGCCAATTTCATCATTCCCGAACAGGGGATGAAGTGGAGCTTCTAAAGGCCGCCTGAAAATGTGATCCGGCCGGATTCGCTGACGCGGGTCTGGCCGGTGTCTCGCTTTGGAAAACGGCTTGTGTCGAGACGCACAGCGACAGGCGTTTCCCATCCCATCTCCTGCGCAACGATGAGACCCAGCAGCAGGATGGCGTCCGGTTCATGCATGACGATCGCCGCAGGCGCATGGCCGTTCTTGACGAGTTCAAGAAGAACTGCAGAAGCCGAGGACGAACCTATCGTTCCCGGCAGGAACAACACCCTTCCGGCAATCGTTTCGCCGTGCTGGGGATGACGCACATCGGCAATCAGCCCTGTTTTCGGGTCGACACCACCCCAGAAACTGATCGGCGCCGTCAGCACCAGCGCAGACCCCTGCCCGCTCTCGCCCGCGACAAGCAATTCGGCCTGAAAGCTCATCGCGCTTCCTGCGCCAGAACGGGCCGGCCCGTGACCGCGCTTTCGACACAGTCGGCCAACGATCCATACAGCACCGCATAGCCGGTGTTGCCCGGCGCATATTGCGCGAACTTTCCCGAATTGGTCATCAGCACGCCTGAAACATTATCCGGCAGTATTGACGTAACGACGACACATGTGTCGGCAACAATGGTGACGCCCGCTGCCTGGAATGTCTCGACAAGCCCGCGCCGCTCGATCTCGGCCAGCGTATGGCGACCGGTGCAGGCATAGAAGGGAATTGCGGAGTTGCGGCCTGCCAGCAACCGGGCAAGCTCGGTGAATTCAACCGGCGACAAGTGCGGCGACCCGATCGCAACCGCGTCGATCCGATCCGGCCGTTCAGCCGTGGACAGGCGCATTCTCGCGTCAGCGACCATTTCCGCGGTGACACGAATGATCTGTTTCGCACCGACCCGGCCAAGCACCGTTTCTGCATCCGGGGCCTCGGGCGTGACGCCTGCAATATGAAACAGGCCAACCGCACCAGTCGAGGCTGCCGCGGCACCAAAGGCCTTCAGCCGGTCTTCGCCCGGCGATTCACCGATGCCGACGACCACGCCGACGGCATTGCCAGCCTCGCGCCCGTAAAGGCTGCCCAGCACCGGCCAGGCAATCTCCGACCCAAGAAACGGCGCATCCAGTCCTGACACATCAAAGACAAACGACGCGAGGCGGTTCTCTGCCCGGTGTAGACCATGGTCTGGCGCAACGCCGGCAACTGCGCAGGCAATGTCGAGAAAGTCGCCATATCGATTTGTCCGCGCGCCAAGCACGGAATTGCAGAACACGACCGCGTTTGATTCACCCCAGGCAACATCGGTTCCGAGCGCAGGACGATGGCCAGCCTGATAGGGCGCGCAGGTCCAGCTCGGCTCGCAACCGAGCGCACGATAGGCATCCATCATGCGCCGCGCCATGGCCCGTTCATGCGGCGGCAATCGGTCGCGCGAGCAGCCTGTCAGGTCCAGCGCGCCGACATTCAGGGTCGAGCGCACAGCAACCTTTGCGCCACCCTCGACCAGCTTTTCGGCAAACAGGGTTCCCGAATCGCCATGGTAAAGCGCGCCGTCAATATGGGCGGATGCAATCGGTATCAGGCGTGGTGCGCCCAGCAGGTCGGCCGCGCGTGCGACGATCCGCATCGCCATGCCTGCGCCATCGGCCCTTTGGGCCGTTTCGCGCTGGCGGGCATCGAGCGCGACGGCCATTTCTCAGCGCTCGCGCGGACGCGCATAGCGGATCGTGTCGAAACGCGCCGCCAGTGCATCATAGAGCAAAAGTCTGCCGATCAGCGGCTCGCCTGCACCAGTTATGAGCTTGATCGCCTCCATGGCCTGAACGGTCCCGATGACGCCTGTCAATGCGCCAACAACGCCGGCAACCGCGCATGAGGGAACGAGCCCCTCAGGCGGCTGTTCGGGAAAGAGATCGCGGAATCGCGGATTTTTCCTTCCGTCCGGACCAAATGTGTGCGGCGACAATACCGTCACCGACCCGTCGAAACGGCTCACGGCTCCGGTCACCAGCGGGCGCTCCAGCCTTTCGCATGTGTCCGCGATCAAATAGCGCGCGTCAAAATTGTCCGTGCAATCCATGACGAGGTCGCATGCGCTGATCAATTCACCTGCGTTCGACGCGTCAAATCGCTGCCGATGTTCAGTCACAACAATATGGGGGTTGATGCGGGCAAGCTGCCGCGCAGCACTTTCGGTCTTGGCGGTACCGACGTGCTGCGTCTCATGGATCACCTGACGCTGAAGGTTCGACAGCGACACCGTATCGTCGTCGACGATGGCGAGCGAACCTACGCCTGCCGCTGCAAGGTAGAGCAATACCGGCGCACCAAGCGCTCCCGCACCGACGACAAGCACACGGGCGTCTTTCAGCCGCCGCTGGCCGACACCGCCGATCTCGGGCAAGACGATGTGGCGCGCATAACGCGACAATTCCTCATCACTCAGGACCGGCAGGTCAGCCATTGTCACCTGTTCCGGCAAATTTGGCGATTGTATCGGTGGCGACATCGAGATTGTCGTCCAATGTCAGGCCGGAAGCCTTGCGCGGCTTGAGATCATGGTCGCCATCCGGCAGCCAAAGAACCTGCATTGAGGCCGGAAGCGGATAGGTCGCGACCTCGTCCCGCGTTCCAAACGGGTCGCGCTCACCCTGGCAGACCAGCGCCGGCACTGTCATCTGCTCGAGGTGATCAGTGCGCAATTTGGTCGGATTTCCGGGCGGATGAAACGGATAACCGAGGCAGATCAGGCCGGAAACGGAACCCTTGTCGAACAGCTTTTGTGCCACCATCGACGCCATGCGACCGCCCATCGATTTGCCACCGATGAACAGACGGCCTTTGTGATCGAGCTTCGCAATCACATCGAGATATTCGGCGATCAGGCGGTTCGCTGGCGATGGCGGCGGCTTCTGGCCCTGCCGGCGCGCAGCCATGTAGCCAAATTCAAAACGCGCGACACGCATTCCCCTGTCCGCAATCCTGCCAGCCACCGCGTCCATCCAGGGCGAATCCATCGGCGCGCCCGCTCCATGAGCAAGCACGTAAAGCGTGTCCGCCCCGTCGGGACCGTTGAAGAGAATTTCTGCCATGGACAGGTCCTGTTTGCTGACCTGTCTATAGGCCTCCGGTCAGGCTTTTTGAAGCCGCTTGCTTCTGGGCTTGCGGACGGGCTTGGCCTTTGCTCCGATTGGCCGCGGGTTCTCCTCGCTCAGAGGAGGCGCCTCCAGAACTGGCGTGCTACCTGCAATCATGACGCGATTGCGGCCATCCTGCTTGGCGCGGTAGAGCGCTGCATCGGCATTGGCGAGCAGTTCCCTGATCGTGTGGTTGCCGGACTGAAGCGACGCCACGCCAAACGACGCTGTCACAGCCGCGCCATTGGGCTCGCTGAGAAGCTCGATGCCAACGCGCAGTTGCTCGGCTTTCTTGGCGGCACAGGTGATGTCGCAATCCGGCATCACGACGAGCAATTCCTCACCACCGTAGCGGCAGGCAATATCGGTCTCACGCAGCCGGTTGACCAGCACCGCCGATGCGTCACGCAACACCGTATCGCCCTTGGCATGACCATACTGATCGTTGAGGCGCTTGAAATGATCGAGGTCGATCATGATCACAGACAATGGTGCATTGTCGCGTTCGGCCAGGCCGATCGAGCGTTGCAGCGCATCTTCCATGTAGCGGCGGTTGTACAGACCGGTCAGCGGATCTTTCAGCGCCTGGCTGCGCAGCTTGTCCCGCAGCGCGATATTGGCAAGCGCAAGCGACATGGAGTCTGCGATAGCAGTCGCGATTTCCGAAATCTCTTCAAACACGTCTCCCGTCGCGCCCTGCGGCGCAATCACCATGAGCAGACCGAGAATTTCACCGCGCGCTATCATCGGGATCTCGAGCGTGTCACGAACGCCAGCATCATGTTCACAGCACAGATCATCGCTTTCGGGGCGATTGATGTGCTTCTTGCCGCGCTTCAGCGCCCAGCATTGCTGAAGTCCGATTGCGTCGGCAAGCTTGTAATCGTCGTCCACACCCCAACGGGATGACAGCACCAGCCGGTCGCGCGAATTGTTGAAGACATAGAGCGCGCCGCCAAAGCCGGGCAGAAGGTCGGCAGTCGTCGCACGCAGCACGGCATTGGAATCGGAATGATCGACCGCGCTTTGCAGCATGTCCGTCATCTCGAACAGTCGAACGATCTTGGCTCGCTGCATATCTGCCAGCCGCGCCATCCTGCGCCGCGCCCTTGTCTCACGCGCGCCTGCGATGGTTGCGAACAGAAAGGCCGAGATACAGATGATGCCGGTCCACACCTGCAGCGCGACAACGACATTCGACGCATATGTCTGCTTTCGCTGGACAGCCTCAAGTTCCCCCTCGCGCCTTTCCAGTTTGGTCTTGATCGCCGTCGTGAGCAGGCCGATCTTTGCGTTCAGGCCTTCGGTCTCATAGATGGCATGCGCGACCTGACTCTGGCCCCCTTCGAGGGCCGCAACAATGCGTGACCAGATGGACTTGATTCGATCCAGTTCGGCACTGATGTCGACTTGCTCTCCGCCAACCGTCACCACTTCCGACAAGGTCTTTCCGAGCTGCGAGTTCAGCCGGCTCAGCGCATCGACATAGGCGACTGAATTGATGCGGTTGTCGGTGCGCGACATGCCGTTCAGCACAGCCGTGTTGGTTTCCATGACAAGCTGACGGCTGGTCCGCGCATCGCGCATCATCACACGCAGCGTATCCATTTGGCCGGCATATTCCCGCGTGACAAAGAAGCCGACGACAACAGCGATGGTCATCACGGTCATCAATGCGATAGCGAGGATCGATACAGTCATTCTGGCGCGATAGGTATTCGAGCGCCTTTTGCCAGATTCCGGCATTAACTGATCCATCTAACAAGTCTCTACGTTTCTACGCCACTGTTGTCGCGGCTCGATATTCGACCGACCTTGTAGGCTGAATTGGGTTTAACCCCAGTCAAGAGACAGGCTTAACAGGGGGTAAAGCGGGCTGCGGCGTGTCGCGTCCTTGAAATTCCGGCCCATCCGTTGCAAACGCCAGCCGTCAACCGAGGACATTTCATGGCTGTGGTTTCGCGCAAGGTTCCCGCTCCCGACATGGTGCAGATCAGCCGGGCGCTGATCTCGGTATCCGACAAAACAGGGCTGATCGATTTCGTCCGGGAACTTGCCCGCCATGGTGTCGAGATCGTCTCCACGGGCGGCACGCGCAAATCAATCGCCGATGCCGGCCTGCCGGTGACTGATATTTCCGACGTGACGGGCTTTCCCGAAATCATGGACGGCCGCGTCAAGACCCTGCATCCGATGGTGCATGGCGGCCTGTTGGCAGTGCGAGGCGATGCTGAGCACCAGAAGGCCATGCACGACCATGGTATCCGGCCATTCGATCTCGTTGTCGTGAACCTCTATCCGTTCGAAGAGGTGAGGCGCTCCGGCGACGACTATGCGTCGATCGTCGAGAACATCGACATTGGCGGTCCGGCAATGGTGCGCGCGTCGGCAAAGAACCACGCCTATGTCTCGATCGTCACCGACCCGTCGGATTATGCGCTGGTTCTGGAAGCGATGGACGAAAATGCAGGCGCGCTGTCCTACCTGTTTCGACAGAAGCTGGCTGCCAAAGCCTTTGCCCGCACCGCCGCCTATGATGCGGCGATTTCCGGCTGGTTTGCCGAAGCGCTGTCGATCGAACACCCGGCATGGCGCGCTTTTGGCGGACGTCTTGAACAGGTGATGCGCTACGGCGAAAACCCACATCAGGATGCTGCCTTCTACGTCACTGGTGACGGTCGTCCGGGCGTGGCGACCGCACGGCAGGCGCAGGGCAAGCAGCTCTCCTATAACAATATCAACGACACCGATGCTGCCTATGAACTCGTTGCCGAATTCGACCCTGCGGCGACGGCAGCGGTCGCAATCATCAAGCACGCCAATCCCTGCGGCGTCGCGACCGGAGCCACGATTGCGGAAGCCTACGCCAAAGCGCTTGCCTGCGATCCGGTCTCGGCCTTCGGCGGCATCGTAGCGCTGAACCGCACGCTGGATGGCTTGGCAGCGACCGAGATCGTCAAGGTCTTCACGGAAGTCATCATCGCGCCTGATGCTACTGACGAAGCGGTTGCAATTGTTGCAGCGAAGAAAAATCTGCGTCTGCTTCTTGCCGGCAGCCTGCCCGATGCCAAGGCGCCGGGCCTCACGGTCAAATCGGTCGCGGGCGGTCTGCTGGTCCAGTCGCGTGATGCAGGCGCGATCGACGCGTCCGAGCTGAAAGTCGTCACCAAGCGTCAGCCAAGCAAGGCCGAGCTCTCCGACATGATCTTCGCATTCAAGGTCGCCAAGCACGTCAAGTCGAACGCGATCGTCTATGTGAAGGATCGCGCAACCGTCGGCATTGGTGCGGGCCAGATGAGCCGGGTCGATTCATCCCGCATCGCCGCGCGAAAGGCACTCGATGCAGCCGAAACGGCAGGGCTTGCCCAGCCGCTGACACGGGGATCGGTCGTCGCCTCCGACGCATTTTTCCCCTTCGCCGACGGTCTTCTGGCAGCAGTGGAGGCCGGTGCCACCGCCGTCATCCAGCCGGGTGGATCAATGAATGATCAGGCAGTGATTGATGCCGCCGACGAAGCCGGCATCGCCATGGTGTTCACCGGCATGCGCCATTTCCGTCACTAGGCCAACTTGTAGTCGCGGCTCTTCACCCAGGGCAGCAGCAGCCAGCCGATGACGAAAAGGCCGATGATCGGCGTGACGCCAAGGCGCTGCGCATCCTGCGTTGAGAAGCCAAACGCCTCGGAGGCAAACCAGGCGGTGGCGAATGCGATCGCGAACGGCGCGATGAAGGATGTCGCGCGACCCGACAGGGCGTAAAGGCCAAAAGCTTCCGTCACCTTGTCCGAATCCACCTGATCGATCAGTAGCGTGCGCGATGCCGCCTGAATGGAGCCGCCGGCTGCACCGATCAGCGCACCGGCCAGATAGAAAACGATGTCCGGCAGGCTGGACGAGCCGCCCGGTTCGGCAACTGTCATGAACAGGACTTGCGTCGGCGTCGTGGAGATGATCACGACACAGCACAAGATCAGGACAATGATCGACACCATAATGACGGGCTTTGGCCCGAAGCGCTGGTCGGCGCGGCCGCCAAGCCATGCCCCGATGGCGCCCGTCAGATTTGCCAGAATGCCAAAAATGCCAATCTTGATGATCGGCCAGCCGAGCACGCCAGCGGCATAGATGCCGCCGAAAGAATATAGCGCGTTCAGCGCGTCGCGGTAGAACATCGACGAGATAAGAAACGAGAAGTAGCTGCGCTGTGACGGCAGGGTACGCAGCGTTTCGCCAAGTTCAGCCAGCCCCTTCCTGATAGCAGAACCCACATTGGCCGCTTGCCGGGCAACGTCTGGCGTCCAGAGGAACATCGGCAACGCAAAGACGACATACCAGAGAGACGTCAGTGGTCCGGAGGCGCGGTCGCCCTCATGGGTCACCGGGTCGAGGCCAAACAGCGGCGTGATGCCGAGCAGCGTCTTGCCGGTTTCGGGATTGGCCGACAGGAAGCCGAGCACGATAACGAGCGATATCAACCCACCGATGTAGCCCAAGCCCCAGGCGGAACCTGACAGGCGACCAAGCTCGGAGCGAGGCACCAGCGTCGGCATCATCGCATTGTTGAAGACGGCGGCGTATTCCATACCCACCAGCGCCAGCACGATGCCGAGCATCGGCAGCATCAGCGACGCCATGCCGGGGGTCGCGTACCAGAGCATCCAGCAGCCGATGACGCCGATGATCGAAAACAGAAAGATCCAGGGTTTTCGCGGGCCGGTCGCGTCGGCGATGGCACCCAGCACCGGCGAGGTGAGGGCAATGATCGCACCGCCTATGCCGGCGGCATAACCCCAATATTCCTGGCCCTGAGCGGCATTTTCAGCGACATGAGCGGCGAAATAGGGAGCAAAGACAAAGGTGATGATCAGCGTGTGAAATGGCTGCTGGGCAAAATCGAACAGCATCCAGCCCCAGATGCCTTTTTTTGGCGCGCGCGCCGCAACTTCTCTGGCCATGATGCCCCGCTTCCCCCGTTTGTCCTGTCATAGCAGGATGACAGGCAGGCGACACCGGGAATTTTTGACCTTGCGCTTGCTCAGGCGGTCAGCATCCACATGCCGGTTGCGCCGATGACTGTAGCTGCGCTGCGGCCGAACAGGCTGGCGGAACGTGGTGAGGAAATCAGCCTTCCGATCTGTCCGGCCATCAAGACGACGCCGAAGAAGACGATACCAAAGGCGGCGAAGGTAACCAGCAGGATGACGACCAGGTCACGTGCGCCAGTGATACCTGCAGGAACAACGATCGGAAGCAGCATCAGATTGACGATGAATGTTGCCGGATTGCCGAGGCAGACCGCAATGCCTGCGCCGATCGACGCAAAGAAACGTCCGGTCCCGGCCTTTACCGGGGCGATTGCGCAGCTGGACTTCCATATCCTGATTGCCAGCCACAGAAGATAGGCAATACCTGCATATTTTGCGGCCGCAAACCACTCGGGGTAGTTCGTCGCCAGGCTGCCAAGACCAATTGCAATGGCGCCAACGGCAAGCATTTCGCCTAGGCATAATCCGCCGGCGAAAGCAGCAGCGCCGCGCGCATCGCACCCGACGGATCGTGCTACCAGGACCGCGACGAGCGGGCCAGGAGAGGCCGCATAGGCCGTCAGAGCCAGGAAATATGCAAACAGCGCCGCGTAGTCCATCTTGACCTCCCTTTTCCGATCGGCAGTCGAAACCGCCGTTTCGTCAGGGAGAGTTCAACGCAAACTGCCGCAGCGTCATATCAGGTGATCACCTGAAGTTTGTTGGTGGATGTATGAAAGGCACCGCGATCGGAATTGATCCGCAGCCGAATTCAGGACCCTCAGCTCGCCAACATCCAGATTGAGGTAATTGCGATCGTCGCGGCCGTTGCACGGCTAAGCAGGCATGACGACCGAGGAGAGGAGATGACCCGGTTCACCTGGCGGGCAAGCATGATTGCACCGAAGAACACCACGCCAACTGCTGCGAACGTAACCACCAGCACGATGGCCAGGTCGGCAATATTTGTGATACCGGATGGCGCCACGCTTGGCAGGAGCAGCATATAGATCAGCACGGTCGAGGGGCTGCCAAGGCAAAGGGCGACGCCGGCACCGGTGGATGCCAGCCAACCGCTCTTGCCAGACTGCGCGCCAGTCATGAACGACTTGTCGGTCCAGATCCGGAATGCAAGCCACAAGAGGTAGGCTACGCCTGCATATTTCGCGATCGCGAACAGTTCCGGCTTGGTCTGGGCGAGGCCGCCAATTCCCATGGCGATCGCGCAGACCGCCAACACGTCTCCAAGGCACAGACCGGCCGCAAAAGCGCTTGCGCCACGCGCATCGCTGCCAAGCGAACGGGCGACAAGCACCGCAACAATGGGACCCGGTGCTGCGGTGAGAGCAGTCAGCGCGGCGAAATATGCAGCCAGAGCGGTGTAGTCCATGCCGTCCTCCCTCGAAGGGCGAAGCGGCCGGACAAGCCGTTTCGTCAGTGAGAGTTGACTGCAAATTGACGTGATGTCGTATCAGGCGTTCACCTGATATTGGGGCCGCAAAACACAAAAATAGCTGTCAGCGAATGCCGGCCGGGTCGAGCAGGCCGGCACGCACGGCCGCAAGCAGCAGGCTCGCCGTCGAGTTGACCTCGAACTTGCGCATCAGACTGGTTCGATGGGTGTCGACGGTCTTGGGACTGACGCCGAGCAAGTCGGCAGCGCTGGCATTTGTGTGGCCGCGCGCGATCGCCTGGAGCACGGCCAGTTCGCGATCGGTGACCGCAACATCGGTTGCCGCAGCCTGCATCAGCTGTCGTGCGCCGGCACTAACGGCGGTTCGTCCGGCACAAACCTGACGCACGATCTCGGCAATCTCGGTCTCCGGTCCTTCCTTCAGGCAAAGCCCCTGGACCCCGGCTTCGACGAGAATGCCAAGCGTCTGTGGCGTGGCAGAGCCGGTAAACATCACAAAACGCGTCTCGGGCGACCATCTCTTGGACTCCAAGAACACTTCCAGTCCGTTAGCGCCCGGCATATTGTAGTCCAGCACTGCGCAGTCCGGCTTGGTTTTTCTGATTTCAACAATCGCATCGATGCCGTTGGTCACGGTTCCCACGACATCGAATTCGTCGAGCGCCCCCAGCGCCTTGACGAGGCCCCAGGAGACAAATGCATGGTCGTCGGCGATCAGCACACGCTTTTTCATAGCCGGTGGCTGCCATATTTCTTGGTTCGCTGCGCCTTACTCATATCTGCACTTTTCACGACGCTCCCCCTCGCGCCACTGCACGCCGCCGAAAGCGTTCCGCTTGCCCTGACAGGCCCTGTGGACGCCGAAACGCTTGGCTCTCATTTCGAATACATGATTGATGACGCTTGGGAAACCAAGGCTGCCGATTTCATTGGCGACAATCCTGTCGAAACCAGACCCTTGCCGGGTCCGGTGCCCGATTTCGGCTACACGCCAGCCCGGATATGGCTCAAGCTGGAGGTGAGGAACGACACGACCAACATCAATTCCTGGCGCTTCTTCGTCCATGCCAATTTCACCCAGAAGATCGCGATCTACAAGATTGGACCCAATGGGGTTGTGACGACACTGATGGATCTGGACGAAGACAGTCCATTCTCAGCACGACCGATCGACAACCCGCAGATGGTCGCGCCCTTCGAGCTTGCGCCGGGCGAAGCTGCGACATTGCTGGTGTCCTACTACTCGCAAGGTGCGTCGCGGCTTTCCATGTCGATCGAGACGCCCGACAGCATCGCCTCGCTGTCCCGCATTGCTGCCGCCAAGAACTACGCCTTCTACGGCATGATGCTGGTGATGATCGCGCTGGCCACAGTGGCGCTGGTCGCGCTGCGGCAGCCCGTCTTCGCGGCCTATATCGGCTATCTGACCTCGATCCTTGCTTATATCGGGCATAGCGACGGCACTGCGTTCCAATATGTCTGGTCGGAATCTCCGCGCTTCAATTCAAACGCCTCCATTGTTGCCGGTTCTGGCGTGATGATCTTCGGTGCGCTTTTTGCCATCACTTTCCTGCAGACAAAACGATATCACCCGATCATGCATCGCATCCTGCTGGGGGTGATCGCGATGGTTGTTCTGGTCGACATCGTGCTCTGGCCAACCAATCCACAGCTTCTGAAACGGCTGCTGATCTTGATGATATCAGCCAGCGTGCTGACATTCCTGGCAGCTGGCATTGTCGCGGCGCGCACGCGGTTCCGCGAAGTCCGGTTTTACCTGCTCGCCTGGTTCGCCAGCCTTATTCCAGCTTTGATGCTGACCGCCCGCCTGGCTTTCGGTATCGAGACAACAATCATCACACCCTATGACGCGACCCGCATTGCGCTTGCCGTCGACGCGCTGATGATGGGTCTCGCCATTTTCGACAGCTACAACCATCAGCGACAGGCCGCGATGGAGGAGACGGTCGCACATGCGCAGCGCAATCTGGCGCTTGGCCAGCGGTTGGCATCTCTGGAACAAAGCTATGCGCAGGTAAGCTCGCTCGCGCGCGAGCGCGAGGAAAGCGTGAAGGACACGATTCACGACCTACGCCAGCCGATGCACGCTCTGCGGTTGTCGCTGCGCCAGATGTTCAATGCCGGACAGAACAATGCAGGCGATGCAAGTCAGGTCGAATCCGCGCTGGGCTACATGGAAAAGCTCGTTGCCGAACGGCTCGCCGACCACACTGCTGCACAACCGAATACCGTCGCCGAAAAACCCAAGACAGAGACCAGCGAACCGGGCCTGCATGCCGTGCTCAAAGGTGTCAGCGATCTGTTCGCACCTGAAGCGGCCGACAAGGCGCTTGATCTGCGCCTCGTGCTTGCCGCGCCCGATGGCAAGGTCGCGGCCTATCCACTGATGCGGGTTGTGTCCAATCTGGTCTCAAATGCGATCAAATATACACGGCAGGGCCGGGTTGTGATCGCACTGCGCCGCGAAGGCGACGGCCATCGCATCGAGATTCATGACACAGGGCCTGGGCTCAGCGGCACAATTTTCGAGCAGGCACTGCAAAGAAATGCGCGGCTTGAACGCGATCTGGACGCGGCAGACGGCAGCGGGCTTGGACTGTCTGTCGTGATGCAGATTGCCGACGCCAACAATTGGCACCTGACATCTTGTGCCGGCCGTCGCACGGGCGCGACGATCCGGCTCGCCATCCCGGGCAGCGATCTGGTCTAAACCAGATCGCCCATCAGCCCGGCCGCAACCGACAGACGCGACACGGTTATGTCCCCGCCTTCGGTCAGCGCCTGCAACCGGTCGCGCAGGCGACCGATGCGTTCGCCGCCCGCCGCCAACCAGTCGTCGACGGGGTCCGCACTTTTCGGGAACTGCCGGAGCGCCGAAATCGCAATGCCACGCCGGGCTGCCGACAGAGTGTCTTCGGCCCGTGTCAGCGCCAGCGCGTCGTAATAATCGGACGGGGACAATGCCCGCGCTGCGTCCTCGATACGACCAATCCGGAAGGCTTCCGACACGGCGATGACCGCCTTGGCGGCCGCCACATTGTCGGCTTTGGCGATTTTTGCAACCAGCGCGATGTCCTGCACCATTTCCGACAGTTCCAGACGTGACAGGCGCGAGGCCAGTTCACCCGAGACGCCCGCCTCGGCCAGTGCCGCGGCGCGTGCCACGACACGCTCGCGCATGGCCGCCGGTGCGAGCTCGGCGATCTTGGGTTGGAGGGCGCGGCGTGCAGCGCGCAGATCGTCGATCTGCTTGCCGATCGGGGCGGAGCCGTCGCCGTTCTTCAGATCCCAGGCGCATGCCAGGTAAATCAGCCGGCAGACCTGACTATAGAGATCGAGCTGCACCTGACCATCGATCTTGTTGTCCAGCGCATCGATGCCCTTGAACAGCATGTCGAGTTCGAACCCGTCGCGAATGATGGCGAAGGCACGCACGATGTCGCGTGTCGCGCGGCCTGTCGCTTCGCCCAGCTTGGTGACAAAGGCCGGGCCGCCACGATTGATCAGGTCGTTGGAGACGACGCGCGCGATGATCTCGCGACGCAGGCGGTGTGTCTCGATATCGCCCTTGTATTTCTTCTCCATCTTGTCGGGGAAATAGGCCATCAGGTCGGTGTCGAAATGCGACTCGTCGGGAACATCCGATTTCACGATTTCGGTAAACAGGACGATTTTTGCGTAGGCCAGCAGCACCGCCAGTTCCGGTCGGGTCAGCGGTTCTCCGCGCGCCATGCGTTCGGCAATCCGTGCATCCGACGGCAGGTTTTCGACCGCCCGGTCGAGCAGGCCGCGCTCCTCCAGAATGGTCATGAACCGTGCCTGATGGCCAAGCTCGCTGAGGCCTCGCTTGCGCACCAATGAGAGGGCAAGTGTCTGCTGATAATTGTTGGCAAGCACGAGATCTGCGACCTCGTCGGTCATTTCGGCCAGCAGCTTGTTGCGGGCGGGACGTGTCAGGCGGTTGTCACGCATGGCGCTGGCCAGCGCGATCTTGATATTGACCTCCACGTCAGACGAATTGACGCCACCGGAATTGTCGATCGCGTCGGAGTTGCAGGCGCCGCCGACGAGACAATATTCGATACGGCCACGCTGGGTAACGCCGAGATTGGCGCCCTCGCCGATCACCTTGGCGCGCACTTCGGGCGCAGTGACGCGGATGGCGTCATTGGCCCGATCGCCAACATCTGCATTGGTCTCGGACGAGGCTTTGATGTAGGTGCCAATGCCGCCGAACCAGAGCAGGTCGACTTCGGCTTTCAGGATGGCGTTCATGATCTCGGTCGGGGACGCAACGGTCTTGTCGAGGCCGATGGCGTCGGCTGCGGCCTGCGAAAGGGTGATCGATTTCTGCGCGCGCGAGAACACGCCGCCGCCGGCTGAGATCTTCGACTTGTCATAGTCTGCCCAGCTGGAGCGCGGCAGCGCAAACATGCGCTCGCGCTCGGCAAAGGAGGAGGCCGCATCCGGATCCGGATCGATGAAGATGTCGCGATGGTCGAAGGCGGCAATCAGGCGCGTCTGTTTCGACAGAAGCATTCCATTGCCGAACACGTCGCCCGACATGTCACCGACACCGACGGTCGTGAAGGGCGTCGTCTGAATGTCACGGCTCATCTCGCGGAAATGACGCTTCACAGCCTCCCACGCGCCGCGCGCGGTGATGCCCATCTTCTTGTGGTCGTAGCCAGCCGAGCCACCCGATGCAAAAGCGTCATCGAGCCAGAAGTGATGTGCCTCGCTTATCGCGTTGGCCGTGTCGGAGAACGTCGCCGTGCCTTTATCGGCGGCAACGACGAAGTATGGATCGTCAGCGTCGCGGCGCACGACATCCTTGGGCGGCACAACGCCCTTCTGGTCGAGATTGTCGGTGACAGAGAGGAGGCTTGAGATGAAGTTGACATAGGCCTTGGTGCCAGCCGAAAACACCGCATCACGGCTGCCGCCAACCGGCAGCTGTTTCGGATAGAACCCGCCTTTTGCACCGACCGGCACGATGACTGCATTCTTCACCTGTTGGGCCTTCACCAGACCCAGCACCTCGGTTCGGTAATCCTGCGCCCGGTCCGACCAGCGCAACCCGCCACGCGCGACCGGTCCGAAGCGCAGATGCACGCCCTCGACCTCCGTTCCGTAGATAAAGATTTCGCGCCATGGCCGAGGCTCCGGCAGGCCGTCAATACGCCGCGATTCCAGCTTGATGGCGAGCGACACATTGTCCGCGGTTTGGGCAAAATGGTTGGTGCGTGCCGATGCGTCGATGAGGTTGAGGTAGCGCCGGATGATCGTGTCGTCGTCGATGGACGGCACATTCTGGAGCGCATCCTTGATCGCCGATTTCAGGTGTTTGGTCTCGACGTCGGACTGTTTCTGCACCTTTGGATCGAAGCGAGCCACGAACAGCGAATAGAGAGCCCGCGCGATCTGCGGATAGCGGTTCAAGACACCGGCAATGAATTCCTGGCTCTGCGGAATTCCGGCCTGTTGCAGATAGCGGCCATAAGCGCGCAGGATCAGGATTTCGCGCGCGGCAAGGCCTGCTGTCTGCACCAGCGCATTGTAGTCGTCATTGTCGGAAACGCCTCGCCAGGCGGACAGGAAAACGTCCTCAAACAGCGCGCCGCCATCTTTCAGGTCAATCGGTTTGCCGAACGCGTTTTCCAGTTCCATGTCGTGCAGGAAGATGCGGTCGCCTTCATGGTCGGTCAGTTCGAAAGTGCGTTCCGAAATGACCCTGAAACCCATATTCTCGAGCAGCGGCACACGCCGCGACAGGGCCACCGGCGCGCCAAAATGATGGATCTTCAGCGCCGCCTGTTCAGGCGGCTGGCCCTCGTGACGGTAATAGTCGATGGCAATCGGATTTGATGCCGACACCTGCGCCGCGATTTCCGCGTCGTGCAATGCCTCGGTGGCCGTGAACGAACCGCGATAGCTTTCGGGGAAGCGTTCTGCGATCTCGACAAAGCGGCGATCCGTCCCAAGATCTTCAGCGGTCTCGGAAATCGCATCATCCCAGTTGCGCACGATGTCGCGGATTGCGAGCTCAAGCCTGGCCGGGTCGACCTTCGGCGTCTTGCCAACCGAACGTCCGATGATGAAGTGAACGCGCGCCAGCCCGCCTTCCGGGAAGGCCGGGTAATAGGCCGACAGGCGCCCGTCATAGACGGTCTTCAGATATTCGCCGATCTTTTCGCGAGCGATCGAATCATAACGGTCGCGCGGCACATAGACGATCACCGAGACAAATCTGTCGAACCTGTCGACCCGGGGCAGGACGCGCACGCGCGGCCGCTCGCCGAGCGCCAGAATGGCAGACGAGAACTTACGCAACGACGGCACGTCGATCTGGAACAATTCGTCGCGTGGATAAGATTCGATCACGTTGATCAACGCCTTGCCGGAATGGTCGGCGGGGTCGAAGCCGGACTTGTCGATCACCGCCTGCGCCTTTGAGCGCAGATAGGGGATCGAGGCGACCGAGCGAGTATAGGCGGTCGACGTAAACATGCCGACGATGCGCAATTCGCCATCGAGCTTGCCCTTGGCGTCAAATGTCTTGACGCCGACATAGTCGAGATAGATGCGCCGATGCACTTTGGACTTGGTGTTGGCCTTGGTGACGATCAGCGCGTCCGGTCCATTGAGGAAGTCGCGGATTTCGGGCGTCGTGACGACTGCCTGCGTGCCCGATCGCAGAACCAACGTGTTCGGGTCGGCCAGGATGCCCAGCCCCGGCGCGTCGCTCCGCTCCAGCGTGCCGGTCTCGGCATTGCCGGTATAGTGATATTCGCGCATGCCGAGGAAGGTGAAATTGTCGTCGCGCAACCATTCAAGGAAGGCGACCGCTTCGGTTACCGCATCCTTCTTCAGCGGCAGATCGGTATAGCGATAGGTTGCGATTGCCCGGTCGAGGCGGGCCAGCATCGGCTTCCAGTCAGTTACTGCAGCGCGCACATCGGCCAGCACCTTGGCGAGCGAAGCTTGCAAGGCCTGCGCTCGTGCCTCGCTGATCTGCGGCAATTGCACATGGATCATGCTGACCTTGTCGGCGTCGCCCTTCGCCGGAGCACCATCGGCATGAATGCCGCTGACGCCCGATTTTGAATGAGTGACCTGCAGTACCGGATGCATGACCAGGAACGGCTCTACGCCGCCGTCGGAAATCTCGCCCATGACCGAATCAAACAGGAAGGGCATATTGTCGTTGACGACCGTGATGGCCGACACCTTGCGACCCTGGCGCACGATGCCCGGCTCGCGATCAATGACAACGAGGCTGTCGCCTTTCTTGTGCTTTTTCAGCGCCTGGTAGGCAATTTCAGCCGTGCGCTTGATCGCGCCGTCATCATAGGGCGCAAGGTCTTCGGCGGGTGCACGGGAGATCAATAGTTCGAGAAGGTTTTGCGCGGAGGCACCTGATGGGGCCGCCACGGCGGATTTCTTCTCGACAGGCATGATGTGTCCTCCCAGACCGGTCTTTTTTCGCTATCGTAGCAGAGAAATCGACGGATGCGACTGTCACCATTCACGCAGATTGTGAAATGAACATGAAAGGGAGACGACAAATGGCGAAGGGCAAGCAACATGGCGTGATCGCACTCGACCTGCCGATGGCGGATTTGAGCGACGGCACGAAATCATATTTCGCCAAGGCAAAGGAAAAGCTCGGCCTGCTGCCGAATGTGCTCGCAGCCTATGCCTTTGACGAGAAGAAGCTGCGCGCCTTCACCGACATGTATAACGACCTGATGCTGGGTGAGTCGGAACTGACCAAGCTCGAACGTGAGATGATTGCGGTTGCCGTCTCTTCCGTCAACCACTGTTACTACTGCCTGACCGCCCATGGCGCAGCCGTGCGTGAACTCTCCGGCGACCCGAAGCTGGGCGAGATGATGGTGATGAACTATCGCGCCGCCGACCTGACACCAAAGCAGAAGGTGATGCTCGACTTCGCCATCAAGCTGACCGAGACACCGGCGAAGATCGAAGAGGATGACCGGGCCGCGCTGCGCAAGGCCGGCTTTTCCGACCGCGGCATCTGGGACATCGCTTCGACGACCGCCTTCTTCAACATGTCGAACCGGGTGGCAGCCGCAACCGACATGCGCCCGAACGATGAATATCACTCGATGGCGCGGTGAGCCTGGTGCCATCGGTCAAGCTTGAGCAGCTCGACGGCGACTATGCGGTCGCGCGGCTTGATCGCGTTGAAGCGATCCCGGCATGGGCGGATGGCGAGGGCTTTGTCTCGATCAGCCGCACTGCCGACGAGCTGTCGGTCGTGTGCCTTGCCGGACGGGTGCCCTCCTCGGTGCGCCATGAGGCGGGGTGGACCTGCTTCAAGTTCAACGGCCCGTTCGCCTTTGACGAGACCGGCATTGCGCTGGCGGTCATTCGGCCGCTGTCGGAAGCCGAAATCGGCATTTTCCTCGTCTCGACCTTCGACACCGACTATCTGCTGATCAAGAGCGAAAACGCCGCTCGAGCGCGCGTGTTGCTTGCCGCCAGGGGGCACAGATTTGGATAAGGTTAGACGCTTGTCGCCTCGATGGGCTGCGCCAGCTTCGGCTTGACGCGCGCGGCATAGAGACAGCCGGCGATGATGAGCGCGCCGCCGGCAAGGGTCGCCGGGGTCACCTGCTCGTCGAAGAACAGATAGCCGAACAGCATCGCCCAGACGAAGGCGGTGTATTCTGTCGGGATCAGATATTGCGCTTCGGCGCGGCCATAGGCCCAACTCATCAGGAACTGGGCCGAAAGGCCAAGAACGGTTGTGCCGATGAGCAGCGGCCACAAATCTGTCGGAACAGACGCTGCGAGCCAGGGTGCCGCCAGGAGCAGAACGAGGAAGAGACCAAGGTTCTGGATGAAAGCAAAGTCGACCGGATTTGCCAGCAGAGAGAGCTGCCTGACCAGAATGAGATTATAGGCGAAGAAGAACGCCGAGGCGAGCACGGCCGCCGTGCCCATCAGCGCTTCAGGCCCGTAGGCCGAACTGCCGAACTGTGCGGCGACGATGATCAGCACACCTGCAATGCCGGCGATCGACGCGATGATGGCGGTCCTGCCGATGCGTTCGCCGAGCAGGACCGCCGCCAGGAACAGCGCGATCAGCGGTGCAATGAAGGAGAGCGCGATCGCCTCGGCCAGCGGCAGCCGCGCCAGTCCCCAGAAAAACAGGATCATCATGAAAGCGACAACGACCACACGCACCGCATGAAGCCGAAGCGCCCTTGCGCGCGGCAGCGAACTGCCTTTGACCGACCAGGTGGCGCCGGCGATGATCGAAGCGAGCCCGCTGCGCCAAAGCGCAGTATTGTAGACGCCGATCGCCAGAACGAGCCCCTTCATTGCCGCGTCCATGCCCGCAAACAGCAGGATGGCGAAGGCACAGACGAGAATTGGGACAAGTGGGGTCGTATTGTCGGAGGACGTCATTGCAGCGCCAGTTCTGGTTGAGGCGCTGCGTTACCTGAGCCCGCCAGGATCGGCCAGCGATAGTACGCAATATTTCTTGTACCAATCGACAGTGTTGCGTCAGCAAAGAACCTATTTGCTCACATCCTCGATGATGTTGCCGATGATATCACCAATCGCATCGCCGATGATATCGCCGGGCGATTTTTGACCATTTCCCGAAGGTTCGCCGGGCGGTGGATCGTTTTGCGATTGCTCCTCGCGCAAGGGCGGAAGAGGGCCGGGGTCAAAGGGACCGGGACCACGACGCGGAGGGTCGCTTGGTGGTGGCGGCTCCGGTGATGCATCGCCGGACGATGGCGACTTTGGAATATTGTCTGGTTTGACGATGATGAATTTGATCGGCGGCTTGAATTGCTGGTTCTTGCCACGATGACAACTATAGCCCACCACCGGCGACCCCGGAACAGTCCTGCCTCCCATGACGTCCATGCACAATCTGGCTCCAAGGTTGCGGAAGACGCCGTCCTTGCTCACTTCCCACCTGATGTTGCGGGTGCTTGAGTGGCAGTAGGCTGAACCAATCGTGGAACCGCTGAGGATGGCAAGGCACCCCTCGATGCCATCACGAATCCAGAACGAGTTTCCGGGACCGTATGTGAACTTCTGGGTACGTGCGCCGGAGCATCGATTGATCACCAGCCGCGTGTTGGCCTCGAAGTCGAGGCACATATTGCTGGTATGCTGGGGACGCAGTTCGACATTCTGCGTTGCACCGGCTGGCGGAGGTGGAGGTGGCGGAGGCGGTTCCTTGTATGGGGTTGTCCTGACCACCCTGAACTGTTGATTGGGACTTTGCGTGCACTGATAAGCGATCACGCGCGTTCCGTTCTGAATGCCGGCACCTGCAACATCAATGCACAAATTCGTGCCGCTTTTTCGGAAGCTGCCAGACCGCGTGTGGTCCCAGCGCACATAGGCCTGGTTGGCCGCGCAAGGCGCGATGGCGATCGGATCTCCTGCGTTCCCGTTCAACGCCACGCAGAGGTCTTTCACCCGAATTTCGGTTCCAGCCATTTCAAGAAATGTGAAAAGCTGATTGGGCCTGCTGTGACATTCCCAGATGACCAGGAAGCCGCGTGCGTCCATGTCGAGACATTTGTTGGGTTCGTGCCGAGGCTTGAGCAGAACGTCCTTGTTGCGCGCATACCCTTCTGCCTGCACCGGAGCGCCCGCGACAAGCAAGGCGAGAAATATCAGGATGCAGCGGAAGGCATTCCATGAATGGCCGCCCGAAGCGCCCCCGTCCCGGCCGATCAACGCCATCGAACACCTCCCGCCGCAAAGGCTGCATTTGCAGCATGGTGAGCGACAGGGAGGTGTTGCGCATCCTTCAATTGAATGAGTGGTACGCAGATAGAGCTTGATCAGCGCCAGCCGAGACCCGGCGCGACGTGTTTCAGGATCATCTCGATGACATGGGCGTTGTATTCGACGCCAAGCTGGTTTGGCACGGTGAGCAGCAGCGTGTCGGCCTCGGCAATTGCCGTGTCCTTCTTCAACTCCTCGATCAGCTTGTCGGGCTCGGCCTGATAGGAACGGCCGAAGACGGCGCGCTTCTGCGGTTCGATATAGCCAAAATGGTCCTGGCTGTCCTCGCGGCCGAAATAGGCGCGATCCATGTCGTTGACGAGCGCAAAGATCGAGCGCGAGACCGAAACGCGCGGTGTGCGCGTGTGTCCGGCTTCCTTCCAGGCTTCACGGTAGGCACGGATCTGTTCGGCCTGCTGTTCGTGAAACGGCTTGCCGCTTTCATCGAAGACAAGCGTCGAGGATTGCAAATTCATGCCAAGCTTGCCGGCCCATTGCGCGGTCGGCGTGGTTGCAGCACCCCACCAGATGCGGTCGCGCAGACCTTCCGAATAGGGTTCGAGCCGCAGCTTGCCCGGCGGGTTGGGGAACATCGGACGCGGATTGGGTTCGGCAAAACCCTGTCCCTGAATGACGTTGAGAAAGACTTCAGCGTGTTGGCGCGCCATGTCGGCGTCGGTCTCACCCTCGGGCGGGTTGTAGCCGAAATAACGATAGCCATCGATGACCTGTTCGGGCGAGCCGCGCGAAATGCCAAGCTGCAAGCGCCCGCCGGAAATGAGGTCGGCGGCGCCAGCGTCCTCGGCCATGTAGAGCGGGTTCTCGTAGCGCATGTCGATGACGGCGGTGCCAAGTTCGATCTTTTTGGTGCGCGCACCAGCTGCCGCCAGCAGCGGGAAGGGCGAGCCAAGCTGGCGGGCGAAATGGTGCACGCGATAGTAGGCGCCGTCCGCGCCGAGTTCTTCGGCGGCGACCGCCAGGTCAATGGACTGCAGCAGGGCGTCTGACGCCGAGCGCGTGCCCGATTGCGGCGAGGGGTTCCAATGGCCGAAGGAGAGAAAGCCGATCTTTTTCATGAATGTGTCCACCTGAACTTGAGTTGGCTGTCATTTAGGCAGCCGGACGCGTCAATGCCACGACACGCATTGTCGCCATTTTGTGAACAGTGAGAGCCCGGTTCGCCGCAGGCGAATTGAAAGGTCCAGTGGACCTTTCAACGGGCTCGAACGCCCGGAACCGTAGCGGAGGGCAGGCCCGTGCCCTGGCGCTTCAGTTGGACCGGCGCGGACGGGCATGTGCTGGTGCGAGGGGTGGTCGTGTTTGGATCGATGCGCGGCCGGATGGCCTGCGTGTCGGCGGCTGGGGCGTCGATGCGACCCAAATCGCGCCAGGCCTTAAGGTTGGTGAGCATCATGGCGAACAGCCGAAACAGCCAGGCGAGGTGTAGTGCCTCGGCGCGGCCGCTGATGTCATCGCCGCGCAGGGGCTCGGGGATTTTCAGAGCATTGCCGTCGTAGCGCAGGACGTATCGCCGGGCGACGGGTTCGGCGATGCGGAAAAGTGTCAGTAGGAAGGTTCGGACGAGGATTGAACGGTAGGCGGCGCGCTCGGCCATGTCGGCAAACGAAAACAGCAGCGCAATGATGCGGATCATCACCTGCCTTTCGTTTTGTCGCCCGCCGTTCCGCATACCTGTCTCCGTTGTCGAGGAGCATTGTGCGGGAGGTTTTGGGCTGTGGGATAGATTTTGGCGATATTTCTTCAACGAATGCCCGATTGATGCGTTCAGGCGAGGGTCGGCTGTGCAACGCTGAAGACGCCGAAGGTTGAGATTTCAAC
>Ga0209572_1001071_pt1 | contig 24111 bp, 17 predicted proteins | sample EBPBio232012_DNA_FD_185867 | JGI IMG/M metagenome (GOLD analysis project Ga0209572, IMG submission 185867) | Wastewater treatment Type I Accumulibacter community from EBPR Bioreactor in Madison, WI, USA - Reactor 1_1/23/2012_ DNA (SPAdes)... | ecosystem: Engineered > Bioreactor > EBPR >...
GCTGCTCGCGCTTTCGCCGAACGGCGACCCGGTGGAGATGGCGAAGATTTTCACCAGCATGTTCCTCCATGGGAGCCTGGCGCATATCATTGGCAACGTTCTTTTCCTCGCCGCTTTCGGGCCGAGCGTCGAGTCAGCGTTTCGAGGCGGACGGTTCGCGCTCTACTATCTCTTCTGGGGAGTCTGCGCTGCCGCGGCACACATCTATGTGAATCCAGGCAGCGATACCCCCACCGTCGGAGCCTCGGGTGCGATTGGAGGAGTTTTGGGGGCGTACTTCTTGCTCTTCCCGGGGAGCCAGATTCGGGTGGTGATCCCGCCGTTCATCTTCTTGCCCTTCACGGTGACGAGTTGGGTGCTTCTCGGCATGTGGTTTGCGTGGCAGATCATCTTCCCGCAGCCCGGCGTTGCCAATTGGGCCCACGCGGGGGGATTCCTGGCGGGCATGATCACCGTGCTTGTTCTGGGTGGGCGCGAAAAGGTCTTGCACGGCAGCAAGATCGAGGAGGACACAGATTTTGAAGATTGATCGGTTGAATGCGCTCTGGCTCAAATTGCTTTGGCCCAGCCTGATCGTGACCGCGATTCTCGCGGGCATCAATCTCATCCCCCGATGGCAAGCCGAGCAGAGCAATCGCGCGGTTTCCCTCGTTGTCGAGTTCGCCACGGTTCGCGATTTTGCCCTTTCCCAGGGAGTTTCAATTCCCGACGCCCTGGACGAGCTCAGCGCGATCGGTGTGACCGCCATTGCCCTCAACGAAAAGACCGCCGGAGACCTGATCTCTTCAGGCCAAGTCTCGGTGACCCCGTCTCCTCAGACCACCCGAGGGCTGGCGAGCAACGAGTTTCTGATTACAGGGCGGGCAAGCGATCTCGAGTGGATTCAGAGTGCCTATCAGGCGAGAACCGGTCAAAAACTCCTCCAGAGTGGGCTCAGCGGCGCGGTTCCCCGTCAACGGTTGCTCACCGATGATCCGCAGTTTTTGCGCTCGATCACCCTCGGCATTGACCCTGCCGAAGCGAAACTGGTGCGCAATGCCGGATTGCAGATTGTCGGACGAATTGCCAATCCCATCGGCACCAGCCAACGCAGCATCGACTGGAACCTTAGCGAACTCAAGCGTCATGGAGCCGAGTTCTATCTGCCCCTCGGAGATGCCGTCCTCGGTGACCGTGAGCTCGTCGATCACACAATTCAGAGTCTGGAATCGAACGGCCTGACCTACGTCGCGGCGGAGTTCGGCAAAACCAGCGGCGAGAGCAAGATCGTCGGCAAGCTCCAAGATCAAACCGTGCGACTCCATGCGGCTCAGGCGGCGGAGCTTCAGCGCATGGCTCCGGCGGCGATTGTCGAACGGTATGTCAAGGCAGCGCGCGAGCGGAACATCCGCATGCTTCTGGTTCGCCCGGCCAGCGCATCGGGCGAAAAGCCGTTGGGAGAGTTCAACAAGCTCCTGCGCGAGATCCGGCAAGGGCTCGAGCACGATGGTCTGACGCTGAAAGCGGCCCGACCTTTCTCGATGCCCGAGTCGAATTCACTGCTCAAGCTTCTCCTTGGCCTCGCCACTGTTCCAGTGATGGCGTTTGTCGCGAGCCGCCTCTTTTCCCCGGGCCGCCTTCAGACGGTTGCGGTACTCGGAACAGGCTTACTGGGCCTGGCCACGATCAGCGCCTCGTTCCGTGAATACACCGCGCTTGCCGCCAGCATCGCCTTCCCGATTGCCGGATATCTCTGGTGGCTGGAAAAGGATCGCCGCCCGGTGTGGCTTGCCGTCGCCGGGATCTCGCTTTTCAGTTTCGTCGGGGGGCTTCAGGTTGCGGGGCATCTGACGGGGCTGAAATACATGCTCCACCTCGACATCTTCACCGGCGTGAAACTCTCGGTGTTCCTGCCGATTCTCATCATCGGCCTGATCCTCGCGTTCCGGTTGAAATCGTGGAAGGAGATCGGCGAGACGCCCGTTCTCTGGGGATCGCTGGTCGCGAGCATTGTCGGGCTGGGCGTGTTGATGTTCATGAACGCCCGCACTGGCAATGACAATCCTGCGGCGGTGAGTGGACTTGAGCTCCAATTCCGCGACTTACTGGATCGGGTTCTGTTTGTCCGCCCGCGAACGAAGGAGTTCCTGATCGGACATCCGGCTCTTGTGGTTGGAGCCTGGCTTGCGTGGGTCGCTCACAGCGGGCACCGCCTGGGCATCCCGACCCTAAAGGGATCGGGGCACCCAAGCGAGGGCGAAGCCACCCAACCTTCAATCGATGCCCTCCCCAAAATCTCCGATTTGGGGGAGGGTGGCCAAGGGCCGGGAGGGGGTTCGCTCACCACCCAAGCCTTGAGCGAGACACAACGCCAAACCACCATGACCCTGAAGGGATCGGCTTTGAAGCCTGCCGCCTATCTCCTCCTCGCCATCGGAGCGATCGGGCAGACGAGCATCGTGAACACGATGTGCCACCTCCACACCCCCATCCACCTCAGCGTGGCCCGAATCCTCTCCGGACTCGTGGCGGGATGTATACTCGGCCTGCTCGTTATTCTTGTGGCGCAGAGGGTCTGGCCGGATCTGCGAGCACGGGGTTCTGAGTAAATGGCAAAGCTGCTCTTGGCGGGATATTTTGGGTCGGGCAATCTGGGGGACGATGCCATCCTGCGCGGATTTGTCAGCGCGATCCCCGATGACTATAAGTTCCGCGTGATCTGCGGCAACCCCGAGAAGCTCAACCGGCTCCACGGTTACAGCGGTGTCGGCAAAACCGATCTCGCCAAAGTCCGAGAAGCCATCGCCGAATGCGATGCCCTCGTTTTCCCGGGTGGGAGCATCTTCCAAGATGTCACGAGCGTGCGGAGTGTCGCTTACTACTCCTCCCTCGTAAAGGATGCCAAGAAGGCGGGCAAAAAAGTCATCATGCTGGGGCAGGGGGTTGGCCCCCTCAATCGATTTATGGGCAAGCGCTTTGCTGCTTCCGCCTTCCAATCGGCCGACCTGATCTGCGTTCGTGACGCCGCCTCGGTCGGAGCCCTCAAGGAACTCGGCATCAAGGGCGTACCCAAAGTGACCGCCGACAATGCTTTCCTCCTTCCCGAGCCTCCGCGCAGCGAAGAATCCAGCAGCTTCGGCGTGGCCGGCATGAAGACGATCGGCGTCTCGGCACGGCCCTTTGGGAAGGATAAAAGCAAGGCCGTCATCAAGACCTTCGCCGAGTTCGTGAAGTTGCTTTCAAACAACGGCTACGTGCCGGTGATGCTCGCCCTCGATGAAGCGGAAGACGCGCGCATCATTCAAGAGATCGCCAAAGTTCATGGCGGAAAGGTGCCGGAACTCAAGGGTGTTTCCAACCCGATCCAAATGCAGGAGCGCATCTCGCGAATGGAAGCCGTGGTGGCGATGCGGCTCCATGCCGGAATCCTCGCGACGACGGTGGGTGTTCCCAGTTACATGGTGAGCTACGATCCGAAAGTCACGGCTTTTGCGAACTCTCTCGGCTATGCAAGCCCTCCAAGTATCCAGGGGTTGACGGCGGATCGGTTGTTCAATGGGTTCCAAACATTCATCAAAGATCGGGAGCGCACGGCGACGGCGATTCGGGCAAAGCGCGAGGAACTCGCCAAGGCCGCTTACGCCAACATCGACGCCCTGCGTGCCTGCCTTGAGTAGGAATGTGATCCGATTCGGCCTGGCGGCGTGGCTGCTGGGCGGGTCAGTTGCCTTTGGGTTCTCGGTCTCGCCTGCTCTAAGGTCCTCTGGAGCTGAGGTTGGGTCGACGGGTATTTGGTCAGAGTTGGGTGGTGTTTTGCCCCTCCCGGCCTTTGGCCACCCTCCCCGAGTCAAGCTCGGAGAGGGCGAGATCTGGGGGTTGGGTGGTGACGCAGGTGCTTTTCTCCCAATCGACACCCCATCAGAATTGGTTCTCGCGACCCTGGGAACCGGGGGTCAAATTGCCGATTCTCGCCCTCTCCAAACTTCGTTTCGGGAGGGTGGTCAAAGGCCGGGAGGGGCTGACTCTCCCCCTGCTCCCGAATCCATCACCCCGACCCCAAAAGGAACAGAACACCCGAGCGGGCAAGAAACAGCCCCGCCTCCCAGAGTCGAAAACCTCCCCGACCGAAAGCCTTCCGCCGTGCAGGAATTCCGGCGATGGCTGGACAACACCCTCATCGAACGCACCAAGCTCTTTGGTCAGCGACGCTTGGCTTACTCGTTCCGCCAAGTCAGCGGCGACCGCACCGCCTACAACACCACCAACTCGGGTGGATTTGGCGACCAAAGCTTCACGAACTTAGGCTATATCCGCGTGGAGAGCCGAGGCATCTATGGCTGGTTGAACCTGGACGCCAACCTCCAGGACGCCCGATTCGAAGATCCGCAAATCGCTCGCTACCGCCTGTTCACCGATCGCGGGAAATGGAACGGTCAGCTGGGAGATGTCAACGCCCGATTGCCGAGCACCAACCGCTTCATCCAGTACGGGCGGAGCGTCAATGGGCTCCAGCTGGGGTACCGATCCGGAGGGCTGGAGGTCGGACTCGTCCGCACCAATTCGCGCGGCGAGGCACGGACTGTCACGATCCAAGGCACCAACTCCGCAGGGCCTTACTATCTCCAAAGCAGCCAAGTTATTCGAGGGAGCGAGCGCATCGAGATTGATGGCATCGCCCAGATTCTTGGTCAGGACTACACGATCGACTACGAAATCGGCTCGATCACCTTCGTCAATCGACAAACTCTTCAAGCCAAGCTGATTCCTCCGACCAGCACGATTGTCGCGACGTACGAGTCGCTCAACTTTAGTGGCGGAGGCGGCCGAGTCGAGGGAGGCGTGGTCAACTACAACCTCGGAAGAGGCGGCAAGATTGGGATCACCGGCTTGCGCCAAACCACCGGAGCCAGCGCGGATCTGTCCACTCGTCTGGAGAAGTTCCAAGGCTTCGGGCCACCATCGACGCCTTACTTCCTCCAATTTGAGCCTCTCGCGACGCAACCGGTTGTGATCCGCGTGGATGGTGTCCTCCAAACCCAGGGAGTGGACTACACCTTCGACGCCAGCAACCGGGCGATCTTTTACTTCACCCGATTCATGCCCGCGACGAATCAAATCGACGTCCTGTACACCCCCAAGCCGACATCCTCCACTTTGGGCGACCGAGAGGTTTTTGGCATTGACTACACACTCAGCTTTGGCAAAGGCTCCAGCTTGCAGCTGAGTCAAGCCACCGGTCGCACCACCAACTCTCCGACCCCAAGCTCGGGAACCGCGCGCAGTGCCCGATTCACCTATCAACTCGGCCCATGGTCTGGCACCACCTCAACACGTTCGATCCCCAGCACCTTCGTGAGCGTCGAGTCGGCCGGATTCCTCCGAAACGAGGATGCAAGCGACCTCACCCTTCGCCATGCCAGCCGGAAAAATGGTGATCTCTCTCTGACCCACCTCAACGCGAGCATCACTCGGTTTACCGGAGCAACTGCCGCCCCGACGCGAACGCGATTCTCCCGTTCGGAGATCAGCTACGACCTCTCGCGGGAGAACACCAAGGCGTTCCCGATTCGGGTGTCGCTCCTCAGCACAAAATCGCAAGCGGGCACCAGCCGCACAGACGTGGATTCCTTGAACCTCGAATCCTCCCGCACCTGGGGAGGGCTGCAGATGCGCTTCGGAGCAAGCCAGCAGAAGGTGACGGGAACCCAACCGGCCGACCTTTCGACAGCACGGCTCCAAGCAAGCTATTCTCGCAGCCGAGAGTGGCAGTTCACCGCTGGATCCTCGCTCAGCTGGATCAAATCCGGGAGCGATTCTGGTCAGGGCCGCGAGCTTTCCCTGACCGCCCAGTACAACCCCACCGAGCGATTCAACGCCAGACTGGGCTTCAGCGACAACGATGCGGGCGACCTCAGCAGTCTCGCGGGAATCGACACCGGCTACGGCGCCGGATACAACGGCAACGGTTTTTCGTCTGGTGCAGGATCGAGCTTTGGCGTCGGCGCAACCAACGGTCGCAGCCTGAATCTCTTCGCAAACTGGGAGATGACCGACCGAATCACCGGTCGCCTGAGCGGACTGATCTTCCGGAGTTCCGGCAACTTCAGCTCGAATTCGGAATCGAAATCGCTGTCCGCTGGCGTCGATGTCGATCTGGGCAAGGGGCACGTTCTCTCGGGCGATCTGAGCACGAGTTCGACAGAATTTCTGGAATCTCCCGTCAGAAGCAGCGTCACCACCGGCTCTGGATCCATCACCGGATCCTTCGGGAAACTGGGCTACCGGTTCACCGGAACCGCTTTGATGACGGGCGGAACGAGTACCTTTAAGCAAGATTCCTGGAGCTTCGACCTTGGCCTCGACTACCGCCTCAGCACCCGGGAGAATCTGGGATTGCTCATCAACGCCGGCCGTTTGAGCGGATACCTTCCCCAAGATGAAGCCGATCTGGCCTTCAGCTATCGGTACCAAATTTGGCAGAATCTCGCTCTCAATGCGAACTACCGATACCGCAACATCCGAAACCGGGACGCCACCTTGACTTCGGGTGCTTACCGATCCAACACATTTGACATCGAACTCGGGTTCAATTTCTCTGGCTGAGAGGGAACCAAACCGTAACGAGAGCCCCTCTCAACACGTTAGGGAATTGAGTCAAAGACTATGAAAGCTTTGTTTGGATTGATGTTGGGTGTGGCTACCCTGGCTTTGGTCGGTTGCGGAGGCGATCTCTTCACCCGGACGGCGACCATTACGGGAACGGTGGTGGATGTAGATTTCAACCCCGTTCGAGATGCGCAAGTCACCGCGTCTGGCACCACGGTGCGAACCACGAACACTGGTTCGTTTACTCTCACCGAGATGCCCGAAGGTGATGTCGATGTTCTTGCCCAGACCACGATCAACGGCACCCGGTTCCGGGGACGCACCGTGATTGTGAACTCGGCGAATCAGCAGCAAGGGAGCGTGAACATCGTGGTTGGCCCGGAGAGCCAACTCGCAACCATTCGCGGCACCGTACGCGATGCCGACGGATTTCTTCTCACCGGAGCGTCGGTGTTCGCCTATCTCGGATCGGGCAGCTCTCAACGCGCCCTCACCGATCGCAACGGCGAATACATCCTGCGCGATGTGATCGGAAACACCACTTACACGCTCAGTGCAAGCGGTCGAACCTTCCGAAGTGATCAGACCACGGTCACCGTAACTCCTGGCACGACGCGCACACAGAACTTTATCCTGCGCGATGCGGGTCTGCCGTTCCTGAATCCTCCGCAGAACATCGGCGCAACCTCCTGGGTTGCCCACCCGACATCCCGCGAACGCGGAGCGGTGGATTGGGTGAAGCAGAAGTTTGATCCTCGTGATCGTCAGTTCAGCGCAACCAGCCGCTCGATCCGCAGCGACATGAGCGTGGAAACGGAGCTGTTCTGGGATCGAAACGACTTTGCCGACAAGTTTGGCATCGGCGTCTACCGAGCTCCCAGCTCGGGCGGATCTCTTTCCGGCATCGATCTCTATTTCGATCCCCTCGCCCCGTACTATGTCGATATCGGCCTGAACCCAAGCAGCACCTACAGCTACGCGCTCACCACGATCTCTGCGCTTTATCCGGAGTTCTCCAACAACACGGAGAGTGCTCTGAGCAATCGCATCGTGGTGAACACGCTCAATTTGCTGAACCTGACTGGGATGGGCCCGGGAATCCGGTTCAACTGGGCGAACGGCTCGGGCGCGCAGAGCTACATCGTTTACCTCTTCGATGAGTTCCCGTCGGCCGGCGTGAACCAGATCTGGGACACCGAATCGAACCCCACCACCGGACTTGGGCAAACCTATACAGGCCCAGCCCTTCAGGCCGGTCGGACATACTACTATGTGGTGCTGGGCGTAGCGAACGGGAACTCCAGCCGAACGATTAGTAAGGTTGGATCGTTCATTCCCTAGAGGTTTCTGCTCTTGATGCTTGACTCACGATTCAGGGCGGCTTCGGCCGCCCTCTTACTTGTATTCCTGACCACGTGCGGTGCCGCGAACTCCTTGCGGATCGAGGTGGGAGCCACGCGTTCCCCCGAATCCATGGGAGACCGCGTCGATGCCGTGGCCCGGCAAGTGGGTCAGCGGCTCGCCGGCCTGAGCGCGCAGCGGCGTTCGCTCGAGCCTTCAGCGGTGCCCTTCACCGTGCCGATGCGCGCGACCCTCACCCAAGGTGGAGTGGCTCTGCCAACGATTCGAGGGGCCTCGCGCGGGCCAGAAGCAGGAGGCGGACTCACCTTGGCCTTCGAGACCACCGGCGACCGCGCTTTTCCGAGCGACTACCGCGCTTATCTCCAGCAGGTCTTCACTGCGGCTGAACCAGCCATGAACGCCGTTTTCGGTCCGCCCGCCGTGGCAGGAACCGTTCGCGTCCTCAGCTACGAAGCGGATATCCCGGCCCGACAGGCCGTCGCGGGAGGCGTGTATGTGGTGAATGGCCCGCTCGGCCCGGAAATCCGATTCCCGGTCTACCAAAGCCCCGCGAGCACGGCGGTGAACTTCATCCACTGCTTGCTGCTGGCCTATCAGGCGGACAAAGTCACCCCGTTTGATGCCTACAACGAAGGTCTCGTTCGCGCCGCCACGATGCAAGTCGCCCGCGTGCCTGGCTCGATTCCGAGCGTCACCGCCGATTCCATCGAGCAGACCCTCGACAACCTGTACGACATCAGTGCCTCGTACCAGTGGAGCAACTATCCTGGCCTCGGTACCCCGAGTTTCATCGCTCCCAACCTCCTGACCGATCCCCTGCCTGTCGGCGGATCCACCGGCGGCGCCTACCTTTTGCGCTACAAAATGGCGGGAACCGCGTGGTCAAAGGTGCTCACCCAGTACCCCGCGTTCATCCGCACGTTCAATCAAAGCCTGTTCGCTGCACCGTCGCTGTACCAATCCGAAGCCAATCTGGTGCAACTCGGTCAGACCACTCTGAACACCGTGGCAGGGGCTCCGGGAGCAACCGTCGAGGGGCTGAGTTTTGCCGATTGGACTCTCCGCCAGGCGATCCTCGACACCCGGCTCAACGCCGGGCTCAAGATCGTTCCGGAAGTCTTCCCTCTCTCTCCGACGGCGGGCAGTGCCGATTTTGGCCCCTTCGCCGTCATCCTGCACGCTTTTCGCACGTCAAGTCTCGGCAGCGAGACTTTGCTCGATGGCACCAGCTACCCGCTCTATTGGCGAAACGATTTCACTCGGTTCTTCACCGCCGTGCAAGACGACCGCATGTCGGTGACCGGTGGCTACGGTTCCGTGGCACCGAACTTCCCGGCCCGCACCAGTGCCAATGTGCCGTACCGAGTGGCGATCGACGTGCCGTTCCAGAGCAAGCTCGTGCGGCTCTATGTGCCCGCAGGATCCATCGCGACCGGCGCCGCTCCGACGGCGAAGAACTTCTACGGCACCCTCGTGGGGTTCGATGGACAGAACGGGCTCTCTCTGCAGGTTGATTCCTCAGCCGGAATCTCGACGATTCCGATCACTGATGGAGCGTTCGGAGCCACGATCGACGCGGGGCTGTTTGAGCCTGCTCAGATGGTTCGGGTTCGGGTTCTCCAGGGCAGCACGATTCTTCTGGACCAACGATTCGCCAAGGGCAAGGGCCCGATGGCGGTTGATCTGAGGAGTCCGGCTTCGGATACGTCATTCGTGTTCGCTCGGGAGAATCGCCTCGTCGGCGTCGGCTTCCCCATCGATCCTTATCGTCCGAATCCCGCCGACACCTTGAGCCTCCCGGACAACCAAACCCTGGTCGCCCGCTGGAATCCTTTTGTCTCTCGCTACGATTTCTATCCCAGCGAGGGTGAGTTCCGGCAGGGTCTGGGATACTTTGTGCGCGGAACCACCACGTCGGGGATCCTGGTACAAGGTCGCACCAGCGAGAAAACCCCGTTGAGCGTAGCCCTTCAACCGGGTTGGAATCTGGTGAGTCTTCCGAGCTCCACCGCCGTGACCACGCTCGATGTGCAGGCCACGACCACCACTCAAGCCGTTGTGCCCTGGTCCGAGGCGCGTGGGGTTCTGGTCGGGGACACCTTCTTCACCTTCAACCCCGATCCCGGCAATCCAGATGCGGGGTCGCTGATCCCCGTATCGACCTTTGAGCCAGGGAAAGCCTACTTTGTCCGATGCTTGGCGTCCGAAGGAGCCGTGCTCGTTTTCAACAACGGAGCAACGCGTTCCCGGAGTCTGCAGAGCGTGACCAAGGCGCTTGCTCACGCGAGAACAACGAGAGACATCGCGGCATTCCGAAAGGGCGGCACGACGACCGGCAACACGGGCAACACCGGAAAAGGTGGCGGAAGTGGTTTGTCCACCTGGATTGCCAACATTCAAGTTCGCTCCACGCAAGGCCAGTACTGCGAGGCTGTTCTCGGGATGCAATCGGGAGCGCAGGCAGGAATCGGCGTCGAGGACCATCCCCTTCCCGTCGGGCCGGGTGGATTCCAGATGAGCTTCAGCCAGCATGGGCAGCTCTACCGCGATGTTCGTCCGATTCTGAGTGGGACAAGGTACCGAGTGACCCTCACCGGCCTGATTCCTGGCACTCAGGTTTCATTTGTGCCTCAGTTTTGGATCGGAACGTCGAATCTCACCGTCCACGGGCTCCCCGGTGGGTCTCAAACGCTGCCCCGCACCGGTCTTGCTTTTTGGCCAACGACTTCGACGATGACTCTGGAGATTGAAGCGCGATGAATCAGCGACCCAACAAGAGTCTCTGGGCGGCTCTGATTTTTGCCCTCCTGATCATCCTCGGGTGCGGAGGGGGCGGAGGTGGAGTTGCGCCGAGCAATGTGGATGTCTTCGGCAATGTTGTGTGGATCGAAACCGGGTCGGCAACGGCTCCTCAAGCGACGGTGCGGATCGGAGATGTCTCGGCCCAGACCGATGCGTTCGATGGCTACTTCAGTCTGACCGTGCCGGCGGGGGCGACAAGCCTCACCGTCACCTATGCGCCGACTTCCACCGGCACCCCGATTGTCCGAACCTTCACCTTCCCTGCCGCTGCCACCGATCGCGATCTGGGCGAGATCTACATCGGCCCCGATGAGGTGATTGTCACGGGAATTCTCCGCGATTCGGCGACAAATTCACCAGTCAGTGGTGGAAATATCACCATTGCTGGACGCGCCGGAACCAGTGCCGCAGACGGGCGATTCAGTGTTCCGAATGTCGCCTACAGCGGCTCAACCCTCAGCGTCTTTCTTGGTTTGCAGGGCCGGGTGACCGCGGCGGGGTACTTCACCAGCTTCTTCAACCCTCCCAGTGCAGCGGTGGGAGGAGTGGTCGATGTCGGCACCGTTCTCATGACTTCGCAGGGCAGCGGAACCCCTCCGCCGATCCCCAGCAACGTCAATGGAACCGCAACCCCGAACGCGGCGGGGGCTACGATCCAGGTTCTGCAGGGCCCATCGGTGATCCGCACCACGACCGTCGATGGCCTTGGTCAGTTCAAACTCTGGCTTCCGGCTGGAACTTACACCGTCCAAGCGACCCTTGGTTCACGATCCGGAAGCACCCCCTTGACGATCTCGGACGTCCAACAAATAGTCAACGTCAATGTCACTCTCAATTAGGTCGGCTCGATCCACTGCCCTCACCGCGATTCTTCTTTGCGTGGTGGGAGCAGTCGGGTTTGTCTCGGTGCGCTGGGTGACCGATGTCGTGAAGAGCGACGCCCTCGCCCCGTATCGGGCCCAGAACACTCCTTTCAAACTCGGCGAAGGGGTGATTATGGAGGGGTTCTCCATCAACAGCTATCTCGGGAGCCGACTCGTCACGGAAGCGAAAGTGAAGGAGGCGGTCATCCGAGGCGACCGGAGTCTGGTGGACCTCAAAGGGGTCTACGACGGCAAGTTCTACGACGCGGATGGCAAGGTCTACCAGTTCAGCGCGAACTCGGCAACCTACGGCACGTATTCCAAGGCGATCATTGCTCGAGACGGGATTCGGGTGTGGAACGAGAAGGTGGATCTCCAGGCGGCAGGGTTTGTCTATGACCACAACACGCGCACTCTTCGCGTTGAAGGCGCAGTGACCGGCAAGATCAACGGCGGAGACACCCGCGCAGAGACGCTTGAGCTGAATCTGGCCAAAGGCAGCCTGGCCACCGGCAAAATCGCCTGGACCGGCCCGCTTCAGGTCGAAGGCCGTGGCCTGACCCGGTGGAGCATTTCCAGCGACAGTTCCAGCCACAAAGACGGCATCACCACCTTCATCAACGCCAAGGGATCCGACAAAGACACGATTGTCAAGAGCGACAAAATGACTCACGATCGGACGAACGAAATCGTCACGGCGGAGGGCAATGTCGAGTACTTCGGTCAGGAAGCGAATGTCGATTGCGAAAAAGTCGTGATTGAGCGCAAGCTCGGCAAGGCCACCCTCACGGGGAAGAAAGTGACGATGCTCATCAAGCCCGAGGAAACTGCGCCGAAGGAGTCCCAAATCCCGCCCGTCAGTCCTCTGGTGCCCGTAGATGTCGCGAACTCTCGCCCAACCACTGGCGATACTCCGGAGGAAGAGGCGCGGCGCCGCGAAAACGAGCAGATTCGCTCTCCCGAAAATCTCCGCCAGTATCCGCTCGCCATCACCGCAAGCAAGATCGAGTATTGGTACCGCAAGGGTCAGCGTCGTGCGGTGGTGACGGGGTCTCCGTTTGCCCGCCAAGAACTCGGAGCGATGAAGTGGCGCGAACTCTATGCTTTCCGTGCAGAATATGATGGCGAAAAAGAGCAGCTGCGGCTCTCCAGCCAGGGTTCTCAGCGCAATATCCGTGTCATCAACTCCATCGGAGACGACCTGAAGGCGGAGACGTTTATCGTGAGCACCAAGAAGGACGACGACTCCTACGAAGGCACGAGAATCGAGGGCGTCTACATGGTGGACGACAACGATCTGCCTCAGCAGGGTGGCTCGACGGGAGGTGCGGCGGGCGGCACTTCCACGGGAGGCGGAACCACTGGCGGATCCCCTCCAACGGTCTCCGGTCGGATCGGAACTTAGTTCGGGGACATCTTCCGGTTCAGAGCATGAAGCAAGTCCGGGAGTGGGTGTTCGTCGCCAAGTTCCGATGAGAACCACCAACTCGCAATCACGGATTCCTCCCCCATCCTGGGGGAGGGCAGGGAGGGGGCCGCTCACGCGGAAGCAAGTGCTGATCCCGCCCCTCCCGGCCTTTGGCCACCCTCTCCAAACGGAGTTTGGAGAGGGTGGCCAAAGGCCGGGAGTTGACCGCTGGTTCAAAGGTGACGGATCTCAACAAGCAGTAACTGGTTGCCCTGATCCCTTTAGGGTCGGGATTTCTGGAAGAGCAACCGATCTTCGATTGCGCTCTCTCCGGGGAGGGTGGCCGAAGGCCGCGAGGGGCCGCCTACCGCCCAATATCCTCTCTGTACCTTTCCCGTCTATGCTCAACGCTGAGGAGTCAGGCGGATCTCTGAGCAAGTGATTCCCCAAGAATTTCGACCTGTCACCTCAACCTCATGCCAAGATTCACGTAGTCTTGGAGGAAAGAGAATTCGATGTTAACGCTTTACATCGTGGCGGCAATCTTAGGGGGAGGGCTTATCTTGCTCTCAGCCCTTGGCGGATTCGGCGATCATTCGTTTGACACCGATATCGATACCAGTCACGATCTCACCGATGTCGCCCACGCCAGTTCAGATTTCTGGCTCCCGTTCTTCAGCATGAGGTTCTGGGTGTATTTCGTGGGCGGATTTGGACTTTTTGGCCTCGCCACGACCCTCCTCAATGTCACGGTGGAGCCGATTCGGATGTTCGCCTCGCTTGCCACGGGCCTCCTTGCTGGAACAATCGCGGCTTATCTGATGCGCTGGGCGCGTCGCGATGACACCGATTCCAGCGTGAAAGAAGCGGATTTCCTCGGCGTCACAGGCACGATGGTGGTGCCGCCGACCAACGGGGAGCCGGGCAAGATTCGCGTTTCCGTGAAAGGAGACCTCATCGACATGCTCGCGCTTCCACTGGAGGGAGCCAGCATCGCGAAAGGCGACGAAATCGTGGTCGTGACGGTGGAAGGAGACCGGGCCGTCGTCGCCAAGGCTTCGGATTATTTGAACTCGTAAGAAACGTTTTGTAAGGGAAAACCCAGATGCTAGATCTCACCAAGTACGCAATGTCCGCCGCGATCGGCGCCGGGGGGCTTCTTGTCCTCCTGGTTCTGATTGCGTGGATCGCCAAATCATTTCTCAGGATTGCTCCGCCGAACCAGGTGCTCGTGATCTCGGGTGCCTCGGGGAAGAACCAAGGGGGCCGCGAGGGCTACAAAGTGGTCTTCGGCGGCCGAGCCTGGAGCTTTCCGATCATCCAAACCGTGAGCACGATGTCGCTCACCACGATGGAAGTGCCGATCGGCGTGCGCAACGCGTACTCCCAGGGCGGCATTGCCATGAATGTCGAGGCGATTGCCAACGTCAAGATCAGCAGCGATGAGCGGCTGATCGGCAATGCGATTGAGCGATTCCTCAACCGCGACACCAACGAAATCCGTCGGGTCGCCAAGGAGACGCTGGAAGGTCACCTCCGGGGCGTTGTCGCGAACCTCACGCCGGAACAGGTGAACGAAGACCGCCTCACCTTCGCGGAAAAGCTCGCGAGCGAGATCGAGGGCGACCTCAGCAAGCTGGGTCTGCACCTGGACACGCTCAAGATCCTCCACGTCAGCGACGAAGTCGGCTACCTCGATGCCACAGGCCGAAAGGCGATTGCGAACATCGTCCGGGAAGCCGAAATCGCGGAATCCGACTGGAAGCGCGATGCCGAGCAAGCCGAGGCCTCGAACATGGGTCGATCCAATGTGCGACGATCCAATGCAGACACCAAGATCGTGCAGCTGACCAACGACTTGCGCCGGATTCAAGCCGAACTGGAGTCGAAGATCAACTCGGAAGAAGAGCGCACTCAGGCCGCCGCCCGAGAAGCCCGAGCCACTGCCGAGCACGAGCTCCAAGCCATCCGGGCGGAACTCGAAGGCATCCGTCTCCAAGTCGAGCGGGTCATCCCCGCCGAAGCGCGCCGTCAAGCCGAAGAATACAAGGCTCGGGGCCAAGCAGCGGTCATCCGCGAGCGAGGTGCCGCCGTTGGTCAAGCTCTTGATCTGACCTACGAAGCCTGGAAAGAAGCCGGGCCGAACGCCCGCCAGATCACCCTCATCGAGGGGCTGGAGTCGATTCTTGCCACCGCCGCCCAAGGCGTGCAAAAGGTCAAGATCGAAAATCTCAGCATGATCGACAGCGGTGACGGCGAGACGCTCAAGAACTACGTCGCGGCGTATCCCGCGATGCTGGCGAATATCTTCGCTGCCGTCGATGCCACAGTGGGAATCAACATTCCCGACACCATCGCCGGCCGCACGACCTCGAAGGAGGAAACCCGATGATCGAAATCATTTTCATGGTGCTCGGCGCGGTTGCGCTGCTGATTGCTCTGTTCCTGCTGAGCCTCAAGAGCTTGCTCTATCTGTGCCAGCCGAACGAAGTGATTATCTTCAGTGGCAGCAAGCGACGGGTCGGAAACCGGGTGCTCCCGTACTTCATCGTCCGGGGCGGACGCCGGATGCGCAAGCCGTTCATCGAGCGCGTGGACCGCATTGATCTCACGAACATGATCATCGAGCTGGAAGCTCGCAACGCCTACACCAAAGGCGGTATTCCGGTTCATGTTCAGGGTGTCGCGAACGTCAAGATCGCGGGTCACGAGCCGCTTTTGAACAACGCGATTGAGCGCTTCCTCGGCAAAACCCGGGCGGAGATCATGCTGATTGCGAAGTCGACGCTTGAGGGCTCGCTGCGCGGCGTGCTCGCCACACTGACCCCGGAGCAACTCAACGAAGATCGGAACCTCTTCGCCGAGCGATTGGTCTCGGAGGTTGAGCAAGACATGACGGCTCTCGGTCTGATTGTGGACACGCTGAAGATTCAGAACATCACGGACGACGTGAAGTACCTGGACTCGATTGGTCGGATCCGCAACGCCGAGCTGATTTCGGCCAGCCGGATCGCGGAAACCATCGCCCACGCCGACGCAGATGTTCGTCAGGCCGAGAACTACGAGCGCGAGGTGGAATCTCAAATCACCGCCAAAATCGCGATCGCTCAAGCCGATGCCGAGAAGCGTCTGGCGGACGCGGTGTCTCGACGCGCCGCGGTGGTTGCGGAAGAAGAAGCTGCGGTTGCCGCCCTTGTCGCGAAGGCAAAAGCCGACCTGGACGTGCAACAAGCGCGTTTGGAGCAGGTTCGTTTGCAGCTCGAAGCCGACGTCGTTCAACCGGCCAAGGCGGAGTGCGAGGCCATGGAGCGGATCGCCAAGGCGCAAGTCGCCCCGATCATCGAGGATGGCAAGGCTCGAGCCGATGCCTTCCGCCAGCTGAGCCGAAGCTGGTCGAACGCCGGCGATCAGGCGCGGGAGATCTTCCTGCTCCAGAAGATCGAGCCGATTATCAAGCAGGTCACGGCAACAATCAGCGACACGAAGATCGAGAGGGTCATGGTCATTGATTCGCCGTCCGGCTCCGGAGGAACCGACCCACGCAAGCTGCTGGCACTGAACGAGCAGGTGAAAGAGCTCTTCGGGATTGATCTCGCGGAGAAGCTTGGGCAACTCGGCGTCCCCGGCCCCAGGGTGGAGGTGTCGGTTCCGACGCGAAGCGTCGAACCTCCACCGGCACCAGGCGATCCCGACTAACGAAAATGAGCCCCGGCGGAACTGATCTGCCGGGGCTTGTTTTGTCTGGTTTGAGGGCGGAACCGGGCGATGTGTCGACCCTCCCGGTCGTTGGCCACCTCCCCGCGTCAAGCTCGGATAGGGCAAGTGCGGGAGTCGTCCGCTCGTGCGAAAGTCATGGAGCCCAAACAGGAGGAACTGGGTTCCCCGATACCTTCCGAGCCGCGAACCACCGACTCCAAATCGATGTCTCCCTCAGATTTCCCGCAAACTGCTCGAAACCTCGCAAGCCTCAGTGAGCCTCAGCAGATCTCAGCCGAAATCCTGAGGACGCCGGGGCTTACGTGCGAGAGCGGCGGGTTTGGTGAGTGGCGCGGAGCGGTTGTAGACCAGCCGCTCTCGAAAGTCGTTGAACACGCAGATACTCCGGAGCCCGTGAAGCCGCACAATCTCTTGCGCCTGATCGTAGCGACCAGGGTTGAGTTTGCCATCTTGGCAAATCCTCTTCTCAGAATCAAACCGGGGACAATCGCGACAGTTCATACTAGAGGGGTGATGGGAGTCACTTCACTTGTTCTTGCCACCGTGCTCGCCCAGCAGGGCCAACCTGCCGACCTGCGCACGATTACCTTCAAAGACGGTGTGTTTACCCTAAAAGGCCCTGAAGGATCTGAACAAGTTTCTACATTACCTGCGTTTCGGGCGATGAATATGTCCACCGGTCAATTGTGGCTCCCGGTAGCAGACAAAGTGCTGACCTTCACCAAAGAAGGCGTCGGAATCCGGCACAAAGGAAAGACCTCGACCACCAAGTACAACACGGTTCCGACCTCAGATCGACTCTTCACCGCCGAAGAGATTGCAGCAACAAAGGAGGCGGTCAAGGCTGGTACCCGCAAACTGGAAGTCAGTGCGATTTCGGGCTGGGAGAAGGTAGGCGATACGGTGTATCTGATCCTGCGATGGGATGGAGTGAAAGACAATCGTCCCTGGCTGGAGGTGCTGATGGAGGTGAATCTGAAAGGTCAGCCCAACGCGAAAGCCCTTGCGAAGCTCCCGGCAACCACCACGGCAGTCGGCCGGGTGAACGATAAGTTGATGGCAGAAAACGGCATCCTTTTCTCCCCGGTTCAGGATGCGGAGGGGCTGAAAATGGCGAGCTATTCCTTGGCTGACAATAGGCTCGATCTGGCTCCCATGGCCCCCAGCCGGGTGACCGATGCCCGCTTCATCGAAGGGAGTCTCAATGGCGTGGCCTGGACCCGCACCGGCGCAGGCACATGGCTGGTGAGCCTGCTCGATCGCGAGCGCAAGTCGGCGGAGATCGTTTCAGAGATTCGGGGCAACATGCTTGGCCTCTATGCCCCGTCGATCCTCTATTACGGTCGGCGGGATCAGAGAGTCTTGCTGAACCTCACCTCGGGCGCGGAGTTGATCGTACCGAGCAATGTGGGGATGCAAAGCGTGACGGCGGGAATCTTCCTCTGGACACCAGCTCAGAACCCATCGGCGGCCGCGCTCTATTCGCACGGAGGCTTCCGCACGCTCGAACGCTGGTCGGCCCCTGTCCGCCGGTAGGGGATCGGATGGTCGTCCAGTCGGTCTTCATGTGGTGGGACGGCTTCCAGGGCGGGGTCGTGGAAATTGATGGGCAGCCGTATCTTTACGACCGGAGGTCAGGCGGATACAGCCTTGCCACGTTGACACAAGAAGAAGCTATTCTCTTGTCCACCGAACCATTTCCGATGCTCGCCGAGTACGGGAATCCCCTCGCCTCATCCCCAGAAATCTTCGTGACTGAGTCGATGCTTGCTCTCTGTCAGAGCAAAGCCGCCACGCACGTGATCAGAGAGATTTCGTCACTGTCCATGGAGAGGCCGATCGAGATTCCAGCAGAGCCATTTTTCGCGTCATCCACTTCGCTCTGGTGGGAAGAGGTGGAACGGGATCCGCTCTTGATTCCGGGCACCAGGCCGGAGATCATCCATTTTGAGGTGGTGCTTCAGCATAAGTCGTATTCAAATTTTGTGCTGGCACTAGGATCGGGTCCGCGGGCTCATTTACTTGCTTCGGCCGAACAGACCCCCGAAATCTTGATCTCAGAAGCACCCTTCAGCTGGCTCGAATCCTGCGTCGAATGGGAGGAAGAACCGTTCCTCAACGCTGACGGACTCCTTCAATTCCCGATGGTTCGGTCGACTCCGTCGCCCCCGCATCCTGCCGGAATGGTCTTGGCGACTCATGCTGGGCGATGGGCGGAAGACGGAACCGCCCTCGTTGACCTCCGCCCTCTTGGGAGAGTGCCATTTCCTGTTCCGCTTCAGTCGGCGTAAACTCAAGCATGGCGAAGAAGACTTGGGCTCAGAAGCGAGAGGCCGGGAACCCGGAGGTGGTGGTCATGCAGAAGCTGATGTGGGGAATGCCTCCAGGCACAAAGCTCCTCATCTCTTCGCCTCGGGAAGTTGAGGCGGCGCTCTTCGCGATTCCCAGGGGCACAACCCTGAGTCTGCCCGAGTTTCGCGCACAACTCGCAACCGCGCACGGCGCGGACGCCACCTGCCCGATGACGACGAGCATGTTCCTTCGGATTGTTGCCGAATATGGGATGGAACAACTGGCAAAGGGGGTCAAGATCGACCAAGTCGCCCCGTTTTGGCGAGTGATCTCTCCTCAGGAGAAGATGGTGGCCAAGTTGACGTTCGACCCTTCGTTCAGCCTGGCGCAGCGGATCGCTGAAGGAATCGACTGATTGGCTCGGCGGTTCGCACCTTTGCGAAGCCATGCAATTTCCTTTCCCGACCCTGACGGGCTCGGTGCACCCCAGCGTGGGCAGGCGGCTTGGGCGGAACACGCGGCGGCGGCTCCGCATCGAATCTCTGCGTCTCACACGAACGGATCGAGGCCGGAGGTGAAATCACTTGGCACGAAGAGACGCTGGTAGGTCTGGATGGCGAACCGATCCGTCATCCCGGCGACGTAGTCCACCGCGCCCTGAACACCCTCAAAACCCTCAGGAAGGTTGCCCGGTTCGGCAAAGTGGAGGAACAACGCCCGCACCACGTGCTTGGCTTTAGTGACCTGGCCCATCGGGTGAGGATCGCGCAAGTAAACGTGCTCGAAGAGCCATTCCTTCAGCGCGTTCATCGTGCCGATCATCTCATCTGAGATGCCAATCGCGTCCCGATCCTCGCTGTGGGCGATCACGTCCATGACCATGGCGGAAATCCTCTGCCCCTGCGTCTCGCCGAGGGCCTGAAACTCTGCGGGAACCCCGGAAATCACCCCGCTTCGCAGGGCGTCGTCGAGATCGTGGCAGAGATACGCAATGCGGTCGCTGATGCGCACCACGGCCGCCTCCAGCGTGGAGGTGGGTTCACCATCATGCGCACTGAGATCTTTGCGCCCCTTGCTGTGTCCGCCAATTCCCGCTCGTACCTCTTCGCTCAGATTGAGATTCGCCAGCACATCGAGGATGCGCAGGCTGTGTTCGTAGTGACGGAACCCCTGCGGAGCCCCGGTAACACCAGCAAAGCTCTCTCGCAGCACGGCATCTAAGGCCTGTTCGCCCGCATGTCCGAAAGGCGTGTGCCCGACATCGTGGCCCAGGGCGATCGCCTCCGTGAGATCTTCATTCAAGCGCAAGGCGCGCGAAACCGTTCGCGCGATCTGCGAGACTTCCAAGGTATGGGTGAGCCTGGTTCGGTAGTGGTCGCCGCTCGGGGCAATGAACACTTGCGTTTTGTGCTTTAACCGACGGAACGCCTTGCTGTGAAGGATTCGGTCGCGATCGCGCTGAAAGCAGGTACGGATCGGGTCATGAGGCTCGGGGCGGGGGCGGCCCGCGCTCTCCGATGCGAGCATCGCGCGAGGGCTCAAAGTGGCGCGCTCGCGCTCCTCAATCATCAACCGGATCGTATCCACCACTGGGGAAGACGAACCGCGCTCGCCTCACGACGCAAGACCTGGGGAAAGATGACTCTGAATCAGGCTCGGAACGTCATCAGGCGAGGAAGCGCTCAACCAGGATGGGCACCGATGTTGGGTCTCACTTCGGAGACGAAATCGCTGCCACGGGTCGACCCCGTCAATCCTTCGGATCGTCGATCATCGAACGCTCAAAGAGCTGGCGTAGTCGCTCTTGCTCGTCCTTCTCTTGACGAGTCTTTTCTTTGCCCCGAACCTTGTTCATATAGACATCGAACTCTTTGTTCTCCTGCTTTTTGGCCTTGGCCTTGGCCACGTTCGTGCGATTCGGAGACACCTTGAAGAATCCGGCGCCATAGAGCCAAGCGGGAAGCAAGGGCACGCTCGCGAGAATTCCGAACATCGGGCTTCCGGTGCCCAGGGTGAAGACGGTGATCACGGCGGTGATGATCGCGATGTGCTTCATCTTCACCGGCAGAATGCCATAGAGCCGAATCTCGGCATCCGGGGTCATGGCGCAAGCGATCATGGTGAGGAAGGCAATGGGAAGCGTGGCCCCAAAGGCTTCTCCTGGAACTCCAATCACCACGGAGGCCAGCAAAATAAAGAGCCCGTGGATCAGCGTCCCCGCGAAAAAGTGCCCAACCAACGAGGCTTTGCCGGTGGTGCGCTCCAGCTGATGCCCAATCCAGTAGAACCAGAGCAGCTGGAAGAGAAATCCAACGACTCCGACTCCCGACTGCGCAAAGGGGTACGTCACCAATCCCCACGGCTGGAAGGGATTCAGCGAAAGCGCCAGCACTCGGGCCAGCGTGCCATCGGCACCCATCGCCCAGCCCGCGATGAAGAACACCGACAGGGCGATCATCAGACCGACCGTTGCGGTGATTCCTTTTCCCAGGATTCCGAATCCTTGCGCGCGCGAGTTCATCTCTTACCTCATTATGTCGGCGACTTCCCGAAAGTTCGCAGTGGGAGGCTCCCGTATCTTTGCGGGGGACGAGATTCTGGGGCCATATGTCCCGAAACAGACGCGGTATGATCCCGCTATCGCCGAATATTCCCGGTAAGACGACGGGGAGCGGTCGCTTGAGGAAGATATGCAGTATTACGTGATCTGGGACGACGGGCAAAAGTTTGGCCCGGCTGACGTCAGTGTTTTGAATCAGTGGGCGACCGAGAATCGGATCAACCCCAACACCCAGCTGGAGTCGGTGGTCGATGGCAGCCGGGTCCCAGCTAAGGATGTCCCGGGAATCATCTTTGCTCAGGGCGCCGTGCCGATGCAACCCGCTCAACCGGCGCAGCCGATTCAGTCGGTCGATCCCGTTCAGCCGGTGACACCGGTCGCGAGCGATCCGTTCCAAACCCAGCCGGCGACCCCTGCTGCGGATCCCACTCCGGTCACTCCGGCGGCGGCGGCAAGCGCGGAACGCTACTGGGTCGTTGGGCAAGATGGCCAGAAGTACGGCCCGGCGGATGTTCCGACGCTCAGCTCGTGGGCAACCGAGAATCGCCTGACCCCCACCACTCAGCTTGAAGGCGAAATGTCGGGTCAACGCGTGATGGCTTCGGCGGTCGCGGGCATCATGTTCCCGGCGGCAATGGGCGCGGCTGCTGCGACCTCGGTCACGCCTGCTACGTCGCCTTATGGCTCGACGGAAAGCAGCGCAGCGGGGCAGTCTTCCTACGCTCAATATCCGCGCGACTTTGGAAGCTCAGATCCCGACGCGGGCAAGACGGAAACCATTGTCAGCTTCGTGCTCTCGGGCATTGGATTAGTCTGTTGCTGCTTTGGTTGGATTGGGGCGCCATTGCCGATTGGCGCAGTCGTACTCGCCATTCTCGGCAAGAAGAAGGGATACGCCACGGCTAAAACGGCTTTGACGATCGCTATCATCGTCGCCACGCTTTGGCTCCTCTGGTCAATTGGGGCAACCGTGTTCCAAGGCCAAATTCTTGAGTGGGCAGAGACGATGCAACAGCAGCAGAACCGCTGATCTGGGTGATTTTTCCCACAACCCCACCCCGGTTTTCCCCATTTTGGAGGAAAACCGGGGTTTTCTTCGTTTCAGCCGCTTGATTTCAGCCGAGCTGATCCGGGTTCAGACCCTGGAGTTCCGGCAGCACAAAGATCCCATCTTCGCGAATCAGCACGTCGTCGAACCAGACTTCGCCGCCCCCGTAGTCCGCGCGCTGGATATTGACGATGTCCCAGTGGATCGCCGAATGGTTGCCGTTACCCCCCGGTCCACCGTAAGCGTTGCCAGGAGTGAGGTGGAAGCTGCCCGCGATCTTCTCATCGAACAGGGTGTCCTTCATCGGGTGCAGCACGTAGGGGTTGTAGCCCAGGCTCCATTCGCCGAAGTACCGCGCGCCCTCGTCGGTGTCGAGGATCTTGTTGAGCTCGGCGGTCATGCCGCCTGCGGTCGCCTCGACAATCTTGCCCTCCTCCACCACAAAACGGATGTCCTTGAACTCCATGCCTTGGTATAGGGAAACGGTGTTGTATTGCACCACGCCGTTGACACTCTCGCGCACCGGGCAGCTGAAGCACTCGCCATCGGGGATGTTGCGTTTGCCATGGCAGCTCACCGAACCGATTCCCTTAATGCTGAAGGTCAGATCCGTTCCTGGACCCTTGAGGTGGACCCGATCCGTGCGGTTCATCAGCTCGACGAGCGGCTTGGCGGCCGCTTCCATCTTGCTGTAATCCAGGGTGCAGACATTGAAATAGAACTCCTCGAAGGCATCGGTGGACATACTCGCGGCTTGGGCCATGCCCGGGCTGGGCCAACGCAGTACCGCCCACTTGGTGTGGGGCACGCGCTGTCCGTGCACGACTGGGATGCCATAGAATTTCTGCCAAAGAGCGTTCTTATCGCTCGGAACATCGGCGAGTTCAGTGGCGTTGTCCCCGCCCCGGAAGGCGATGTAAGCCGTCATGTGCTTCATCTCCGCCAGTTCGATGTCGGCGATCATCTTCACGTTTTCTTCGCTGATGTTGCGGAGAAGCTGCCGCTTGATCTTGTTGCTTTCGAGCCGCACCGCCACCTTGGCCCCCGTCGACTGTACGACCCGCACAACTTCCGCGACCGCTTCGTCGGGGATGTCAAAAGCATGGACGAGAACCGAGTCCTCGGCGGTGAGCGACGTGGAGTGAGTCGCAAGCATCTCGGCGAGCTTCGTGATACGTGGATCGAGCATGAATCCAGGTTACCCACGGTTTGCGTTGACGGACAGCGGTGCCAAGCCGCCACGCAGGAACCCGCCACCGCCGGGCGCCTCGATCCCCTCAGCTCGGACGACCTCAGAAACCGACCGTCGCATACGCATCTCCGAGCTTGACTCGGGGAGGGTGCCCATGGAGTGAGCCCTTTTCTGTGGACACCGAAGGAGGGGTGAGTTGGGTGTTCATTGGTTTTGGTATTCCTTGAGAAAGGGGATCGGGGCCTTCATTCCGAGTGCGGAGTGAGGGCGTTCATTGTTGTA
>Ga0209572_1001072_pt1 | contig 24075 bp, 21 predicted proteins | sample EBPBio232012_DNA_FD_185867 | JGI IMG/M metagenome (GOLD analysis project Ga0209572, IMG submission 185867) | Wastewater treatment Type I Accumulibacter community from EBPR Bioreactor in Madison, WI, USA - Reactor 1_1/23/2012_ DNA (SPAdes)... | ecosystem: Engineered > Bioreactor > EBPR >...
CAAAGATCACCGACTCTCGGAACGCCGCCGCCATTTCCAGGCCTTGACCAACGCCTCGAGCCGTGCCCAAGATCAGAATCAGCAGAGCCACCACGCCGATGCCGATCGAGAGCACGGTTCCGATCTGGGAAAGTGAACGAGAGAGCGGAGTTTCTGTCTCCGTAGCCTCATTGAGCATCGTGTTGATGCGACCGAGCTCCGTATCGCCCGCCGTCGCGACCACCACGCCCAGGCCCGCACCCTGAGTGACCAAGGTGCCTCCGTAAGCCATATTCTTGCGATCTCCAAGAGTCGCATCTTCTGCCACCGAGTCGAGCTTCTTCTCGACCGGGACAGATTCTCCGGTCAGAGCCGCCTCTTCGACGAGAAGGGTGCGGCACTGAACCAGGCGCATATCCGCCGGAACGCGGTCGCCGCTCATCACCGAAACAATGTCACCCGGCACAATTTCCGCGACGGGAACCTGCTTCTTGGTGCCATTGCGCAGCACGGTGGCGAATTCAGGGACGAAGTCTTTGAGGGCTTCAATCGCCTTGCCCGCGCGGAATTCTTGGACAAATCCAATGATCGCGTTGAGGACAACGACCGCGAGGATCACGAGGCCGTTCTTGAGGCCATCCTTCGGGTCCGCGACGAAGGCGATGACGCTGCTCGCGATCAGCACCCAGATCAGAGGATTGTTGATCTGCCGCCACAGGAGAACGAGCGGGCCGTCTGCGGCCTTGCGCTCCAGCACGTTGCGACCATGCTTTTCGAGGCGTACCGTGGCCTCTTGGTCAGTCAGACCATTTTCCAACGTACTTTCCCAGGTGGAAAGAACCGTGGTGGGATCCTGGGTATGCCAGGAGTTCGGGGACGACGAAGAAGTCGTCACGACGGGCGTGTGTTCTTGTACCATTTTGAGACGCTCTGCACCAGAACGCTTCAATGGTCTCGCCCAGCGTTGAGTGTGAACTCATCGCTCATGGCCCCGAGGAGTGCCAGTTTTCACCGGAATCCTGTATTGACGAGGCACATGCGTGCAGGCTACTCCCCAGCAAAGCTGTGGTAACTGTTACTATAACGGATTGTAGGCAGAAAGATCACCCGGTCCTAATGTAATTTTTCCCAGGATTTCTTTCTGCCCATTCCAGACGCTCACTCGCGAACGAGTTTGAGATCCTTAAAGACCGCCTCGGCCAGCCGCGCCGGCTCGTGGCTAAGCGACCCGACTCCGGCATACACCTTGTCGCCCCAAGCCATCTTCTCGCTCGTGTAGACCGGATTCCCATCCACACTGACCGTCGCCTTGCCATCGCGCCAAGCGATTTCGAGTTTGCGCGGCATTTTCCCTGGCTCGACGGTGTGAACGCCTTCCATCATCCCGCCATCCACCTTGCGGATCGCGACCTGGGCCACTCCATTCGGGAAAACGCTGACCAAGACCGTCGCAGAGTCTGACTTGAGCCCACTCCGCACCAGAATCGCCGCCTTCGCAAAGCCGTTCGTGTTCTCCAGACTCTGAACCTCCGTCGAAATCGTGAAGTTCTTGAGGTCAGAGGCATAGAGATACCGGAACTGATCCCGATCCGCCCAGATATCCATGCCGCCTCCATACAGCTTCAGCACGCCGCCGGGAGCCGCGACGAGGCCACCTTTGATCGCCCCGCCGATATCCACCTTCTTAAATCCCGCGACCTCATCGGTATCCGGAGCCTTCGCCCGCCAATCCGTGATCACCGGCACAGGCGTGAGCTTCGGATTCTTCGCCGTAAGGACATCTCGCAACTGGGTGTAAGTCTGGAGAGGCATCGTGGCAAACGATTTCGCCCACGCCATCAGTTCGTCGTAGCTCGCGGTTTTGAAGTTCGGGGCCTTGTAGGGGTCTCGGTTCACCACCATTCCCCACGATCCGCCCTCGCTCAGACCGTTGGGCTCCATGACCTTGTGGCTCCACATCGTGGTCTGATATCCCAGCCGATTGTAGAGATCAAACGCGTGGCGCATCATCTCCGCGCCGCCGTTCTTCGTCAGAACCACGTTCATCTCGCCGACGAGCATCGGGGTTTGATAGGCATTCAATCGATTCTCAAAGAACTGCTCGACCCGCTTGAAGTGCCGCGCATGAGCCCACGGGCTCTCCTCATCACCGAACAGACCCGGATAAAAGTGCATTGTCACCCCGACATTCTTCCAACCCACTTGGCGCGGAATCGGGAAGTGCTCGAAGTCATCGTAGTAGCCCGGAGCATAGACCAGAGTGTCCGCATCGACCTCTCGAATTCCCTTCAGAATCTTCTCAAACACAGTGGCGATCTCTTTGCGTTTGCCTCCCCACGGCTCGTTGAGAACATCGTAGGCGACCACCGAACTGCGCTTGCCGTAGCGCTTGGCGAGTTCTTTCCAAATCCAAACCGTGCGCTTTTGGAACTCCTCGCTCCCCCAGAGCTTGTTTTGCCCGCTTCGACCTGTGTGATGCTCCCATCCTTGACCACCCGGCGCACCGTGCAAGTCGAGAATCGTGTAAATCCCCCGCTGCTCGGCTTCTTTCACCGCCAGATCAATCCACTTGAATGCGTTGGGCCGAAGCTGCATCGGCTTCGCGTCATCTTCCAGCAGCCGGTAGTCGATCGGTAATCGAATGACGTTGAACTTGTACTCCTTCATCAGATCCCAGTCGCGCTTGGTCATCCAACTCGCGCGATAGGTTTCCATGAGGGCATGGGTTTTCTCTTCACCGAATCGAGAGCGCAGGGTTTCCAGCATCTCGTGCTGATCATCGAATTCGTTCGGGGCTTCGCTCAGGCGGAGCATCCACATTTCGAGCATGAGCCAGTTGCCAAGATTCGTCCCGTTGAGGATCACTCTTTTCCCGCCTTGATCGACCAAGTAGCGGCCCTGCACTTTGATCTCGGGCAAGGGAGCCTGAACCGTGGACGCTGGCAACATCGCCAAAAACGCGCTAAGCATGATCGCATTGTATGAATATTCGCGCTGAACCCCCGACATCAGACCGATTGAAAGTTCATCATGCGGGCGTTCAGCGGAGAGCGATGAGTTCAAAAAGCCAGTAGACTAACGCCGGAATCCATGGCGAAGCTCGACGATCTGGCCGCTCAGTGCATCAAGTGCGGATTTTGCCTCGAATCGTGCCCGACGTTTCTGATCACCGGGGATGAGAGCCAGTCTCCTCGCGGGCGAATCACGCTCTCCCGCGAGGCCAATCGGCTCGGTCGCTGGGATCAGGCAACCCACGAGGCACTCGAATCCTGCCTTGGATGCCGGGCCTGCGAGACCGCCTGCCCGAGCGGCGTCCAGTATGGCAAGATTCTCGAACTCGCCCGCGAAGCCACCACCAAAGAGCACGGTCGCGCGATCCGCAAGCCCTTTCTGAATGCTCTGACGCAACCGAACCTCGCCCGCATGCAATTCGGCCTGGCAGGATTACTCCCTGGTGGACGGCCTCCGGCGATCCTCAGCCGCCTTCTCAGCGGCGAGCTCCCGCAAGCCGACGCTCCCCGACTTCCCTCTCCCGCCCCGTGGCCCGCGCTCGAAGACCATGATCTCCCTCCGGCGAGGGGAGAGGTCTACATGCTGGAAGGGTGCGTCATGCGGGTGCTTTATCCCGATGTCAACGAGGCCACCGAGCGGATGTTGCGACGCATCGGCTACCGCGTCCGCAAGGTGAACGCCGGCTGCTGCGGCGCGATGCATGCCCATTCGGGATACCTCGCGGAAGCGGAAAGCCGTGCCCAGTCTCTTGCTCAGGCAATGCCCGATGATCTGCCGATCATCATCAACTCCGCCGGATGCGGGAGCACGATTCGGGAGTATGGTGGGGTGATCGGTGTCGGGCTGGAAGGCTTTGCCCACCGAGCGAAAGAGGTGAGCACGTTCCTGTTGGAGCACGGCCTGGCGGATGCGCTTCGTCGATCGCCCGGATTGCCTGGCATGGTCGCCACTTACCACGATGCCTGCCACCTTCTGCACGGGCAAAAGGTAAAGGATCCTCCCCGGGCTCTGCTCGGCGCGATTCCTGGCCTCTCGCTGGTTCCCTTGCCGGAAAGTGATCTCTGCTGCGGCAGCGCGGGAACCTACAATATCTTCCAACCGACGAAAGCCCGCACGCTCCTGGAGCGCAAGTGGGCCAACGTAGAATCCACCGGAGCAGGAGTTGTCATCACCGGCAATCCGGGTTGCCAAGCCTGGATCGCCCAAGCCGCTCGTGAGCATGGGCAAGTTGTCGAAGTCCGCCACACCCTCGACGTCCTCGAAGCCAGCTTCTCCGGCTGGCGGGTGGGCGGGGAGTAGGGAGAGTTCCTCGCACAAGCAGGGAACGAATCTCAACTAAAGGGTGCCCCGACCCTTCAGGGTCGGGAATCTTTGCGTCGAAAACCGCTTCCCAATCGAACCCAACCGAGAAAAACCTCAGACTAATTTCCGAAACTGATGCTTCCCCGCCCGGAGCACCTTGCCCCGAACCGACTCCACGCTCACCTTTCCAAAGCCGTCCGAAACCTTCTCGCCATCCAAGCTGACGCCTCCCTGCTCGATCAATCGACGCGCCTTCCCTGTCCCTTCCGCGAGCCCAAGCTCCACCAAAAGGTGAGGAATAGAAACTTCCCCATTCTCAATCAGACTATCCGGAATCACCGCCTCTTCAGCATCGACTGGCTGATTCCGCTTGCTGAAGGTCTCCACAAAGTAAGCCTCCGCCGAATCGGCCGCATCCACCGAATGGTAGAGCGCGACGATCTCTTTGGCCAGTCGAACCTTGGCATCGCGCGGATTCTTCCCTTCGCCCAGCATCGACTTCACTTCATCCATCGGGACATCCGTGCAGAGCTCAAACCAGTTCTCAATCAGATCATCCGGAATCGACATGGTTTTGCCAAACATATCGTTCGGCTCATCGATCACGCTCACGTAGTTCCCGAGAGACTGCGACATCTTGTCCTTGCCGTCCGTTCCCACAAGCAGCGGGCACAGCATGACCGCTTGCGGCTCCAGACCATACTGATCCATCAAAGTCCGGCCCACCAAGTTGTTGAACTTCTGATCCGTCCCCCCCAGCTCAATATCTGCCTTAATCTCCACCGAGTCCATCCCCTGACACAGGGGATACAAAATCTCGTGCATCGAAATCGGCTGGTGATTTTCCCACCGTTTGGTGAAATCGTCGCGCTCCATGATTCGCGCGACCGTGTACCGACTGCAAAGTCGAATCACGTCCTCGAATGCCATCTTGCCGAGCCAATCTTTGTTGAAGTAGATCTCTGTGCGTTCCGGATCCAGGATTTTATAAATCTGGGTGCTCACCGCGTCCACATTCGCCTGGACTTCTTCGCGCGTGAGCTGTTTGCGCGTCTTGCTCTTGCCACTCGGATCACCGATCATCGCGGTGAAGTCGCCAATGATGAGGCACGCCGTGTGCCCCAGCTTCTGAAAATCGCGTAGCTTGCGCAAAACCACCGCCCAACCGAGCGTCACGTGTGCCGCCGTGGGATCCACCCCCAGTTTCGCCCTGATCGGTTTGCCCGAGGCGAGTTTGCGCTTCAGGTCGTCTTCGCCGATGATTTCCGCGGTTCCTCGGCGCAAAAGGGCGATCTGTTCGTCGATGGTCATGCCGGGCCCAGTGTACCAATGCCCCCGAACCCAAACCGGACCGACCGCCAAGCGGCCAATCCGTCAGATCAGATGAAAGTCAGGAGCCCCGAACATCAGCTGCGTAATCCGCGCCGCGACCTCATTCGCATTCCGCTGGGTGATCGGCCCATTGCTCGCGTCTTGCCCCGCCGCCACCAAACTCGCAAAAACCTCCGGAGAGGCATCGTAGTCAAACAACTCGCACAGCACCTTGGCCGCCGATTCAACCCGGGGATCAGACTCAAACAGAGGCCACGCGGGCCAGCGGAACGTGCGCACGTTGTTGCCCCCGAAAATCGCCCGAGCCCACTTCAATCGCTCGATCACGGTGGCCGTACTGATCCACGCCGGGCCATCCTTCCACCCCGCCACATCCGGCGGGAACATCAACTCCATCCCCATTGCCTTGCTCGCGGTGATCGAGAATCCCATTGGATTCGTCGCTTTGGAGCTCTTGCGGTAGTCGTCCTCCCGATTGAACTCCTTGAGGAACATCTCCCCCGCTCCCAGAGCCCGAAGCGTGCCGACACACAAATCCACCGGGCTTTTCACGACGGCGCGTATCGCCTTTTCGCTCCGGAATTCCGCGCTCAGCATGATCTCTCGGAGCAGCACCGAAACACTCAGCCCCGACTTACGGAAACTCGTCGAAAGTTGCTCCACCAGTGCCTGCTCGGGCTCGGGGTAAACGAACCATTCCCAAATCTTCTTGACCAAGAATCGCGTCGTCTGCGGATTCCGGCAAAGCAGATCGAGGATGTCATCGCCATTGAACTGCCCGCTCTGCCCGATCACCGACTTCGTGCCTTCATCGTGGTTTTTGCGATCAAACAGGAACTGCAAATCCCGCCGATTCGGGATATTCGCGCCGCGCACAATCGCAAACGATCCGTTGTCTCGAGGTGCCGCCAGAGACCAGCCCGTGAACGCCCGCGCCGCCTCCTGGACATCCTCCTCGGTGTAGTGCCCAATTCCCAGCGTGAAAAGCTCCATCACCTCGCGAGCAAAGTTCTCGTTCGGCTTCCCCTTGGTGTTCAGGTGATTGTCGAGCCAAAAGAGCATCGCGGGATCTTTGCTGACCGCATGAAGCAGCTTCGGAAACGGCCCCAGAGCATTCGCCCGCAGCGTGTCGATGTGCTCGGTCATCGCAAACGCCGAGGTCACCTTCTCGCCGCTTGTGGCAAAGTGGTGATGCCAAAAAATCGTCATCCGCTCCTGAAGAGGGCGGCGGGTGACGAGCAACCGGGAATACCACTGATACTGAGCTTGGCGCAGATTCAGATTGTCGTTCTCCCGATTCCGCCAATCCCACAAAGTCAGCGAATACCCATCTGGGCCTGGCTCAAGCAGCTTCTCAACCGCCTGGCGATAGCTGCCCGATCCAAAAGCGGCGAGGTCTTGAGGCGAAACCCCAAGACCAAACCTCCGCAACAGATGCCGGATCGCCGCCTGCTCAGAAATCGGTGCCATGCACCTTTATGATAGGCGATGAATCACATGAACTGAAACTCTGGCGTCGCGCAGATCAGTTTCATCGCATCCGCTGCGATCTGATTCGCGTTCTGCCTGGTCACTGATCCGCCAGACTTTTCTGCAACTGCATCGAGAATCACCTGCCTTTTCGCCGCGGGCAGTGTGACATCAAACAGGCTACAAAGCGCATTGATCACCCCGGCCGTCGTGGGATTCGCCGCGAACAAGCTGAAAGCCGGGTACGCCGTCGGACGACCGTTGGCCCCCATGAACAGCTCCGATCCCCAGGTGATTCTCTCGATCATCGTGGCCGTGCTGATCCACTGTTCTTGAGCCGGCCAACCCGCGACATCGGGCGGCTCCAGGAGAACCATTCCCATCGTGCTCGTGCTCTGATTCGTCCGCGCCGCCGAGAGCATGCCCCCGCGCTGGATATTCCCGCCCGACTCGCGGGCCGCATTGATGTTCTGCACAATCGGCGCCCCAAGCCCCATCTGGCGAATCATCGAGGCGCAGTAGTCGATGGGGTTCTTGATGATCGCGCGTTCCGCTCGATCACTCACAAACTCGGGATCAAGCATGATCGATTTCACCAGCGCTTTGATCTCAAGCCCACTCTTCTGGAACAGCGCCGCATGCTTCTCCACGACCGCCTTGCTCGGCTTGGGATAAACAAACCACTCCCAGATCTTCTCCGTCAGATAGTAAGCGGTGCGAGGCATTTCGCTCAACATCCTCAAAATGTCGTCGCCGTTCCAGTTTCCGGTCTTGCCAAAGAAAGTCTTCGAGCCAAAGTCATGGTTGGGTTCATCAAAAAGGTACACGCTGCGCGCGTTCGGAACTTCTTCTCTCGCGGGCGCAATCCTCGCCCCTCGGCGGAGCCCGTATGTCCAGCCGGTGAAAGCACGCGCTGCCTCCTGGATGTCCTTTTCCGTGTAGTTGCCGACCCCCAAAGTGAACAGCTCCATCACTTCCCGCGCAAAGTTCTCATTCGCCCGCCCCTTCAGATTCAAATGGTTGTCGAGCCAGTAGAGCATCGCGGGATCCTTGCTCACAGCAACGAGAAACTCATAGAAATTCCCGGTCGCATTTTCCCGCAGCAGGTTGAGATGGCGGTACATCGTCGGCCCATTGCTCACCTTCTGCGCGCTCGTCGCAAAGTGATCGTGCCAGAACAAGGTCATCTTGGCCTCCAAAGGCCGAGATGTCGCCAAAAAGTAAGCGTAGGTGGCCACCTGGGCCAAGCGAGGATTCTGGATCACGCGTCCATCGTTGTCCCGAAGCAGGAGCTCGTCCAAGATAATCGAGTCTTCGCGGCTCTCGTAACTCAGGAGCTTTTCGACCGCTCCGGCATAGCCACTATCCCCGTAGAAATCGAGTTCAGCTTCGCTCGCCCCCAACCCAAAACGCCTGAGCAGATGGGCAACCTTTTCGCTTTCAGTCTTCAGTGGCATGGCAGATGTGACGCATGCCGACGCCGCAGGTTCACTGCGCGCCGATGCTCCACCCCAAACCCGCAAAAGCTAACGGGGTCAAATAAGAAGGAGGCATCCGCACCGGATGCCTCCCAAAGGATGGAAAGGAAAATCTTTAGCCTTCGGCGACGTCCGTGGCCTTGTAAGTGGCCTCGTTCACGAACTTGTAGAGCGTGCCGCCGTTGTAGCTGGCTTTGAGAGCGTAGCGAACCTGTTCGCCATTCTTCGTCTTGCGGATCATCTTAGTCTTGCGGACATCAGATTCCGGTACATCGACGTGAGATCGAGTTTTCAGATCGTAAAACTGCATAGAACCCATCCAACCCTTGGGGAGTTTGGTAATCGTTTCTTAGACGGAGCGGTCTGGGCTTTCGCTTCGGCACTCTGCTGAGAATCAACCTAGTTTGAACGAGGAATTCGGATTCATGCAAGACTTACCCAGGAATTTTCTGTGGAAACGACCTGTTTCCGCCTAAAATCAGGCCGGAATCGGGACAATGGGCGTAGAAATGACGATGGCTGGATCAGAGTTCGTAGCCTTAGGGCGAACCCAACTCAAGGAGGCAGGGATGCGCATCACCGGCCCACGTATCCAGATTTTGGAGGCTTTAGCCGCCACTAACCGCCCTCTCAACGCCTACGCCCTCCATGCTCAGATCAAAGCCGCAGGCGGCGCGGTCGATGTGGTCAGCGTCTACCGCACCCTCAGTGTTCTCTCCGAGCTCGGCCTGGTGCACTTCATCCCGAGTGCCGACGGCTTCCTGCCCTGCACCGGAGTCTGCGAGCACGATAACCAAACCGAGCACCTCGTCTGCGATGACTGCGGCTCCGTCACCGAGATCTCGATTCCGGCGTGTACCACCAAGGATCTCGAAGAACAGCTCCAGGAATCAGGCTTCCAGGCTCGGGAGGTTCGGATCGAAGTCCTCGGCACGTGCAACAAGTGCCAGGCAAAGACCGGCTGAGGCCCCCGGAGCAAGATCGAACCATGGAAAAAGCCCGAGTTCCCTGCGGGGAAACTCGGGCTTTTCCGTTTGGCGAGAAGATCGTTATCGAATCGCCCGGGTCTGGGTGATCGTCGATTTCACCCCATCGGTGTAGCGATCCATGACGACCGTCACCTGGTCGCCCCATTGCACGTCCGCCAGAATCTGCGAGATGTCGTCGACATCGAGAACATCCTCGCCATTCAGTCGAACCAGCACGTCACCGGCCCTCATTCCCACGCGCTGAGCAAAGCTGTTCGGCGCCACGGTCATTACGACCACACCCTTGGCGCTTGCCGGGAGCTTGAATTGACTTCGGGCCGTCTCGTCCAGCATCCGCAGCCCAACTCCGAGTCGAACTCGATCAGGCACGGGGGCCGTGTTCGGATCGCCCAGGCGCTCGCGAAGCTCGTCGGGAATCTCAATCCCCGGGACATCTTCCATATTGAATGGGAAGCTCTCCGGGCGTCGAGCGACCATCGCTTCCGGCGCACCAAGTTTCAAGTTCGCCGACTTCGTCTGACCATCTCGGATGAACTGAATCGGAACGCTCTGGTTTGGTGAAGTCTTGTAGAGCAAGATGCGCAGATCAAGCTCGGTGTGAACCACATCTTCGCCCACTCGCACGAGAATGTCGCCATCCTTCAACCCGGCCTGACCAGCTGGCCCTTCCGCCGGAACTTCCTCCAGCATGGCCCCGCCCTTCACGCCGAGCTTCGTGCGCTCGTACGGCTTCACATCGCGAAGAACAGCTCCCAGGAATCCACGATCAAACTTGCCCGTGGCAATCAGTTCGTCGGCGACGGCGGAGACGATGTTGCTCGGGATGGAGAATCCAATTCCCGCACTCGCCGCGGTCGTCGAAACGATCGTGCTGTTCACCCCAATGACCTCACCTTCGATGTTCAAAAGCGGTCCGCCACTGTTGCCCGGATTGATCGGTGCATCCGTCTGAATCAGCCCCGCGTAGCCGCGTGCTCCATACCGAGGGTCGTTGACCGTGCTGCCCCGAGAAACCGCACTGACGTGACCGACCGTCACCGTGTTATCGAGCCCGAACGGCGCGCCGACCGCCATCGCAAACTGACCCGGATGAACCCTATTGCTGTCCGCCATCGGCAGAGGGATCAGTCCATCCGCGTTCACCTTGATCACCGCGAGGTCGATCTGGTTGTCGTTGGCTCGGGTGACTTTGCCCTTCAGTTCCCGACCATCGTTGAGGATCACCGTGACTTCCTCGTTGCCCGCCACGACGTGATCGTTCGTCACGATCCAGCCGTCTTTGCGGTAAACAAATCCCGAACCCTGGCCCTGACCCATGCCATTGCCCGCCTGAATACTCACCACGCCTGCCGAAGCTTCCTCGGCCAGACCAGCGAAGGTCTGATCCAGATCGCGCAAGAGATCCAGCCCCTTCTTGGTGAGTTCCGGAGCCGGAATGTTCGCCACCGGCTGGCTGACCACGGAGGTGGGAAGAATGCGTCGGGTGAGGCTATGCGCCACCGAATTCGAGTCGCCTAGGCTAAACGCGAGGGCTCCCGCTCCCGCAATCAACCCCAAGGCAATCAAGACGATCGGGTTCTTGAGAGGGTTGTTCTTTTGACTCATGTGCTGATTTTCTTCCTTACCCCGTTTCCTACGGCTTTGTTGCGAAGTTGTCGGAGTATGGAGTTAAACTTCCAAAATGGCCCGGGGCGTTCCGAGGTCCCTATCGCGGCGACACAAAGGCCTGGGCCATCTGCCTGAGCACGCTCGGGGCAACATCCCCATCCGCCGTGATCGCGATCTTCCCCGAAGCATCAAATGCGAGGGGCTTCATGGAAAACAATTCGGGGCGCTTGTCTTCATCAAAGGCCCACTGATACACCGTAATCATCGCCACGCCATCGCTCAGCCGGTTGACAAACGCCGGGAGTTGTTCCGTCCCGCCCAATTGTCGGGTGTACGATTCAAACCCAAGAGGAATCTTGCGCGGGCTCAAAGGGGAAAACCCGAGAATTCCCGCCGCCAGCTTCATGTCGTTGGCCGGTCGGGGCCCCCACGATTGCCGAGTGCGAACCTCTCGCGTGGTGTCGAACTTCAGCTCGCCCAGGTTCGTCGAGGAAGGCTTCAGATCGATCACTTCCACCAACCGGAGACGATCATTGCCATCAAATGCATCCAGCAGATGAACCACCGGCAAGTCATCATCCACGGTCATGCGACGTGAGGGCATTGCGGCATTTTTGGGCCGCAAAGCAATCGTCGTGACATCGCGCCCCAATCGCTTCGATCGCTCCACGATCGAGAGCGTGTAGTTCTTGGAAGCCCGTCGCGCCAACCAGGAGCCGGACGGCGAAAACGAGTGCCCGCTCGGCCGCAAGAAGATCGTCTTGTTCTCGGGTATGTAGTGCCGAAGTTGCTTCCCGTCATCAATAAAGACCTGCCCCTGATACGTGCTTGGGTGAACGACGGTGTATTTCGACCCCACGCCTTTGCTCACCACCACGGAGAACAGGAGAGGCTCTTCCCGCCAAATCTGCCGACGCACCACCAGGCGAGCGTTGTAGTCAAAATCGTCCTCCAGCACCCGAGCCAAGATTTGCTCAGGCGAGGGAGCCGAGGTCGCTCTTGCCGGGAGCGAACCGGGGAGCACCGCCAGAACGAACATTAAGGCAGTGCCCACACGTCGGAGGTGGGAGTTCACAGCAAGATGGGGGGAGTTGGACTATTCTTCAGAGCGAACAAGAGAGACGGGACGATAACCGCCGCCCATTTCGACTCCTGATACATAGACGTCGCCACTCAGCTGATCATTGGCAATCGGGACTTGTGGAGACGACGTCTGAGACGCCCAGTTCAAAAGCGAAAGGGTAAGTGCCGCTGAAGCCGCCGCCACCGCGCCGATCATCACGGCTTGTCGGGCCGGGAAGTGACGCTTCGGCTCGGGAGCCCCGATATTCGCCTTCAGCTTCGCCAACAGATCATCCGAAGGTTCAACCGGTGCCATCCGCATCGCGATCGATTTGACGGCACGGAGATCTTCCATCTCCTGGGCACAACTCGGGCACATTCGGATGTGCTCACGAATCATCAAAGACTCCTCGCCGCTCAGCTCTCGGTCGAGGTAGGCAGAGAGCAGCGTCTCTACACGGATGCAATTCATCGGGTCACCCACTCCTTATTCGGCATTTCCTGCTCAAGATAGGAGCGTAGCTGCTTGCGGCCTCGGTGGATGCGCGAGCGCACGGTTCCGACCGATGTATCCATGATAGCGGCGATTTCTTCGTACGACATCCCTTCGAGGTCAGCCAACACCACCGCCATGCGGAACTCGGCGGTCATCGCCTTCAGCCCACGTTGGAAGGTGTCATCCAGCGATTCGCTGATCATCTGGGATTCAAAATCAGCTTTCTCATCCGGCAGTTCCCAGGTCTGGGTGCCGTCTGCCGTGGCCGTTTCCATGCTCACCGTTCTCAGGCGGTTTGAGACGCGCACCGAGTCGATATGCACGTTGGTCATGATTCGATAGAGCCATGCGTTGAACGGCAAGGATTCGTCGTATCGATGGAAAAAGCGATAAGCCCGCAGATACGTCTCTTGCAGAAGGTCTTCCGCCTCTGTGCGGTTGGACGTGAAGCGATACGCCATGTGATACGCCTGGCGATACGAGTCCGCCATCAGACGCTCAAACAACGGTTTACGGTCTTCCTGAGTCCGCGAGAAGGATTTCACCCAAGTCAAGATCACACCCAAAGGTCTCCTATGCCTGTCTGATACTGCAAACCCTGTGCTTACAGTTCCCGACGAGTTGTCAAGAATTGCGCAAAAAGCACATTCAGTGCAAGCTGGAGATTCCCATTCCCTTGCACATACCCTGCCAGCTCGGCGGTTCGTTGCACGCTGGCCGGATCATCTGGGGCATTTCGCGCCATCCATTGCCCAATCGATTCCAGGACTCTGACCGCGGCCAGCCGGGTCGGCATCTTGGTTTTGTCACTCAGCTTGTCCACCAGCTCCTTGGTCTGTTCGGCAAGCCGAATCGCCGCGAGAGGCGGGGCCGTTTCAGTCTGGCGAAGCAACCGTGCCAAGTCTTCAAACAGATCCTGGTGCGCGCGCAGGAACGCCAGATCGCCCTGCGTGGAGGCAAAAAGGGACTCAATCTCCGTCTTCGGCCCATCGGCAAGTTCGCCAAGAGGCACCGCCTCCACCGCAGCGCAGAGGCATCTCGACCGAATCGTCGGGAGCACGCGACCGATTTCCGTTGTCGTCATCACCACCCGCGCATAATCTGGCAATTCTTCCAGGGTCTTGAGGAGTGCATTCGCGGCCCGCGAGTTCATCCGATCGGGACGGTCGAACCACAAAACCTTGTGCGGGCTCATCAAGGGGCGAGTGCGGAAGAACACCGTGACCGGCACAACCGGAGGCTCTTTGTCGTCATCGCCGGAATCCGGGCCGGAGGTCGGGGTAATCGCCCCGACCTTGATAATCTCGCTGCTTCCTGTGGGCTTGATGCGCTGGAAGTCAATCGCCCGGCTCAGATCTTCCGAAACCTTCGCTCCGCCTTTTCCGAGCCAAAACCGCGCGAGCCCTTCCGCCAGAGCCTCCGCATCGGTGCCTCGATTGCCATAAAGCAAGACCGCCTGGAAGTCGGTCTCGCCCGAAAGCATGCGGTCGATCAAGCGGTGAGCTGGCGATCCTGGAGGTGCAGTGGTCATCAACACCCCTTCAGAACCGAGCGAACTCATCGACATTCAAAACAAAGGCCACCGCCCCACCAACCGGCACGCGCACCGGACTCGGCAAGAGCCCGCCTCCTGGGCCAGCATCAAACGGCGTCACGTTCACGAGCTGTTCGCGTTGCTCGCAGTTCTCTTGAATCAAGCTCTTGAGCTCCTCAAGCTTTTCATCCTCCACCCCAACGAGAATCGTCGTGTTGCCCTCGCGCAAGAATCCCCCAGAAGAGCCGATGATCGTGAATTTGTATCCCGCCTTCACCATTTCATCGGTCAGGCGGTTCCGATCACGGTTATGGACCACGCAGACCAGGAGCTTCATCACCCCCTATTGTAGCCGGAATGCCCGAAACCGCAAAGAAGAGAGGCACCTGGATCTTCCAGGTGCCTCGGATGACTGAGCAGATCTCAGCTTACGGGCAAACGGAGGTGATACCCGCCTTGTACGGATCCCACATCGAGTTGTTCGGATTGTCGCGCAGATCGTTCAGAACCTTGTCCGACTTCATGCTCTTGGCGCTGGTGTCGAACCGGATCACGTTCAGCTGACCGCTGTATCGGCTGTCGATCAGTCGCAGAGCTTCGGCGTCCGTCGGCTCATTCGCGGCCGTGCCCCAGCGGAACAAGTAGCTGTTTCCGAGGCTCTTCCAGTAGCGAGGATACGTGCTGCTGCACGGATCGAACGCGGTTTGCGCTCCTGCCAGTCGGGCAACGTAGCGCGGCAGAACGTTGTAGTAGCTCGCGTCAACCATCAGCAGGGTGTTGCTGACATCGTTGACCACGGTGCTGCTGAGTCCGCCACCGATGCTGGACGTACCGGCTTGCGAGGTGAACGCGTAGTTGTTGACGCCGTAGGAGTTCTGACCGCCGTAGCTGCGGAACTGCGGCTCGGTTTGACCGTTCCCCGTGTCGTAGCCGACCCACTTCGCCGGGTTGTTCGGGCTGTTCCAGATCTCGTTGTTCTTCGTGTACGGATCCAGCATCTGCTTGAAGAACATCACGTCGCGGCTTCGAGAACCGAACACCGTGTTGGCTTGAGCCAGACCAAGGGTCGTGATCGCCTTTTGGTAGTCGGTGTTGGAGCATCCGGCACCCGAGCAGCCATTGCCCACCGAGCCGTTGAGGCGATACGGGAAGTAAACATCATCGTAGTCGCTCAGGTAGATCTGGGACGCCGTGCCGATTTGCTTGGCTTGGGCGAGGCCTTGAATCTTCTTAGCGGCTTGCTTTGCTTGAGCGAAAACAGGGAAGAGAATCGCGGCGAGGATAGCGATGATCGCAATCACGACGAGAAGCTCAATGAGGGTAAAGGCTTTTTTCATTAGAGAAATTCCGTGCGGCAACACAGACGCGCTGACAGAACATTGTCAGGCCGCAAGTTTAACAGATCGTTAAGAAATCGGGTCTACAAAAATCAATCGGGACCCCGGAAAATCTTCCGGGATCCCGAACTTCGCCCTTTCGAGCAGTGACCTCAGCGGTCGTTTTCACCTGCGGGAGCTGGATTCGACTTGTCGTTCGGATCCCGTCCCTGGTTCTGCCAGTCTTCCACCTGAGTCTGGTTGACCTCGCCACCCGAGCATCCAACCAGGAGCCCAAGCGTCATGGACGCCAGAAGAAGAAAACCAAGCTTGCGGATCATTGAGTGGTCAGACCCCACAGCGGAGCGTTGATGTTGAGGTTCGGCACAGCCGGGCCACCCGAGTAGTTGTAGGCACTTCGAGCGTTGCGGCAGTTGCTTCCCATCGGCCCAGGAAGAGCCGCGCCAGGAACGTACTGGGCCAGCGTCGGGGTTTCGCCCAGGAACTTCTTCACTTGGAAGAACTTAGCCGAGCCATCAGCCATGCCGAGGACGAGTCCGCCGGCCGGTGCAGCCACCGGATCAACTTCTTCGGTCGTGGTGCATCCGCCAGCATTCTTCAGGAAGATGGCGCGCCAGTACTCTCGAATGGCCATCGGATAGACGGTTTGCGCGCTGGGGCCGCCGGTTTGAACCGCGAAAGGAGCAGCGTAGCTGTGCGGCAGTTCAGCCAGGATCCAGGCCTCAGAAACGCTCGGGATACCCGTTTGCGTACCGCCCGTCCACGGGGTGCTCGTGATCGCGGTGGTTGCCGCGCCGGTGATGGCGAGGTTGATCGCGAAAGCGTTGAGAAGCTGACCGTTGGTGCTCCACTCGGTCGCGTTCTTTTGTCGCAGCGGGTGCTCGAAGATCTGGACGTTCTTCATGTACGGGTAGATGTACTTTTGCCAGGTCTGCCAGGTCATGCTGTGACCGAAGCCCGGGCCCGTGCTGCAGCGCAGGGTGCCATCGTTGAGAGCCGGGTTGATCGAGCTGTTCAGCTCACAACCGGATCGCATCGGATAGCGATCATCGTTGTCGCCCAGGTAGAGCAAGAAGGAGGTGCTGATCTGCTTCTGGTTGCTGATCGCAGCCGTCTTCTTTGCGGCAACCTTCGCTTGAGCGAAGACAGGGAACAGGATGGCGGCAAGGATCGCGATGATCGCGATCACGACGAGAAGTTCAATCAGGGTAAATGCCCGCTTCATAAGAATCACCGGAGGAGTGCTTGTTAAGGCACCTGTATTGTGCCCTCTCATTCGACTGGCCCAAGTGGACCACAGTTCTTTTTCGTGGGACCTTTTTTCAAAGTTGGGACCATCGATTTGTTAGGCATAGAGGTGGGAACCCTTAACTTCTCGCACAATATCCGCTCCATTGCCGTCAATCCATTCAATCCACTGACCTGTGGAAAACCCTGAGTGAACGTTCGTTCGGAATCCGTCCCCACCCGCCAGGATGTCAATTGGCAGGAGCTTGTACTCGTATTCGTACGGGGGATCCTGCCAGGCGAAGTCGTTCGGATACAGATCGTGGATCTGAGTCAGCAACACAGCCGTCGCAAGCACGGGACGGAAGGAATCCTCGTCTGTCACATGCAGATATGCCCCTTGGCAGACCTCGCCGCCGAACTTGTGGAACGTCGGCATGTACTGAATCGGTCGAAAATGACAACCCGGCAGCCCTTGAGCATTCAAGCGGTCGCAGAGCTTCCATCCGTCGATGTAGGGCGCGCCAAACATCTCAAACGGTCGCGTGGTGCCCCTCCCCTCGTTAAGCTTGGTGCCCTCCAGCAAGCATTGCCCCGGATACACCAGCGCGGTCTCCGGGCTCGGCATGTTCGGGCTTGGCAGCGCCCAGGGCAATCCCGTCAGACGATGCTTCCAATGCCTCTGCCAGCGTTCGACCGCGACCACACGCAGATCGCATTTCGGGAACCAATGCTGCTTCAGATGCAGACCCACCTCGGCGACCGTAAGTCCATGCCGAACCGGTAGAGGATAGAGTCCCACAAAGCTCTGGTAAGCCATCGAGTGCCCCGGACCCTCGGCCTGATTCCCCCCAATCGGATTCGGCCGATCCAACACCGTGATGGGAATCCCGAGTGGCTCGCACGCCTTCATGCAGTTCGCCAGAGTCCAGATGAACGTGTAGTACCGCGCCCCTACATCCTGCACATCAAAGATCAGGTGATCCACCCCTTTCAGCATCTCCGCCGTGGGAACCCGGTGCTCGCCATAAAGTGAGTAGAACTTCAGCCCGGTTCGAGGATCGACGTAACCCTCCCACTCGATCATGTTGTCCTGCGTATGCCCCCAAATCCCGTGCTGGGGCCCGAAGCAAGCGGCGATCTTCAGCTTCCCCGCTTGATGGAGCGGAAGCATGTGATCAAGGATATGCCCCAGATCCCTCGCGACCGATGCCTGGTGGCAAACCACCCCCACACTTTGACCATGAAACAGCGAAAAATCCTCGCGTATGCAGACATCGAGCCCCGTTTGGGTGAGCATTGATGCAGTTTAGCCCGCGAGAGAAAGCCACCGCATCGAAACTCTTCCGCATCGCAATATGAGTAATTCTTTCGCCTTCAAAACCTCACAATCGACTTGAAATTCGCGATCTTTGGCCCACGCTCTGCTGTTCGGCAAAGCATCATGCGTCGAATTGCCCTCATGACTGTGCTCGCCAGCCTCGGTCTCCTCGTGGGATGCGGTGGCTCCGGTGGAACAACCCCTCTCCCGACCCCTGCGCCAAGCGTGAACAACACTGCCGCCATGGTCTGGACCGACGCGATGCTCGATAGCATCCGCAACTCCACCATCGGCCCGCCGGCAAACTCCCGCGCCATCGCCCTGATCACCACCGCGATGTACGACGCCTGGGCCACCCTCGATCCGACCGCCGTCGCCGTCTACACCCCCGACGAGACGATGACCGTCACGGTTCCGAATACCCCGCAGAACCAGGACATCGCCGTCAGCTACGCCGCCTTCCGAGTCGCCGCCGATCTCTTCCCCCACCGCCGAGCCCAGCTTGAACAAGTGATGCGAGACCGGGGCCTCGACCCCTACAACGGCACCACCGGCCCCGATTCCGCCGTTGGCATCGGCAACATGGTCGCGGATCGCCTGATCAGCCAACGCCACCTCGATGGCAGCAACCAGCTGAACAACTACGCGGACACCTCTGGCTACTCCCCTGCCAACACCGAATCAACGCTGAACGATCCTGAACGATGGCAACCCGTGACCTTCACGATGCCCGACGGATCAAAGCGCACTCCGAAGTTCCTCGTCCCCCACTGGGGCGGAGTCAAGACCTTCGCCCTGAGTTCCGGTGCCGAACTTCGGTGCCCTCCGGGAATCTCCTACGGCACGCCTGAGTTCAAGGCCCAAGTAGACGAAGTGATCAACCTCCAAAAGAACCTCACGGACGAGCAAAAGATGATCTCCGAGTACTGGTCCGATGGCCCCTCGAGCGAGACTCCTCCGGGACACTGGATCCTCATCACCAAGCATATGATTCGTCGTGACAACACCCCGCTGGAAGGCCAGATCAAGATGTTCATGCTCGTCGGCAACGCAGTAATGGATGCAGGAATCTCTTGCTGGGATAGCAAAACCGCTCACGACTATGTCCGCCCGATCAGCGCGGTGCGACACATGTACAAGGGTCAACAGATCCAAGCATGGGCTGGCAAGGAAGGCGGCCTGAAAACCATCGACGGATCCGAATGGAAGCCGTACCAGCCGGATAGCTTCCTCACCCCACCGTTCGCCGAGCTCCCGAGTGGTCACTCGACCTTCAGTTCCGCAAGCGCCGAAGTTCTTCGAGCCTTCACCGGCAGCGATCGTCTTGACTACACCGTGACGATCCAACCGGGGGCAAGCAAGAACGAGCCGGGAGTCACTCCAAAGCGAACCGTGACTCTGCGCTACTCAACGCTCAGCTCCGCCGCCCAAGCCGCCGGCATGTCCCGTCTCTACGGCGGAATCCACTTCCGACGCGGCAACGAAGACGGCCTCCAAATGGGCCAGCAAGTCGGTCAACGCGTTGCCGCTAAGGCGATGAACCTCTTCGCTGGACGCCGCTAAACACTGTCGAAACCAACAACATCAGATAGCACTCACAGAACGCAGAGCAGCTTCGGCTGCTCCGTTTCTGTTTGGAAGCCAGCGGTTTTCCCCAAGTTTGCGTTAAGAACCTGCTAATTCGACCCGAGTCTTTGGCAACAAATCCGCCGCCCCATCGTCAGAATGATTGACTCATGGCAAAGCTTCCAGATGGCTTGCTCCAACTTCTTGAGGTTCTCCCTCCTGTTATCCGTGAGAAACTTGATCACCATCCTGATCTGAGCTCCCTTGTCGAAGTGGTTCTCGACTACGGTCGGCCCGCCGAAGCCCGCTTCTTGCGCAGCGTCGAGCGGTGGCCCAACACCATTGTCTCCGACCACGACATCGAGCATGTGGTGAAGGAGATCGGATCATTCTCCGGCGACAACCGCGCGGGAATTGAAAGAACGCTCCACCGAATCAGCGCGATCCGTAATCGAAGCGGAAAAGTGATTGGGTTGACCTGTCGTGTCGGACGCAACCTGGAAGGCACGATCGACATCATTGATGACATCGTGCGCTCTGGCCAGAGCATCCTGCTCCTCGGCCGCCCAGGAGTTGGCAAAACCACCAAGCTCCGCGAGGTCGCGCGCGTCCTCTCCGACGAGGTCAACAAGCGAGTCGTCATCGTGGACACGAGCAACGAAATCGGCGGCGATGGCGATATTCCCCACCCCGCCATCGGCGGATCACGCCGGATGCAGGTTCCGAACCCCATCGAGCAGCACGGCGTGATGATCGAAGCGGTCGAAAACCACATGCCCGAGGTCATCGTCATCGACGAGATCGGCAACGAGCACGAAGCCCAAGCCGCCCGCACCATCGCCGAGCGAGGGGTGCAACTCATTGCGACCGCCCACGGTCAAACCCTGGAGAATCTGATGCTGAACCCGTCGCTCTGCGATCTCATCGGCGGCATCCAGGCCGTGACCCTCAGCGACGATGAAGCCAAGCGGCGAGGAACCCAGAAAACCGTTCTCGAGCGCAAGGCCCCGCCCACATTTGATGTCGTGATTGAGCTCCTCGATTTCGATCGCCTCGCGGTTCATGGCAATGTCCAAAAGACCGTGGATCTCATGCTCCGAGGCGTGGCGCCGAGACCAGAACTGCGCGTCCGCACCGAGCAAGGCGAAGTCGAAGTGGTGCAGAAGGAATTCGCCCCCGACGTCGACGAGCCCGGGTTCAACGAGCGCTTCCCGAGCCTCAACAAGCGCCCGCAAGAAAGCTCCTCTCACCGAGCCCGCGAGGATCGACCCCGAGACGACCGTCCGCGCGAGCCTCATCACGAAGACCACGAGCCCCGAGGAAACCGAAATGTCCTTCGCGTCTTCCCCTACGGTATCGCCCGGACGAGGCTCGAACGCGCGATCCGCGAGAAGAAAGTCGTCGCGATGATCGTCAACGACATCCACCAGGCCGATGCCGTCATCACGATGCGCAACGTCCAGATGCAAAAGCCCGCGAAGCTGCGCGAAAGCAAAGCCAACGTGCCGACGATCATGGTGAAGTCGAACACCTTCAGCCAAATCGCTCATGCTCTTGAAGAAGCGGTGCGGCAAGTCACAGGTGCCGATCACACCATGGAATCCGCACTCGATGAAGCGGCACATGCCGTGAAAGCCGTGCTCCAAAGCGGGAAACCCCTCGAACTCGGACCGCAAGATTCAAGGGTTCGCAAGCAGCAGCATCGGTACATCGAGTCGCAAAAACTCGCCGCCGAAGCCGTCGGCCAAGACCCCGAACGCCGCATCCGCGTTCTCCCGATGAAGCTGAACTAAGCGCCCCGGGGTCTCCACAATCAGGGAGGAGACCCCACATCGGGTGCCCCGATCCCTTCGGGGCCGGGACGGTTCGTACAATGTCGAGAGGCGTCAAGCCCCCAGGGACAACCCCCAATCGACGCCCTCTCCGAGCTTGCCTCGGGGAGAGTGGCCAAAGGCCGGGAGGGGCTGGATCTCCACCCAACTCGCGCTCAACACGCATCCCCTGACCTCACCCCATGGACAACCCCCACTCCTATCAGGTGGACAGCTACCCCAGATACCGCCGCAGAGCCTCCTCGCCAAACCGAAGAAGCACCTGCTTCAGATGCTCTTCATCAATATCTGGCCGACCCAGCGATGCATACGGCCCCACCCATTCGCCGAGATTCCGCGCCGGACGCAAGCACGCGCGCAGATCCCAGTAAGCAAGCCCCTGCCTAGAAATTCGGTTGGCCTCAAAGTACTTCGCGGTGAACTCTTCCATCGCCTCAAACCCCAGTATCCAAGCGATATCCAGCCGAGAGATCCCCAAATCCGCCAGAGCAGGCCCGCGCAGAGCGTTCTCCCAATCCACGATCCCCGTCAGCTGACCCTCTTGCCACAAGAGATTGCCGGGCCAAAAATCTCCGTGCCGCAGCACGTCGCGCCCTCGTTCCGGTTCTCCGTGCTCCAGCATCGCTTCGACCAGCGCCGGCTCGTTCAGATCCTTGTTCATCTCGCCGCGCGGAGCCACAAAACCCTCGCGCGTTCCGAGCAGAAAGCTAAACCGATCCGCATCAAAAGGAATCTGATGAATACGCGCAAGATTCACCGCAACTTGAGAGAGAAACGACGAAACATCATGCGGGGCCGCCGTCGCCTCGCCGGGCAGGAACTCCAAAATCAAGAATCGACCGTCTTCGGCATCTGCCAGGCCCAGAACACCGGGCACCGGCAGACCAACTTGACGCGCCGCAATCAGAACCTGCGCTTCCTTCGCCGCAGGATCATCAAAAATCTGCCGGACATATTCGCTCGGAAACCGGGCGACAAACTTCTCCGGCCCCTGTGAACCGTTTGCTTCCACCAGAAGCATTGTCGAGGACATACCGCCCGTGAGTGGAGAAATCTTCGTGACCTCGAGCTCCGGCATCAGCCGGAACAGACCCTTTCGAGTCTCGGCCTCTCGATCCGCCATGCGATCGATCTTACACTCTGTTGCAGAGGCAACCACACCGCAGGAGCAGAAGTGCAAGCATCACCCCGCGTCCTCCGGGTAAACCGGAACCACGCCATGCCGCTCGTTGCCCGAACCTTTTTCCGAGACGTTCCCAAGCTCTTCCCTCTCACCATCAGCCGAGGAACCAGCGGTACCACGCGCAATCTCTTTGTGGAAGTCAGCGACGGAACTCACACCGGGCTTGGCGAAGGAGCCCCGCCCACCGGACTCCCCGCCGACTTTGCCGAAACCGCAGGCGACCACCTCGCGCCGCTGTTTGCCAAACTCGACACCCTCGACCTCCACGCCCTCAATCAACTGGGACATGAGCTCGAAATCGAAGCCGTTGCCCTCGCCGCGCTTGACGGAGCCCTCTGGGATCTCAAGGCCAAGCAAGCCGGAATGCCCCTCTTCCGACTCCTCGGTCTCCCCAAACCCACCGCCGTGACGAGCGTCACGATGGGTATCGAGCCTCCCGAGGTCGTCCGGGAGCGCGTCCCGAAAATCCTAAATCTCACCGGAGCGAAATCATTGAAGGTCAAGCTCGGATCGCCCGGCGGGCGCGACCACGACAAAGAAATCTGGTCGATCTCCCGCGAGATGGCGGCTCCGTTCGGGGCCAAACTCCGCGCCGACGCCAATGGTGGCTGGACTCCCGACGAAGCCGTCGACATGATGCGCTGGCTCCGCGACCACGATTGCGAATACATCGAGCAGCCCCTCGTCAAAGGTTCGGAAGATGACCTCCCCCTGATTTTCGCCCACCGCGCCTTGCCGATCTACCTAGATGAGAGCGTCCGGGTGGCCCGCGATGTCATCAAGGTCGCGGACCGCTGCGATGGCGTGAATCTCAAGCTCATGAAGAGCGGCGGCATCACAGAAGGCCTCGCCCTGCTCGCCACCGCCCGCGCCCACGGGCTCAAAACCATGATCGGCTGCATGTGCGAAACCACCGTCGGGATCGCGATGTCTGCCGCCATCAGCGGCCTCTGCGACATGATCGACCTGGACACCCACCTCAACCACGACCCCGACCCCGCCGCCGGCGTCGACTGGATCGACGGCATCGTCATGCCCCAAGAAGTCCCCGGCCACGGCGGCTATCTGATGTAGAGCCCGATTTGGCAGGGGGCGACGAGTGCGAGTTAGCGCCATCCCGACCCCAAAAGGGCTCAGGGCACCCGGGATCGGGCGGGAGGGGAGTCAGAAACTTCGGAACCCGAGGACGACTCTCAGTCGACGCCCGCCACCGACTCCCGTGTCAAGTGTCAATACATTCGTGACACTTCAGGACACGACATCCGTGACACTTTGAGGTCGTCAAGGGGTGCGAGTTTGACATCGCAGAAGTAGACTTCAAGCACTCCTGTGGTGCTGCATTCCCGG
>Ga0209572_1001073_pt1 | contig 23963 bp, 20 predicted proteins | sample EBPBio232012_DNA_FD_185867 | JGI IMG/M metagenome (GOLD analysis project Ga0209572, IMG submission 185867) | Wastewater treatment Type I Accumulibacter community from EBPR Bioreactor in Madison, WI, USA - Reactor 1_1/23/2012_ DNA (SPAdes)... | ecosystem: Engineered > Bioreactor > EBPR >...
AGTAAGTGGTTGTGCCCTGGGCGCTGGTGGTGGGTATTGGCGCGGCAATGGGCGAACCACCCGTTTGAGCAGCATACCACTGAGGTGATGTGCCAGGTGAGGTAAGAGCAAGTGCCGTTTCGTTTAAACAATAGTTGACCGGAGTTGTAACTGCCGGACCTGCGGGCGGAGTAGTCACTGTAACATTTCTGCTGGAGTTGATCGTATTGCCGCATGCATCCGTAACCGTGCAATAAACGGTATTTGTACCTAAGCTGTTAAGCGTAATAGGAACTGAATTGCCGGTTCCAACAGAAGGTGTACCGGAGGCATTGAGGCTCCAATTGATAGAATATGGTGGAACACCGTTTTGAATGCCCGCACTAGTTGCGGTAACTGAACCTCCCGGACAGACAGAAGTAGCAGAGAGTGTAATTTGTTGGTTGGGGTTGTTGGAAGCGTATTCTAATGTACGACCTTGGATGGTTACAGACCAGGCAGAACCCGCTGAAATGCAACCGCTAGTACACCCGGCATTTCCATAACAAGAGCGGAAAAATTGCAAAGTGAATTGCATAGGAATAATCTGGGTCGCACAAGCCGGAGGAGGCATACAAGTAGATAAATCTCCTCCAATCGGTATGTTATTGCCATTGCAAGTTCCGCCACCGAATCCTGTACAAAACCAATAATAACCGGCTTCATTTGGGCTAATGCAACTACCGGCACTGAATCGTGTTGCTCCGTCTTCGAGCCAACAAGCCCCAGCCGCCAAATAATTAAAGTTTGTTGTGGCATCAGTAATCGTAGCATTTGGCGGAGGCGAAATACTTAAATTGTAATTACAGGAATTGATAAAATCGCAAGAACCATTGTACTGCGAACCAGTGATAGCGGCTTGCGCCAGTGTATTTGTAGAAGTTACCAAGGGGTCTATGATTACATAGCCGTCAATTATCTTTTGAGATAACCAACTAAGTGGGACAGCAATGCCAAGTTGATTATGGTTGATTTGATAATCGGTCACCATCATTTCTTCTTTTGCAGCATTGATGGGATATATTACAGCTTCACTAACGGTTATAAGTGAAGTGCCTGTTGCGTTTGTATACTCCGTTATAGATGATTCGTTTGAAATGAACTTACCTAAAACATCAAAAGAGTCCTTGAAAAGGAGGTAGTCAACATTTTCATAATGGAGCTCTTTTACAACAAAATCAGATTTAACAGCACCCTGAAGTACTCTCATTCTTAAATCAATTCCGGGGAAAACATTGGTAACGTAAAGCCCGTCATCACCAGCTGTATAGTTCGTCCAATTTGCTTGAGCGAGAACTTGTTCCTGACCATTCTTTACTCCGCACAAGGACCAGTTATTGAATGAGACTTTACCATGAACGGTTTTGATATAAGCGGTTTTTTGAGCAAGATCAAATCCAACGGGTTCCGGTTGATTAGAGGCTTCGTAGATGCCATTTTGCTGGGGCAATAGACGAGGGTCAATGCTTAACCACTGACCATTTACGCTATAGTGCATAGGACCATAAGAGGTTTGTTGATAGAACTCAGAAGGCCTTTCTGCATCGATGAAGAAACGCTCATTGGCAGTCCTTTTCGATAGAATCTCAACTACATCCGCATCCGGACCGCCTGCAGGCAAATAACCAAACTCAGGATGTTGGAGATTTGAATTTTCATTGAATGAAATCCATTGTTCTATAGTAGCTGTTTTTTTTGGTAGACTAAAGAACGAGAAGTTTCCTTCTTCAGTGCGCATTCCACCGGGTGTTAACTTCAATTCTTGGGCACTGAGATTAATGGTCATTGAGAAAAGACCAATTACTATCGCTAAAAAAGATGTGCAATACGCTTTCGCAGCATTAGCCGCCATCGTCTTCAATTTCATATTCAATAAAACAATAATCAACATAAAATATTTTAATCGTTTCTCCTCATAGGATTTTCAATCTAACGTTTTTGTTTTCACCGCACTTCATTATAAACCTATTCATTTTTGAAGAAGTTCATACCCAATACAAAAGCAATAAATCGTAAGGAAAATTATAGGACGTAAACAACGCTTCTTGCAGTTGCATCAATCCCAATTGTTGGGGCGTTAAAGATATGGTGACAGGCGCAGCGGAGGCTTACTATCGTCAATCAATTGTAAAAAAAAAAGAGTTCGCTTCAGCGAACCCTTTTAAAGTCTTTTTAGAAAAGATTATTTCAACCTGTCAAGTTCAGCGCGAAGTTTTTTATTACCCTCGAGATTTCCAGTTCTTGCATAAGCCTCCATAAGAGCTGAGATAATCTGCTTTTGTTCTTCCTTATTCTCTGGCTTTTCATTATACGCCTTTTCAAGATTTTCTACTGATTTAGTAAAGAACACATTACCTGAGGCTACACAATCATTGTATTTGGCTTGCTCTCTTGTAGGAATTTTGTCACATTCTTTCAGCTTTTCTACGCCACGGTTGTAATAAGTAGCACCCAAGTTGAACAAAGCATCATAATATCCCGGTTTTAATTCAATCGCCTTCTTATAAGCCTTTTCTTGTTCATCCAGATTTCCGAGCTTCTCATAGGTAGCGCCTAGCACAAACCAGATCATTTCGTTAGATGCGTCTTTTTCAGTTAGAGACTTTAACAGCTCTAGAGCCTGATCGTATTTCTGGTCGTTGAGCAGAAAGTTCACTTCGCTTCTCAACAGTTCGGCATTGTGCGGGTACTTGGCACGGGCATCAGAAACTGCTTTTTTAGCTTCTTCCATTTTGCCTTGTTTGGTATAAATATCTGAGATGTATATATAGACATCAGGTACATTATAGCCGATATCACCACTTTTCTTATAACCGGCTATAGCTAAGTCATATTTACCACAACGATCATTGCAATAAGCATTGTTGAATATAGATGCGGAATCAATTACTCCGAACTTGGAGCTTATTTCGCCTGCAACTTCAAAGTTCGCAGCAGCTCCGCAAAAATCACTGGCTGAGTATTGTTTGGTGGCATCTTCAAGAATTACAGCTTGCAATGTCGCAAGCGCCACGCGGTTCTCATCCAAGTAATCGTTAGGTGTATCCAATTCCATGGCTTTGAAAAAAGACTCTTTAGACAACTTCGCTGCATCTGGGTATTTGGAGGCAAACTCCGGAGTTTTTACTACGTTCAGATATATATTTCCTCTGTAGCGCCATGTTTTTTCTTTACCAGTAGCTTTAGGGTCAGACAATGATTTTTCAATGTAAGTCACGGCCTTGTCATAGTCTCCGGCTTTGTTGGCGTTGAACGCTGAAGTAACATCGGCTTGTGAAAACGTTACTAAAGAGATTGCTGACAAAAGAAAAATCGAAAAGAATTTTTTCATAATTCGAAAAGTTGATTTTTAAGGATGCAAAAATATGTTTTTTGATTTGACGGGTAAACCAACTTTCCTGCCAAAATCTTTCAAATGTTACTTTTCAGGGTTAATTGCTTTATTCTGATAGATTTTTATTGGGTGTAAGGTTATTTATATACATTTGGTTTTGGTACTATTCATCTAATTCAATCCAACTCTATTAAACCCATGAATGAAGAGAACAAAAGCGAGCTACACACTTGGACGGTGAGAGCCGGCAAACGCACTTATTTTTTTGATGTAAAAGCTACAAGAGGTAAGGATTTGTTTATAACCATTACCGAGAGTAAACGTGTAAGTCACGAGCAGGAAGACTTGCGATTTGAGAAACACAAGATTTTTCTTTTTAAGGAGGATTTTGAAAGTTTTCAAGAGGGCTTTGAAAATGCGGTGGCATTTATCCGGGAACTGCAAGGAACCGAAGGCTATCGGGATGCGGAAAACAACCGTAAGGCTTCTTCGGTCGGACGAGAAAATCAATCGCCTGAGCATATTTGATTCTGTTTTCATTGGCTTAGCCAACTAATAGAAAAAGGACTCCATATTGCAGCCGTCTTTCTAATTGAATTATGGCGAGCAGACAAACCGGAACATTGTATTTACTTCCTAATTCCTTGGGTAGTGGTGTCGAGTCATTTGCGACAGAGTTGGCAAGGATACAAGCGCAAAGAATTCAGCACTTTGTGATTGAAGAAATAAAAAGCGCTCGCAGACTCCTTCGCGCCCTTGGTATGAAAAGGGAGTTTGAGGAAGTGAATTTCCACTTTCTAAATGAACATACTTCTTCCAATGAAATTGAAAACTATTTAAAGCCTTTGTTTTCAGGGGAGGATGTGGCGATTATCAGCGAAGCTGGAGTTCCTTGCGTTGCTGACCCGGGAGGTAACCTTGTAGCATTAGCGCATGAAAACAATATTAAAGTAGTGCCGCTGTCTGGACCGTCTTCTATTCTGATGGCACTCATGGCCAGCGGCATGAATGGTCAGCAGTTCACATTTAACGGCTATTTGCCTCGCGAGCGAAGCGAGCGCGTCCGCAAAATCAGGCAACTGGAGCAATTGGCTATAAAAGGGCATACGCAAATATTTATGGATGCTCCTTACCGCAATCAGCAAGTTTTAGATGATTTGCTGGCCAATTGCAAGATGGACACAAAGCTTTGTGTAGCCTCCAACATTACCACTCAGGCGGAAATGATTCATACCAAAACAATTACTGAATGGCTGATGCTCAAGCCGGAGATTCAAAAAGAGCCGGTCATGTTTTTGTTGGGTAAATAATTGCTCCAGATTTAACCTTGTTACATTCGCAGTCCATTTTTTGGCTATCACCATAGCATGGCATAACGTTTTATTTCACCTGATAGGAAGATTGTGTTAAAGACTTCGGTATTCATTTTTGCGCTTGTGGCTTTTGCTGTCGTTGTGCGGCTTTATAATATTGACAAGCAAGCTTTTACGGTCAATGAAGCGGTAACTTTATGCGCTGCTAACGGAATTGCAGCTCGCTCTAATGGCCATTTCACAGTACTCACCGAGATCGATTCTTCTTTTACAAAGCAGGATTTGAGGAAAATGAAGACCTACCGTAATGTCGTAGATGCGACTATTCAAAACGGTGGAAATTCCTTAGTCTATAATCTCCTGCTGTCATGGTGGTCTAAGGTTTTTGGAAATACGAATACCGCCATCCGCTTCATTTCGTTATTGTTCGGGGTTTTTACTGTGGTCTTGGGTTATTACTTCTGCCGACAGTTATTTAACAAACAAACGGCAGTCATTGCCGGTTTGATGTTGTGTCTTCACCCCATATTGGTAGAGTTTGGCCAATTGGCTAGGGCTTATGTTCCTGCTACTTTTTTCGTTTTAGCAAGTACTTATTCGCTCTATCAAGTTACTGTTTCTAAGAAACACATTTGGCTGCATATCCCATTGTACGTGTTGTGTGTTACGCTTTCCATTTTGTGCCACTATCAAACCATATTTGTTTTTATAGCTCATATACTGTTAGTGATATTCTTTCGTGGACATCGTAAGGCCTTGTTGGAATATGGTATTATGCTGGTGTGCAGTCTCGGGCTTTTGGCACTTTGGATGTACAACGGAGGATTTGAAGGAACAAAAATTATGGCTGATCATGACTCGCTTTGGAATAGCCATTCTGCTCCCTTAAGCGAGTTGAGAGATACGCATTCTGCCAAATCTATAACATATAATATTGGGCATAATTGGCTGAAGATATTTGGAAATAAGTATGATGATATAGGAGCAACCAGTTGGGCGATATTATCCTTATTGTTGGTTCCTTTTGCCGTTTTGTTCTTTGTTTTCCGTAAGATTAGAAAGTCAGAGTATTTCCGTCCGGCAATGTTCTTGGTTTTCCCGTTTGTGATTCAAACGATTTTAACCATTGGACTTGGTCTACGTTCGGGAAGCATGATCGCCTATGATATCCGCTATGCAACCTGGGTAATGCCTTTTGCATGTTTGTTAATGGCCTTCGGTATCGCCAGAATGATTAACGAGAAGCATCAGTACATGAGGACACTCGGCTATGTATTCGCAGCAACTACTTTATTGGTTATGCTTTTTTCGGGTTTCCCAGAATTGATTAATCCAGAGTTGGACCGCCAAGCAGATACGTTCACCTATCATGATGCGGCAGACTTTATAGAGCATGAGTCCAAACTTCAGGACCGTGTTTATTTCCAAAATAAAAAGGACGCAGTACTTACCAACTTCTATGTGAATCGAGATGTCACTGTTAGGCAAAGCATAGATGGGTCAATTGATTCAAATAGCGTAGAAGTAGTAACTCCGGAACGAAGAATAACTTTTATGCTTGATCCCAATAGATATTGAGATTGGGCACCGAAAGGATTGAAAATGTCCATGAAAAAAGCCGATGAATTTTCATCGGCTTTTCTATTAGGTAGCGGGGACAGGACTCGAACCTGTGTCCGCCTGTGGCGGATATAAGTCCAAGGAACATTCAGTGAGGAAGGGATTTAATAAATTCTCTTCCGGCCCCTGTTTTGAGCCATAACTCTCTTTTCATCGCTTCTTTTTTGTCATCAAATGCTTCTGAATGTATCATTCTCCATGGTCTGCATCTTATGGTAAAACCTTTTTGGGAAAGCTCGTTATGAGATTGGAATCTCGCTTCAAGATTTGAAGTAAAACCGGTGTAATGCTTCTGACAACTTTCGGAATAAAGAATGTAAACGAAATACATGGTTTCAAAAGAAAGCAAAAAGCCGATGAATTTTCATCGGCTTTTCTATTAGGTAGCGGGGACAGGACTCGAACCTGTGACCTTTGGGTTATGAGCCCAACGAGCTACCAACTGCTCCACCCCGCACTGTCAAATATGTTTCCCAAAATGGGGGCGCAAATATACGCTACTTTTGTACTTGTCAAATTGAACTTATAAACATAGGTGGATACTACACACAAAGCGGGTTTCGTGAACATCATTGGCAATCCTAATGCAGGAAAGTCAACCTTGATGAATGCCCTGATGGGCGAAAAATTAAGCATTGTCACTCCAAAGGTGCAGACCACGCGCCACCGTATCATGGGGATTCTCAATGGAGATGATTATCAGATAGTTTATAGCGATACACCGGGAATAATTGATCCTAAGTACAAGCTGCAAGAAGGCATGATGAAGTTTGTAGGAACTGCTCTATCTGATGCCGATTTGATTCTTTTGGTGATAGATTGTGCAGATAAAATTCCCTTTCATCCTGCTACTTTGGATAAAGTAAAGAAAACCAAAGTTCCGGTTTTTGTGGTTCTTAATAAGTATGACTTGGTGGGAAATGACGGTGTAAATGTCCTTTTTGAGCAATGGTCAAAGGAAATGCCGGAAGCCAAAGTTTTTCCTGTTTCCGCATTAGAAAAAATTCATACGCGCGAACTACTTGATCAGATTATCAAAGTGCTCCCTCAAAGTCCACCATATTTCCCGAAAGATGAAGTAAGTGATAGGACGATGAGGTTCTTCGTGAGTGAAATTATTCGCGAAAAGATTCTTAATAATTACGATAAAGAAATCCCATACTCTTGTGAGGTTGCTATCGAAACATATAAGGAAGAAGAGGATATAGTTCGTATAGGTGCAGTGATATTCACAGAACGCGAATCGCAAAAGCGTATCCTGATTGGTCACCAAGGCAGTTCGCTTAAAAGAGTTGGAACTCAGGCCAGAAAGGACATGGAAGCGTTTATTGGGAAAAAGGTATTCTTGCAAACCTTTGTAAAAGTGGACGAAAATTGGCGCAATGATCCACGAAAACTTCGAAACTTTGGCTACATCGAATAAGGTTAGTAGCCTGTTATCAATTTGAAGTGATATTCACCAACTTTGTCATCATCGGTGAATTCAGCACACGACATATTAAAGGAGTATTGGGGCTACAATAGTTTTCGCCCGAAGCAAGAGGACATTATCAACTCTGTTGTTTCAGGAAAAGATACGCTCGCCCTATTGCCTACCGGTGGTGGAAAATCTTTGTGTTTTCAAGTGCCGGGGTTAATACTGGATGGCTTGTGTATAGTCATTTCTCCACTGATGGCACTCATGTATGACCAGGTAAACAATCTTCGTAAACGAGGAATCGAAGCCTATTCAATTACATCGGCTATGCAGTTGAGAGAAATTGATAGAGTGCTTGATAATTGCGTTTATGGCAATGTAAAGTTCTTGTATGTTTCACCGGAACGTTTGCGCAATGAGCTTTTCATGGAGCGCTTCCGCAAGATGAAAGTTTCTATGATTGCAGTGGATGAGGCACACTGTATTTCCCAATGGGGATATGATTTCCGGCCAAGTTATTTGCAGATTGCGGAGATAAGGTTATTGAAGCCCGATGTTCCTGTGCTTGCCTTGACTGCCAGTGCTACAAAGGCTGTTGTGTCGGATATACAACATCGACTGGATTTTCGTGAAGAGAATGTTCTGGGTAACAGCTTTGCTCGACCCAATTTGTCATACAATGTATTACAAAGTGAAGGTAAAGAATCGCGAATAATAGATATATGCAAACGAATGCAGGGCAGTGGAATTATCTATTGCGGCACGCGGATGCGCACAAAAGAACTTGCCTCGTTGCTTAGTCATAATGGAATTTCTTCAGATGCATATCACGCAGGAATGTCAACGCAAGAGCGTGATTTTTCATTTCAGCGATGGATGAAGAACGAGGCACGAATAATTTGTGCAACCAATGCTTTCGGAATGGGTATTGACAAACCCGATGTTCGCTTTGTTCTTCATGCTGATGTTCCACCTAACCCCGAAAGCTATTTTCAGGAAGCAGGCAGGGCAGGACGTGATGGGCATAAGGCTTATGCTGTATTGCTATACAATGAGCCCGACATTTTAAAACTTCAAAAACAGGTAGACCAAAAATTCCCTTCGAAGGAGTTTATTAGAAAAGTATATCGGTGCATTGGTAATTACTTGCAATATGCACCGGGTGCAGGAAAGGACACCTCTAACAATTTTGATTTATCGGAGTTTGCAAGAAAGTTTGAGCTTCCTTATTCCGATGCCATGTATGCGATTCAGATACTGGAGCTTGCGGGTTATCTGACATTGAGCGAAACGGCTTTTATTCCTTCTCGTCTGTGCTTTGAAGTGAACCGCCAAGATTTGTACAGCTATCAAGTTGCCAATGCTTCCATGGATGATTTTATTAAAGTTATCCTTCGCACTTATACAGGAACCTTTGAGCAATATGCAAATATTCGAGAAGATGAATTAGCTCGCAATGCCAAGCTCACGCTCAAACAAACGCTTGAAAAGCTTGCGCTGCTTCATCATCACCATATCATAGATTTTCAACCAAAAAGTGACCACTCGAAAATCACATTGCTGACAGGAAGGGTTGATGAAAGAAATATTTTATTGCCAGAAGAAGTTTATGAGCTAAGAAAAAAATCGGAAACTGATCGTCTTCATGCCATCACCCGTTATTTAGAAAAGAAGCAATGCCGAAGTGTGCAATTACTTGAGTATTTCGGAGAAAGAAATACTAAGCCTTGCAATCAATGTGATGTTTGCAGAGAAAGTAACAAACATGGTATTGCGCCACAAGATTTTGAGCGCATCAATCAAGCAGTGATGGACACCGTAATAAAAGGTGCTTATACGGTTGAAGAATATCCTTCGCAGATTCCAAACCTACCGCGCGAGTCATTGATTGAATATATCCGATGGAAAATAGCCAATGGAGAACTTGCACTGAACAACCTAATGCAAGTGGTGATGCCGGGGATGGAATAGATTATTCAATTACTACTTTGGTAGTATATGTTCCAAGCTCTGTTTCTGCTTTGAGCAAATAAAGTCCATCTGAAATGGTTGCTATATCAATCGCTGCTTTTTTTGTAGGCGATAGCGATTTGACGAACACAGTTTTGCCGGAGAGGGCAATGAGGCTGATTTGATTTAGTTCAATTTTAGATTGAATATTTAGAGTGGAATTAGCAGGTGATGGAAAAGCGTGCACCGAAATATCATTTTCAATTTCTGAAACTGCTGTTGCCATATCGAATATTGCGATATACGCATCAACGCCAAGGGGCATAATTGTTTCGTAGGCATCTGGAGTAGCGAAACCAATACTTGTAGAATTGCCAAGGGCAATCAGTTGATAATTATCATCGCTAGCCGCTGCTGAAAAACTTTCATATCCAGTGCTTCCATAATAGCTACAATAGGCAATGGCGTAATCCTCATTTAGCATTAAAATAAATGCGTCTGAATTGCCCAAACTATTTGGCTGTTGGGCATTGGCGGTTACTGGCAGGGAGAAATTGGCGGCAGTATATCCGAGCAAGACTATGCTTTCATTTGAGATAGTCAAGCTATTGATGCCAGCTTCATTGTTACTTCCGAAGTATGAACCCCAAAGTCTATTGCCATTCGAATCAAAATTGATCAAAAATGAATTCAAACTATTATTAGTCGAGGTCAATGCATTGGCGCTAACTTCCATATTTGTTGACCAAGTTTGGCCATTTATCCATAGATTCCCATTGTTGTCAATCATCAAGTCATCTAAATAGTCTTCGCCATTACCACCGAGATAAGTACACCAAATTTTTTGATATGTGGAGTTAAGTCTTGCAACGAATGAATCCAATGAACCGCCAAGTGATAGTTGTGCGGCATTCTCCGTAGCAATTCCTTCGGTCGAGTTTGTTCTTCCAAGCAAGTATAAATTTCCGTCCGAATCATAGGATAAATCCATTCCAGCGTCAAACGAATTTCCACCCCAATAACTGCTGTACTGGATTTGACCTTCCAATGAAAAGGTGCTCACAAACGCATTGAAATTACCGCTTAGCTCAGGCTGAATGGCATCTTCAGTTACAAATAAATTAGTTGAGGAGGTCGCTCCGATGCAAGATAACTTATTGTTGTATACGCTTATGGATTCAATCCCATCGGTCGCTGCTCCGCCAAATAAGGTGAGCCAATTAATTTCGCCAATCAAATTAAATGAGCCTACAAAACCATCAGTGTTTCCAGCAATATCCTCTTGATGGCTTCCCGCAGTGCCATGCATAAATGGTGATCCTGTTTCACCACAGAAATAAAGGGCGTCTTGCGTTACTACAAGCTTAGATATTTTTTCATTAGAGTTGGCTCCACCAAAGTATGTGCACCACGCAAGAGTATTGTCGTTGTTAAATCGAGCTATGAAGGCATCGGTGTGATTGCTGCCGGAAAAGTTTTGCTGATATGAGTTTAAGCTGGTAGGCAAATCAGTTGATTTGGTGCTTCCGCTGATGTAGTAATTTCCTTCATCATCCACCACAAGGCATTTGGGCGAGGGTTCATCTTCCCCTGTGGTGCCACCAAAATAGGAGGCATAGACACGCTCAAAAGATTGCGCATTCACTTCTGCGAGTTGGATCAAGAGGAGAAAAATAGTAACGTAGAAATGTCGCATGGTGTTATACATGAAAAATAAGAAAATCGGGCATCGGTTGCCTGAATTTTCAAATATAATTAGATGGTTTAAATTGTTTTTAAAGTGGACCATACAATATGCTTGACTCGTATAGCTTTGCGCCTCATTTCTAACAAGCAGTATATGCCACTTCCACAAATCATTCTTAAACCGGGCAAGGAAAATTCGCTTAAACGTTTTCATCCATGGGTTTTCTCCGGTGCTATAAAGGGCATGAAAGGTCAAGCTCACGATGGGGACATAGTTGAAGTAGTAGATAGTAATGGCAATTACCTTGGAACGGGGCATTGTGCTGATGGCTCTATTGCAGTACGTATTTTTTCATTCACTCCTTTTGATGGCTCGAATGCTTTTTGGAAAAACAAATTGCAAACGGCTTACAACTTGCGCGAGCGTTTAGGTTTTATCAATAATCCGAATACCAATATTTATCGTCTCGTTCATGCTGAAGGTGATGGTTTGCCTGGATTGATTATTGACATATACGGAACCGTGGCTGTTATACAAGCGCATAGTTCAGGCATGTATGATTTGCGCGCCACTATTGCAAAAGCACTGGTCGAGGTTTATGGAGATAAACTCACTGCGGTATATGATAAAAGCAGTGAGAAGATTAACAAGGGAACAGAACAAACCGCCATTAACCAATACCTCTTTGGTGAAGGAGGTGAAACTGTTTGCTTGGAGCACGGCAGCAAATACAACATTGACTGGGTAGAAGGCCAGAAGACGGGCTTTTTTATAGACCAACGTGAGAATAGAAAATTGCTGGGCGAATATTCAGTCGGTAAAAAAGTGCTCAATACATTTTGTTATACCGGTGGCTTTTCCATTTCTGCATTGAAGCATGGAGCCACGCTAGCACATAGTTTGGACAGCAGTCAAAAGGCCTTGGACTTAGCAGAAGAGAACGCCAAACTCAACGGCTTCGATTCCTCCAAACACGCTACCATCAAGGCTGATGCCGTGGAGTATTTGAAAAATCTAAAAGAGGATTATGATGTAATCGTTCTTGACCCGCCCGCTTTTGCAAAACACTTGAGTGCGCGTCACAAGGCGGTACAAGGCTATATCCGCATTAATGAAGCGGCTATCAAGCAGATAAAACCCGGTGGTATCATCTTTACATTCTCGTGCTCGCAGGTGGTGGATAAAAAGTTATTCCATGACTCTATCATGGCGGCCTCCATTCATGCCGGAAGAAAAGTGCGCATCCTTCATCAGTTGCATCAGCCGGCAGATCATCCGGTGAGCATCTATCATCCTGAAGGTGAATACTTGAAAGGGCTTGTGCTTGAAATTCAATAATTCAAAGATTCAAGGTTCAAAGACTTATGAGAGTAATTATTTATAGAAGATTGTGGTTGAGTGGAAATTGGAGTTTGGTAGCTCCCTCTCCTTTGGAGAGGGTTGGGGTGAGGCTAAAAAAAAGAAGAGCAAGCTACTCTTATCGCACCGCTACAACCGTCTGCCTTTGCTGCCTTCCGGCCCTGGAGGATTAGACAGGAGCTGATCGTAAAAGACTTGCCCTTCGGGGCGCGAAAGTAATACCTACTTTTAAAAAAGCAAGTCTAAAAAAAATGGATGAATGGAAAAATGCGCTGCACATGATATTCATACATTTACCCGCACATCAAAATTCAAATAACAACTGCTATGGATACAATAGATAACGCATTACCACAAAACCCAAATACACCATTATTTAAGTCAGCCCTAGAGTACAGTATAATGTTCTCTTTGATAGGAATAGCCATGATGATGATTGCGCATTATGCAGGTCTGGACATGAACGGTTGGACTTGGAAATTGCTTAGCTGGGCTGTATCTATCACTTTGGTTGGTTGGATGATTTGGAACTTTCGTGAAAAGAAAAATGGTGGTTTCTTGCGTTATGGTCAGGGAGTTGGATTGTCTACACTTACTGGATTGATTGCGGGAGTTTTAACGGGAATATTCTTTTTCATTTTTGTTAAGTACATCGCGCCTGAGTTTATTGAGAACATTGAAAACAAGGCCATATCGGATATGCAGGCCCAAGGACTTAGCGACAGTCAGATAGAAATGAATATGAAATATGCCACCATGTTCATGTCTCCCGGAGCCATGGTAATCTATTCAATTATCGGAAGCGTGGTTTCATACCTCATTCTTGGCTTGATATTCTCTGCCATATTTAAGCGCGACTAATACACGACTGCCTTAAAGAAAGCATGGACGTATCCATTGTAATTCCTCTTTTAAACGAAGCCGAATCCATTCGTGAACTGCACGCATGGATAAAATCGGTGTGTGAAAAGAACCATTTGACTTACGAAGTTCTATTTATAGATGATGGCTCGCGCGATGATTCGTGGCAAATTATTTCCAACTTACAACAAGAAGACAGTCATGTACGAGGCATCAAATTCTTGCGTAACTATGGTAAGAGTGCCGGCCTTCACATTGGCTTTGAAGAAGCTAAAGGCGATGTGGTCATCACCATGGATGCCGATTTGCAAGACTCGCCCGATGAGATTCCGGCTCTTGTAAAAATGATTCGCGAAGAAGGATATGATTTAGTGAGTGGTTGGAAGAAGAAACGCTACGATCCCATTTCAAAAACAATTCCTACCAAACTCTATAACTGGGCAACACGCAGAATGAGCGGCATCTATTTGCATGATTTCAATTGTGGTTTGAAAGCTTACAAGAGCGTTGTTGTAAAGAATATCGAAATCTTTGGTGAAATGCACCGCTACATTCCTGTGATTGCGCACCGCGAAGGATTCAGGAAAATAGGAGAAAAGGTAGTAGAACATCGCCCTCGCAAATATGGCCATACCAAATTTGGCTTATCGCGTTTCATTCGGGGTCCATTGGATTTGCTCACCATTATGTTTATCTCTAAGTTTGGTAAAAGCCCTATGCACATCTTTGGTACTATAGGTGCGCTGATGTTTGTGGTTGGCTTTGGCTTTGCCTTCTACCTTGGAATAAACAAGTTATTGCACCTCTATGTATGGCACACGAAGGCACCGCTAATCTCTGACCAAGCAGTGTTCTACATAGCGCTTACCGCCATGATTTTGGGGACACAACTCTTTGTGGCCGGCTTCCTTGGTGAACTTATTTCCCGCAGTTCTGCCAACAGAAATAACTACAAGGTGAGCGAGCGGGTATAGGTTTATTCAAAGAAATTCTTCTTACACATAGCCCATTAGGCATTTAAGTAGATGCATAAGTCAAGAACTAAAGTCAGGATTCTAAAATCATTGAATCATCATTGGGTGTTTAGTTTATACAAGCTAAGTGTTGAGGAATTCCTTGAATGGAAAGAGGATGGAATTGGTTTTAAATATCATCCTGATATAAAACAAGATGAAATTCTGTCGATTTCAATTATTAACCCGGGAGGACTCAACATAGGAACATGGATAAAATTGGAGTTTTATAGAAATGATGAGAAAAAGGAAATTTATCTCAGTTCAGGAAAATCCTTTGGTTTGTTTGTAAATGAAAATCAACGAATTGAAAACGAATTAAGGAGCAGGTATTTTCGGAATGAGTAAGTCATTGATTACTTCTTAATCAAAAAAGGCCCATCCAAATCCGCCCAGTCACAGAGCGGTGCAAGTACTTCAGCAGCACCGCAACCAATGGATGATTCGCTCATACAACCTATCAAGACTTTCATATCAAGGCTTCGTGCTAGTTCAATCATCAGCTTGGCTTCCGTTAGGCCGCCACACTTTTGAAGTTTGATATTGATGCCGTCAAAGCATTGTTTCAGGTCATCAATGTCCTCCAGTCTTTGACAACTTTCATCGGCAATGATGGGAATGTTGGTTTGTTCTTTCAACCAAAGAGTATGTGCTCTGTCAGTTTTGATAAATGGTTGTTCTATCAGTGGGCAGTTGTTTTCTGCAAGTAGTTTAATCAATGAAAGAATCTGTTCTTTATCCTCCATCTTCCATGATTGATTGGCATCTACCGCGAAAGGATGTTTGCAAAGTGATAGGTAGTTGCGAATGATTTCTTCATCGTTTTCTCCATTTAGTTTCAACTTGAAAAATGAAAAGCCGTTGTCTATTCCGAATTGCAAACGCTCTTGCATTTCTGCTTTTGTACAAATGCCGATAGTGTAGGAGTGAGGTGTGGTCTTTTTAGAATTAATTCCCATCAACTCACCGATGGATTTATTCTCCAACTGCGCTTTCAAATTCCAAAGCGCCATATCCACTGCTGCTTTTGCCGGCATGTTTCCTGCAAACAACTTTTCCATTTCGGCAAAGACATCGGCAGGATGAAAATCATCTTCTATGGTTTTAAAAAATGGATGAGACAGAAAAGCAAGAACACTCTCTACAGTATCCGGCAAATAGGGTGGAAGCGTGGCTTCGCCCTGTGCCATGTATTTTCCCACCGATGCCTTTAGCACCACACAATCGGTGTGGGTTCTTTCGCCATGGGCTATCTTGAATGGAAAACGAAAACGCAGTTGGGTTGGAATGGCTTCAAACAGAACCGGCATAGATGATGTTTTTATCCCATTAAAACTTCAAGACAGCCAATCTCTTTATAAGCTGATTCATGAAGAAAGGCATTGATTTGTTGGGTGCGTTTTTCTATGAGTACAATTAAATCATCCGATTTAATATTCCCTGTTCTCAGCCAAATCACTTTTGGTGGATGCCCATAAAGTGTCACCAGATCATAGAAGTCGGCATCAAAAGTTGCGATAGCATAATCATTTTCCTTGGCATACGCCCAGATTTCTCTGTCCGTTGCATTTTCTAATCCAAGCTGTCTTACTTGATTACAATCCGGAAGGATGGTGCTTAAAGACTTAACTACGCGAAAGGAAATATTTTGGTCGAAAAGAATCTTCACGAAGCAATGCTTGTTTTATGTTCTCTATCCGCAGCGTATGCCAATGCCGCTGTAATATGCTCCTTGGTCAACTCGGGAAAATCAGCTATGATTTCTTCCATTGTCATTCCCGATGCATACCAGCCCAAAATATCATATACGCTGATTCTTGTGCCTATAATAACAGGCCTTCCAAAACGGACATGAGGATCAATAACAATAAGACTTGAATAATGCTTCATAAATGCAAAGTAAGCCTAATTAGGTGTGATATTCAAAAATGAAACAATTTAAGAATCCATCTTAAATTCGCGCCTTGCAATTTTTGAAAAAGGACTAGAACTTCGTCCCCTGCGAGGTTGAAAGAAATAAGAAGAACATGAGAGAAATTCAATTCAGAGAAGCGATATGCGAGGCCATGAGCGAGGAAATGCGCAGAGACGAAAGCGTGTTCCTTTTGGGCGAAGAAGTGGCGGAATACAACGGTGCCTACAAAGCATCTAAAGGAATGTTGGACGAGTTTGGTGCAAAGCGTGTGATTGATACACCTATTGCCGAGCTTGGTTTTTCGGGTATTGCAGTAGGTGCGGCTATGAATGGTTTGCGTCCTATAGTGGAGTTTATGACTTGGAACTTCGCCATTCTTGCGGCTGACCAAATCATTAACTCTGCTGCGAAAATGTTGCAGATGAGTGGTGGCCAATTCAATGTGCCTATCGTATTCCGCGGGCCTAATGCACAGGCTGGTCAATTGGCAGCTACGCACAGCCAAAGCTTTGAATCGATGTATTCCCACATCCCGGGTTTGAAAGTTATCACACCATCCAATCCTTATGATGCAAAAGGATTGTTGAAAGCAGCTATCCGCGACAACGACCCTGTGGTGTTTATGGAAAGCGAAAAGATGTATGGCGACAAAGGCATGGTGCCCGATGGCGAATACATCATCCCTATTGGTCTTGCTGATGTGAAAAGAGAAGGAACAGATGTTACCATTGTTTCTTTCGGTAAAATAATGAAGACCGCTTTGGCAGGCGCTGCCGAGCTTGAGAAAGAAGGCATCAGTGCTGAGGTGATTGACCTACGCACCATTCGTCCGCTGGATATCGATACCATCATCGCTTCTGTGAAGAAGACCAACCGATTGATGATTATTGAGGAAAGTTTCCCTGTGGTGAGCATCTCTACAGAGATTGCCTACCGCGTGCAACGTCATGCATTTGACTACTTGGATGCACCTATCCGCAGACTAACCCAATCAGATACTCCGTTTGCCTTTGCCACTACATTGATAGAAGCCGCGCTTCCCAATGTTTCCGATGTGGTAAGAACAGCCAAGGAGTTGTTGTATAAATAAGATTTTAATTCTGCATAAATTAATGGGATATGTTCTGAAACATATCCCATTTTTATTTTAGCCCCATGCGCATAGACAAATACCTCTGGTGTATCCGTGTTTACAAGACACGTTCATTGGCTGCTTCTCAAGTGAAGCTCAACAAGGTTTGGGTGAATGAGGAGGAGGTAAAAGCCAGTCGTGAACTCAAAGCAGGTGATGTAGTAAAAGTGCGCAAAGGGCCCTTGCATTTCTCCTATAAAGTGATAGACTTTCCCAGAGCACGTTTGGGTGCGAAGTTGGTGCCTACTTATGCCACGGATATCACACCTGAAGAAGAGCTAAAGAAACTGGAGATTATCCGCATGCAGTATCAAGACCAGCGCAAGCGCGGATTGGGTCGCCCTACCAAAAAGGATAGGAGGGAACTGGACGACTTTACCGAGTTCGATTTTGACGATGAGGACGAAACAATGGCTTAATGTTAAGAGCCGTTGTGTGCGAAAAAGCTCGTTTTTACCTTGTGGTGAGTTTGAGGTAACATTCAGTTAAAACCGAAACAGGTTCATTTCATCGGAACAATAGTGGTAGCAATGGTTTTGTAAGTTTTGGTCTTTGTTTCGTGTTAAGCAATTCCTTAGGATTTGTATAAACTACGGGTAAATCCATCTTAAATACTCGGAGGTTGCTTTGCGGAAAAATTACCGAGATGAGATTACTCTTCGTAATCATTATTACAAGTCTATTAGCAACCACCTCAGCAACGGCTCAGTACGGTTCAATCACAGGTGTAGTAAAAGAAGATGGAACGCAGTATTCGGTTCCCGGTGCCACGGTCTTCATAGAAGGCACTTCGCTTGGTACTGCCACGGACATTGATGGCGGCTTCACTATTAAAGATGTACCTTCAGGCGATTACACCTTGGTTTGTTCTTACATCGGTTTCAGTGCACAGAAGATGCCGGTTTCTGTAAAGAACGCCAGCACCATCAGCTTGGACATTACCCTCTCTGAAGCTAACAACATTACCGCAGAAGTAGAAGTAACCGCAGTAAGAAGAACCAACAGCGAGAACGCAGTACTTATTGAAACCAAAGATGCCAGGCAAGTAGTAAGCGGTATCAGCCGTCAGCAAATTCAACGCTCACAAGACAACAATGCAGCACAAGTAATGCAGCGCGTTCCCGGTGTTACTATCGTGGACAATCGCTTTGTAATGATTCGCGGAGTAAGCGAGCGCTACAACAGTATTATGATTAACAACGTGCCTGCGCCAAGCACAGAGGTGGACAAACGCACGTTCTCTTTCGACCTTATCTCCAGCGGTGCCCTTGACCGTATGATGATTTACAAAACCGGAACACCTGATTTGCCTGGTGACTTTGCCGGTGGTGTTATAAAAGTTTATACTGTAAATGCTGTAGATAAAAACTTTACCGATGTGAATCTCTCGTTGGGTTATCGTGTGAACACTACGTTCAATGATTACTACCAAAGCGAAGGCTCTAAAACAGATTTCTTAGGATTTGATAATTCTTTCAGAGCACTTCCATCTTCGTTTCCTACACGCAATGTGTTGCAAGCTACGGCTCGTAACTCACAAGTAAGAACAGATGCAGCACATTCATTGACTAATAACTTCAATCCACAAAAAGGTTCTGCAACGCCCGATTATGGCATGGGCATTTCTCTTGGTCGTACTATGATGCTTGGCGACAGAGTACTTACGGCTATCAATACCGTTAACTACTCACGCTCTTATCAATCGTATTCAAGAGAGTTCAATCGTTACTTCGAATGGGTAGATCAAGACCGACCAATTCTTACGCGTTTTAATTACAACGATAATACCTACCAACAAGACACGCGTTTGTCTGTGATGTCTAACTGGACATTGGAGTTGAACAAGCGTCATAAAATTAAGTTCAGCAATTTGTTCAATCAGATTGGAGAGAATGAAACCATCATCCGCGAAGGACACGACTACTTGCAACGTCCAAACGATGATTTGAAAAACTATATGTTGGGCTATAGAAGCCGCAGTATCTATACAGGTCAAATAGAAATTGAAAACAATTTCCCTGACAGATTAAAACTGAACTGGTTGATTGGTGGAAGTTACCTGGGCGAAAGTGAGCCTGACTTGAGAAGATTCAGAACCTTCCGTGCCATAGGTGAGACAGATGCTAACTACACCATGCAGTTACCTCCATCTTCTAACTTGTTTGAGACAGGTCGTTACTTCGGAAGTTTGGGTGAATATTCTGCCAATCAAGGTTTGAATGCAACTTACTCTTTCACCAAAGAAGATAAAGACAAAGAACCTGTGCAATTGAAAGCTGGTTACTCGGTTGATTATCGCTCACGTGATTTTAGCTCTCGCTACTTCTCTTACTTATATCCAGGATTCTTTGACCCGAATGTTGGTCAGCAATTGGCTCAATTGCCATTGGATCAGATTTTCTCTAATGACAACATCAGCAATCAAAATGGATTTGTTATAGAAGAAGGAACTCGTCCTATCGACTCTTACACCGCTAGCAATCTTTTAACTGCCGGTTACGTATACGCAATAGTTCCTGTTGGAAAATTGAATATCAGTGGTGGTTTGCGTGTGGAGCACAATATCCAGCGCATGGATTCGCAAGATGACTTGAAGAAAATCAAAGTCAACAATCCATTGACTTCCTACTTGCCATTCTTCAATACCAGCTATCAGATGACAGAGAAGTTTGTGGTGCGCGCAGGTTATGGTCGCACTGTTAATCGTCCTGAGTTCCGTGAGTTGGCTCCATTCCTATTCTACGATTATAAAATGGAAGCAGGCCGTGTAGGTAATCCTGATTTGAAAACTGCTACTATCGATAACTACGACTTGCGTTTTGAATGGTATCCACGTATCGGTGAAACCGTTTCTCTTGGTTTCTTCTATAAAGACTTTACCAATCCAATTGAAAGCCGTACCATTATCACCAGCGAACAACCTCAGTTCACCTTCATCAACGCTGCAAAGGCAACAAACTATGGTGTAGAGCTTGAGTTGAGAAAATCTTTGACAGGAGTTGTTTCTAATAAGTTCCTTCAAAACTTCAGTTTGAACTTGAATGGTTCTTACATCTTCTCTGAAGTGGACTTGGGTGATATCACATTGGCTCAAGACCGCATACGTCCATTGCAAGGTCAGTCGCCATACATCATCAATGCAGGATTGTATTATCAGGACGAAGAGAAGAATTTCTCTGCCCGTATCAACTACAACATCTTCGGTAAGCGCATTTATTCTGTTGGTGACGTGTTGTTCCCAACCATCTATGAAATGCCACGCAATAGCCTTGATCTAACTGTAAGTAAGAAGGTGAGCCAGTTGCTGACATTGAAAGCCGGTGTGACAGATATTCTAAACGCAGCATTCCGTTACAAACAAGACTCCGATAGAAATACAGAAATCAACGATAGCGATGATATCGTTTTCGCATACAAGCGTGGAAGCCTTGTGACCTTCAATGCCACTTTCAGTTTGCATAAAGACAAAAAGAAGTAATCCAATATTCATTTTTATACAAATCATTTTTTAAAAAAGAAACATGAAAACAGTAAGTAAACTTTTCGGTTTGATGGCCTTCGCGGCAATCGTGGTTCTTTCATCTTGCAAGAAAGACGAAGAAGAAGAACCGGTAACGCCAACTCCAACTCCCGCAGGTATGGTAGAATTGAGCGGAGAATTAGATTCACAAACGCTTACAGCAGACAAAAAATATTTGTTGAAAGGACAAGTATTTGTTCGCAGTGGTGAAGTATTGACTATTGAGCCCGGTACAGTCATCTTTGGTGATAAAGCTACACGTGCAACTTTGATCATTGATCTTGGAGGTCGCATAGAAGCAAATGGAACAGCTGCACAGCCAATCGTATTTACTTCTGCTCAAGAAGCAGGTATCCGTGACCGTGGCGATTGGGGAGGACTTATCCTTTTGGGTAGAGCCAATGTAAACCAAATCTCTCCGGCCATTGAAGGTATCAGCCCTGCGGTTACTTATGGAACAAACAATAGTACTGCTTATGATGGTGAGTCTTCAGGTACATTGAACTTCGTTCGTGTAGAGTTTGCCGGTATTGAACTTACTCCAAACAATGAGACAAACTCTATTACATTTGGTGGTGTTGGTCGTGGTACAGTAGTGGAAAACTGCCAAGCTTCTTTCGGTGGTGATGATAGCTTTGAGTTTTTCGGTGGTACGGTGAATGTGAAAAACCTTGTTTCGTTCGCTACATGGGATGACGATTTTGACTGCGACTATGGATGGAGTGGAAATGCACAATATGGCGTTGTAGTTCGTTACCCAAGCTTTGCTGACCAATCTCAATCAAACGCTTTCGAGTGTGATAATGGTCCAAACGACAACGATGTTCAACCATACACAACCGCAACGTTCTCTAACTTCACTGTAGTAGGTCCTATCAAAACAGGAACCTCTACCAGCAATGCGAACTACGGTCACGCGATTGACCTTCGCAGAAGAACTGCTGTTTCTATCTTCAACTCTGTATTCACAGGTTTCCCGTTAGGCATTCGTATGAATCAACCTTCAGTACTTGCCAACTATCAAGCAGGTACAGGCGTATTGGCTAACAATATTTTGGTTTCTCCAAATACAGCGAATACTTACAAAGCGGGTACAGACGTAGCTGCAGGCGATGTTACAACCATTTGGACTAACACAAACACTACCATTGACGGCCCTGCTTCTGATGATATCACCACAGGTCTCGGTCTTAGCACAAGTTTGTTCTTTGGTTCAAGACTTCCAGAGGCTTATACACATCCTACTTTCACCGTTACTGGCGGAACAGCATCAACAGGAGCTTCATTCAGCAATGGTAAATTCTCTGAAACTAACCGTGCAGGTTTCTTTGATAACGTTTCTTACAAAGGAGCTTTCGGTGGTACAGACTGGACACAAGGTTGGACAGAATTTAATCCTGTAAACGCAGCTTATTAATTCTATTCTGAATAAATAAAAATTGACTAAAGCCTGTCTTCCGATAATTTTGGAAGACAGGTTTTTGTTTTTTAATTACTTCAATTGACAAAATGAAGATTATAAGTTTTCCTATAGCATGGCTCTTTATAGCTCTCCTTTCATCCTGTAACCAAAACAATAAGGGCGCTTATGAGCCGTCCGAGCTGTTGACAGCAGAACAACAAACATCTTTTTTATACGATATTAGTCGTTACATAGGCGAGCTTCCAAAAAATGGTGGATATGAAACACGAAGCGAATCGCGTTTTGATGAACACTATAAAAAACAGGCAGATCAAAGCGCGTTAAAGTTTTATCATAAAGATGAAAAGACCGGGATTGAGTATTTCCTTCTCACCCAAATAGCACCCAGTCTTCAGGAGAAATATGTAGCACTTGGTGGTAAATTAAAACGAAATAACCAACAGGAGATAGAAGAATACGAAGAGGTTTTCAGAACTTGGAAATTCCCAATGGAACAATTGGAGCCTAAGGCCAAGTTACTCTTTGAGAAAATGGTAGAAGGGCAGGATTTGAGTAATTATTACTCTGATAAAGCAGGCGACCAATATATCGAGTTTCCAAATGAGCAAGCGAAATACGATAAAAACTTGAGGCGTTGGGTTTCAGTCAATAACCCTTTGGACACGCTTTATCGCTTGAGAGAAGTTAGACAGGACACCAGCTCCAATTGACTTTTTAAATTACCGGTTTCATTCTATGTTGTTGTTTTTTAGAACATTGAGCCATTTTGCTTAAATGTCCTATAAACGGAGAGATTTATTACATTCGCACCGTCCCGATTGTGGGCGGTTAAGCAACTTAGGCCAACGGATTGGCGACTTAACCGATAGCAATACCGAAATATGATGAAATATTTTTACCTGAAGGTAATCTTTACGGGTTTAGTCAGCATTTTATCCATCACTGCCAAAGCGCAGTTAGCAGCCGACCCTATTTACATCGAAACCATTGTACATCATGGAAACTACGGAGAAGCGGGTATGGACCTTTCCGGTTATGTTACTTATCGCGTTTATGTTCAATTTGCTAATCCCGACAATTTTCTGACCTCCATATTTGCTACCGAGTATATTCCCAATTGTGTTCAGGATGCGGACTCTACTTTGTTTATGGAGTTTCCATGTGGTCTTTTTCAACACCCGCAAGGGAGTGCTTATGGTTTTCAAAGTGCTTGTCAAATAGGTACATATCCTACTGTGGCTTATGATTCTTATCTCACAATTGGAAAGACGTGTCAGTCACAAGTAACATGCGATATCATCACTCCGCTTAATCAATGTGCGGCTTGGCAGACGGCTTTTGAAGGCCCAGCGAATGGTAACTACTTCGATGGGGGTAATTTCTTTTGGGATGATGGAGCTA
>Ga0209572_1001076_pt1 | contig 23937 bp, 26 predicted proteins | sample EBPBio232012_DNA_FD_185867 | JGI IMG/M metagenome (GOLD analysis project Ga0209572, IMG submission 185867) | Wastewater treatment Type I Accumulibacter community from EBPR Bioreactor in Madison, WI, USA - Reactor 1_1/23/2012_ DNA (SPAdes)... | ecosystem: Engineered > Bioreactor > EBPR >...
GGCCGTCCGCCCTCGGCCTCGCGCATACTTGGCACATGAGTCACGGCACCGAAAACACCCCCATCACCGCCCTGCTGCTGGCCGGCGGCCGTGGCAGCCGCATGGGCGGGGTCGACAAGGGCTTGCAGAACTTCAACGGCGTGCCCCTGGCCCTGAACGCCCTGCTGCGCCTGCAGCAGCAAACCCAGCCGCCGGCCGAGGTGCTGATCAACGCCAACCGCAACCTGGCGGCCTACGAAGCGCTGGGCGCCCCCGTCTGGCCCGACGCCCTGCCCGATTTCGCCGGGCCGCTGGCGGGTTTTCTGACCGGGCTGGAGCATTGCGCCACCCCGTTGCTGCTGACCCTGCCCTGCGATGTGCCGCACTTTCCGCTCAGCCTGTGCCAGCGGCTGGCCGACGCCTTGCACGCCGAAGGCGCCCAGATCGCCATGGCCGCGGCCCCCGAAAGCGACGGCCAGTTGCGCACCCAGCCCGTGTTTTGCCTGCTGCGCGCCGAGCTGCTGGAAAGCCTGACCCGCTTCACCCACGGCGGCGGGCGCAAGATCGACGCCTGGACGGCCCAGCACCGGCAGGTGATCGTGCCCTTCAACGTGCCGGGCGACGACCCGCTGGCCTTCGCCAACGCCAACACCTTGTCCGAGCTGCGCGCGCTCGAGATGCCGCCTCGCTGACCAGGAGAACCCCCATGCCTGCCGCCAACGTCACCCTTCGCCTGCTGAACGACGCCGACCTGCCCGCCTACAAGGCGCTGCGCGACACCGGCCTGCAGAGCGACCCCGAGGCCTTCACCACCGACTTCGACCGCGCCAGCCTGCTGCCGGCCGCCAGCTACGCCACGCGCCTGGGGCGCCCGCCGCAGGACAACTTCATCCTGGGGGCGTTCGATACGTCGGGCGCCATGCTGGGCGCCGTGGTGTGCGAGCGCGAGCCGCTGCTGAAAAAGCGCCACGAAGCCGCCCTGATCGGCATGATCATCGCCCCCGAGGCGCGCGGCCAGGGCATCGGCAAGGCGCTGCTGAAGGAGTTTGACGCCATGGCCCGGCAGCTGCCGGGCCTGGAGCAGGTGGTGCTGAGCGTCACCGCCGACAACACCCACGCCGTCAAGCTGTACGAAGCCGCCGGCTTCGTACGCTACGGCCTGCTGCCGCACGCCATCAAACTGGACGGACGCTATTACGACAAGGCCTTGATGCTCAAGCGCCTATGAAAAGCATTGCCCAGATCGCCGCCGAACTGGCCGGCTACGACCCCCAGGCCCTGCCGGCCGACGCGGTCAACGCCTTTCTGGAGCGCCTGATCGAACCCGTCACCAAGGTCGAGCGCGTGGGCCTGTTCGACGCCCTGGGCCGCGTGCTGGCCGAGGACATCGTCTCGCCCTTGAGCGTGCCGCCGCACGACAACTCGGCCATGGACGGCTTTGCCTTCGACGGCGCCCAGCTGGCGGCCGGCCAGCCGCTGCGGCTGCGCGTGCTGGGCACGGCCCTGGCCGGCCCGGCCTGGCGCGGCGCGGTGGCGGCCGGCGAATGCGTCAAGATCATGACCGGCGCCGTCATGCCGGCCGGCCTGGACACCGTGGTGCCGCAGGAGTTCACCCGCCTGGACGGCGACTGGGTTCAGCTGCCGGCCGACGTGCTGCGGCGCGGCGACAACCGCCGCCGTCGCGGCGAAGACCTGATGGCCGGCCAGCCCGCGCTGCGCCGCGGCGAGCGCATCGGGCCCGCCGCCCTGGGCCTGATCGCCAGCCTGGGCCTGGCCGAGGTGCCCGTGCTGCGGCGCCTGCGCGTGGCTTACTTCTCCACCGGCGATGAAATCCTGAGCCTGGGCCAGCCGCCGCGCGAGGGCGCGGTGTACGACAGCAACCGCTACACCGTGTTCGGCCTGCTCACGCGCCTGGGCTGCGAAGTGATCGACCTGGGCGTGGTGCCCGATGACCCGGCGCGGCTGCAAGCCACGTTTGCCCACGCCGCCGCCCGCGCCGACGCCGTCGTCACCAGTGGCGGCGTGAGCGTGGGCGAGGCCGACCACACCAAGGCCATGATGAAGCAGCTGGGCGACGTGGCTTTCTGGCGCATCGCCATGCGCCCTGGCCGGCCCATGGCGGTGGGACGCATCCCGCGCCCGGGCGCCACGCCCTCGGCGAGCGATTTTTCAGCAAAAACCGGCACTGGCCGGCATGCAGAAATCCTGAGCAGCTACGGAAAAGATAGCAAACAAGAAGTCGGCGCGGTGCTGTTCGGCCTGCCCGGCAACCCGGTGGCGGTGATGGTCACCTTCCTGGCCTTCGTGCGCCCCGCCCTGCTGCGCATGATGGGCGCGCGCCCGGAGGCCCCGGTGCTGCTGCGCGCGGCCAGCGAGCAGGCGCTGCGCAAAAAACCGGGCCGCACCGAATACCAGCGCGGCATCGTCACCCGCCACGCCGACGGGCGCCTCACGGTGCGCACCACCGGCAACCAGGGCTCCGGCGTGCTCTCGTCCATGGTGCAGGCCAACGGCCTGATCGTGCTGGAGCACGCGCGCGGCAACGTGGCGGCGGGCGACGACGTGGGGGTGATGATGTTCGAGGCGGCCATGGGCTAAGCCAGGCTGAACGAGCCCGTCGCGCAAGCGCCGGCCGCACGGCACAATAGGGCCCCATGGCCAACCTCGCATCCGTCCTCAAGTCCGAAATCGCCCGCGTCGCCCGCAAGGAGGTGCGCGCCGAGATCGAAAGCCTGAAAAAAACCAGTGCCCAGCACCGCGGCGCCATCGCCCAGTTGCGGCGCCAGGTGAGCGATCTGGAGCGGCAGCTGAAACAGGCGCGCCGCCAGGTCGCCGCCGCGCCGGCCCCCGGCGCGGACGCGGGCGACGTCGGCACGCCGCGCCGCTTCAGCGCCCCCCGGCTGGCCGCCCACCGCGCCAAACTGGGTCTGTCGGCCGCCATCTACGGCAAGCTGATCGGCATGAGCGGCGCCACCATTTACCTGTGGGAACAAGGCAGATCGCGCCCCAACCCGGAGCAACTGGAACGCCTGGCGGCGCTGCGGGCAATGGGGCGGCGGGCAATCGAGGACAGACTGCAAGAATCTGCCTAGGTCACCAGAGAGCTTGCCCTCGGCGCGATTTTTTAGGGGCAAGGCAGGCCATCGCTGGCGTTGCCGGCAACTGCCACATCACTGAGGTTGGGCTTTTTCCAGCACAGGCAGCGCGCCTGCGCTTAAGGCAAGCGTGCGGACACCCCAAAAGCTCAGCAGCGACAGCCCCAGCGTTGCCGCCAGCACGGTGCAGAAGGCCCCATACAGGGGCACCGGAAGCGCCGCGGCAATTCCAACAAGGACGGCGGCGCAGCCCATCTGCAGAAAGCCCAGCAAGGCCGATGCAGCGCCGGCTTTTTGTCCGAAGGGCTGCAAGGCGATGGCCGTGCCCAGCGGGTTGATCAAACCCATGCCCAGCAGAAAAACCGTGATGGCGGCGCAAAAGTAGGTCGTATTCTCCGGGCCGACCAGCAAGGCCACGCCCCCGGCCCCTGCGATCAGGATGCCCGCCCGCGCCGCCCGAATCTGCCCCATGCGGCGCGCCAGCCGGGGGGCCAACAGGCCGGCGCCAAAGACGACGAAGACGGTGGCGGCAAAGAACAACGACAGCCCCAGGGGCGAGAAGCCAAAACCGGTCATCAGGATGGCCGGCGCCAGGGAGAAGAACATGTACAGCGAGCCGATGACCAGGCTGACCGACAACGCGGGCGCGATGAAGCGGCGATCGCCGAGCAACTCGGCATAGGTCTTCAGGACGGCCGAGCCGGAGAGCGGCACGCGCTTGTCGACCCCGTGTGTCTCGCCCAGGCTGGTCAGGTAGCGGATGCCCAGCAGCACGGCCATCAGCGCCACCAGGCCGAACGTCGACCGCCAGCCCAGCACGCTGTTCAGCGCGCCGCCCAGCAAGGGCGAGAACCCGGGCGCGGCGGCCATGGCCACCATGATCAAGGACAGCGCGCGTGCCAGCGCCTCCCCCTCGAACAGATCGCGCGCAATGGCCCGCGACAGCACCGAGGTGGCACACACGCCCAGCGCTTGCACGATGCGGCCGACGATGAGTTGAGGCAGGCTGCCCGCCAAGGCGCAAATAGCGCTGCCGGCCACGAACACCACCAAACCGAACACCACCAGCCACTGGCGACCAAAGCGGTCGGACAAGGGGCCGACGAAGAGCTGGCCCACGGCAAAGGCCACAAAGAAGCTGGCCAGCGTGGCGCTCAGCTCCTTCACGGACGTGCCCAACTCGCCCGCCATGTCGGGAAAGGCGGGCAGGATGATGTTGGTGGCCAGCGAGCCCAGCGCGGCCAGGCCCGCCAGCAGGGCCAGCAAAGCGCCCGTCAACCGGGTGGCGGAATCAGGCGCCTGCTGCATCAACGACCTCCTCGTTCAGCGTCTCGATAGAGGCATCCAGCAAGGCGTGCAAGGCCAGCACGCGCTCGACACCCAAGCGCTCGTTCAGCGCCGTTTGGGCCGCCTTCCAGGCGCGCAGCCCTTCGGCGCGGATGGCGTGGCCCGCCGCCGTCGCCTCGACCAGACGACTGCGTGCGTCTTCGCCCGCTCCCACCGTGAGCCAGCCCTGCGCCGCCATGGGCTGCAGGTTGCGGGTCAAGGTCGACGCGTCCATTTGCATGCGACGGGCCATCTCGCCCGGCCGAATGGGGCCCAGCTTGACCACGAGCGAGAGCAAGGCGAACTGCGTGTTCTTCAAGCCCACCTTGGCGATGTAGCTGTCGTAGTGCCGCGAGACCATGCGGTCAAGCTGGCGCAGTTTCAGGTTGGTGCAGCCCTGCGGCTTGGGTGCGATTTGCATGTTTTTATTGTATCTACAATTATTGTAAATACAATAAAAGATGCCTTGATTGCCGCCGGCTTGGCGCCCCGCCAGGTCACAACTGCGCGGAAACGCAGATCTCCCGGTGGGCGTTCAACACGAGCGTCCCCCAATCCTCCGTCCACCCCACACCACTTGGCATCGCTTCGCATCGCCTGCGCGACGCAAGCTGCGGGCCTGTTGCACACCTGCTCAGAATTTTGTATGATGAACGTCATGTCAAAAATCACGGGCACCGCCAGAAGTTTGGCCAAGGAGGCGTCGCACGATCGCATCGTCGACGCGGCTGCGCGTGCCATACGGCGCAGTGGCTACAACGGCACGGGCGTGGCCGACATCATGAAAGAAGCCGGTCTGACGCATGGCGCCTTCTACGCCCACTTCGCGTCGCGTGAGGCCATGCTGGCCGAGGCCGCGGACCGTGCGGGCGCCGAGTCGAATGCGGCCGCCGTCAAAGTGCTCGCTAAAGCCCCGCCAGACCAGGCGCTGCGGACCTTGGTCGAGGCCTATCTTTCCAAGGCGCACCTGGAGAGCATCGAAACGGGTTGTCCGGTGTCGGCGTTGGGTTCTGAAATGCCGCGCCAATCGCCCGAGGTGCGTCGTGCGGCCACCTCGCGCATCAAGGAAATGGTCGACCTGGTCGCCCGCCAGATGCCCGACTGGGGCCAACCCAGTGCGCATGAGCGTGCACTGGCCGCCGTGGCAGCGATGGTGGGCACCTTGGTGCTGGCCCGCGCGGTTGATGACCCCGCGCTGTCAGATGCTCTGTGCGCCGCCACCATCGAGAGCTTGACGCCGCCTGCGGCTTGAGCACCAGCCATCGCATTTTTTTTACCTTCAAATATGATGATCATCATGTCAATCTCCCCACCAAAGCCAACCGCTCGATCCGCCTCCCGCATCTGAATCCAAGCACCCCCATGAAAGCACTCACCTTCCAACGCTATGGCAAATCGCCCGACATCGGGTTCGCCGACGTTTCCCGCCCGACGCTGAAACCCGACGAACTGCTGGTTCAGGTCCACGCCGCGGGTTTGAACCCCATCGACAACATGATCCCGACGGGCACGTTCAAGCCCGTCCTCCGGTTTCAGCTGCCGGCCACGCTGGGCAGCGATCTGGCCGGTGTGGTGACCGAGGTGGGCAGCAACGTCACCCGCTTCAAGCCCGGCGACGCCGTCTTTGCCAGCATCTTTGATCTGGGCACCGGCGCCATCGCCGAATACGCAGTCGTGCCCGAGTGCGCGGCAGCGCTCAAGCCCGCCAACCTGGACTTCGTGCAGGCCGCCTCGATCCCCATGGTCGGGCTCACCGCCTGGCAAGCGCTGAAGGAGCGCGCCCAGCTCACGCGCGGCCAGAAGGTATTCATCCCCGCAGGGTCGGGCGGCATCGGCACCTTCGCCATCCAGCTGGCCAAGGTTTTTGGCGCCCACGTGGGGACCAACACCAGCACCGGCAATGTCCCCCTGGTGAGCAGCCTGGGCGCCGACGAGGTGGTCGACTACAAGAAGCAAGACTTCGAGAAGGTGCTGCGGGGCTACGACGTCGTGCTCGGCACGATCCGTGGCGACGCAATTGAAAAATCCATCGACATCCTCAAGCCCGGCGGAAAAATCGTCTCACTCATCGGGCCGCTGGATGCCGCATTCGCCCGTGCCCGGCACCTCAACTTTGTCCTGACCTGGGTCTTCGGGCTGATGAGCCGCAAGATCATGCGCCTGGCGAAAAAGCGCGACGTCAGCTACTCGTTCCTCTTCATGCGCCCCGACGGCGCTCGGCTTGCCGAGATTGGCGAGCTTCTGCAGACCGAACGCATCCGGCCCGTCATCGACAAGGTGTTTCCTTTCGATCAGGCCAAGGAGGCGCTGGAATACCTGGCCCAAGGCCGCTCCAAAGGCAAGGTCGTCGTCCAGGTCCGGTAAATCGCCCGTGCAACACCAATGCACGGTGTTGCACACCCACTCATATGATGAACATCATATTTTTCTCTCCCCTCAATCCTAGGAATCCCTCATGAAAATCGAAAACTCAGTCGCCCTCGTCACCGGCGCCAACCGCGGCATCGGTCTGGCCTTTGCACGCGAGTTGCTCGCGCGCGGCGCCCGCAAGGTCTACGCCGCGGCGCGCAACCCTTCAACCGTGAGCTTGCCCGGCGTCCATGCCTTGCAGCTTGACGTGACCAATCCCAGAGACATCGCCGCCGCCGCTGAACTGGCGGCCGACGTCACGCTGGTGATCAACAATGCAGGCGTGGCCCAACCTGGGGGCTTTCTCGCCCCGGACAGCGATGACGTCGCTCGCCGCATCTTTGACACCAACGTTTTCGGCGTGATGAACCTGAGCAAGGCCTTTGCGCCCGTGCTCAAGGCCAACGGCGGCGGCGCCCTGCTCAATGTGCTGTCCGTCGCCGCGTGGGTCAACGACGGGCAACTGGCGGCCTACTCCGCCAGCAAGTCTGCCGCCTGGTCGCTCACCAACGCCCTGCGTCATGAGCTGGCGGCGCAGAAAACCCAGGTGCTGGGCCTGCACATGGCCTATGTTGACACCGACCTCACGCGCGGCTTCGACGTTCCCAAAAGCAGCGCCGAGGATATTGTTCGAAGCGCGCTCAACGGGCTGGAGGCTGGTCTTGATGAAGTTCTGGCCGACGCGCTCACCCAGCAGATTCATCAAGGACTGACGGCGCCGCGCCCGGTTTACCTCGCATAAAGCCCAGATGGACCTGGGTATGCCCAGGTCATCACCTGCACCACACCACCACTTCAGTTCGGTACCCCTATGAAATCGGAAAGCACCGTCGACGACACCCTCCGCGCCTGGAACGCTCAACTGGAGGCCGTGCGGTCAGTCCAGCGCAGCAGAGGCGGCGGCCAAGCAGGTCTGCCAAGACCGGAGCAGATTTCGGGCAAATCCGGCCTCGAAATCATGACGGCCCTGCTCCAGGGCGACTTGCCGCACCCCTACATGGCGGACACCTTTGGGTGCGATCTGGTCGAGTTGGGCGATGGGCTGGCCGTCTTTCAGGCGACCCCGCTGCTGAAACACTACAACCCGCTCGGGTCGGTTCACGGCGGCTGGTATGCCACGCTGCTGGACTTCGCTTTGGGGTGCGCGGTTCAAACCCGCTTACCGGCAGGACGCGGCTACACCACCTCGCAAATCAACGTCAACATCGTGCGTGCCGCCAGCACCCAAACAGGGCCGCTGCGCTGCATTGGCCAGGCGCTGCATGTCGGGCGGCAGATCGGAACCTCGGAAGCCAGGATCGTGGGGCCCGACGGAAAACTGTATGCCCATGCGTCTACGACTTGCGCCATCTTTGACGCTGCATAGACCCCGGGTTCGCAACATCGGAACCGGATGCTGCGGAACGTCGCCGAGTTCGAACGCACGGCGTTGCTAAGAACGTGTTCACGATCTTTGGTGAATGCCTGGAAATAGCGTGGTGCGCACCAAGAAGTGCCCCAGCGACATCAGTCGCGAACAGTTCGAGATCATCAGGGCGCTACTGGAGAGTGCGCGCAAGAAAACCAAACCGCGCACAGTTCATCTGTACGAAGTGTTCTGCGCGGTGCTGTACCTGCTGCGCACCGGCTGCCAGTGGCGTGCGCTGCCCAGCGACTTTCCTAAGTGGCGCACGGTGCATGCGTACTTTGCCCAATGGAGCCAGCCCGATGCGCAGGGCGTCGGTCTGCTGGAGCAGACATTAAAAAAATCAGGTTGGCGTGGCCCGAGAGAAACTGGGGCGCAACGCTTGCAGCACGCTCTTGATCGTGGACGCGCAGAGCGTGAAGAACACGGATACGGCAGCCCTGAAAGGCTATGACGCTGGCAAGAAGATCTCGGGCATCAAGCGCCACATTGCGGTGGATACCCAAGGATTGCCGCATGCGGGGGCCGTGACCACGGCCGAGGTGACGGATCGTAAAGGGGCATTGCAGGCACTGAGCCGTTGCAAGCCTGGGCTCAAGCGGGTGCAAAGCGTGCTATGCGACGCTGGCTACGTGGGTCAGCCCTTCGCACAGGGCGTGCGCGAGATCCTGGGTGAGCGCGTGACAGTGCAGATTGCCAAGCGCAGCGAGCTGCATACCTTCAAGGTCATGCCCAAGCGCTGGGTCGTGGAGCGCAGCTTTGCCTGGCTGGACAAGAACAGGCGGCTATGGAAGAACTGCGAGCGCCTGATCAACACCAGCTTGCAATTCATCCATCTGGCTTTCTTGGCGCTGCTGCTCAGAAGATCGTAAACACGCTCTAAGAACTACACCGTTCAGGGGCAAGGTCAAAATTTCCCTTTGCTGCATCACTCCACCGTCACGCTCTTGGCCAGGTTTCTCGGCTTGTCCACGTCCGTCCCCCGCGCCACCGCCGTGTGGTAGGCCAGCAGCTGCAGCGGCACGACGTGCAGGATGGGAGACAGGGCGCTGTAGTGCTCGGGCATGCGGATAACGTGCAGGCCGTCGCCGCTTTCGATCTGGCTGTCGGCGTCGGCCAGCACGTACAGCACGCCGCCGCGCGCGCGCACTTCCTGCATGTTGCTCTTGAGTTTTTCCAGCAACTCGTCGTTGGGCGCCACGGTGACCACCGGCATGCTGCTGGTGACCAGCGCCAGCGGGCCGTGCTTGAGTTCGCCGGCGGCGTAGGCCTCGGCGTGGATGTAGGTGATTTCCTTGAGCTTCAGCGCGCCTTCCTGGGCGATCGGGTAGTGCAAGCCGCGGCCCAGGAACAAGGCGTTTTCCTTGGCGGCGAACTGTTCGGCCCAGTCGATGATCTGCGGCTCCAGCGCCAGCACGGACTGCAGGGCCACCGGCAAGTGGCGCATGGCCTTCAGGCGCGCGCTTTCCTGCTCGTCGCTGAGCAGGCCGCGCACCTTGGCCAGCGCCAGGGTCAGCAAAAACAGCCCAGCCAGCTGGGTGGTGAAGGCCTTGGTGCTGGCCACGCCGATCTCGATGCCGGCGCGCGTCAGGTAGGCCAGCTTGCATTCGCGCACCATGGCGCTGGTGGCCACGTTGCACACCGTCAGGGTGTGGCGCATGCCCAGCGACTGGGCGTGGCGCAGCGCCGCCAGGGTGTCGGCGGTTTCACCCGATTGCGTGATGGTGACGACCAGGGTGTCGGGGTCGGGCACCGAGGTGCGGTAGCGGTATTCGCTGGCGATTTCCACCTGGCAGGGCACGTGGGCGATCGACTCCAGCCAGTACTTGGCCACGCAGCCGGCGTAGTAGCTGGTGCCGCAGGCCAGAATCAGCACCTGCCGAATCGACTGAAACGTCGGGTAGGCGCCATCGCCCGGGGCGTGGTTACCCGACGCCTCGAACAGCTCCGGCACCACCGACTGCACCCCTTCCAGGGTGTCGCCGATGGCGCGCGGCTGCTCGAAGATTTCCTTTTGCATGTAGTGCCGGTACGGGCCCAGCTCGGCCGCGCCACTCATGGCCTGCACGGTTTTCACGGCGCGCGTGACGCGCTGGCCGGCGCGGTCGCACACCCAGTGCTTGCCCAGCTGCACGTCGACCACGTCGCCGTCTTCCAGGTAGACGATCTGGTCGGTGACGCCGGCCAGGGCCATGGCGTCGCTGGCCAGAAAGTTCTCCTTGCCGTCGGCGCCCACGCCCAGCACCAGGGGCGAGCCCTCGCGCGCGCCCACCAGGCGCTGCGGCTCGTCGCGGTGCACCACGGCGATGGAGTAGCTGCCGCGCAGGCGCTTGACGGCGGCCTGCACGGCGGCCATCAGGTCGCCCTCGTACAGGCTGTCGATCAGGTGGACGATGGTCTCGGTGTCGGTCTGGCTGGAGAAGTGGTAGCCGCGCGCCGTCAGCTCGTGGCGCAAAGCCTCGTGGTTCTCGATGATGCCGTTGTGCACCAGGGTCACGCGGCCGGGCCGGTCGGGCTCGACGCGGCCGCCCTCATGCGGGCCCAGACTGAAGTGCGGGTGCGCGTTGGCCACCGCCGGGGCGCCGTGCGTGGCCCAGCGCGTGTGGGCGATGCCGGTGTGGCCCACCAGTTGCTCGGCTTCGCATTGCGCCGCCAGGTCGGCCACGCGGGCAATGCCGCGCACGCGCCGCAGCTCGCCCGGAGGCGCGCCAGCGCCGGCCGAATGGACGGCCACGCCGCAGGAGTCGTAACCCCGGTATTCCAGCCGCTGCAGGCCCTGCACCAGGATGGGAACGATGTTGCGCGTGGAAACCGCGCCGACGATGCCGCACATGACTTGTCTGCTCCTCGGGTGGAAATGCGCCGCGCGGGCCGCAGCACTGGGACACGATCCTAGACAAGTTGTTTCAAAATTTTTGATCTATTTTTGGTACAAAATTGAATAAAAATTCATTTTGATCTATATATGGATGAAAATTTCAAAATAAACTTCACCATGGAATTTGACGACATTGATTGGGCCCTGCTGAATGCCCTGCAGCAGGATGCCGCCGAAAGCAACCAGGCCCTGGCCGAGCGCGTGCACGTCTCGCCGCCCACCGCGCTGCGCCGCGTGCGGCGCCTGCACGAGGCGGGCCTGGTCACCGGCCAGGTGGCCTTGCTGGACGAAGACCGGGTGGCGGCCCTGCGTGGCCATGGCCTGACGGCGATTGCCGAGGTCTCCCTGGACCGCCAGGGCACCGAGCACCAAGAGGCCTTCGAGCGCCGCGTGGTGCAGGACGCGGCGGTGCGCCAGTGCTACCGCGTGGCGCCGGGGCCGGACTTCGTGCTGGTGCTGCGGGTGGCCGACATGCCGGCGTACCAAGCGCTGGCCGAGCGCCTGTTCACGCAGGACGCCAACGTGCGCAACGTGCGGGTGTTCTTCTCGGTGCGGCGGGCCAAGTTCCGCACCGAGGTGCCCTTCGGTCGATCTTGAGCATTTTGGGCCGCAGGCCGGCGTCGGTTCATCCTGATTAGCTATGCATTTGAGAGCAAATTCAAACCACGAGAGGGCCAGGGGATTCGACAGCGGTCTTTTTAGCCATTGGCCGGCGCCGAATCGGCCACGGCAGCTCTCAATTAAAGAGCAAACGCAGGCCTTTCTCGCCGGGTGAAGAATCCGGCCGGCCCGGGCCACGAGCGGCGACGGTGTCGGCGTGTGCGCCGTGAATTCAGGACTCAGCTGGCCCCGCCCTACCCCATCGCCCAGAGGCTCGCGCCCAACGCCAGGGCCGCCCCCAGCAAGGCCACCGCCCGCCCCACCCGCAGGCGCCCCTGCAGCAGCGCGCACAGCAGCCACAGGGCACCGGTCAGCAGGCCGAAGGCGCCCAACGCCAGGGGCAGCGGCATGCGATCAGCGTGCCACAGAAACAGCGCCGTGCCGGCCAGCGCCCCGGCGAACAGCAGCAGCGCCAAGGCCCGCGCGGCGCGCGAGACCGGCGGATCAAAGCGCTGGCGTGCCGCCTGCAAGTCAAAGGCCGGGCGCGGAAAACGCGCCGCCACGTCGGCCGGCCGCCAGCCGGGGGCTTTCAGCCACACGCGCAGCTTGTCGCCCCAGGCCTGGGCGTGCCAGCTGTCTTGGGCCAGCGCCCAGTACACCTCGGCGTTGGCCCACAGCGGATCCCAGGAGTTGAGCGGCGCACGCGTGCCGTAGACCGGCGGCTCGCGCTCGTCCTCCTCGTGGAAGGTGCCAAACAGCCGGTCCCACAAGATCAGGATGCCGCCGTAGTTCTTGTCCAGGTAGCGGTCGTTCACGGCGTGGTGCACGCGGTGGTTGCTGGGCGAGCAGAACCAGCGGTCGAACCAGCCCAGCCGGCGCACCTGCTCGGTGTGCACCCAGAACTGGTAGAGCAGATCGATCAGCGCCACCACGCCGAACACCAGCGGCGGCACACCGGCCACGGCCATGGGCAGGTAGAAGATCCAGCCCAGCCAGGCGCCGCTGCTGGTCTGGCGCAGCGCGGTGCTCAGGTTGTAGTGCTGGCTTTGGTGGTGCACCACGTGCGCGGCCCACAGCACGGCGCTTTCGTGGCCCATGCGGTGCAGCCAGTAGTAGCAGAAATCGTAGAACAGCAGGGCCAGCAGCCAGCCGTACCAGGCGGTCCAGAAGGCATCGTGGCGCCACAGGGCCAGGTGCTCGAACACGGCGCTGTACAGGCCGATGGCCAGCACCTGCATGAACACGGCGCTGATCTGGCTGAGCACGCCCAGGCTCAGGCTGCCCAGGGCGTCGGACAGCGCGTAGCCGTTGCGCCCGCGCGCCAGGCCCCAGGCCCATTCCAGAGCCATCAGCAGCAGAAACACCGGCATCGCCAGGACAATCACCTGGCCCGCGCTGAGCACGGCCGGCCTACCAGGTGCCGCGCGCCACCGGCACCACGGTCTCGACCTGGCCGCCGATCAGGCCACCGCGCACCACGATCAGGTGGTCGTGCAGGTTCACCGTGGGGTCGCAGTGACCGGGAATCAGCCACACCGTTTCGCCCAGGGCCGGCAAGGCCGACAGCACGCCGTCGTCGGTGTCCAGCGGGCGCAGGATGCCGTGCTCGTCCCCGCCGTTGGCGAACGCCAGCCGCGGCTGGCCGGGCAGCGGCAGCACCTGCGGCAGGCCGCTGTCGATGGCGTGGCTCTTGTGGCCGGCGTCGCACACGGCGCGGTCCGCCCCGACGCTGACGATCTGCGACTTGACGAACAGCGCCGGCTCGAACTGCGGCTGGGCCGTGTCGCGCTCGTTGGCCAGGTAGTCCGCGTCCATGAACAGGTAGCTGCCCGGCTGCAATTCGCCCCACAGGCCGCTGGCCGCCTCGATGGCGAAGGTGCCGGTGCCGGCACCGGTGATAAGCGGCGGGGCCAAGTCGGCGGCCGCCAGCTGCCGGCGCGTGTCGTCCAGCAGCGCGGCGGCCTGCACGATGGTGCGGCGCCGCGCCTGCGGCGTGCGCAGGTGTTGCGCGCCACCGTGGTAGGCGTGCAGGCCGGCGTAACGCAGGCTGGACGAGCGCTGCGTCAGCTGGCGCACCAGGGCCACGGCAGGCTCGCCCGGCGCCACGCCGCAGCGGCCTTGCCCGATATCCACCTCGACGAACACGTCGATGCTGGCGCGGGTCAGCTGCATGGCCTGCGCCAGGCGATCCAGGCCCAGTTCGCTGTCCACGGCGATGGCCAACTGCCCGCCGCGCTGCTTGAGCTGGTGCGCCAGCGCCGCCACGCGGCGCAGCTTGGGCACGGACAGCACCTCGTTGCTGATGAACACGTCGTTGACGCCGGCCGCGACCAGGGCCTCGGCCTCGGCCACGGTCTGCGTGCACAAGCCGGTGGCGCCGGCCTGCAGCTGCAACTTGGCGAAGGCGGCGCTCTTGTGCATCTTGGCGTGCGGACGCAGGCGCACGCGGTGCTTGGCCGCGAACTCGGCCATGCGCTGCATGTTGCGCATGGTCACGTCCAGATCGACCACCAGGGCGGGCGTGTCGATGGCCTCCACGCCCTGGCCAATAAGACCGCGCAGCGCGTCAGGCAAGGAATCAAGTGAGGATTTCATCTCGGCTCTCGTCTTCCAGGTGGGTGGTGTCGGCCCAGCCCACCAGGGCCAAGCCGCCGTCGGGACTCCAGATCAGGCGGTTGACCGCCGTGTTGCCGATCTGCCAGGTGCGCGCGTCCTGCAGGCCCAGGCCCGTGGCGGCGCGGTACAGCACGTCCAATACGCCACCGTGCGTGAACAGCGCGATGTGCTGACCCAGGTGCGCGGCGGCCAGCGCCTGCACGGCGGCGAGCACGCGCGCCTGAAATCGGTTCAGCGACTCGGCGCCCTCGCCCGGCGGCGTCCAGTCGGGCACGCGGCGGCGCCACGACTCGGCCAGCGCGGGGTTTTCGGCGCTGATCTCGGCGAAGGTGCGGCCCTGCAGGTCGCCAAAACAGCGTTCGCGCAGGCCCGGCGCCAGCGCCAGCGGCGCGCCGGTGCGGTCGACCACGGCGCGGGCGGTGTCCAGGGCGCGGCGCAGGTCGCTGCTGTGGACGGCGTCGATCGGTTCGCGCTCGGCCAGAGCCCGGCCCAGACGCCGTGCCTGCTCGGTGCCGACCGGGTTGAGCGGAATATCCAGGTGGCCCTGGATGCGCGAGCCGACGTTCCAGGCGGTTTCGCCATGGCGCACGGCGAGGATGCGGGTGGCGTGCATGGCCAGGGCCTCAGCGCGCGGGGGGTGTGGCGGCCGGCGCCGCTGGAGCGACAGGAAGTGCGGCGGCCGGCGCCCCTGGAGCAGCCGGGACACCCTCCGGCGGCGCGGGCATGCTGCCGGGTGGCCACAGCGTGACCTGCACCCCGTAGCTGCCCTGCGGCGGCCTGGGGTAGCCTTGCAGCGTGGCGGCAAACAGCCCGGCCAGCATGCTCAGGTTGTCGTAACCCGCGCTGTCGTTGCGGGCCCGGCTGTCGTAGACGATCTGGCCGGTGCGCAAATCGCGCATCACCAGGCCGACCTCGCTGACGTAGCGCGGAATGTCCGGGTCGCCCATGCCCCAGCCGACGCCGCCGTAGCGCCCGCCATAGCCCACGCCAACGCCCCAACCGCCGCGCGGCCCCCAGACGCCGTAGGGCGGCCCCCAGGGATCGACCCAGTAGGCGCTGACGCCCCCGCTGACCTGCACGCTGACGCTGGGGTTTTGCTCGTCGCGCAGCACCCCGACGCGCGCCAGCGCGGTCTGCGCCAGCCCTTCCAGCTGGGTCGGCGCAGGCTGGCCGACCACCGCTTGGCCGGGCTCGAAACGGTAGCGCGCGCCGTTCAGCACGCCGTCGCCCGGCGGCTGGGCCGAATGGGTGCGCACCTGCACGTCCACTACCCGCGGCCCGCTGGCGCAGGCCGACAGCAGCAACACGGCCAGCGGCCAGGCGATGCCGGCCAGGGCGCGGCGCCAGCCGGCGCGCAAAAGATCGGTCGATTCGGTCATGTTCAGGCACCTACCAGGGGCACGCCGACGAACGGCCGACCCACGGGCTCGGGGAAGGTTTCCTCGTCGAAAGCCTTGTCGCCGGCCGCGTCGGGCACGCCGGTGGCCTTCAGGTGGCGGAAATCGTGCAACTCGGGGTCCATCAGGTGCGAGGGCACCACGTTGCCCAGCGCCGTGAACATGTTCTCGATGCGCCCCGGGTGCTTGCGCTGCCATTCGCGCAGCATGTCGCCGATCTGCTTGCGCTGCAGGTTCTCCTGGCTGCCGCACAGGTTGCACGGAATAATCGGAAAACGCCGATGCTCGGCCCAGCGGATCAGATCGCTCTCGGCCACGTAGGCCAGCGGGCGGATGACGATGAATTCGCCGTTGTCGCTGGTCAGCTTGGGCGGCATGCCCTTGAGTTTGCCGCCAAAAAACATGTTCAGGAAGAAGGTCTGGAGCATATCGTCGCGGTGGTGGCCCAGGGCGATCTTGTTGCAGCCCAGGCGCCGCGCCACGCTGTACAAAATACCCCGGCGCAGGCGCGAGCACAGGCTGCAGGTGGTCTTGCCCTCGGGGATCTTGGCCTTGACGATGCTGTAGGTGTCCTGCGTCTCGATATGGTGCTCGATGCCCAGATCCCGCAGGTACTCGGGCAGCACCTCGGCCGGAAAACCAGGCTGCTTTTGGTCCAGATTGACGGCCACCAGGTCGAAATGCACCGGCGCGCGCGCCTTCAGCTTCATCAGCATGTCGAGCAGACCATAGCTGTCCTTGCCGCCCGACAGGCACACCATCACCCGGTCGCCCTCCTCGATCATGTTGAAGTCGCCGATGGCCTGGCCGACCTGGCGCGCCAGGCGCTTTTCCAGCTTCAGGGTCTCGCGCTGGCCGCGGTCGCGGCCGGCTGGGCCGGTGGGCAAAGGGGTTTCGGCTTCCACAGGTGAGGAAACGGCTTCGACAGGCACGGCAAGGGGGGCGGAACGCAACACACTCATAGGCCTCATTGTCCTACTTGGCCGGCATCCACAAAAGTGGGCGCCTCCCACAACCGACGGGCGGTGTGGTCCGAATCACCATGGCGCGCTCGGTGTGGCGCGTCTGTGCCCCTCAATATCCCGGAAGGCCCCACGAAGCCGATCCCGGTTGGCGCCAATCGCCAAGAACCGTTCGGTCTGAGGCCGTCGAAAGGCTCAACGCGGTCGGCTGGGGGGTTTTGAACGCCTTCGGGCTGCCATCGCCTTGCCGCCCTGGTCCCTGGGCCTGGGTGGAGGCGCTCACCACTGGCCGGCTTCCATGTGGATCGCCACCTCGCAGTCGTCGAAGATTTCCAGCTTGGTGATCTTCACCCGCACACCGTGCACGCCGGGTAGCTGCAGCAGGCGCGCGCACAGCTTGCCGATCAGCGTCTCCAGCAGGTTGACGTGCTCGGCCTGGCATTCGTCGATGATGATCTGGCGCACCTTGCGGTAGTCCAGCACGTGGGTGATGTCGTCGTCGTGCGGGTGCAGCGGCTGGGGGCCCAGGTTCAGCTCGGCATCGACCTGGATCGGCTGCGGGGCGCTCTTCTCGTGGTCCAGAATGCCCAGCGCCGCCTTGAAGCGCAGGCCGTTGAAGGACAGGCGTTGGCGGCCGTTGGCCGGAAGCGGTGCGGGGCGGGTCATGGGCTCATCAGTGAAAAATCGCGTGCCAACGGCATCAGGTGCTGGCCGCCATCGACCAGCAGCGTGCTGCCGGTGACGCTGCGGTTGCCCAGCGCGAACAACACCGCGCCGGCCACGTCCTCGGGCGTGGACGAACGCCCCAGCGGGCTGAGCTGGTGCAGCTGGGCAAAGCGCTCGGCGCTCAGCAGGTGGCTGGTCAGGGTCAGGCCAGGGGCCACGCCGACCACCCGCACGGTGGGCGCCAGCGCCTGCGCCAACAAGGTGGTGGCGCTGTGCAGCGCGGCCTTGCTCAGGGTGTAGCTCAAGAAATCGGGGTTCGGGTTGAACAGCTTCTGGTCCAGCAGATTCACCACGCAGCCGCTGGCCGGCGCCGCGCCGCGCGCGCGCAGGTGCTCGGCCAGACCCTGCGCCAGCAGCAGCGGCGCGCCGGTGTTGACGCGCCAATGCCGCTCCATGGCGGCGTAGCCGAAGCTGGCCGCCTCGTCGTGCTCGAACAGCGCGGCGCTGTTGACCACCGCCTCCACCCCACCCAGCGCGGCGGCCACGCGCGGCAGCAGCGCGCGCACCGCCGCCTCGTCCGCCAGATCGGCATCAAAAATGCCACCGGTCGGCGCCAGTGCATCACAAGCTGCTATGGTTTCCAAAGCATCCTGGCGCGAACGGTGGTAGTGCACCGCCACCCGCCAGCCGGCCGCGGCGCAGGCCAGCGCGATGGCGCGGCCCAGGCGGCGGCCGGCGCCGGTCACCAGCACGGTGCGCGGCGCGGGATCGGGGGGCGCGGATGTCTTGGGGCTCATGGCGGGACCAAACGGCGATTGTGGTGCACAGCCGCCGGCTCAGCCGGCCAGGTGAAACGCGCCCTTGACCCCGGCAATCACCATCTGCGTGCCGATCACGGCCAGGATCAGGCCCATGATGCGGGTCAACGCGTTCAAGCCGCTGGGCCCGATCCAGCGCACCAGGGCGCGGCCGTTCAGCAGCAACAGGTAGGTGATGGCGCACAGCAGCGCGAACGCGGTCAGCGTCAGGGCCAGGTGCAGCGGATCGGTGTGCGCGCTCAGGTTCATGGCCGTGGCGATGGTGCCCGGCCCGGCCAGCAGCGGCATGGCCAGGGGTGAGACGGCCACGCTCAGCGCCGCCTCGCGCGCGCTGGCCTGGTCGCCCCCGCTGGGCTGTTGCACCGCCGAGGGCGTGCCCTGCACCATGTGAAAACCCACCAAGGCCACCAGCAGGCCGCCGGCGATGCGCAGCGCCGGCAAGGTGATGCCGAACAACTCGAAGATCATCTTGCCGGCCACCGAGAACACGGCCACGATCAGGAAGGCGGTGAGCAGCGCCTTGCGCGCCACGGCGCGGGCGGTCTCGGCGTCGTCGCCCTGGGTCAGGCCCAGGAACACCGGTACCGCGGACACGGGATTCATGATGGCGAAAAAGGCCATGAAGGCCAGGGTGAAAGCGTGGACGTAGGTCACGAAGCGGGGCGGTGGGTGAATGGCCAGGCCCAAGGGTACCGCAGCGCCACCCCGTGCCGCTGTCGCCCCGGCGCGGGCCGCCCCCTCAGGCCGTGGCGGGCTTGCGGCGCCCCCGCACCACCACCTCGACCCCGTCGATGTCCCAGTCGGTCAGCGCCGCCAGGCCGCTGATGTGCAGCGCCTGGGCGTCGATGTCGTACACCTCGCCGGTGACCACGTCGTAACCGTGGTGATGTGGCTTGACGGTGGAGTCGTAAACCATCTCCACGCCTTCGATGGGCAGCTCGCGCAGCAGGCCGCGCTCGGTGAACAGGCGCAAGGTGTTGTAGACCGTGGCACGCGACACCGGCAGCTGCTGGGCCTGGGCCTCGCGCAGCAACTGCTCGGCCGTGAAGTGCACCGGCGCGCACAGCAGCATGGCGCCAATGGCGCGCCGCTGCTGCGTGGGCGCGATGCCGGCCGCCTGCAGCTTGTCCGCCACCGCGGAGCAGCTCGCCGCGTCGGCGCAGGTTCGCAGCGCCCGGCCCGGGCACGGCCGGCCCGCGCCGGGCGACGGTGAAAGGTTCAGGTGACGGAGGCGGTCGGTGGGCACGGCAATCGGGGCAAAGGGCGAAGGGCGTTCAGCCCCCCTTGGCAAATGGGTCGGGACGCGGCGTCCTGTCTCCCGACGGCGGCAGGTGCGGCAGCGCAAAACTGGGCTGCTGGCCGGTCAGCGTCTTCAAGAAAGCCACCACATCGGCATTTTCCTGCGTCGTGAAGCTCTTGCCAAGCTGCAGCTTGCCCATGGTGTCCACCGCCACCGTCAGGGTGTCGGCGGCGCCGTCGTGGAAGTACGGGTAGGTCAGCTCCACGTTGCGCAGCGTCGGCACCTTGAACATGAAACGGTCCTGGTCCAGCTTGGTGACGTCGACGCGGCCCTGGGCGGTGTGGGCGGTCTTGTAGGGCTGGATCAGCCCCATCTTCTGGAACGAATTGCCGCCCACCGCCGCGCCGTTGTGGCAGGCCACGCAGCCCGAGCTCTTGAACAGCTCGTAGCCGCGCAACTCCTGCATGTTGAGGGCCTGGTTGTCGCCCTTGAGCCACTGGTCGAAGCGCGCATTGGGCGTGACCAGGGTTTCCTCGAACACCGCCAGCGCCTGCGTCACCTGGTCGATGCTGATCTGGTCGGTGCCATACACCGATTTGAACTCGCGCACATAGCCCGGAATGGTCTGCAGCGTGGACACCGCCACCGTGTGGGTCGAGGCCATCTCGGCCGGGTTGGCGATCGGTCCGCCGGCCTGCTCCTTCAGATCCTTGGCGCGGCCGTCCCAGAACTGGGCGATGTTCAGGCTGGAGTTGAGCACCGTGGGCGAGTTGATCCCGCCCTTTTGCCAGCGGTCGCCAATGGACGCGGCCAGATTGTCCGCCCCGCCCGTGGACAGGTTGTGGCACGAATTGCACGAGATACCGCCCGAGCGCGACAGGCGCGGATCAAAAAACAACTTCTTGCCCAGCTCCACCATGGCCGGGTTGTTGACCTTGGCCGGCTGGATCGGCTGGATGGGCTCGTCGCGCACGGCCGCCACGGTGGCACAGCCCGCCACCACGGCGACGGACAGGGCGAGCAGGCTGAGGCGGGTTCTTTTTTGCATGGTTTGACTTCCAATCGCGCTTTCCTGGTTGGTACAAATCCCCACCCCACCGAAAGCGCGAACGTGGTGGGACGGCGTGGAGAGCAGGAACTCGGGAGCCGGTCGGCCTAAATTTAGACTTAATCCAATTCCAACTCGATAGTGCCTTGCACTTGGATCGCGCGACTTGCTTGAAATCAAACTTCGGCGCATCCGTCGCCCGGCCCCGGACAAAGCGGCGCGGCCAGGGCGCGCGCCCGCATGGCCGACAATCCACGCCGTGAACGACCCAACCGCCCGCCCGCCCTCCCCCCTGACCCCGCTGATCGCAGGCGAGATCGAACGCGCCGGCGGCTGGCTGCCGTTTGACCGCTTCATGCATCTGGCCCTGTACGCCCCCGGCCTGGGCTACTACGCCCGTGACGCGCGCCAGTTCGGCCCGTTGGCGCGCGACGGCAGCGATTTCGTCACCGCGCCCGAGCTTTCCCCCCTGTTCGGCCAGGCCCTGGCGGCGCAGTTGGCGCAAAGCCTGGCCGCGACGGGGACCGATGAGGTGTGGGAATTCGGCGCCGGCTCCGGCGCGCTGGCCGAGCAGTTGCTCACCACGCTGGATGCGCTGGACCAGCCGCCGCGCCGCTACACCATCGTCGACGTCTCCGGCGCCCTGCGCGCGCGCCAGCAAGCGCGTCTGGCGCGCTGGGGCGAGCGCGTGCACTGGGCCAGCGCGCTGCCCGAGGCGCTGCGCGGCGTGGTGGTCGGCAACGAGGTGCTGGACGCCCAGCCCGTGCCGCTGCTGGCGCGGATCGGTGGCCTGTGGCACGAACGCGGCGTGGCCCTGGCCGACACCGCCAGCGCGGTGGCGCCCGGCTTTGCCTGGGCCGATCGCCCAACCACGCAGCGCCCGCCCGTCGAGATCGAGGGCGCGCACGACTACGTGACCGAAATTCACCCCCAGCAACGCGCCTTCATCACCACCGTGGCCGAAAAGCTGCGGCAAGGCGGCGCTGGCGCGGCCTTTTTCATCGACTACGGCTTTCCCGAAGCCGAATACTGGCACCCGCAGCGCAGCCAGGGCACCCTGGTGTGCCACCGCGCGCACCAGGTGGACAGCGACCCCTTGAGCGACGTCGGCGACAAGGACATCACCGCCCACGTCGACTTCACCGGCGTGGCGCTGGCCGCGCAGGACGCCGGCCTGGACATCCTCGGCTACACCGGCCAGGGCCGGTTCCTGCTCAACTGCGGCATCGCCGAGCGCATGCAGGCGGCCGACCTGCCGACCCGCGCCACGGCCATGAAGCTGCTGGCCGAGCACGAAATGGGCGAGCTGTTCAAAGTCATCGGCCTGGCCACCCCGGGCCACGGACCGGCGCTGGGTTTTGCGACCGGCGACCGCCTGCACCGGCTGTGAAGGAGCACCAGACATGATCCGCTGGGTGATCGTCATCTTCCTGGCGCTGATGATCTTCAGCTGGGCCACGCCGCTGCTCAACAAACTGGGCTTGGGCAGGCTGCCGGGGGACTTCCGGTTTCGGCTGTTTGGGCGCGACTGGTTCATTCCGCTCACCTCCACCCTGATCCTGAGCGCGCTGGCCAGCCTGATCGCGCGTTGGCTGTAGCGTCGCCGGCAACTCATTTTTTGATAGCTATTCAGGCAATCCCCGCGCCGACCAGTGGCCAAAACTCGCCCATACCGGGTGGGAATTTCAGCCCCCGGGGTCGGCCCGCCGACCTTGCTCCACAATCAACGCATGCACCCTACCGCCCCCACCCTTGATCACCCGCCCCGCGATGCCGCCACCGTGGTCATGCTGCGCGACGGCGCGGCAGGCCTCGAAGTGCTGCTGATGCGCCGCCACACCGATTCGGCCGTGCTGGGCGGCGCCTACGTCTTCCCCGGCGGCAAGGTCGACCCGGCCGACAGCGCCCGCGACCTGCTGGCCCGCCTGGACCACCCCTGCGCCGAACTGCACCCCTTGCTGGGCGAACCCACCCAGTCGGCCGACGCGGCGGCCAGCTTTTTCGTCGCCGCTGTGCGCGAGGCGTTCGAGGAATCCGGCGTGCTGTATGCCAGCCAAGCCGGCCAGCCCCTGCCCACCGACCAGCAGCACGCCGCGTTCGACGCCATGAGCGGCGGCCAGTCCTTTGCCGACATGCTGGCCGGGCACCAGCTGCGGCTGGACACCGCGCTGCTCGCGCCCTGGTCGCGCTGGGTCACGCCGCGCCAGCCGACCATGATGAACCGACGCTTCGACACGCGCTTTTTCCTGGCCGTGGTGCCGCACGAGCAAGAGGCGCGCGTCGACGACTTCGAGGTCACCGAGGCGCGCTGGCTGACCCCACGGGCGGCCATCGGCCAGTACCTGGCGCGCGAGATCGACATGGCCGCGCCGCAAATCGTCAGCCTGCTGCACCTCGGCCGCTACGCCAACGCCGCCGAGGCCCTGGCCGACGCGCGCACGCGCCGCCCACCGCTGATCGAGCCCGCGTCCTTTGAGGAAGACGGCGCGCGCATGGTGTGCTACCCCGGCGACCCACGCCACCCGGTGCGCGAGCCCGCCTTCCCGGCCCATGTGCCCACCCGCCTGGCCTGGCGCGAGAAACGCTTCGACGCGCCGCGAGGTTTGGCAAACTACCTCTGAAGTCCGAGCCCCCTGTTTCACCATGGAAATCTCCGCTGTCGCCCCCACCGAGCTGGTGACCGACGAGCTGGCCCTGCTGCAGCACCTGGTGCCGCTGCGGGCGCAGCACATCATTGAACTGGGCTGCGGCGCGGCCCAGCTGTCGCGCCGCCTGCTCCAGACCCACCCCGCCTGCAGCGTCAGCGCGCTGGAGGTCGATGAACAACAGCACGCCAAGAACTTGGCCGAGCCGCCCACGCCGGGCCTGAGCTTTGTGCCCGCCGGCGCGCAGGCCATCCCTTTTGTGGACGCCAGCTTTGACCTGGCGCTGATGCTCAAGTCCCTGCACCATGTGCCGCTGGAGCTGCTCGACACCGCCCTGGCCGAGACGCGCCGCGTGCTGCGCCCGGACGGGCTGCTGTACGTGTCCGAGCCTGTGTTTGACGGTCCGCTGAACGAGGTCATGCGCCTGTTTGCCGACGAGCAGCAGGTGCGCCGCGCCGCCTACCAGGCGCTGCAGCGCGCGCTGGCCAGCGGCGGCTGGCGCGAAGTGACCGAGCACCACTTCCTGATGCCGGTGCACTTTGCCGATTTCGACGAGTTCGAGCGCCGCATGACCGGCGTCACCTTTGCCGAGCGCCGCTTTGACGGCCCCTTGCGCGAGCAGGTGCGCGCCCGCTTCGAGGCCGTGCGCCCGCCCCCGGGCGAGCCCTTTGTGCGGCCCATGCGCATCAATTTACTGCAAAAAAAATAGCTGTAAGTTGTTTGTTGACGCCGACATCAGGCCTAAAAAATGGCGGTTTTCACTTTAAAGTGCGCCAGTCGTTGAGTGTAAGCGGGGTGACTGTGAAGCCATGGAAGACCTCATGAGGGGTTCTCCATCCCAGGCATCTACGGG
>Ga0209572_1001082_pt1 | contig 23701 bp, 32 predicted proteins | sample EBPBio232012_DNA_FD_185867 | JGI IMG/M metagenome (GOLD analysis project Ga0209572, IMG submission 185867) | Wastewater treatment Type I Accumulibacter community from EBPR Bioreactor in Madison, WI, USA - Reactor 1_1/23/2012_ DNA (SPAdes)... | ecosystem: Engineered > Bioreactor > EBPR >...
CCGCCCCGACCGTCTGCCGCGCGTCGCTGATGCGTTCAGGATTGGTCTCGCGCGGGGCACCCCAGCTGCGTACGGTACGGACAATGTTGTTGAACCATTCCATACTTCAGCCATAGCGCAAAACATCGAGTAGCTGGATTACAGTTTGATGAATATACTGTTCATGATTGGGGCTGGATGTAGTATGTATATCCTATGCGCTCATCCCGTCATAACCATCATGGCTTCAGCCTTGTCGAACTCTCGATCGTGCTCGTGATACTCGGACTGTTGACGGGTGGCATTCTGGCGGGGCAGTCCCTTATCCATGCGTCGGAATTGCGTGCCGTCACCACCGAATACAATAAGTATGTCGCAGCAACGCAAGCCTTTCGCGACAAGTACTTCGCGCTGCCCGGCGACATGAGCAATGCGACGAAATTCTGGGATGTGCTTGCGGTTCCCGCCGGCACCTGTAACACGACCCTTGCCACGGATGCCAAGACCTGTGACGGTGATGGTAACGGTATCATTGGCGTCGCTGATGGGCTTGGCTATGAGCCCTATCGTTTCTGGCAGCATCTAGCGAATGCCGGGTTGATAGAGGGCACTTATCCAGGCTTCTCTGCTGCGGGGTATGCGAACGTGATCTTTGGTGAGTCGAACCCGAAATCGCGCTTCGGCCAAGCAGGCTGGTGTGTGCGCTACCACAATGATGCGGTCGGGGGTGCGCGTTTCTATGCTGATCCAAACCCTGCACACTTCCTCACTATCGGGGCAACCGACCCCTCTGATCCATGCGAAGGTGGAGCCATGGTCGCTGAAGATGTCTGGAACCTTGATACGAAACTGGACGATGGCATGCCCGCCACGGGTAGCGTGCATGTAGGTAACAGAACCACGTGCAGTATCTCGGCCGCACCTACGGATATGGCGGGCACGTACGACCTTGCCGATAGGGCGATAGGGTGTTTTGCGATCGTGCGTTGGGGAACGTGATTTAGTGAATGATCGTCGTGCGTTGGGGCATCTCGGCGACAGGCGGCAATACGAGATTTTGTGCATCCGGCAACTCGCCTGTGGGCACATGTGCGGTCGGGAAGGCCGCGCTGATATTCACGGAAGAAACGTTGGCAAATGCGAGGGCATTGGCAAAGCTCTGGGAAGCTGCGGGTTGTGGCACCGGAGTTTGGGCAGGTGCGGCAGGTGCCTGTGTGTCTGTAGTGCTGCTTGCGGCAGGGGCATCCTGACCTTCATGTTCGCTGCGGCCGAAATTGCCACCGATCATCCAGCCGATCAGACCGCCAAGTGCCATGACAAGCATACGGCCGATACCATTACCGATGCCTGACGCCAGCCATGCACCGATGGCGCCACCGATGATGCTGCCTAAGGGTAGATTACGTAGATTCTCGGGGCTGAAAATGTTGTTGTCGCCACTGGTGCCCGGAACAGTGATCTCTGCCTCATCCGTCTCGGCGGGTGCGGTGATGACGTCGTCATTGCCCGTTTCAGGTGATGGTGTGGGACGAGGTGTAGGCTGTGGGGTGGTGCGGGCAGGTGGTATGGGTTGTTGTTGTGCGCTGAGTGCCGCGGTGCCGCGTGCCAGTAATCCATTCTCGCCACGAAGTGGTCGTGCACGCTGCTCGCTGACGCTTCTGAGGTCTTCGATCTGAGCATCTCCACTCGCATCGAGGTAATAGAGGAAATCGGGATCATCGCTGCCGCTGAGTGCCATGGCGCGTTCGCCACTGTTCCTCAGGATCGCCATCGTATAGCCAGGGAAGGCGGTGTCCATGTCGGCACGACCGGTGAGCTCGAAGGGTTGTCCTTGGATACGACCGAATGTATGGGCTGCGCCATAGAAGAAGACACGGCTGCCGGTAGGTGCTTCACGTTCGATGTTGGTGGTAGTGTCGACATTCAACTCGTGGCTGATGATATTGCCCCAAAGGTCGGGACCCAGTCTTCCGGTACGGTAGGTGGCAATGATCTGGCTGCGCTGTTCGCTGGTCAGGGTAGGGAACAGGGTCAGCAAGCTGCCATTTGCTTCGGCAACGCTTGGGATATTGTTTTGGTAAGACTGCGCCAGTGCGAGGAATGGATTGACGTGCTGACGGTACAGGGCAAGGCCTGCCGGCGCATGGCGATTGACGGTCAACTCATAGGCACCGAAGCGTGCATCAGGGAAGTAGAGGTTCAGCCCTTCTTGTTCGAAGATCGTGGCCAGGCCACCAGGTCGGCGAGCAACCTCGTTATCGGAAACCGCGCTCTCGGCAATCACGTTGTTGAATCCGCCAGCGACCATGGCGCGGCGTATTTCGGGTGAGATGAAGGTATTGAAGTCATCATGATAGGTGTGTGAGATATCAGCGACATGCAGGTTTTCGATCCCGCTTGCCCCGATACCGGCCATCAATTGCTGTAGTGATGCTACTCCACTCATGCTGCCATCATAGCGAAATGGGCTAGTTTTGATTATGACAGTTTCGTGAAACTAGCGGGCTATTGCCTCGATTTAAGCCACGCAAAAACATCAGGATAGGCGCCTCTTTCGAACAGGTCGAAGTGGCTGGCCTCGGGGTAGAACTTAAAGGTGGTGCGTTCCGGTGCCAGCGCGGCCAGTCTTCGCCCCTGCGAGTCGGGCACGATACTGTCGTTGCCGCCATGGATGATCATGACTGGCGCGGTGACCTTCGCCATCGCTCTGTCGGAACGGTACTGGTCAAGCATCAACAGGTAGACAGGGAAGATGGGAAAGCGCCTTTGCCCCAGACTGACTGCGGAATAGAAGGGTGCTTCGAGCACGATCTTGTGCGCCTTGCGCTGGGCGGCCAGTTGCATGGCGACGCCACTGCCGAGCGAATAGCCCCAGATGACGACAGGTTGTCCGGATTCGGCCTGCAACTTGTCGAACAACGTCACCGCATCCGAGACGATGCCCTTTTGGGTGCTGTGGGGCGGTGCGCCGGGGTAACCGCGATACTCCATGGCGACCACCCGGAAATCCTCCTTCAGGAACGATTCGAGGTAGGGCACGAAGGCATGCAGCCCGCCGCCGTTACCATGCAGATACAGGATGGTGATGGGCGATGTGGTGGAGGGACGCTCCCAATAGGGGATGGTCTGGCCGTCACGGGCGGTGAACGCCCTGCGTTCGAAGCCATTGAGACCGGCCTTCAGCGGTTCGGTCGGCCCTGCGAAGGGTACGTAAAGGATGTCACGCTGGAAGATGATCATTAAGAAGCAGCACATGAGGTAGAGAATGGCGCATTGCTTCAGGTATCGCTTGATCCGCGCTTTGGTATATTTGGGAAGGGGGGCCAATGCTAGCGGCTAGCGACTTGCTGGTGCGGCGCGCTGGTCGGGGATACTTTTGCCAATTCACCCAAGACTGCGCCCTGACGTGCCTTGAACTTCTGCAACTCGGCACCGGCAAGGGCTTGTGAGGTGTCGAATTTCATGGATTTCGGGTTCACCTGCGCACCGTTCTGGTGCACTTCGAAATGCAAGTGGGGGCCAGTGGACTGGCCAGTGGAGCCAACGTAAGCGATCACCTGACCCTGCTTCACGCGGCTGCCGACGGAGATTTTACCAAAGCGGCTCGCATGGCCATAGGCGGTCGAGTAGGTGCCGTTATGGCGAATCTGTACGTAGTTCCCGTAACCGCCCTTCCAGCCACGGTAGGTCACGACACCATCACCTGCTGCAAGAATCGGCGTGCCCGTGGTGGCACCGAAATCGACACCGCGGTGCATACGACCATAGCCTAAGATCGGGTGGCGACGCATGCCGAAGCCCGAAGTGATACGCGCGGCATGCACCGGCGTTTTCAGCAGCGATTTCACGACGTTCTCACCCTTGGCGTTGAACCAGCTTTCGCGACCATTCGCATCGGTGAAGCGGAAAATCTCGAGCTTCTGTTTGCCCACTGTCAGTGCAGCATAGCGCGCATTGCCATAGCCGCCGACCTTGCCTTCTTTCGTGGTGCGCTTGTCCATCAGCACTTCGATCTTATCGCCGGGATGCACGTCGCGCTGGAAGTCGACATCATAGCTATAGGCTTGTACGATCTCGCCCATCACATTGGTGGGGATGCCCGCATCATAGGCCGCCTGATAGAGGCTGGTGCGTACCGTGCCGACCGCACGCATCGCATGGTCTTCAAGTTCGGCCTTGATCGCTTCTACGGTGAAACCACCGGTCTTCATGCGTTCAAGTTCCACGGTCGAAAGGTTCGGCAGGTTGATCGCAAGTTCTTTCACCGCGTTCTTGTCGCCTACCGTCTCGTGGCGGGCGAGGGTGAGGGAGATTTTCTGGCCGACGCGAAGTGCACGTGGGTTGAATTCGCTTTTCAGTGCAGCGATGACCTTATGTGCCTCTTGCTCTTCCACCTTCTGGGAGATGAGCATATCGAGCAGTGTATCGCCTTGCTCGACTTCGAGGTCGATGGTCTTGAATTTGTTGAAATCAGGGGTGATCGCGTGCATCAACGAGGCATGTGCTTCCAGCAGGCTGGGCGACTCGAACATGGGCTTGGCGATGACGACAGGTTCCGGTTCGGCTTCATTCTGGGTGAACGCCTGATATTGCGGCATGACCACCGAGGTCACCAGCATGTTCATGAAGAAAGAAGCCCCGACCCCGAAGAGCGACCCGATGATGAACCAGTTGGCGCGTACGCGGCTCATACGTTTTTGTGAGATGGCACGGACGCTGGCTGGAACGGTGACGGCGGAGGCAATGGCCGTAAATGACTGACGTGCAATAGCGCGCATTCTTCAACTCCCCTGGCGTGGATGCCAAATGTTTGCCGAATGCGTGTTCTTTTTTTATTTATTATTGTGGATTGATTACGGTAAATTTACGCTTTCTTAACGCTTTGGCAAGTGAAAAAGCTACTACCTATAGTAGGCACATGCATTTTTATCCGGGCATTTGAACTAAATACAGATGGCTACTTCGCGAATATTTCCTCGGCCATACGGTCGAAAGTGGGCTCCAGCAAGGCTGCGCCTGTCAATGTCAGGTGGTTGAAGTCGATATAGTAGGAGCGACGTGTTCGATCCGCAACCTTACAGGCTGGCTGGCAAAATACCGGGCCTGTATCGATGATGTCGCGGCGAGGCACCGATTTTGAGGGGAAATGATCCCAGAAAGCGTGGGTGTCTGGGTAGTAATCCTGAAGTTCTTTTCCTAGGGTCATGCCCGGTGTTTTGAACAGCGTACGGGGTACGTGATAGGGATAGTGTGGCACGGGACTAATGATACGCATAGGAATGCCCTGCGCCTTGAGCGACGCCGCCAGCCGCTCTATCTGCCCCACCAAATGATCATTATAGGCGCTCAGGTCGAAGTGGATGACCACCGCATCAATGTTCAAGCGCTTTATATCCGCCAGCACCGCGTCGCCATTATAGCGCTCATGCACCAACGGGTCATTCGGCACATAGAAGTAGACGCGCACGCCTTGTTCACTGAAGGCCTTGGTAAAGGACTGCTTAATGGCATCGGCATGGCTGTTGCCCACCAGTAAGAGCCTGCCGCCCGTGAGATGCTTGCCCTTGGTGATTTCGCAGATGCTTGCCATGGGGTGCAATAAGCGGAAAAGCTTGCCGCAGCGATAGGTGCCTTGATCCGTCCATGCGGCGAACAGGTTCTTTTCCTGCGCGCTATAACGTGCGCCGTTTTGCAATGAGAACCCGATGGCGATGGTGATCGCCAGCATCAGTAATAACAAGGGGCGCTTACCCGCGAAGATGAATGCGTTCTGCTGTTCGACCAGATGATACAGAAGTGCTGCTGCCAGAAATATCAGCGCAAGCAATGTCACGAATGCAAGCGCACTGCTTGTGCCAAGCACCGTGCCGCCGAATGGGATATAATTGAACAGCACGATGATGGGGAAGTGCACCAGATAGATGGAATAGGAATAGCGTCCGAGCATATTGAGGGTCTTACCGAAAAGGCTCTTCTCAAACACATGTGGCATGCCAAAGGCCAGTATCGTGCCGGCAAGCAGGCAGACGGTGAGATTGGCCAGACCGGGATCCATTCCCAGAATCAAGGTGTTGGGCTTCAGGGGTGTCAGCAGCGCCGCGACCAGCAATATCAAGCATGCCGACTGCACCGTGCCGCCGACCTGCTTCTTCTGGGGCAGGTACCAGGCGATATAAGCGCCGATCAGGAACTCCCAGACCCTGAAGGGTGTATGGAAAAAGGCGGTTTTGGCGCTGATGGATGCTGCTGCCAGACAGGCTGCGAATGAAAGTGCCAATAGCAGGATCGTGCCGCGTTTTCTGGGTTTCAGGAAGGCATAGAGGAAGGGAATGAGCAGGTAGAATTGCATTTCCACCCCAAGCGACCAGAGGTTCAGCAGGGGGTTGAATTCGGCCTTGCTGAAATAGCTGCTTTGCAGCCAGAATCCGAGATTTGAGATGAACCCGGCGGCAAAGAGCGACTGTGTGGTGGCTTGCGCAAAATCTACCGGCACGGTGAGGAAGGAAGCCGCTATCAGCGTCACCACGATTGTCACGGCATAGGCAGGTACGAGCCTTCTGATGCGCCTTCCATAGAATTGTGCGGGCGTGCCCTCGTCGAACATCCGTGCCATCAGGTAGCCGCTGATGACGAAGAACACATCGACCCCTAGGAAGCCGCTACTGAAGCTGGTGATTTCCAGATGGAAGAACAGTACGAAGAGTACGGAAATTCCCCGTAATATCTGTATGTCGGTGCGGAATGGCAATTGTCTAAGTCTTTGTATAATAGTTAATATTTACCAAATAACCGTCATCATACGTCCATCATGGGGTCATTGGTGGGGTCTAAGCAAGCTCGATTACCAGATTGAGTCTGAAACCGCGTCATCTATATATGGTGTGTGCCATCAAAAACAGGCACAAGAGCCCTGTTTTCGCGGTATATCAAGAACCCCTAAAAAACCTGCAAAATAGCGCTTGACGGGGAGGGGGTACCTCACTATAACACGGCCTCCCAACGGGAAGAGCAACTAAAAAATTACTCGGCAACCCCAGTATTTCTGCCCTTCTCAGCGGGATTTGAGACAACGAAACTTAGCGTCCTATCGGTGCAGTGACCGAATAGCGCGGAGAAGGAGATACCCAAATGCCAACAATCAATCAGTTGGTTCGTAAGCCACGTACGCCGCTGAAAACCCGTAACAAGGTTCCGGCGATGGAAGCATGCCCGCAGAAGCGTGGCGTTTGCACCCGTGTTTACACCACCACCCCGAAAAAACCGAACTCAGCACTTCGTAAAGTGGCGAAAATCCGCCTGACGAACGGCTTCGAAGTCATCGGCTACATCCCAGGTGAAGGCCACAACCTTCAAGAACACAGCGTCGTGATGATCCGCGGCGGCCGTGTAAAAGATTTACCAGGTGTTCGTTACCACATCATCCGCGGTACGCTCGACACCCAAGGTATTGCAACTCGTCGTAAGCGTCGTTCGCATTACGGCTCGAAACGTCCGAAATAGAGGTTCATTATGTCACGTCGTCACGCCGCAAAAGAACGCGTAGTTTTCCCGGATGCTAAATTCGGTTCGATCGTCATCAGCAAATTCATGAGCTCGCTCATGTATGATGGCAAGCGTTCGGCTGCAGAAGAAATCGTTTACGGTGCACTCGATATCGTTGCTGCGAAGTCGGGCAAAGATCCCCTCGAAGTATTCAACGCTGCGATGGATCAAGTGAAGCCGACCGTAGAAGTACGCTCACGCCGCGTTGGTGGTGCGACCTATCAGGTTCCGACCGAAGTTCGCCACAAGCGCCAGACCGCTCTTGCGATCCGCTGGTTGATCAACGCACTGCGCGCACGTGGTGAGAAGACCACCGCCCAGCGCCTCGCTGCAGAGATCCTCGATGCATCGAACGGCCGCGGCTCGGCAATCAAGAAACGCGAAGACACCCACCGTATGGCAGAAGCGAACAAAGCCTTCTCGCACTACCGCTGGTAACATTTTAGGAAAACTCAGAGAGAATTATGCCACGTACGATTACATTAGATAAATACCGCAACATCGGCATCTGCGCGCACATCGACGCAGGTAAGACGACCACGACTGAGCGTATCCTTTACTACACCGGTAAATCCCACAAGATCGGCGAAGTGCACGAAGGTGCTGCGACGATGGACTGGATGGAGCAAGAGCAAGAGCGCGGCATCACCATTACCTCGGCTGCGACCACTTGCTTCTGGAACGAGCACCGCGTCAACATCATCGATACTCCTGGCCACGTAGACTTCACCATTGAAGTAGAGCGCTCGATGCGCGTACTCGACGGTGCGGTTGTCGTATTCGACTCGGTTGCCGGCGTTGAGCCGCAATCAGAGACCGTATGGCGTCAGGCCGATAAATACGGCGTTCCACGTATCTGCTTCGTGAACAAAATGGATCGCGTGGGTGCGGACTTCTACCGTTGCGTTGAAATGATCATCGACCGCGTTGGCGCTCGCCCGCTGGTGATCCAACTGCCGATCGGTTCGGAAGAGAACTACGCGGGTCTGGTTGACCTCGTAAAAATGAAAGCCATTGTTTGGGGTGGTGAAGAGCTTGGCGCGAAATACACCGAGGAAGAAATTCCTGCGGACATGCTCGCGAAGGCAAAAGAATACCGTGAGAAGCTCGTCGAGACCGCTGTAGAGCAGGACGACGTGCTGTTGCAGGCCTATCTCGATGGCAAAGAGCCTTCGGAAGCCGACCTCAAGAAGTGCATCCGCAAGGGCACCGTGAAGTTCGACTTCGTGCCGATCCTGTGCGGTTCTGCGTTCAAGAACAAAGGTGTTCAGCCGCTGCTCGATGCGGTCGTTGACTACCTGCCATGCCCTCTGGATCGCGGTACCATCCAAGCGACCGACATGGATGATAAAGAGAAATTGATCCCGCGCGCGCCGGCTGACAGTGAGCCCCTCGCAATGCTCGCGTTCAAAATCATGGACGATCCATTCGTAGGTTCGATCACCTTCTGCCGTATCTACTCGGGCAGCGTGACCTCGGGCACCGGCGTATTGAACTCGACCAAAGACCGTAAAGAGCGCGTTGGCCGTATGTTGCTGATGCACGCAAACAACCGTGAAGACATTAAAGAAGCCTTCACCGGTGATATCGTTGCACTCGCTGGTCTGAAAGAGACCCGCACCGGCGATACGCTGTGCGATGCCGATAAGCCCGCAGTGCTCGAGCGCATGGAATTCCCGGATCCCGTGATCGAAGTGGCGATCGAGCCGAAGTCGAAAGCGGACCAAGAGAAGCTGGGTATTGCACTCAGCAAACTCGCTGCAGAAGATCCTTCGTTCCGCGTTTCAACGGATCACGAATCAGGCCAGACCATCCTTAAGGGCATGGGCGAATTGCACCTCGACATCAAAGTCGACATTCTTCGCCGTACCTACAAGGTCGATGCAAACGTGGGCGCGCCGCAGGTGGCGTACCGCGAGACCATCAGCAAGGCTTATGAAGAAGATTACACCCACAAGAAGCAGTCGGGTGGTTCAGGTCAGTTCGCGCGTGTGATCATCACGTTCGAGCCGCAACCTGCCGGTACCGGATTCGTCTTCGAACAGAAGATCGTGGGTGGTTCGGTTCCTAAAGAATACATCCCGGGCGTTGAAAAAGGTCTGGAAGCAATGCTGAACTCAGGCGTTATGGCGGGCTTCCCTGTGATCGACTTCAAAGCAACCCTGACCGATGGTGCATACCACGACGTGGATTCATCGGCGCTGGCCTTCGAGATCGCTGCGAAAGCGGCCTTCCGTGAAGGTATGGCGAAAGCGGGTCCGAAATTGCTCGAGCCCATCATGAAAGTCGAAGTCATCACCCCGGACGATTACATGGGTGATGTGATCGGTGACTTGAGCTCACGCCGCGGCACTGTCCAAGGCATGGACCAGCGCGGTAACGCCCGCGTGGTGAACGCTCAGGTTCCATTGGCACAAATGTTCGGTTACGTGAACACCCTGCGTTCGATGACGCAAGGTCGCGCGAACTACAGCATGGTATTCAGCCATTACGCAGAAGTTCCTGCGGCGGTCGCTGAAGAGATTAAGAAAAAAGTAGCATAAGGAAATAGGAGTTTTTATCATGGCTAAAGAGAAATTTGAGCGGACGAAGCCGCACTGCAACATCGGGACGATTGGTCACGTGGATCACGGCAAGACGTCGTTGACCGCAGCGATCACGAAGGTGATGGCGAAGCAGAACAGCAAGAACGCGTATAAAGGTTACGACCAGATCGACGCTGCGCCGGAAGAGAAGGCGCGCGGTATCACGATCAACACGGCACACGTGGAGTACGAGACCGAGAACCGCCACTATGCACACGTTGATTGCCCCGGCCACGCGGATTATGTGAAGAACATGATCACGGGTGCGGCGCAGATGGACGGCGCGATCCTCGTTGTATCGGCTGCTGACGGCCCGATGCCACAGACGCGCGAGCACATCCTGCTGGCACGCCAGGTTGGCGTTCCTGCGATCGTGGTGTTCCTGAACAAGTGCGACATGGTTGACGATAAAGAGTTGCTCGAACTCGTTGAGATGGAAGTTCGCGAACTTCTTTCGAAATACCAGTTCCCTGGCGACACGATCCCGATCATCCACGGTTCGGCGCTGCAAGCGCTGGAAGGCAAAGCGGATGGCTTCGGTGAAGAAGCGATCATGAAGTTGATGGCGGCTGTGGATGCGAACATTCCGCAACCTGCACGCCCTGTTGACCAGCCATTCCTGATGCCGGTCGAGGACGTGTTCTCGATCGCAGGCCGCGGTACGGTTGTGACCGGTCGTGTTGAGCGTGGTATCGTGAAAGTGGGTGAGGACATCGAGATCATCGGTCTGAAAGACACGATGAAGACGACCTGCACCGGCGTAGAGATGTTCCGTAAGCTGCTGGACGAAGGTCAAGCGGGCGACAACGTGGGCATTCTGCTGCGTGGTACGAAGCGTGAGGAAGTCGAGCGTGGCCAGGTATTGGCGAAGCCCGGTTCGATCACCCCGCACACCAAATTCGAAGCGGAAGCGTATGTATTGACCAAGGATGAGGGTGGCCGTCACACGCCGTTCTTCACCAACTACCGTCCGCAGTTCTACTTCCGCACGACCGATGTGACGGGCGTGGTGAAGTTGCCTGCTGGCGTTGAGATGGTGATGCCTGGCGATAACATCAAGATGGAAATCGAGCTCATCGCACCGATCGCGATGGACCAAGGTCTTCGCTTCGCGATCCGTGAAGGTGGCCGCACCGTAGGTGCCGGCGTCGTTGCTAAAGTTGTTGCGTAACTAAGGAAATAGGTAAGCGTTATGATGATGAACCAAAAAATCCGCATTCGCCTGCAGGCGTATGATCACGCGGTTCTCGACCACTCTGCAAAAGAGATCGTGAACACCGCACGTCGTACGGGTGCTCAGGTGCGTGGCCCGGTGCCGCTGCCGCGCCACATCGAGCGTTTTACTGTTAACCGTTCGCCGCACATCGACAAGAAGTCGCGCGAGCAGTTCGAGATTCGTACGCACAAGCGTCTGATCGATATCGTTGAGCCGACCCCACAGACCGTGGACGCGCTTGGCAAACTCGATCTGGCTGCTGGTGTGGATGTTGAAATCACCGTATTGGGCGATGCCGCTTAAGGGAGACTACTATGCGTACCGGAGTAATTGCACAGAAAATGGGAATGACCCGCGTGTTTGACGAATTTGGTCAACACATCCCGGTCACGGTTCTCAAAATCGATGCGCTGCAAGTTGTTGCAAACCGCACCGCTGAGAAAGACGGCTACAATGCTGTCCAGCTCGGCTACGGCAATGCAAAAGCAAAGCGCGTGAGCAAGTCATTGCAAGGTCACTTCGCGAAAGCGAAAGTAGCGCCGAAGAAGAAACTCGTTGAGTTCCGCGTATCGGCTGATGCCGTTCTGGAAGTCGGCCAGGAGATTCGCGCTGACCACTACGTTCCCGGCCAGTTCGTGGACGTTGCTGCGCAGACCAAAGGTAAGGGTTTCGCGGGTGTTATGAAGCGTTGGAACTTCGCTGGTCTTGAAGCATCGCACGGCGTATCCGTATCGCACCGTTCGCACGGTTCGACCGGCCAGCGCCAAGATCCAGGTAAAGTATTCAAAGGCAAGAAAATGGCGGGTCACCTCGGTGACGAACGCGTAACGACCCAGAACCTTGAAGTCGTGAAAATCGACCTCGAGCGCAACCTGGTGCTCGTGAAAGGTGCCGTACCGGGCGTGGACAACGCATACGTGGAGATCCACGACGCTATGAAGCGTGCGCGTCCTGCGAATGCTCCGTATCCGGCAGTGAAGAAAACCGAAGCGAACACCGAGGCGCCTGCTGAAGCAGCTGCTCCGGCCGCTGAAGAAGCAAAAGCAGAGTAGTGAGGAAGTCATGAAACTGAACGTAGTAACACTCGAGAATAAGGCTGCCGGTGACCTCGAAGTCTCCGACAAGATCTTCGGTCTCGAAGTGCGCAAGGACATCCTAGCGCGCGTCGTACAATGGCAGCGTGATAAAGCACGTGCCGGTACGCACAAGACCAAGACCCGCTCGGAAGTGTCGGGTACTGGTAAGAAGCCGTTCAAACAAAAGGGCACTGGCCAAGCGCGTCAGGGTACCTTGCGTGGACCACACCAAGAGGGTGGTGGACGTGCACACGGTCCTGTTGTTCGTGACCATGGTTACGACCTGCAGAAAAAAGTACGTAAGCTGGGTCTGCGCCATGCGCTCTCGGCGAAACAAGCCGAAGGCAAGCTGTTCATCGTTGATTCGATCGAACTGAAGGACGCGAAGACCAAATCGGTCGCTGCGAACTTCAAGGCTCTCGGCCTCACCAAGCCGCTGATCATCAGTGGTGCAGTGGTGAATGAATCCTTCGCGAAAGCGGCACGCAACATCATCGGTGTTGATGTGTTGCCGGCGCAAGGTGCAAACGTCCTCGACATTCTGCGCCACAAGGAATTGGTACTCACGAAAGAAGCAGCGATCGCGCTGGAAAAGAGGCTCGCATGAACGCAGCAGTAAAAGAGAAGAAAGCCGCTAAGCCCGCAAAGGCCAAGGCTGAAAAGAAAACCGCTTCGAAGGGTGGTGCAGTGGAAGGCCGTCTGTATGACGTGATCGTTCGCCCGCACGTGACCGAGAAGACGACCCGTGGCGCTGAAGAGAACAAGGTTGTGTTCAAGATCAGCCCGACCGCGAACAAGAAAGACGTGAAGGATGCTGTGGAAGCGATTTTCGGCGTAAAAGTGAAAAGCGTGAATACCATCAACGTTGAAGGCAAAGAGAAGAAGTTCCGTGGCAATATCGGTTTCCGTAAGGATTTCCGTAAGGCCATCGTAACCTTGGAGCCTGGTCAAAACATCGATATCGCTGCTGGTCAGCGCTAAGGGAATAGGGGAGAGAGCACATGGCACTCAAACATTTTAAACCAACGACTCCGGGTCAGCGCCAGCTGGTACTGATCGACCGTTCGGATCTCTTCAAGGGCAAGCCCGTGAAGACGCTCGTCGAATCAAAGTCGAGCACCGGTGGCCGTAACAACATGGGTCGCGTTACCTCGTTCCAACGTGGTGGTGGACACAAGAAGGCTTACCGCGTGGTAGACTTCAAGCGTAACAAATTCGACATGCCAGCGACTGTTGAGCGTTTGGAATACGATCCGAACCGTTCGGCATTCATCGCGCTGATCAAGTACGAAGACAAGACGCTCAGCTACATCATCGCGCCTCAGCGCCTCAGCGTCGGTGACGTAGTGGTGTCGGGTGAGAAGGCAGATATCAAGCCAGGCAATGCGATGCCGCTGAAGAACATCCCGATCGGTACGATCGTACATAACGTGGAAATGAAGCCGGGCAAGGGTGGCCAGATCGGTCGTTCGGCAGGTGCTTACGTCCAGCTCGTTGGTAAGGATTCGGGTTACGCGCAGTTGAAACTGCGTTCGGGTGAATTGCGCATGGTGCCTGCGAACTGCATGGCGACTATCGGCGCGGTTTCAAACCCTGACCACCAGAACGAAGTGATCGGTAAAGCCGGTCGTAACCGTTGGAAGGGTCTGCGCCCACACGTTCGTGGTGTTGCGATGAACCCGGTCGATCACCCACACGGTGGTGGTGAAGGTAAAACCTCGGGCGGCCGTCACCCAGTGACGCCGTGGGGCAAACCGACCAAAGGTGCTAAGACGCGCTCGCCGAAAAAGAAAAACAAACTCATCATCCGCACTCGCCATCAGGCGAAGGGCAAGCAGAAATAGGTAGGAGAAGATTATGGCACGTTCAGTTTGGAAAGGTCCGTTCGTTGATGGCTTCTTGCTTAAGAAAGCAGATGCTGCTCGTACGTCGGGTCGTAACAACGTCATTCAGATCTGGTCACGTCGTTCGACCATTCTGCCTCAGTTCGTTGGTCTGACCTTCGGCGTTTACAACGGCAAGAAATTCATTCCTGTGCTCGTTTCTGAAGAAATGATCGGTCACAAGTTTGGCGAATTTTCACCCACCCGTACCTTCCAGGGTCACGGCAGCAACAACAAAGCCGCCGCTGGCGACAAGAAATAAGTAGAGGAACGTCATGAGCAAACAAGCAAGAAAACGTGATCTGCCGGCCAACGAGGCGCAAGCCATCGTTCGCAACCTGCGCACGTCACCCGGCAAGCTGAACCTTGTCGCTGAAATGATCCGCGGCATGAAGGTGCAAGATGCACTGACGCAGCTGACCTTCAGCAACAAGCGTATCGCTGTTGATGTGAAAAAAGCGCTGCAGTCGGCGATCGCCAACGCAGAGAACAATCACAACCTGAACGTCGACGCGTTGGTGGTGAAAGAAGCATGGGTCGGTAAAGCCATGGTGTTGAAACGTTTCCATGCCCGCGCTCGCGGTCGTGGTGCGCGCATCTTGAAGCCGTACTCACACCTCACCATCATCGTACGTGAAAGCGAAGGAGCTTAGTTATGGGTCAGAAGGTCAATCCAATCAGCCTGCGCTTGGGCATTAACAAAACGTGGGATTCACGTTGGTACGCTGGTGATGACTATGCAGACAAGCTGCATGAAGACATCAAAATGCGCAAATACGTGAAAACCAAGCTGAACCAGGCTGGTATCAGCAAGATCATCATCGAGCGTACCGGCAAAAAATGCCACGTTTCGATCCATTCGGCTCGCCCGGGTGTCGTGATCGGCAAAAAAGGCGCGGATATCGATAAGATTCGCAAGGATTTACAGCAGTTTACCAAGGACGAGATGCATATCAACATCATCGAAGTCCGTAAGCCCGAGCTGGACTCGACCCTCATCGCTGAAGGCGTTGCCCAGCAGCTCGAGCGTCGTGTGGCCTTCCGCCGCGCCATGAAACGTGCCGTTCAGTCCGCCCTGCGTATGGGCGCTGAAGGTATCCGTATCAACGTCTCTGGACGCCTTGGTGGCGCTGAGATTTCGCGCATGGAATGGTACCGTGAAGGTCGCGTGCCATTACATACCTTGCGTGCCGATGTTGACTATGGTATAGCGACCGCCCTCACGACCTACGGGATCATTGGCGTGAAGGTATGGGTCTTCAAGGGCGAAATCCTGAAAGATTCGGAAATTCAACGCATGCCGACGACGACCACGTCGTTCTCGCAAGCGTCGTAGTAAGAAGTGAAATTTTAAAGAGATACGAGACTAGTTATGATGCAGCCTAAGAAAACGAAATATAGAAAAGCCCATAAGGGTCGCGTCAGTGGCGCGGCTAAGGGTGGTTTCTCGCTTGCTTTCGGCCAGTACGGTCTCAAAGCGATGCAGCCGGAGCGTATCACCGCCCGTCAGATCGAAGCGGCTCGCCGCGCGATCTCACGTCACGTGAAGCGCGTTGGCCGTATGTGGATCCGCGTGTTTCCGGATGTGCCGATTACCCGCAAACCTGCAGAAGTCCGCATGGGCTCCGGCAAAGGTTCTGTCGAGTACTGGGCAGCACGTGTGGAACCAGGTCGTATCCTCTTCGAGATCGACGGCGTTCCTGAGCAAGTTGCACGCGAAGCATTTGATCGCGCTTCAGCGAAGCTCCCAGTTAAAACGAAATTCATTGCACGCGTTGAAGGCTAATAGGTAGAGATTATGGCAAAGAAAAAAGAAGTAGCGAAAGACGCTTACAAAGGCAAAACGGTAGATGAGTTGAACACTCACGTTACCGAGTTGAAGAAAGAGCTGTTCAACCTGCGTTTCCAACAAGCGACGGGCGAGCTGAAAAGCACCGCACGCGTTCGTGAAGCGAAACGCGAGATTGCACGTATTTTAACCCATCTGCGTCAGCAGAAGAACGCAGCATAAGGAAGAAGCCATGCCTAAACGCGTATTACAAGGTGTTGTCGTGAGCGACAAAAATACTAAGACCATCACGGTTCGTGTTGAGCGTAAGATCAAGCACCCGCTCTACAACAAGATCATCCGTCGCAGCAAAAAATACGCTGCGCATGACGAACAAGAGGCGTGCAAAGTAGGTGATGTGGTTCGCATCGTTGAAAGCGCGCCAATCAGTAAATCGAAGCGTTGGGCTCTACTTGAAAAAGTAGCCGACGCTCCGGCAGCGTAACCAAAAGGGAATGTAGGAGATAGTTTATGATTCAGATGCAGACCCGTATGGATGTTGCTGACAACTCAGGCGCCAAAGAAGTGATGTGCGTGAAAGTTCTCGGCGGTTCGAAGCGTAAAACCGCTGCGATCGGCGATATCGTGGTCGTGTCCGTAAAAGATGCGATTCCACGCGGTAAAGTGAAGAAGGGTGAAGTGCACCGCGCAGTAATCGTGCGTACGCGTTTCGCTACCATGCGTCAGGATGGCTCAAGCATCCGTTTCGATCGCAACGCTGCGGTGTTGATCTCGAAACAAGGTGAGCCGATCGGCACCCGTATCTTCGGACCGGTTGCTCGTGAACTGCGCGCGAAAAAGTTTATGAAAATCGTCTCACTGGCACCGGAAGTGCTCTAGTCGAGATCAATGGAGAAGTAAGATGGCTGCGAAGATTAAAAAAGGCGATAAAGTGGTGGTACTTACCGGTAAAGACAAAGGTAAGACCGGTGAAGTGACGCAAATTCTCGTGGATGAGAACCGTGCATACGTGCAGGGCATCAACCTCGTGAAGCGCCACACCAAGCCTTCGGCTGCTAGCCAAGGCGGCATCGTCAGCAAGGAAGCGTCGATTCATTTGAGCAACGTTGCGCTCGCTGACCCGAAAACGGGCAAGGCGACCCGCGTTGGTTTCAAGGTGGAAAAAGACGGCAAAAAGGTTCGGGTCGCTAAGCGTTCGGGCGAAGTAGTGAACGCGTAAGTAATTAGGATTATTTGGGGAAGTTATGGCTAAGGCAGCAACAGTAAAAAAGGACTCGGCGAAGAAGACGCCGCGCCTGGAAGCATTGTACGAAAAAGAGATCGTACCCGCTTTGAAAGCGAAATATGGTTACAAGAACGTGATGCAGGTTCCGCGTCTGGACAAGATCGTCATCAACATGGGTGTTGGTGAAGCGGTTGCCGACCAGAAGCAGATCATTGCTGCTGCAGAAGAAATGGGTTTGATCGCTGGTCAGAAGCCGGTCATCACCAAATCGAAGAAAGCGGAAGCAACCTTCAAACTGCGCGCTGGTCTCCAGATCGGTTGCCGCGTGACGCTGCGCAAACAACGCATGTATGAATTCCTCGACCGTTTCGTGAATACTGCGATGCCGCGTATCCGCGACTTCCGTGGTGTGAACCCGAAGAGCTTTGATGGTCGTGGCAACTACAACATGGGTCTCAAGGAACAGATCATCTTCCCGGAGATCAACTACGATAAAATCAGCCTGGTGCGTGGTATGGACATTACCATCGTGACCACCGCGAAAACCGACGACGAAGCGCGTACCTTGCTCGAAGGTTTCAGCGTGCCGTTCAAGAAATAAGGGAGTTACTAATGTCGAAACTGTGCATGAAAGAACGTAATCGCAAGCGCGATGGTTTGATCAAGAAGAACCGCGCTCGTCGCGAAAAGCTCAAGGCAACGATCATGAATCGTGAATTGCCGATCGAAGAGCGTTTTGCTGCGCAAATGAAAATCGCCGAGTTGCCACGCAACTCTGCGCAGGTACGTTACCGCAACCGTTGCGCCCTCACGGGTCGTGGCCGCGGTTACTACCGTAAATTTAAACTGTGCCGTAACCAACTGCGTGAGCTTGGCTCATTCGGTATGATTCCCGGCCTCGTGAAAGCAAGCTGGTAGGAGAGTATTATGAGCAATGATCGTGTAGCAGACTTACTTACCCGCCTCCGCAATGCGCAAAAAGCGCAACTCGCGACGCTGACCTGCCCCGCTTCGGGCATCCTGTCGGACATCTGCGCGGTGCTGAAAGAAGAAGGTTTCATCGTTGACCACCGTGTGGAAGCCGATGGTGCCAAAAAGAATCTCGTGGTTGAGTTGAAGTACCACGAAGGTGAGCCGGCCATTAAAGAGATCAAGCGCGTATCGAAGAGCGGTCAGCGCAAGTACTCGAAAGTGGCCAATATGCCGAAACATTATAGCGGTTTGGGGATCGCCATCCTCTCCACCTCCAAAGGTGTGATGTCCGACTTTGCTGCACGTCAGCAGCATGTCGGTGGCGAAATCCTCTGCACCGTATTCTAGGGAGATGAGAGATGTCACGCCTTGGTAAATTACCTGTAGCGATTCCTGATAAGGTCACGGTTACGTCGAGCGCAAACGCGATCACCGTAAAAGGCCCGAAAGGTGAGCTCAAGACCCCGGTCACCAACGATGTGGTGATCGAAGTGAAAGACGGCAAGTTCCATGTGAACCCTGCCAACGATTCAGCGCGCGCACGTGCCATGTGGGGCACGGTTCGTTCGAACGTGAAGAACCTCGTGGAAGGTGTGACCAACGGCTACAAGAAGCAACTCGATATCTCGGGCGTTGGTTTCCGTGCCGCGGCGCAAGGCCAGATCCTGACCCTGACGCTCGGCTTCAGCCATGAAGTGAAGTACATCGTGCCCACCGGCGTGACCGTGACTGTCGATAAGCAGACCACGTTGTTGCTCTCGGCTGCCGATAAACAGAAATTGGGTCAAGTCGCTGCGGAGATTCGTTCGCTGCGTCCGCCTGAGCCATACAAAGGCAAGGGTATCAAGTATTCGGACGAAATCGTTCGTCGTAAAGAAGGCAAGAAGAAGTAAGGTAGTATCATGGCTGTTAATAAATTTGATCGTCGTAAGAACCGTGTGCGTTACCAGCTCAAAAAGAGCGGTCGCGTTCGCCTGAGCGTTTTCCGCTCGGGTCAGCACATCTATGCGCAACTCATTGACGATGCAAAAGGGGTAACGCTTGCACATGCATCGAGCCTCGATGAGTCGGTGAAAGTGAAGAACACCGCAAGCATCGAAGCTGCGAAAGCAGTTGGCGCCTTGATCGGCGAGCGTGCGAAAGCCGCTAAAGTGAAAGAAGTGGTCTTTGACCGCGGTGGGTACTTGTTCCATGGTCGCGTAAAAGCGTTGGCGGAAGCCGCACGTGAATCCGGCTTGGCGTTTTAATAGGGGAAAATGATGGCAGCTCAAGGACAACAGCAACAAAATCGCGGTGGCCAACCTCAAGGTGGTCAGAACCGCGGTGGCAACAACCAAGACCGTGGCGCAGGCCAAGGTGAAGGTGGTAGCGACCTGATCGACCGTCTGGTCTCGATCAACCGCGTAACCAAAGTAGTGAAGGGTGGCCGTCGTTTCGGTTTCGCTGCACTCGTCGTGGTTGGTGATGGTAAGGGTAAAGCAGGTTACGGCACCGGCAAGGCAAAAGAAGTTCAGGACGCTGTTCGTAAAGCGACCGACGATGCCAAAAAGAAAATGGTTCGCATTCCGCTGCGTGAATCGCGTACGCTGCACCATGATGTAAACGGCCGCTTCGGTGCAGGCAAAGTGACCCTGCGTTCGGCTCCGGCTGGTACGGGTATCATTGCCGGTGGTCCGATGCGCGCGATTTTCGAGGCATTGGGCATCCACGATGTCGTGGCGAAGTCGACCGGTACGTCGAACCCGCACAACATGGTGAAGGCAACCTTCGCTGCATTGAATAACATGAGCTCACCACGTCTGGTCGCGGCACGCCGTAGCTTGAAAGTCGGTGAAGTAGTCGAGCGCCGCGAAGTCGGTTCGAAGGCTGCTGGCGTTCATAACGAAGCTGAATAACGGAGATCATCATGGCTGCTAAAAAAACTGTCACGGTACGACAAATCGCTAGCCCGATCGGTCGCACCAAGGATCAAGAAGGTACCTTGAAAGGCCTCGGCCTGAACAAGCTGCACCGCGAAAAGACGTTGGAGGATACTCCTTCGGTACGCGGCATGATTAACAAGCTGCCGCACCTCGTGCGCGTAGTTGACGCGAAATAACGGAGAGAGACCATGCAACTCAACGAAATCACAGATAACGAAGGCGCACGCAAAAAGCGTATGCGCGTCGGTCGCGGTATCGGCTGCACCAAAGGCAAGACCTGCGGTCGTGGCTACAAAGGCCAGACCTCACGCTCAGGCGTGGCGATCAAGGGCTTCGAGGGCGGCCAGATGCCGATCCACCGTCGTCTGCCGAAGCGCGGCTTCAGCAACCATGCACGCATGGAATTCGAATCGATCACCTTCCGTGACGTTCAGGTTCTCGTGGACTCGGGCATCGTGAAAGCCGGTGACACGGTTACCACCGCTTTACTGAAAGAACACAAAGTAGTTCCCAAGACGGCACAGGGCGTGAAGCTCTTGCTGAAAGGCGAACTGAAGACGAAACTGAACTTCGATGTCGAGCGCGCTTCGAAAACGGCTGTTGAAGCTGTTGAGAAAGCCGGCGGCAAAGTCACCGTGAAAGTGAAAGCGGTGTACCCGAAAGGCAAACAAGCGAAGTGGGTTAAAAAAGCGTAGTTCGCTTTCCTGCGACGAAATGAAAAGGGCGCCCTTACCGGCGCCCTTTTTTGTTACTAGCTTCTTTGTAGGTAATTGCGGAAGACCAAGCTGCAGGTCAAGGCCTGACCGCTCAGCAGATAGTCAGCATTCAGGTTGGTACTGGCCGCTGCCGCTGCGGTAGTGCAGGTGTTGAACCCGCCCTGTGCACGCACTACGACCTTACCGAGTGCGGGCTTGCCATCATCGACCTTGGCATCAATGTTCCACGCATGTTCCGGCTTGAAGATAGGGGTGGCAGGGTCGTAATCGACAAAGGCGCCACCGAATTGGAAGGCGTTGTCATAGTTGCCATCGAAAAAGATGGTGCTGCCGGAAAGCGCGCCGAACCAGTTGATATGCCACAGGCTGGTGCCGATGCGGCCTTGCGGCGCATTCGCGGTGGTGGCGGCATTGGCGGTCGCACCATGGGCGATGCCATCATAGTTGCCTTCTATCAGGCCAGCGTTCTTGAGGTGTTGCCAGAAGCGAAAGCGCTCATTGGAACGTGCGGCGCTATTGATAAACCCGTTCTCATCACCATTACAGGTCACGATGGTAGTCGAAGGGGTGGTGATGCAGGTGGCATCCGTAGCGTGAGCAGTGCCCCAGGTGGCTTCAGCCGCGGCGAAGTCGCCGGGCAGGGCATCGTATTTTTGACGGAAGCTGATCGTGGCGTTCTTGTATTTGTCCAAGTCGGTGATGACAGAGCGTAATTCGGACGCCTGCATGAGCGATTGACCAGCCAAGATGCCGCCGGTGATGAGGCCGATGATGACGAGTCCGATGCTGAGTTCGATCAGTGAGAAGCCTTGGCGCATATAACCTCATTATAACATTGAATTTGGTGGTGACAATACTACATGCATCTTCTAAAAGGCCAGTTCATTTAATTACTTACCAAGTAGAGATTATGGTTTCCGCAGCAGAACGACTCGCCCAAGGTTTGAACTTCGGGTTACTCTCCAAAGCCACCGAGCTGAAACAGCGCATCATGTTCGTCCTCGGGGCGCTCATCGTGTACCGTTTGGGCACCTACATTCCGATTCCGGGCATCGACCCCAATACCCTCAATGAGATCTTCGCGCAGCACCAAGGCGGCGTGCTCGGCGTGTTCAATATGTTCTCGGGTGGTGCGCTCTCGCGTATGACCATTTTCGCCCTCGCGGTAATGCCGTATATCTCCGCATCGATCATCATGCAGTTGATGACCGTGGCCGTGCCGCAATTCGCGGCGATGAAGAAAGAAGGCGAAGCAGGCCGTCGTAAGATGAACCAGTATACGCGCTTCGGCACCGTGATTCTTGCTGCCGTGCAAGCCTATGGTATCGCCATCGGTCTTGAAAATATGCAAGGTGCTGGCGGCGACTCTGCCGTGATTCACCCAGGTCTGTTCTTCCGCTTCACCACCGTGGTAACGCTGACGGGCGGCACCATGTTCCTGATGTGGCTGGGCGAGCAGATCACCCAGCGCGGCATCGGGCAGGGCATCTCGCTCATCATCTTCGCGGGTATCGTGGCGAACTTGCCGAGCGCACTCGCCAGCATGTTCGACCTTGGCCGTAAAGGCGTGCTTTCGACCGGCGTCATCCTGATGGTCGTGGTCATCGCACTCGGTCTCATCGCGCTGATCGTGTACATGGAGCGTGCACAACGCCGCGTGCTCATCCAGTATCCGAAGCGCCAAGTGGGCAACAAGATCATGCAGGGCGAAGCGACGCACCTGCCGATGAAGCTGAACGCGGCCGGTGTCATCCCGCCGATCTTTGCGTCATCCATCCTGTTGTTCCCGCTCACCATCGCCAGCTTCAATGCCGAAGGTGGTAGCGAATGGCTGCGTGTGGTGTCGAGCTATCTGGCGCATGGCCAGCCTGCCTATATCTTCCTGTATGTCTCGATCATCGTCTTCTTCTGCTTCTTCTATACGGCGGTGGTGTTCAACCCCGTCGATACGGCCGAGAACCTGAAGAAGAACGGTGGTTTCATCGCGGGTATCCGACCGGGCAAGAATACCGCAGACTATCTCGACTATGTCATGACCCGCCTGACCGTGGTCGGCGCCATCTATATCGCGTTCGTCTGCACGATTCCGGAAATCATGATTGCCGAATACGCCGTACCTTTCTATCTTGGCGGTACGTCACTGCTGATCGTGGTCAACGTGATCATCGATTTCGTGGGTCAGGTGCAGTCGCATCTGTTCGCGCATCAATACGAAGCGCTCATCAAGAAAGCCCGTTTGGGTAAGAGGTAGCCGTCATGAATATCATTCTTCTTGGACCTCCCGGCGCCGGTAAAGGCACTCAGTCGGACTTCTTGCGTGATAACTACAACCTCACCAAACTCGCGACCGGCGATATGCTGCGCGCGGCAGTCGGTGCGGGCACCGAGCTCGGCAAACAAGCCAAGGCAGTGATGGATGCTGGTGGTCTGGTGTCGGACGACATCATGATCGGCATCATCCGTGAAGCGATCAGCGACAAGAACTGCCCGAAGGGTTTCATCCTCGACGGCTTCCCGCGCACGACAGCGCAGGCCGAAGCGCTCGATGACATGCTTGCCAAGGAAGGTAAGAAGCTCGACTACGTAATCGAACTGAAAGTCGATGATGCGGAAATGGTCGCGCGCATCTCGGGTCGTTTCAGCTGTGGTAAATGTGGCGCAGGCTATCACGACAGTTTCAAGCAACCGAAGCACGCCGACACCTGCGATAGCTGTGGTGCAGTCGATGCCTTCAAACGTCGTGACGATGACCGCGCGGAAACCGTGGCCAAGCGTCTTGAGGCGTATCACGCGATG
>Ga0209572_1001083_pt1 | contig 23671 bp, 27 predicted proteins | sample EBPBio232012_DNA_FD_185867 | JGI IMG/M metagenome (GOLD analysis project Ga0209572, IMG submission 185867) | Wastewater treatment Type I Accumulibacter community from EBPR Bioreactor in Madison, WI, USA - Reactor 1_1/23/2012_ DNA (SPAdes)... | ecosystem: Engineered > Bioreactor > EBPR >...
GACGCTGAGAAGCGGCGCTCGAATGAGAGCCGGAACGGTCATCAACGCGGCGGGGCCAAATGCAGGTGTAGTATCGTCTCTGGCAGGGCTGACTTTGCCGGTCGAGCCGCGCAAACGCACCGTCTTTGTCTTCGAGGCAAACGAGAGATATGCCGATATGCCGCTGATCGTCGATCCGAGCGGCGTCTATGTGCGGCCCGAAGGCTCGGTGTATCTGACCGGTGGCGCGGAACCGCACGAGGGCGACGGACCAGCCGACACGTCGGATTTCGAGCCGTCATGGGGCCTGTTCGAAGACGTCATCTGGCCGGTGCTGGCAACGCGTATCCCCGCCTTTGAGGCCATCAAGATGACGCGCGCATGGGCCGGGCATTATGATTACAACACGCTCGACCAGAACGCGGTCATCGGTCCCCATCCGGAAGTTGGCAACTTCATCTTCGCCAACGGATTTTCCGGCCATGGCCTGCAACAAGCGCCTGCAGTCGGCAAATCGCTGGCCGAACTGATCGTGCATGGCGCCTATCATACGGTCGACTGCTTGCCGTTTTCATATGAACGAGTTGCGGCTGGTCGTGCTTTTCGGGAATTGAACGTCATTTAGGCCCGGCCCGCTGGTTTGATTCATGCGGCCGTTTGTGTAAATCACCAGACAAGCAGCCTTCCCCCAATTCAGGGACACAGATCATGGACAAGTTCACCAAGCTCACCGGCGTCGCAGCGCCCCTGCCGATCGTCAATGTCGACACCGACATGATCATCCCGAAGGACTATCTCAAGACGATCAAGCGCACCGGGCTCGGCAAGGGCCTGTTCGCCGAAATGCGGTTCAATGAAGACGGTTCGGAAAACCCGGATTTCGTGCTCAACAAGCCGGCCTATCGCAATGCGCAGATTCTTGTTGCTGGCGACAATTTCGGCTGCGGCTCGTCGCGCGAACACGCGCCGTGGGCGCTGCTTGATTTCGGGATCCGTTGCGTGATCTCGACTTCGTTCGCCGACATTTTCTACAACAACTGCTTCAAGAACGGCATCCTGCCGATCACTGTCAGCCAGGACGATCTGGACAAGCTGATGGATGACGCAGAGCGCGGCGCAAACGCCACCATCTCTATCGATCTCGAAGCCAAGGAAATCCGCGGGCCAGATGGTGGCGTCGTCAAGTTCGACATTGATGATTTCAAGCGCCACTGCCTGCTGAATGGTCTCGACGATATCGGTCTGACGATGGAAAAGGCGTCGGCAATCGATGCTTTCGAGCAGAAGAACGCGTCCAGCCGCCCCTGGGCGTGACATCCGTCGAGCCGCCCCTATAGTCGTAGCAGTCTGGTCCGCCGCATGATTGTACTCGCCATGTGGTGAGGCAGGCTATGCGATGGAGGGACAGGCTTGAATCTCTTTTCCAGACTGCAGGCACGTGCGGCCGACGGCAAACCCGTCCGTGCCGGTCTGATCGGAGCCGGCAAATTCGGCTCGATGTTCCTGTCGCAGGTTCCTTCGACGCCCGGGCTTGCAGTGTCGGTCATTGCCGACCTGTCGCCTGAACGCGCCAAAGCCGCGTGCAGGAGTGTCGGTTGGGACGACGACCGCATCGCGGCGACGAAGTTTGTCGAAGACGGCGCGGAACTGTGCCGCGCCGACGATGTCGATGTGGTGATCGACGCGACCGGTTCGCCTTCTGCGGGTGTGAAACATGCGCTGGCGGCGATCGACAACGGCAAGCACATAGTCATGGTCAATGTCGAGGCTGATGTTCTTGCCGGACCGGCGCTGGCAAAACGCGCCCATGCGGCCGGAACGGTCTATTCGATGGCTTATGGCGACCAGCCGGCGCTCGTTTCCGAAATGGTCGACTGGGCCCGCGCCGCCGGCTTCAAGGTGCAGGCCGCCGGCAAGGGCACCAAATATCTGCCGAGCTATCACGAAGTGACGCCCGACGACGTCTGGTCCCATTACGGCCTGACGCCCGAGGCGGCGAAGGCAGCCGGTATGAACAGCCAGATGTTCAATTCGTTTCTTGACGGCACCAAGTCAGCGATCGAGATGGCGGCAATCGCCAATGGCTGCGGGCTGGCCGTGCCGCAAGCCGGACTTGCATTTCCACCCTGTGGCGTCGACGATCTTGCACACCTGTTGCGGCCGCGCTCTGTCGGCGGCCAGATCGACGGCAGCGGCATGGTCGAGGTGATTTCATCGCTGGAGCGCGATGGGAGACCGGTGTTCCGCGATCTTCGCTGGGGTGTCTATGTGGTGCTTGAGGCGCCGAACGACTATGCGGCGGCCTGCTTCAAACAATATGGCCTGCCGGTCGATTCCAGCGGGCGTTATGCGGCGATGTACAAGCCATTCCATCTAATCGGGCTGGAGTTGGGTATTTCGGTCCTGTCAGCCGCCTTGCGCAGCGAACCGACGGGACAGTCGCGCGAGTTTCGCGGCGACGCGGTGGCGGTCGCCAAGCGCGATCTTGCGCCCGGCGATACGCTTGATGGCGAAGGTGGTTACACGGTCTGGGGAAAGTTGATGCCGGCGAAAGCGTCAGTGGCAGTCAAGGCGCTGCCAATCGGGCTGGCGCATGGTGTACGCCTGACGCGCCCCGTTTCACGGGGCGCGGTGTTAACGCTCAACGACATCGAGTCGCTGCCAAACACCCAGGCTCTGGCAATGCGCCTCGAGACCGAAGCGATGGCGCGGTAGCCGCTTCAGGCAGCGCGACGCGGCAGCTTCCAGTTCGGCCGCACGAAATGGCAGGTGTAGCCGTTAGGGTATTTTTCCAGATAGTCCTGATGCTCAGGCTCTGCCTGCCAGAAATCGCCAGCCGGCTCGACTTCGGTCACGACCTTGCCCGGCCACAGGCCTGATGCGTCGACGTCTGCAATCGTGTCGAGTGCCGTCAGCCGCTGGTCGTCGGAGGTGTAATAGATTGCCGACCGATAGCTTGAGCCACGGTCATTGCCCTGACGGTCCTTGGTCGACGGATCATGGATCTGGAAGAAGAACTCCAACAGGTCGCGGTAGCTTGTCTTATCGGGATCGAAAACGATCTCGATCGCCTCGGCATGGGTTCCGTGGTTGCGATAGGTGGCGTTTTTCACATCGCCACCGGAATAGCCGACACGGGTCGAGATGACGCCTGGCAGTCGCCGGACCAGCTGCTGAACACCCCAGAAGCAGCCGCCAGCAAGGATTGCAGTTTCAGTTCGTCCGGTCATTTTCGGGTCTCCTTCTTGCTGTTCAGCCAGGGTGAAATACCTGCCATAGATAGTGATACAGACCGCAGACTGCCACAAGATCGCATCCAGACGGCAAAAATGCCGCCATTGCGGGCTTGCTTGCGGCTGCAGCCTTGACTTCGACCCCGCTTGGCTTTTGAGAACGGTCGGTTTCACATTTCAGGATATCGCACATGGCATCGCGCAAGCTTCTCCTTCTCCCCGGTGACGGCATTGGCCCCGAGGCCATGGCGGAGGTCCGCAAGCTCATCGCGCTGATGAACGAGGCTGGCGCTGGTTTCACCACCGAGGAAGGTCTCGTTGGCGGTTCGGCCTATGACGCGCATGGCAAGGCGATCTCGGAAGAAGACATGGCGAAAGCCATGGCGGCCGATGCGGTTCTGTTCGGCGCGGTCGGCGGCCCGAAATGGGACGCCGTGCCTTACGATGTGCGCCCGGAAGCGGGCCTGCTGCGTCTGCGCAAGGACATGCAGCTGTTTGCCAATCTGCGGCCCGCAATCTGCTATCCGGCGCTGGCTTCGTCCTCGTCGCTCAAGCCCGAAGTCGTCGAGGGTCTCGACATTCTGATCGTGCGCGAACTGACCGGCGGCGTCTATTTTGGCGAACCCAAGGAGATCATCGATCTTGGCAATGGCCAGAAACGTGGCATCGACACCCAGGTTTATGACACGTTCGAGATCGAGCGTATCTCCGGCGTTGCCTTTGAACTCGCCCGCACCCGCTCCAACAAGGTGTGCTCGATGGAAAAGCGCAACGTCATGAAGTCGGGCGTGTTGTGGAACGAGGTCGTGACCGCCACCCACAAGGCAAAATATTCCGACGTTGAACTATCGCACATGCTGGCAGACGCAGGCGGCATGCAGCTGGTGCGCTGGCCAAAGCAGTTCGACGTCATCGTCACCGACAATCTGTTCGGTGACATGCTGTCGGACGTCGCGGCGATGCTGACGGGCTCGCTTGGCATGCTGCCGTCGGCGTCGCTGGGTGCGCCCGACCCCAAGACCGGCTCGCGCAAGGCGCTTTATGAGCCGGTGCATGGCTCGGCCCCGGACATTGCAGGCCAGGGCATTGCGAACCCGATCGCCATGATCGCGTCGTTTGCCATGTGCCTGCGCTATTCGTTCAACATGGTGGCGGAAGCCGACCGGCTGGAAAAGGCGATCTCGGCCGTGCTCGATGCTGGCTACCGCACCGGCGACATCATGTCGGCTGGCATGAAGCAGGTGAACACCGGCGAGATGGGCGACCTGATCGTCGCCGGGTATCGCGCAGCCGCGTGACCTATCCGATATGGGCCGTGGCCTGATCCTCGGCCATGATCTCGCCGTCGATTTCCGTGCGGATGTCGGCAGCGTTGGCCTCGTCGGTGTCGATATGCATTTCGGTGAATGAATCGGCTCCGACGCGGATCAGCGTCCTGCCGAAGACAAGCCCGCGCTCGGGGTCGCCGATCGATACTTCGACAATCTCACCGTCTTCGAGACCAAGCGCTTTCGCATCTGCCGGGTTGGTGTGGATGTGGCGCGCGGCGATGATCAGCCCGTCGGTGTCGAGCGGTCCATTTGGCCCAATGATCCGCACGGTCGGCGTGCCATCGAGCTTTCCCGAATCGCGCACCGGCGCATCAATGCCGAGCGTGAAACTGTCGGTGCGTGACACCTCGATCTGTGTGCGCTTGCGCAACGGCCCGAGAATAGCAACGCGCTCGATCCGGCCTTTCGGCCCTTCCAGCGCCACGCGTTCCTCTGCGGCCCACTGGCCGGGCTGGCGCAGCGGCTTTGCCGGCTTCAGCTCATAATCCTTGCCGAACAGAGCATCGCAGGATTCGCGCGACAGATGCACATGGCGCGCCGATACGGCGACGGGAACGGAGCGAAGCGGCTTGACCGTTTTGCCGACAAGTTCCGCCGTCTCGCGCGCAATCATCAATTGTTCGGCGGTCTCGGTGACCAGCACTCGGACCTTGGAGCCGTAGGCCTGGATCTGTGGCGCGGCATGGTTGGCCAGCTTGACCGACTGGTTCAGGTCATGGTCGAGCTCCAGCCCCATGAAGTCGAGCCCGTCGCAGATGCGCCGCCGCATCGACGGAGAGTTCTCGCCAATGCCGCCGGTAAACACCAGCGCGTCCAGCCCGCCCATTGCGGCCGCATAGGCTCCGACATATTTGCGCGCCCGATAGGCAAAGATATTGATCGCGGCTTGAGCTTCCGTGTCGCCTGAAGCTGCACGCGCCTCGATCTCGCGCATGTCGTGGGTGCCGGTCAGACCCTCAAGACCGCTGTCATTATTGAGCGTGTTCTCGATCTCCTCAATGGATAGGCCAAGCTGGCGCGTGAGAAAGCCGAACAAGCCTGGGTCAACATCGCCGGAACGCGTGCCCATCACGAGCCCTTCAAGTGGCGTCAGCCCCATGGAACTGTCCATGCTGCGGCCCAGATTGATGGCGCAAGCGCTCGCGCCATTGCCGAGATGCAACGAAACGATCTTGAGTTCGCCCAGCGGCTTGCCAACCTCTTTGGCGACACGTTCGGCGACATATTTGTGGGATGTGCCGTGGAAGCCGAAGCGGCGCAGCCCCGCGTCCCGCCACTCTTTGGGCACGGCATAAGTTGTCGCGCGTGCCGGGTTGGTCATGTGGAACGCGGTGTCGAAAACGGCGACTTGCGGAAGGTCCGGCCAGACACGTCGGGCGACCGCAATCGCCTTCAGATTGGCCGGGTTGTGCAATGGCGCGAGCGGCGTCAGCGTCTCGATTTCAGTGATGCTTGCGTCATCAAGCAGCGTCGTTGATCTGAATTTTTCGCCGCCATGCACGACGCGGTGGCCGAGCGCACCGATGTTGCCAGCGCCATGTTTTTCGAGCAGGGCTGGCAAAGCTTCTATTGCCGCTTCGATATCGCCAACCGATGCCTTGCCGCTTTCGGCAACTTCGCCATTCAGCGCGACTTTGAGATCGCATTGCCGGCCGTCGAAAGTATCGAAACTGGCTTTCAGGATTTCGCGCGGTTCGTCGCCCGATTCGAAGACGCCGAGCTTGAGGCTCGAGCTGCCGCAATTGATCACCAGTATGTTCACGCGAAATCCTTATTGTCGTGTTGCGGCAAGGTGCGACGGTTGGCCCGTGATGGCAAGTCAGACAAAGCCGATGAAGCGTCCGGCGAGCAGGATGCATATCCACAGCAAGACGGAGACTGCCGATGTTGCGCGTCGCCATCCGGGCAAGGCGATCCAGAGGCAAAGGTTTAGCGCTGCCAGACCGAGTAGTGCCATTTTCGCCTGAAAGGCAGGATTGGCCGTATATTCCGTTGCTCGCACCGAGAACAGCGCCAGCCCGGTCAGAACTGCAACCACAAAGGCCGCAAATGCACTGCGCCGGAATGTGCGCTCAATGGCTCGCGCCTCAAGCGACGGAAACCAGCCAAATGTGCGCCCATGCAGGAACATCAGGCTGGTCAGTAGAACGCCAAAGGCCGCAATATGAAGCGCGCTGACCAGCGGATAGGCGTAGAGCGACGAACGCAGCGCACTCGCCACCGGAGCGGTTTCGATCGCCTTGAGTAGAACATCCACGGGTCGGGTCTGGCGTCAGTTTGTCTGCGGAACGCGGGTCGGATAGACGTCATATGTCTTGCCGCCGGTCACTATACGTACTGCTTTCATCCATTTTTCGGTCTCGTTGCGTGAGCGGTTGCCGATCGCCGTCACATCGTCACCGATCTTGGCTGTGTCTTCCATGAAGCCTGCGCGCGACGTTGCTGAAAGAGTTGCCAGATCAACGCGCCAGACCTCGCCATTGACGTCTACATCCAGCGTCGGGTGCGGGTTGGCATAGGTGATCGCGGTGATCTTGCCTGTCAGTTCGAAGAATCCGTCCTGGGTCCACGACCAGCCGTGATGTGCAAATGCGGTAAAGGCGGATGCAAAGGTCAACACCAGCGTCAATGCCAATGCCTGCAGCTTTCCAAGGTTCATGGCCTGTCTCCTCTCATGGCATGCAGGCTCGCGCGCAAAGTCGAACCAATTGCGGCGTTAACGGCCAATTCTCCGTGAAGGTTGCAATCGGGCGAATTTGTCGCGGCGGCGGCGCTGGCCGGCCGGTCTCATTGACTCTTTGGTCGTTCTCCGCCATATGCCGCGCTGTCACGGAGCTTCCCATGCGCGGCTTGTTGCTCGCATTTCTTGCAGTCGATTTTGCCGGCCTCTCGGCTGGCCGCGTCGGCATGCGCGCCCGTTCCACCAAAACCACGGCCAAAAAAACCACCACCACGGTGTAAGTTCCCTTGGCCAGCTCATCCCCTCCCGGGTCCGGCCCAGGGGCGGACAGGGCGAAACTGCACGAACGCAGCTTCACCTGAAAAGCGGAGGGGACAGGAGATGAGACTATGGGTTTCAAGGTAGCGATTGTCGGAGCCACGGGAAATGTGGGCCGCGAAATGTTGAACATCCTCGAAGAGCGCGGCTTTCCGGCAGACGAGATCGTGCCGCTGGCTTCGCGCCGCTCGGCGGGCACCGAAGTGTCCTATGGCGACAAGACGCTGAAGGTGAAGGCGCTGGAAGGCTATGACTTTTCCGACACCGACATCTGCCTGATGTCGGCGGGCGGTTCGGTGTCGAAGGAATGGTCGCCGAAGATCGGCAAGCAGGGCTGCGTTGTCATCGATAATTCGAGCGCCTGGCGCTATGATTCCGAGGTTCCCCTGATCGTTCCGGAAGTGAACCCGGACGCCATCGCCGGCTACACCAAGAAGAACATCATCGCCAATCCAAACTGCTCGACGGCGCAGATGGTTGTGGCGCTGAAGCCGCTGCACGATGCCGCGAAGATCAAGCGCGTCGTCGTCTCGACCTATCAGTCGGTGTCGGGTGCAGGGAAGGAAGGCATGGACGAACTGTTCACGCAGACGCGCGCCGTTTTCGTCGCCGATCCGGTCGAACAGAAGAAGTTCACCAAGCGCATCGCGTTCAACGTCATTCCGCACATCGATGTGTTCATGGAAGACGGCTACACCAAGGAAGAGTGGAAGATGGTCGCCGAGACCAAGAAGATGCTCGACCCGAAGATCAAGGTGACAGCAACTGCCGTGCGCGTGCCGGTGTTCATCGGCCATTCGGAAGCCGTCAACCTGGAATTCGAAAAGGAAATCACGGCCGACGAGGCGCGTGACATCCTGCGCGAAGCACCAGGCGTGCTCGTCGTCGACAAGCGCGAGAACGGTGGCTACATCACCCCGGTCGAAAGCGCCGGCGAAGACGCGACCTATGTCTCGCGCATTCGCGAAGACGCGACCGTCGAAAACGGCCTTAACATCTGGATCGTCTCTGACAATCTGCGCAAGGGCGCTGCGCTCAACGCGGTGCAGATTGCCGAACTGATGATCGAGCGCGGCCTGTTGAAGCCAAAGGCCAAGGCCGCCTGATCCAGCTCATTTCCTGAAGTGCAATCGCCTCTCCGGGCAACCGGGGAGGCGTTTTGTCATGTCCGGCCGTCGAGCCGCCTCACTTTGCGTAGCGCTGGGAACAAATAGGCCCACAGGCCCGCGACCCCGATTGCCCCGACGCCACCGACAACGACGGCAGGGACGGTTCCGATCAGAGCCGCCATCGTGCCGGAACGGAATTCACCCAGTTCATTCGATGCGCCGACAAACACCATGTTCACTGCATTCACGCGCCCGCGCACGCGGTCCGGCGTCCAGAGCTGGATCAGCGTCTCGCGAATGTAGACGGACACCATGTCGGTTGCGCCCAGCATGGCAAGCGCAAAGATCGAAAGCCAAGGGATTGTCGATACGCCAAAGACGATCGTGAACGCACCGAACAGAGCGACGAAGAACAGCATGATGATGCCGGCGTGATCCTTGAACGGATGGCTGGTCAGCCATAGCGCCACGGCGATTGCACCTATACCGGGCGCTGCGCGCAGCAGGCCGAGCCCCCATGGCCCGAGTTCGAGGATGTCACGCGCGTAGACCGGCAGCAGGGCGACTGCGCCCGACAGCAGAACGGCGAACAAGTCAAGCGAGATGGCGCCGAGGACGACTTTTTCTGACCAGATATAGCGGAACCCGGCGAAGATGGTTGATACCGATGTTCGTTCGGTTTCCGTCCGTTGCGCAGGTTTCGGGATTGACAGGACCAGCATGGCGGCCGCCGCAAAGAAGGCCGCAGCGACACTGTAGGCTGCCAATGACGACACACCGTAAAGCAGGCCGCCCGCGACCGGTCCAACGATCGTTGCTGTCTGCCAGGCCGAGGAATTCCATGCCACCGCATTGGCGAAATGTTCGGGTGGCACGAGATTGGCAACAAGCGATCCCGCCGCGGGGCCAAAGAAGGCGCGCGCAATGCCGAAGATGAAAAGAACGGCAAACACTTCTCCTACCCCGGTCAGTCCGCGCCAGGTGAAATAGAGCAGTGCAAGCGCGCACAGGCCTTCGAGCAAGATGGCGATCGCCATAACAAGCCTGCGTCCGAAACGGTCGGCGATCGAGCCAGTGACAAGCACCAGCAGGAGGGCAGGCGCAAACTGGATGATGCCGACCAGGCCAAGATCGAACGGGTCGCGCGTCAGGTCATAAATCTGCCAGCCGACCGCAACGGAGACGATCTGGGTTGCAAATGTTGTGAGGAAGCGCGCCGCCCAATAGCGCGCAAAAGCCGAATGGCTGAATGCGATGAAACGTGGCAGATCTTCCGGGGTATTGTCAGGCTGCATGGCACGGCTCTACTTGCGCGTGCTGCTTAGCCGATTTCTGCCGCAAATGTCTTGAAAATGCAGATGCTGGACCAAAGAAATCAGCAGGGTCGCATTGTTGCGCGGCAATCCCGTGAAATGGTCAAAGCCGGAGGCTGAATATGGTTCGCTTGCTGCTTATCGTCCTATGCGTCGTGATTGGCGCCTATGCACTGATGCGGATCGTACGCGCAACCCGGGCCGGCCAGTGGGATTGGAAGGGCGTCGGGCTGGCGATTCTGTTCGTCATCGTTGCGCTTTGGCTGCGCAACGAGACCGGTGTCGGCGGAATTTTCGACTAAATTCAGCGCCGCGAACGGCTCGCAAGCAGTGCCGTCACCAGACCGGCAACCACGAGGCCGACCGCAGCGGCTGTTGCCGGGTTCTCGCGTACGCGGTCACTCGCCTGACGCGCGCCACGGCCGATCCTTTCGCCAGCGTCGGCCAGATGGACACGCAGTTCGTCCATCACCTCGGAAGCCTGCTCGCGAGCTTCGTCATAGGACGCCTGACCGCTCGTGCGCGCCAATCTGCGCAGCGACTTCAATTCCTTGCGCAGTGCCTCAAGCTGGGCCGCCATCGATGCCTCGACGTCCGTGCGCGAATTCCAGAAACCGGTCGACATGGTGAAACCTCACAGTAACGTTTCGTCCAAAACGCGCTGCAAGACTTCAGGTTCCGTCCGAATGTCAAATCCCTGCGACCAGTGCTCCCAGCGCAAGCGCTGCAGGAATTGCCTGAACGAAGAGGATCTTCCTGCTCACGGTCGCCCAGCCAAACAGGCCTGCGACGATGACGCAGCTTAGGAAGAACACCTTGATCGAGAAGCCAGCATCGCCCAGCCAAAGACCCCAGAGGAGCCCCGCAACGAGGAAGCCATTGTAGAGCCCCTGATTGGCCGCCATCGCCTTCGACGCCGCGGAAAACTCTGGTGTCAGGCCAAACGCCTTGCGACCAGCGGGTGTGTCCCATGCAATCATCTCAAGATACATGAAATAGGCATGCAGCAGCGCGACAATCGCGATCAGGATGTTGGCGATCATGTTGGGTCCCCGTTTCGCTCAATTGAGCACCGGCGGGAACGGCAGGCAAGGTCTATCGCGCAGTCTTGGCGAACGCTCCTGAACCGGCGTCGAACTGCAGGCTCGCAAGACGCGCATAGAGCCCACCCTTGGCAACGAGGCTCTTGTGGGTACCCTGCTCGACCACGCGGCCGCCCTCAAGCACAAGAATTCGATCGGCCTTCAGGACTGTCGCCAGCCGGTGAGCGATGACCAGCGTCGTGCGGCCTGTCATCAGGCGCTCAAGCCCCTCCTGAACCAAGGTTTCGCTTTCGGCATCGAGCGCCGATGTCGCCTCATCGAGCAACAAGATCGGCGCGTCGCGAAGGATTGCACGCGCAATCGCGATACGTTGGCGTTGCCCGCCGGACAAGGTGACGCCCCGTTCGCCGACCATCGTGTCGTAGCCCTTGTCCATGCGAACGATGAACTCGTCTGCCAGAGCCTGTTTTGCTGCCTGCCGAACTTGCGCCTCTGTGGCGCCGGGTGCGCCAAAGGCGATATTATCGTGCACGGTCGCGGCAAAGATGGTCACGTCCTGCGGCACGATTGCAATGCGGCGGCGCAGGTCGCTTGGGTCCACATCGCGCACATTGACGCCGTCGACGTCGACCTGGCCCTTTTGTGGGTCGTAGAAGCGCTGGATGAGGGAGAAGATCGTGGTCTTGCCAGCACCGGACGGCCCGACGATCGCAACAGTTTCACCCGGCTCGACGGAGAATTCGAGGCCTCGTAGCGCCGGCAGATCTGGCCTTGCCGGGTAGGCAAATGAAACATTCTTGAATGCAATCCTGCCTTGTGGCGGCACCGGCAAGGCAACTGGGTTTGCCGGTGGAGCGATGTCGGGCTGCTCGGCCAAGATCTCCGACAGGCGTTCGGCAGCACCTGCCGCCTGGCTCAACTCGCCCCAAACTTCCGACAGAGCGCCAAGCGCTCCTGCCGCAAAGACTGAATAGAGCAGGAATTGTCCGAGTGTGCCGGCCGTAATGACGCCAGACAGCACGTCGCGCGAACCGAACCACAGAACGGCCACGACGGAGGTAAAAATCGTGAAGATGGCGAAGAAAGTCAGCACGGATCGCGCCAGCACGGAGGCCCGCGCGGCCTCGTATGCGGCGTTGACGGCAGACGAGAATTTTCCGCGAACCGCGGGTTCGGCTGTAAATGCCTGCATCGTGCGCGGCGATGCGATCTGCTCGCTGGCATAGGCGGTCGCCTGCGCCAACGTGTCTTGTGCAAGTCGGGAGCGGCGGCGCACCGAGCGCCCGAAAGCGACCAGCGGCAGCACGATGACCGGGATGGCGGCAATAACCAGAGATGACAGTTTCGGGCTGGTCACCGCCATCATGATCAGCGCGCCGGTACCCATGATAACGTTGCGCAATGCCACGGATGCGGTTGCACCAACGGCGGATTTTACCTGTGTCGTGTCGGCTGTCAGGCGCGAGATGATTTCGCCTGAGTGGGAGCGGTCAAAGAATGTGGGCGACAGCTGCGTCACGTGCGCAAAAACGTCGTTGCGGATGTCGGCAACAACGCGTTCGCCTAGCGAAATGACAAAATAGTATCGGCCGGCAGACGCCACAGCCAAGGCTGCTGCAATGACAATCAGCATGGAGAAATAGTTCGAGATGAATGCAGAATCGCCCCCACCAAAGCCGTGGTCGATCATGCGCCGCACCGCAATCGGCAAAACCAAGGTCATCGACGCGGCAAGGATCAGGAAGAAAATCGCGGCTGCAATGCTGCCTTTGTAGCGGAGCAGATAGGGGTAGAGACGCGCCAGCGGGCGCAGCGAGCGCCGCTTTTGGTCTTCGGTTGCACTGTCGGTCGACGCCATCAGATTGCCAAGCCTCTGTCGGGCATCATCGTCCTGCCTCTAGGTTTCCCATGCCCTACCCTCCGGGGAGGGGGGTCGCAACCCCGTTAGTAGAGGGCTGATCGCCGCAGCAGGCGTTCATTGTGCCCGGAAACTGGCCTTGTGCAGGGCGGCAGGCTGATGTATAGGCAGCGCCAACCGTTTCGAAGCCGTTGCCCGCCATGGCTGCGGCTTCATGTTTTAGAGACTGGCGCGTTGCGCGCCGAGACCAGGACGACCGCGATGAAAGACAAGATCCATCCCGACTATCACGCCATCAAGGTCGTCATGACCAATGGCACCGAATACATGACCCGTTCGACCTGGGGCAAGGAAGGGGACACGATGAACCTCGACATCGACCCAACTACGCACCCGGCCTGGACCGGCGGCAATCAGGCTCTGCTTGATCGCGGTGGCCGTTTGACCAAGTTCAAGAACAAGTTCGCAAATCTCGGCATCTAAGCCGGTTCGAACTGATTTCACGAAAAACCCGCCTCAAAGGCGGGTTTTTTGTTGGCTGGCGAAGGCAAACTGCAGCAAAGCTGCAAGCAAACTTGTGTTTGGGCGAGCTCCCGCTCCTTCGGTCCGGTTACGGTGAACCGGCGTCTCAGTCCTTGGCGCGCTCGACGTAGGAGCCGTCAGCGGTCATCACGACAATGCGGGTGCCGACCTGAATGTGTGGCGGCACAGCAGAGCGCACACCGTTCGACAGGATTGCCGGCTTGTAAGACGACGAAGCCGTCTGGCCTTTGGTCGTCGGTTCGGTTTCCACCACTTCGAACGTGGCGCGCTGTGGCAGTACGATCGCAATGCCGACGCCTTCATGCACCGACAGATAGACCGCCATGCCTTCCTGCAGATAGGGAGCGGCATCGCCGACAACATCTTCTGCCACGGCAAGCTGCTCGTAGCTTTCGGGGTTCATGAAGTGAAAACCTTCGCCGTCAGCGTAGAGGAAGGTGTGTTCGCGATCCTCGACATGGGCGCGCTCGACCTGTTCTGTCGTGCGATAGCGCTCCGACACCTTCACGCCGTCCGAAATACGGCGCATGTCGAGCTGTGTGACCGGCGTGCCCTTGCCGGGGTGAATGTTCTCGGCCGCGAGAATGATATAGAGCTTGCCGTCCTTGTCGACGACATTGCCTTTGCGCAGCGAGCTGGCGATGACCTTGACCATGATTTATCCATCTAAAGTTCGTTGCGTGCGCCCATAGCGCATCTTATGACGCGGTGCCAGCCCATGAACGACCTAGAGATGATCAAAGCAACACCCTGGTGGACGCCTGACGTCCATGCTGACCGCCGTCCGCGCCTTATGGCGCGCAACCGCATTGCAGCTGCGCTGCGCAGCTGGTTTGCGGATCGCGACTTCGTAGAGGTGACGGCCGGCACTTTGCAAGTCTCGCCTGGCAATGAGGCGCATCTGTCGGCTTTCGCGACCGATCTGATTGATGCCGGCGGCGGGCGGCAGACGCTTTATCTGCACACATCACCCGAATTTGCCTGCAAGAAGCTGCTGGCAGCGGGCGAGAAGCGGCTGTTCTCACTCGGTTCAGTCTATCGCAACCGCGAGCGTGGACCGTCGCATCATCCCGAATTCACGATGCTTGAATGGTATCGCACAGGCGAAGCCTATCAGGTGCTGATGGATGATTGCGCGGCCTTCCTGGCACTTGCTGCCGAAAAGGCGGGCACAGCGACATTCAGTTGGCGCGGTCGCGAGGCCGATCCATTTGCAGAACCTGAGCGCATTACGGTTGCAGAAGCCTTCGAGTGTTTTGCCGGCATTGATCTGTTGGCCACGGTTTCGGCGTCGGGCGAAACCGATGAAGCTCGCTTGCGCGCGGCCGTCGTTGGTGCCGGCATACGAACGGCACCCGATGACAATTGGGCCGACCTCTACAGCCGCGTCATGGTCGAAAAGGTCGAGCCAAATCTCGGATTCGGCCGCGCCGCAATCCTGTGCGAATACCCGGTCAGCGAGGCGGCGCTGGCGCGGCCTGCCACGCATGATCCACGCGTCGCCGAACGGTTCGAGCTCTATTGCTGCGGCGTCGAATTGGCGAACGCATTCGGCGAACTGACTGACCCGATCGAGCAGCGCCGCCGTTTCGAGATCGAGATGGACGAGAAGAAGCGTATCTATGGGGAGCGCTATCCGATCGACGAGGATTTGCTGGCTGCGCTTGCCATCATGCCGGATGCAAGCGGAATCGCACTTGGCTTTGACCGGCTGGTCATGCTGGCCACCGGTGCCCATCGCATCGACGATGTCATCTGGACACCGATGCCGAGCTAATTTCCCGAACCGCCGTTTTCCATTTATGGTGGCTTCAGAACATCTTGGGAGCAAAATATGGCTGCTGGACATGGCGATGAACTGCCAACACTGGTGAAGCGGAAGCTTCAGGCCGAGGTGATCGGCCCGATCTATGCCGAAATGGCGGCGCAGCTCGGTGAGGCCAAGGCCAAATCCATCCTGGACGCGGCCGTTCGCAAGGCTGCGATCGCGGAGGGCCGGCACTTCGCAGCTCTGGCCCCCGACGGGCGGACGAGCATGGCCGATTTCATCAAACTCTACGATCTGTGGACCGAAGACAGCGCGCTCGAAATCGAGGTGCTGGAGGCGTCGGACAAGATATTCAACTTCGACGTGACGCGTTGCCGCTATGCCGAGACCTACAAGGAGATGGGGCTCGGCAAGATCGGCCATCTCATGTCGTGCAATCGCGACGGCACATTTTGCCAGGGTTATGATCCGAAGATCGAACTCGACCGAAGACAAACCATCATGGAAGGCGCCAAACGCTGCACCTTCCGGTACACCTACATGCAGGACTAGACCTTCTTCTCGGTGTGGCCGAGGTTTTTCTCAGGCCACGCATGATCGCGAACCCGCCGTTTCAGCTCGGCTGCGTCGGGAAAGCCGCCGTCACGATTACGCTCCCAGATGATTTCGCCATCGCAAGTGATTTCAAACACGCCACCGGTGCCCGGTGCCAACGTCACTTCGGCAAGGTCGGACCCAAAACTCGACAGTAGCTCCTGCGCCATCCAGCCGGCGCGCAACAACCAGTTGCACTGGGTGCAATAGGTGATGCGGATGGAAGGCCGGATCGGACTCAAGCCTACCGGACCTTCTTGCGCTTGTGTTGCGGAATAGTCTTCAGATTGCAGATCTCAGTGCGCTTGCGAATGCGCTTTCCCTGATAGACCGAACCAGGCTTGAAGACGCGGCAACCATACCAGGGCGGTCGCTTGTTGGTCTGCTCGATGTGAACGTCGTTGTAACGGCGGTTGGAGAAATCATGCCCGCCGATGCGAACATTGTTGCCGAAGCGAACTTCGGCCTGTGCATCCGACATCTGGGCCAGCGGAGCAAATAGAGCGAGCACGAGCGCTATGAGGGCGGTGCTCAAATATCTGCGGTGGCGCATCACGCCGCGCTGAGCTTGGCCAGCGTTGCCTCGTCGACCTCGAAATTGGCGTAGACGTTCTGCACGTCGTCATCGTCTTCAAGCACAGAGACCAGCTTCATCAGCGACTGGGCACGTTCTTCGTCGACCGGCACATTGTTCTGCGGGCGCCAGATGATCTTGACGCTTTCGGCTTCGCCAAGCGCTGTTTCCAGCGCCTTCGACACATCGTTCACGTCCTCAAAGGCGCAATAGATCGTGTGGCCTTCCTCGTCGGACTGGATGTCCTCGGCGCCTGCCTCGATTGCCGCCTCCATCACCTTGTCGGCGGAACCTGCTGACGCTGGATAGTAGATTTCACCGGCGCGGTCCCACATAAAGGAGACAGAGCCAGTTTCGCCCAGCGCCCCGCCAGCCTTGGTGAAGGCGGCGCGCACATTCGACGCCGAACGGTTGCGGTTGTCGGTCAGCGCCTCGACAATTACGGCAACGCCGCCGGGACCATAGCCCTCGTAGCGCACTTCTTCATAATTGTCGGCATCGCCACCCGTCGCCTTGTTGATGGCGCGCTGGATATTGTCCTTGGGCATCGACTCGGCCTTGGCGTTCTGGATCGCCAGCCGCAGGCGCGGGTTCATGTTGGGGTCGGGCATACCCGTCTTGGCTGCGACAGTGATTTCGCGCGCCAGTTTAGAGAAGATTTTCGACCGGATGGCGTCCTGGCGCCCCTTCCGATGCATGATGTTCTTGAACTGACTATGGCCGGCCATGATGCCCTACTTGGTTCGGATCAGCTGTTTTGGATTTAGGCGGTGCCATACAACGAAGCCGGCTCCACGTCCAGAAGGCCCCCTCGCAACATCGTGATGCGCCCATTGCGAAATCCCGGGGCATAGTGACAACAAAGGAGACCGCCATGCGCCGATCGCTGATTGTCCTCTTTGCCGGCGTATTCGCGACTGTGCCTGCGCTGTCTCAGGTGACGCCACCGCAGATCACCCAGGCTGAAGACCCGGTGCCCTCGCAATGCATCGCCATGGCGCGGGCGATCCCCGGCGCAATCTACGCCAATTTCACACCTGCCGGTTCAACGGCGACAAAGGGCGAGGTGACGATCACCTATGCCGGTCATTCGACCTATCTCATTGAAACGCCTGACGGCGTTCGCATCGCGACCGATTTTTCGGGCCGCTATGGCGCAAATCCGCTGCCGGACGTCATTACGATGAACCGGGCGCATTCGACCCATTTCACGATGACCCCCGACCCCGGCATCGCAAATGTCCTGCCCGGTTGGGGCGAGGAAGGCCCCGCCAGGCATCGTGTCGTGGTCGACGATGTCTATATCCGCAATGTGCCGACCGACATCCGCTCTTGGGACGGCGGCATGGTGCGCGATGGCAATTCGATCTTCATCTTCGAGGTTGCCGGCCTGTGTATCGGCCATCTCGGCCATCTGCATCATGATCTGACCGACGCCCACTACGCCGCAATCGGACGGCTCGACGTGCTGATGACCCCGGTCGATGGCGGTATGACGCAGTCGCTGACCAATATGAGCACCATCGCACGCCGGCTCTATTCATCGGTCATCCTGCCGATGCACCGTCATTCGACGCCGATCGGCGAGTTTTTGGGCCTGATGGGCGAGGGCTTTGTTGCCGATTTCCGCACGGAACGCTCGATCACCCTGTCGCTGTCGACGCTGCCGCGGCGACCGACCATCGTCATTCTCGACGGGGTTTGACCGAAGTCAAAGACCGAACGTCGCAAATCTGCGATGCCCCCGCATCATTGCGAGGGTTCGATGAACGTCCACATCCGCGATCGGATCGAGGCCAAGGTGCCTCGGTATACAAGCTATCCCACGTCGCCGCACTTTCATGAGGGCATTGGCGAAGCTGAAGTTCTTGCATGGATATCGGCGCTTGGACCTGGCGATCGCGTGTCGCTCTATCTGCACATTCCCTATTGTGACAAGCTATGCTGGTTCTGCGCCTGCCACACCAAGCACACGCTGCGCTATGAACCGGTTGCGAAATATCTCGATGCGCTGCGCGCCGAGATTGATCTGATCGCCGCGCGGCTGCCCGCCGGTGTCCTTGTCGATGCGATCCATTTTGGCGGCGGTTCTCCGACCCTGCTCACGCCACGGGACTTTGTTGATCTGGTCGGGATGCTCCGTGATGCAATGCCGGTTCACCAATCAACAACGCTCAGCGTCGAGATCGATCCGAGCGACATGACTGAGGAAAAGCTGGATGCGCTGGCAGAGGCCGGGCTGACACGAGCGAGCCTCGGCGTTCAGGATTTTGATCTGCGTGTCCAGCAGGTCATCAACAGGATGCAGAGTTTCGAGCTGACCCGGAGTGTGGTCGACGGCGTGAGGGCGCGTGGCGCCGCTTCCGTCAATCTCGATCTGCTCTATGGCCTGCCGCTTCAGACACTCGACAGCGTGCAGCGCACGGTCAGCCAGTCGCTTGAACTGCGCCCGGACCGCATCGCGTTGTTTGGCTATGCGCACGTGCCGTGGTTCAAGAAACATCAGACGATGATCGATGAGGCGTGGCTGCCTGGGCCCAATGACCGGCTGCAACAATCTCTTGCCGCGGCTGAAACCATCAAGGCAGCCGGTTATGTCCCGATTGGTATCGACCATTTTGCGCTGCCCGGCGATGGACTGGCAATTGCAGCCTCTGAAGGCCGGTTGCGGCGCAATTTTCAGGGTTACACGGATGATGCCTGCGACACGCTGATCGGCCTTGGCCCGTCTTCCGTCAGCCGTTTCCGTCGCGGCTATGTACAGAACATCCCGGCTACCGGCGACTACGAAGCGCGCGTGAAGGCGGGCCATCTGGCAACGGCGCGCGGCGCGGGGTTGTCGGATGACGACATTGCGGCCGGCTGGGTAATCGAGCGGCTGATGTGCGATTTCGAGTTCAGAACCGATGAATTGCTCGAACGCCACGGGCCGCCCGGCCAGGCGCTCGTCGACAAGGCGGTTGAAATCTCCGCCGACCAGACGTCCGGCTTGCTGCAAGAGGACGGCCGCTTCGTCATTGCCGAGGAATATCGATCGATCACCCGCACTGTGGCGGCCCGCTTTGACGCCTATCTGAACCTTGGCGCGGCCAGACATTCCGCCGCCGTCTGATTATCCGTCTCGATGATTGACGCAAAAAGGGCCGGCGTTTCCACCGGCCCTTTCGCAATCAGTTGCAAGCCTCAGCGCTTGCCAGCAGCTTCGCGCGCCTCTTGGGCGCGCTTCTTGCGGTTGCGCGCCAGCATGTTCAGGCCTTCGACAAGCGCCGAGAAACCCATGGCGGCGTAGATGTAGCCCTTGGGCACATGGTAGCCCATGCCGTCGGCAATCAGCGTCATGCCGATCATCAGCAGGAAGCCCAGCGCCAGCATCACAATGGTCGGGTTCTTCTCGATGAAGTTGGCCAGGGGCGTTGCAGCCAGCAGCATCACGGTCACGGCCACAATCACGGCGATATACATGATCGCGATGTGATCGGTCATGCCGACTGCGGTGATGATCGAGTCGATCGAGAACACGAGATCAAGCAGCAGGATCTGGAATATCGCGCCAGCCATGGTCAGCTGCAGCGTTTCGCCAATCATCGTGTCCTTGTGGTCGTCAGCGTCCACCGTGTGGTGAATTTCCTTGGTCGCCTTCCAGACCAGGAACAGGCCGCCGGCGATCAGGATCAGGTCGCGCCATGAGAAGGCGTGCCCGAATGCCGTGAAGACCGGCTGGGTGAGCTGAACGATGAAGGAAATGGTTGCCAACAACACCAGACGCATCACCAGCGCAGCGCCGATGCCAAGGCGTCGCGCACGAGCCCGCTGATGTTCAGGCAGCTTGTTCGACAGGATCGAAATGAAGATCAGATTGTCGACGCCAAGGACGACTTCGAGAATGACAAGCGTGGCTAGTGCCACCCAGGCTGTCGGGTCCGAGGTCCACTCGAAATACGGCAACAGCCATTCCATGCAATTTATCCCTTCGATCTATCTGGTTCGGAGTTTCGGGCAGAGGTAGGTCGAAGGCCAGCGGATTCAATGCATGGTGCGCACGGATTCGACAGATTGTGGCCGATCCGGGCCATTTTGTCGCGCAATCACCGCCAGAACGACGGAATCGTCTCTTCCAGGCGGGGGCCAAGCCGCAGCGGCGCGATGTTTTCGGCCAATCCCGTGCGATCGGAGATCTGCAAGCCAACGCCACAGATCGTCGCCGGGCCGGACGCGGCCTCGAAACGCCCCTTCGGCACTTTCGACAGGAAGCGGTTCAGCGGCTCTTCCTTGTCCATGCCTAGCGAGGAATCATAATCGCCGCACATGCCGGCGTCGCCCATGAAGCCGGTGCCGCCGTTGAGGATCTGGTGGTCGGCGGTCGGGTGGTGGGTATGAGTGCCGATGACAGCGGTGGCGCGGCCGTCGACAAAATGGCCGAAACACATCTTTTCCGACGTCGCCTCAGCGTGGAAATCGAAAATCACGGCATCTGCCTGCTCGCCAAGCGGGCAAGCCTCAAGTGCATTTTCTGCGGCCACGAAGGGATCGTCCAGCTCGGGATGCATGAAGACGCGGCCCATGATGTTCGACACCATCACGCGCGCGCCGTTCTTGGCCATGTAGAGGCCTGAGCCGTGGCCCGGCGTGCCGATTGGAAAATTGGCGGGGCGCAGGAAACGCTCTTCGCCCGATGCAAAATCCAGCGCCTCGCGCTGATCCCAGACATGGTTGCCGGTTGTCACGACATCGGCGCCGGCATTTATGGTTCGCACGAAGATGTCATGGGTGATGCCGAAGCCGCCGGCGGCGTTCTCGCCGTTCACGATGACGAAGTCGAGCTTGAAATCGGAGATCAGACCCGGAAGCTGGTCCCAAACCGCTGTTCGGCCGGTCCGGCCCACCATGTCGCCAAGGAAGAGAAGTCGCATCGCGCGATCTACGACCTGCTCACGACGCTGTGCAAGCCCCGTTCAGTCAGGAATTCCGGAATTGCAACGTCATGCGGCTGTTCGGGCACCCTTTCGACCCTCTGGCATTCAAAAGCTATGCCGATCAGACGGGGCGGAACAGACCCGGCTTGCAGCCGCGCGATGGCCCGGTCGTAGTAGCCGGCGCCATAGCCAATCCGATGACCACGATCATCAAAGGCTGCAAGCGGCACCAGCATCAGCGTCGGGTCCAGCACTTCTGCTTCCGGGCCGGGCCCGGACGTGCCAAATCCCATGTCGACCAATTCCGCGCCACGAACCAGCTCGCGAAACACGATGGTTGTCTTGTCAAGGATCGCCGGCAAGGTCAGCCGCGCGCCTTGCGCGCGCAGCGCAAACATCAGCGGCCGGATGTCGACTTCGGAACGCATGGACCAGAAGCCAGAGACGATCTCGTTGGGCCCAAGCCCAATCGCGTCGGCCTGTTCGGCCATCTGGAGCGATGTCTCGATGCGCCAATGAGGGTCAAGCGCATCGCGACGTGCGAGCGCTTCCCCACGCAACTTCTTTTTCTGGGTCTTGGGATCATCCATGCTGTCAGGGTCGTTGTGAGTGATCCGGCCAGCATATTGGCCGGGCAGGGCAACGCCGTCCCGTGCGAGGCGAAAACCGAGACAAAAGCGACGATCCACCCAACCGGTGGAATGGTTGATCCCGGGAACCTACAAAGTAGGTGGGCGCCGTATGGAAGGACCCACGGGTCCCCCCAGGAACAGCTCCCTTGGGATCAATAAGGCCCCGGGGATATGTTATTCCTGCCGGGAAGCGCAGACCGTCGCGTTCAATATAGGCGACGGGCCTGCGTCGCGCCAGCGTCGTTCAGGCCAGTTTCGCCTCCAGCGTGACATTGATCGCGCCAAGCGCCTTGGAGACCGGACAGCCTTCCTTGGCCTTGCTCGCGAGTTCCTGGAATTTTTCCGCGTCCAGGCCGGGAACTGTGCCAACGAGTGTCAACGCCGAACCAGTGATGCCGGTGCCTGGCACGAGCGTCACGACTGCCTTTGCGTCGAGTTTTTCGGCGGGCGTGCCGTTTTCTGCCAGGAAATGGGAAAGCTGCATGGCGAAGCAGCCGGCATGTGCTGCAGCAATCAACTCTTCGGGATTGGTGCCCGACTTGCCGCTTTCGTCCTCGAACCGTGCCTTGAATGAATAGGGCTGCGCCTTGAGCGCGCCGCTTTGCAGGTCGATCGTTCCCTTGCCTTCCTTGAGATTGCCCTTCCAGACGGCTGTCGCGTGACGGTCCATATTTGTCTCCTCGGTTGTGGTTGTTGTTCTTGCGCAGTTTGCCTTGCTGACAAAAACGTTTGACGGCGGAAAGGGTTTCGCGGCTCAGATTGCCTCGCCCCGCAGCAGGCGTGGCGTGTTGCTGGCCAGACCCGACGCCTGGCGGATGAAAAAGTCCTTCATGCGCGGCATTCGGTCGACGATTCCCAGGCCCAGATCGCGAATTGCGCGCAGAGGGCCGATGTCGTTGGAAAACAGACGATTGAGAACATCAGTTGTCACACCCATCTGCACAGTGTCGAACCGCCGCCATTGCTGGTAGCGCTCGAGCACATCCAAGGCGCCGATGTCCTGGCCCAGCCTGTCGGCCTCGACAATTGTCTCGGCAAGTGCTGCGGCGTCCTTGAACCCCAAATTGAGCCCCTGACCTGCGATCGGATGAATACCATGCGCAGCGTCGCCAGCCAGCACAAAGCGCGGAGCGACAAAGCCGCGCGCCAGTGTCAGGCCCAGCGGCCATGCACGACGCCCGCCCTCGATCCGGATTTCGCCAAGTTGTAGGCCGAAGCGCTGTTCAAGCTCCGTCTCGAAGACGAAATCGTCCTCTTTGACGATACGCTCGGCGTCTTCGCTTCGTTCGGTCCAAACAATTGAAGATCGGTGCTCGCCCTTGGGGCCGGGTGGTAGCGGTAGGGTCGCGAATGGCCCTGCCGGCAGGAAATGCTCCTCGGCGCGGCCATTGTGCGGTCGCTCATGGATGACGGTGCAGACAATGCCGGATTGGCCGTAATCCCATGACACGGTCTTGATACCCGCCATGTCGCGCAGCCGCGATTTGACGCCGTCTGCGGCGACCAGCAGCCGGGCACCCAGTTTTTCTCCGTTCGCGAGGTCAACCACGACCGATCCCGGCCCAACCACAAAGCCGTTCACCGCAACACCTTCGATGAACGTCACACCAAGTTCTTCTGCGCGCCGGCGCAGTGCGCCATTCAGGTCAATATTCGCCACCATACGCGCAAAGGGTTCGCCCGGCCCGACCTCGCCGCCAAAGGTCAGAAATACCGGGCGCACCGGATCGGCGGTGCGCGAATCGGTGACAATCATCTCGGTGATCGGCTGCGATTTCGGTTC
>Ga0209572_1001085_pt1 | contig 23511 bp, 21 predicted proteins | sample EBPBio232012_DNA_FD_185867 | JGI IMG/M metagenome (GOLD analysis project Ga0209572, IMG submission 185867) | Wastewater treatment Type I Accumulibacter community from EBPR Bioreactor in Madison, WI, USA - Reactor 1_1/23/2012_ DNA (SPAdes)... | ecosystem: Engineered > Bioreactor > EBPR >...
CTTGACAGGCTTCGGACTGACCAGAATTTTTCTGGTTTTCGTGACACCAAATTGTTAGAACTGATTGGAACGACACTTGGAGTGGAAAAACTTGAAAGCATTTTTCAAGACAAAGAATTACTTACTTTATTGACAAATTCTTATTCAATTACAGCACCGAACTATATTTTTAAATTCATAGAGGAACTAATAAAAGCAGATAACCATAAATCTGTCCTTGACCCTTGGTTGACATTATCTTCACCGTTGCTTTATATTAAAGCTGACAATCTAAATGGTACTTGTATAAATCAAACAGAATTTGAAGCAATAAAAACTTTGTTTAAAGACAAAAGCAAAAACTTTAAACTTGGCGACACATTAAATCAACTTTCACAATCAAACGACAAATTTGATTTAATTCTTTCTTTTCCTCCTTTTGGAATGCGGACACAAAGTATCAATGGAATTAAAAGTCCGTTTGATTTTGCGACAACGTTACTTTTGAAATGTGGAGAGAAAATTGAAAATACTGGAAAATTGATTTTTCTTGTTTCTAATTCTTTCCTAATGGACGACAAAGGAAAAGAAGCATTAAAAAAAGCAGGTCTTTTTGTTGAAGCAGTTTTTGCTATTCCCTCTGGTGCGTTTGCACCAATGACAAATATTTCTTCAAACTTAATTCTTGTTTCTAAAAACTCAAAAGAAAAAACATTTGTTGCCGAAGTTTCACAAGATGAAACAACTAACAAAACTATAATACAAAATTTCAAATCACAAAAAGAAGGCAAAGCGGTTCAACTTGGTACATTAATAGATTTATCAGAATTCAAATCCTTAAACGCATTGGTATCTGAAAAAGAAATGCAAGAATTGGTTAAAAGAATTGGCTATCCGCCAATTCTTTTAACTGACATTTCTGTTTCAATTAATGCACTTAAAGGAGATAATTCCGAAGATGTTGAACATTTGGCAAATTCAATCTATTTACCAAAAGTGGGAAATAGTCCAGTTGTTGCAAGTTTGTCTGAACTGAAAATAAAACCTAAAAACTATTATCAAATTCAGCTTGACGAAACAAAAGCTAATTCAATTTACGTTGCCAACTATTTCAATACACCAGTTGGAAAAAAATTGAGAGAGAGTTTAGAAGCAGGAGCTGTCATTCCACAAATTTCAAAATCGCAACTTTCAAAATGTATATTCTTTTTACCCGATTTGGCAACACAAGCGGATTTAATAGAAGTTGACAACAAAATCCAGCAGTTTTCATTTAGACTTGACGAACTAAAAAGAAATCTTTGGAAACAACCTAAAAGCTATAAATCAATAGCCAAAGAACTAAAAACAATAAATCAAGAAGAGAAATTAGAAAATTGGATTGACAAATTACCTTTCCCAATTTCTTCCATTCTTTGGCGTTATTATGCAACCAAAGACAACAGTGAAAAAATTGAACACCTATTTCACTTTTTTGAAGCATTTTCTGAATTCCTATCAATGCTGATGTTAAGTGCTTTGGTTCAAGACAAAGAATTTTATAAAGACGAAAGTCATAAATGGATTGGAAAGGACGAAAAATTTCAGAATTGGTATTTAAGAGCAACTTTTGGAAATTGGAATAACCTAACTTCAAATCTTTCAAAAGCAATCAGAACATACTTGACAGAGAATGACAAAAAAGAATATTGTAAAAATCTTTTTGGAAATCCGAGTGAAGCTTTTCTATCAATGATTACAAGTAAAGGAATTGTAAATGTTCTATTTGAGGTTGCAAACCTTCGAAATAAATGGAAAGGACACGGAGGAATAACAAGCGAAGAAGAAAACAACCAAAGAGTTCTAACACTTGAACAACAACTAAACGAATTTAGAAAATACATTGCTGATGCTTTTGAGGACACAAGAATGCTTTCACCAACAACAAGCAGTTTTGAAGACGGAATTTTCACTTTCAACGCGAAAGAATTAATTGGAGCAAGAACACCTTTTAATGAAATAACAATCAAGAGTTTAATTCCGCTTGACAGAAAGAAACTTTATTTAAGTAACTCACAACAGACAAAACCTTTGGAGTTGCTACCTTTTATTAAATTTATTGAAGCATCAGACGCAATTTACTTTTATACAAGTATCGAGAGTAAAGACGTTCGTTGGGTTTCATATCACTTTGACAAAGAAGCAGAACTAAAACAACCAGCAGACAATGAGCTATTTAAAGCGTTCGATTTTCTCAAGCCTTCACTTGAAAATGATAATGATTCAATAGAACAATAAAAATTTTGGTGATTTACGCAATGAACAATGCCTTCAACTCAGTAGCTTCATCAGGTTTCATTCTTCCAGCCAAAATCAAACCGAGTTGCTTTCTTCTCAAAGCCGCTTCGTAACGCTCCTTTTCCTCTTCAGTTTCAGGAATCAACTCAGGAACTTCAATAGCTGCACCATTGCCGTCAACGGCAACAAACGTGTAGATGGCAGAGTTACACTTGGTTCGAACACCCGTGGAACCATGCTCTACAAAAACCTCCATATAAACTTCCATGCTGGAAGAAAACGAGCGTGAAACTTTGGCTTCAATAGTCACGATATCGCCCATCCTAATAGGATGATTGAAAGAGATGTTATTCACCGCAGCGGTCACAACAGTCCTTCTGCAATGCCTTTGAGCCGAAATAGCAGATACAACGTCCATCCAATTCATGAGTTGACCTCCCATAAGATTGGTAAGGGTATTGGTATTTTCTGGCAATACAAGGTGAGTTGCGATTGCCAATGTATCCTTTGCGAAGTTTTGCTTTTTAGCCATTGTGAGATTTTTCGGGCGCAAAAGTAGCGGAGTATTTCATTCAACAAACGTCAAGGTTTGTTACGAAGAGATTAGCATTTTTGCTCCACACCTAAATAAAACAGTACTTTGGCAGCATGGATTACGGCATCATCAAATCGCTACACATCATCTTTGTAGTTACCTGGTTTGCAGGCTTGTTTTACATATTTCGCCTCTTCGTTTACCATGCAGAAGCGGCAAGAAAAACAGAACCCGCGCGCTCCATCCTTATTGATCAATATCGTTTGATGGAGAAAAGATTGTGGTACGGCATCACATGGCCTTCGTGTATTCTGACCTTGATTTTGGGAATATGGTTATTGACTATTCTTCCAGAATTTTTGAAAGAACCTTGGATGCATATCAAGCTCTTTTTGGTGGCACTTCTGTTGGTTTATCAATTCTACGGTCAGCGTGTAATCAAAAAAATCCAAGAAGACCCAATGCGCTTTACCTCCATCAAAATGCGACTGATGAATGAAGTACCCACGCTCATTTTATTTGCCGTTGTTTTCTTAGTCGTAATGAAAAGCGAGTTCTCTTGGATTTGGGGAACGCTCGCGATTGCAGGTATTGCGGTGATCATAACGCTCGTTGTTCAAGCATATAAAAAGAAGCGAGTGAAAAACGGAGAGCAGGTTTAAATTTCAATTTCCAATAAAAACATTTGAATATAATTTCATGAATAAAGAACATGAAGATTTGATGCAAGAAGCCATCAATCTATCGATAAAAGGAATGGAAAACAACGAGGGAGGACCATTCGGAGCCATCGTTGTAAAAGACGGAAAAATTGTTGGTCGCGGAAACAACAAAGTGACTTCTTCCAATGACCCAACGGCACATGCCGAAGTAGTTGCTATTCGCGATGCTTGTAAAAATCTTGGTTCATTTCAATTGGACGGCTGCATAGTTTACACCTCTTGCGAACCTTGCCCTATGTGCCTTGGTGCTATTTACTGGGCACGCCCTGATAAAGTATTTTACGCTTGTACCAAAGTAGATGCGGCAGACGCAGGTTTCGATGATGATTTTATTTATCGTGAAATTGAAGCTACTTATGAAAACAGAAGCATTCCCTTCATTCAAATTTCGCATGAGCCGGCAAAAATTGCTTTTGCAAAATGGAAAGCCAAAATGGATAAAACTGAATACTAAATGGGCAAAGCAAAGCATAGCGTTTATCTCTGTATTGGCGGCAACGAAGGCGATAGAGAAGCCAACCTGGAAGAAACTTTAATGTTTCTTGATTTCAACTTTGGAGATGTGATGGAAACATCATCGGTTTATGAAAGCGAGGCTTGGGGTATGGAAAATGCCGAACCATTTCTCAATCAAGTGGTAAGAATTGAATCGGAACTTACTCCAGAAGGAATCTTGCAAGAGATAGCAGAGCTTGAAGAATACTATGGACGAGAACGCAAAGCAGGAAAATACTTGCCGCGCGAAATGGACGTGGATATTCTTTTTTATGACAACGAAATCATAGAAACCGAGAAACTCCAAGTACCACATCCGAGGCTTCATTTGCGCAGATTTGTGCTTGAACCTTTGAATGAAATTGCAGCCGAGTTCGTTCATCCGACCCTGAAAAAAACAGTTGCCGAATTGCTCAAAGAGTGTGAGGATAAATCGGTAGTAAAAAAACTGTGATTCCATATCGTTACATATCTATCGAAGGCAACATAGGTGCAGGAAAAACTACGCTTACTAAAATGCTTGCGGAAGAACACGGTGCTAAGATTGTATTAGAAGAGTTTGCAGACAATCCGTTTTTACCCAAATTCTATAGCCAACCAGAGCGTTATGCTTTTCCAGTTGAACTTAGCTTTTTGTCAGAACGGTTTTCTCAGTTAAAAAGAGAAATGAACTCATCGGACATGTTTGCCCCCAACGTTTTCTCTGATTACTTCATAGGCAAATGTCAAATTTTTGCCAAGAACAATCTCAATAAGGATGAGTATGATCTTTTTCTTAAGATGTACGAGATTGTAGAAGGCAGTTGTCCAAAGCCAGATTTGCTCGTCTATCTCTATCTAGACACGAATCATCTTTTGGAAAACATTCGCAAGCGAGGACGCGATTACGAACAAAAAATATCGGCTGAATATTTAGACAATATTCAAAAGCAATACCTCGAGTTTATTCGTCAACACGAAGAGATGCGCATCCTTATCATCAATACCGCAGAGATTGATTTCGTCAACAACAAAGCGGATTATGAAAAGATAAAGTCGCTTATTTTAAAGGAATATGAAAGTGGGATTCATAGGGTATCATAGGCTACCCATCAGCGCACACTCCACGAAAATCTCCAATCAACCTGAGATATCTCTCACAAAATCTTTAATTAAAATTTCTTGGTCTAAACCTTTTCTCCTTTTATGAATTATATCAATCAATCTCAGAAGTTTTGTTTCTGAAATTGTATTAATGTCAAAATTTATTTTCTGCTCGTCATATCTTTTCTTGTTTCCGAATTCTTTTAACAAATCGTCAATGTTGTCGGGAATAAAGAACGATGCTTTGTCTGCAAGATTTTTTTTAAACTCGTTGAGATAAATTCCAATTCCTGCAAAGTCAAAGTCCCCAAAGTGTAAATAGTTGTTAGGAATTGATTGTATAAATTTGATTAAGTCCTTGCTTTGGTTTTGTGGATAGCGGCTTACAAACAAAGGTTTGATGTCGTTGAATAAATATTTCTGTTTGTCAATGTGTCTAAAGTTTGAAGGGTTTTCAATTCCAACAATTGTAATATCTGGCGAAATAGTAAATTTCTCATAGTCGTAAATGAAATGAAAAGTGCCTTCATCTGGATTGAGTGAAATTTGTTTTCCGTTAAGTGTTGTTTGAATAGGAGAATAACAGTTAACCAAAAATCCTTTGAAACTTCTAACTCCTGAATGCTTTGAATCAGAAGTTACAGCAACAAGTTCAGTTCTTGTTACTTCCTCTTTCTTGCTTAATTGAATGTATTGTTGAAGGTCATTGATTGAACATTTGCTTTGCAAATAAGTGTGTAATGCTTTATTGTTCGATACCAAAAGCGTTTTTTGAATTCTTCCTTTTCGTTCAATGATTCCTTCTAAAACTAAATCATCAATCAAAGAGTGTTTTGCCGAACTTGATGGAATGCTTTCGCCTTTCGATAGCTGCAAAAGTTTTTCAGCGATATGAACTGGAACTTTCATTATGCCTCTGTTGGAATTTCATTTTCAAACTTTGGAATTTTCCTCACCAATCTTTTTACGCTTGTTACATTCTTAGAATCTTTTGCCAATAAATAAGTGTAACGATAATCAGTTGCATTATAAGATGTAGGTGAACTGTTTATCAGCAAAATGTTTCTGTCATTAGCGAATTTCAAAATGCCTTTAACATTGTTCGGGTGAAGTTTTCCAATTTCATCCATCATGCAATGTAATCGGAAATCATCTTTGTGCTTCTTGGCTGCTCTATCTTTAAATACATTCAACAGCATAATGTTTATCATTGCTTTCACTAATACATCCGTTCCTTCTGAACCAACATTTGTAAGCTTTTCAACCCAGCCAGAATCATTGTCATTTTCTATAATTCTAAACTCAAGTTCAAATGAATCTGAAAGATTTATGTCTTTTTCTTTACTTGTTGACATTTCCTTTATCAATTGCTTCAAAAGAGATATTGCTTTCTCATTTTTATTAACTTGTTCATTTGAATTGAACAAATCAGCTTTTCCTAAAGTGTAAGGGTTTTCATCATTAAATTTTTTTATCTCTACGAGTAGCCCGAAAATCTTGTTTGCGCTTTCTTTAGTTCTCAATTCCATACTCTTAATTGCTTGGACAAATTTTCTTGAAACAAAATCATTGTTGATGTCTTTAATTACTTGACTTATTTCTCCCTCTTTTGAAATAAGGTCACCAGTTTCAATTCCAATTCTTCGGATGATATGTGAAAACCTTTCTTCAACTCTTGTCTTGTATTCACTCAATTTGTTTTCTTCAACAAACTCTTTCAGCATTTCTGCAAACTCAAAATATTCCGCTTTTTCGGCAAACTTAATTTTGAAACTGAAAAGATTGTTCTCTTGGAAATTCCCCGTGAATTTGTTTATCGCTTCTTGCAGCTCAATGTATCGTTTTGTAATTGTGTTGTCTGTTGTATTGAGTTCTCCAATCAGAAATATACAAGTAAACTCTGTCTTGTTTTCGTCTGTGTAATTAGTAACAAAGGATTCTACCGTTTGATAAACATCTGTCTTTTCAAAATTTTCAAATGCTGTTAGGTCTGTTTCAAAGCCAGCAAGAATATTTCCTGTCGCTGCTATCTCTGCATTGAGTGCCCCAATATCTTGAATTAACTTTTCCTGTTGCTGTTGGTGTTTGGCTAATTCTGTTTCCAATTGCTTCTCAAACAAATTTTTCTTGCTTTTGAAATCATCCTCTTTGTCAAATAATTCTCTTTTATCTTTGTTGTATTCTGCAACTGTATCACGATTATTGTCAATAAAAATTAGTTCGGGGTCAATTACTGAAAGCCGTAAATCAATTTCCTGAATTCGCTTTGTGTCTGCTCCCTTTGTATCAAGTTCTTTCTTTTGCTTACCTTTTATTTCTTCCTGTTTCTTGAATATTGAATTTTTTTCTTCTTTAATCAGCAAATCAATTTTAGCAATTGCATCTGTTAGCTTCTGCTGCTCTGCTTTTACTTTGACTTCTTTCTCTTTCTTCTTTGCATCAATCTGTTTGGTAATGCCTCCTTCAATTTTTTGAACTTGCTCTTCAGCCTTTATCTTTTCATCACTCAGTTTTGCAATAGCATCATCAATTAATTTCAACTCCGCTTCCTTTTCGTTAGCGGCTTTTGTTTTCCACTCACCCAAACGAACTGCAACTTCTTCTAATTTTATTTTGCTCTGATTACTCTGGTATTCATTTGTGCCAACAATTTCTTTTTGTTCCTTGACCTTTGGTTGAAATCTCCTTCTTAGTTTTTCAAGTTCTTCATTTGATTTTGAATTCAAATCTGCAATGACTTGTTGAATAGATTGAATTTGACTTTTCAAATCGTCCTTGTCCTTCTTCAAATCGGCAACTGTCTTTACAGTTTTACCAATCTCGTTAGTGTCAATTTGAATTCCGTAAAAACTCAAACTTCCATCAGAATTAAGTGTTGGGTTTAAACCCGATTTATACAATACATTTTCTTCGTCAATAACTTTTCCAATAGTTTTCTCCCAACCTGGAACATTCTCATTCAGCCAACCATAAAGCGAATCTTTGTGATTGTCAATTTTCGTATCAATGGCTGAAATACTTTCGCCAAGTTTTGTTTGAAGTTCGGTCTGTCTTTCAACCTTTCGTTTTAAGTCCTCTTTAATGCCAGTTTCTTCAAGCAACCATTCCTTCTGAATGTTCTTTCCTTTTTCTATTGCTTGTTGAATTGCATTGTCGGCTTTTAAAATAGCGGCATTTAAACTTGAAACTTCCGAATTACAGCCGTCAATTTCCCTTTCATAAAACCGTTTGTTCTTAATTTCCGAACGCTTGATTTTGTTTGTGGTAATTGATTTGTCTTTCTCTTTTACAAGTGCATTGGCTAATTCAAGTTCCTCCTTATGTTGCTTTCTGATTTCATCATAGAGTAAATCATATTGCTTGTTTAATTCGTCTTTGAAGTGCAGCAAATTCTCTTTAGCGATATTCTTTTCGTTTTGCTTTCCGTTCTCAAACTCTTTCAACTGATTTTCCAATTGCCTTAACTGTGCTTCATATCGCTGTTGAATTTCAAGAAACTTAGAAGTCAAAATTTCTTTATCGGCTAACAAGTTTTTCTTTTCAAACTCTAACGAGCCTTTCTTTGAAACTCTTTCAAGAATAGTTTCAATACCAATTGAGTTGTATTTGTTTCTGGCAGTTTTTAAATCATTCAGTTTTCCATTCACTTCTCCGATTTGTCCTTGAATTTTTTCTTTCTTTTTATCAAAAGCATTGTCAAGTTCGCTTAACTTGTTTTTTACTTTGGTTCGTTTCAGTTCTTCTGCTGCAAGTTGGTCTTTAACTTTTGGCTGCTGCATTTTTACATTTTCTAAAGCCCAACCTAATTGAGCAGCCAATTCTTTTTTCTTATTCTCTAAATAGTTTAGCGAAGCATAAGCGGTTGAAACATTGTCGGCTTGCTTCTCAACTTGGTTTTCACCGTTACGATTTCTGTCAGTCCACTTTTTAATATCATTAAGATTTGTTTCAAAATCTTTCAGGTGAGTTTGTGAATAAGTAGTAAGGTCAATTTTTATTTCTTCCTCATTGAGAGATTTGATAATGGTTTCTTTTACAAACTCTGCACTAAGATTTGCATTGAGAAAAACATTTGTAATTGTTCTCGGAATGTTTTGAAACTGTTTGCTTTCAAGCAAAGCATACTTTCTAAACTCACTTGGTAAACCTTTGTTGTTGCCGTAAAGAATATTTCTGTATTCTTCGTAGCTGTGAATAATTCTCGTATAGCTGGTATCATTTCCGAACGCTTCTCTTGTTTTATCCCAACTTTCAAAAGCCCTTCCTTCATTGTCAATGAAAAAGTTTTTGTCAAAAGCGGAATCAAAAAATCTGAAAGCAACTCTGCCTTGCGATTTAAAAGCTAAAGCACAAAACAGCCCGTTATCAGTTTGCACTTCATAAACGATGTATGAATTTTGAAATGGAAAATAATATTCATCAAAAGTTTTCTTCTCTCTCGGAATACCTAATTTTTGTTTGTCGGCATTGTAGAAAAAAAGAATGGCTCTCAGCAAGGTGCTTTTACCAACGCCCTGTGTTCCTATGAAATGCACATTGCCATCCAAGTTTACTTCCGCATACTTGAGTGACTTATCAGCACTGTTAACGAAAACTATTTTATTCAGGAATTTCATTTCTTACTTCATCGGGAATATTGATTGTCAAAATAAGTTGTTCAAGATACTTGAATGAAGCCAACACTTTGTATTGATGTGTGATTTCATTTTCAAGTTCAATGAAAGTATCGTCAATTAGTTTTTTCAAAATCTTGTCAAGTATGTCTTGATGCTTCTCTTTGTCAGTGTGCTTTTTCAGCCCTTCTAATTTCGTTTCTAATTCCGCATCTGTTTTTATTCTAACAAGTATTTCGGAAGGAGTGAAGCGATAACCTGAACTAAAAGAGTTGTCGTAAGTTTTCAGAAAGTCAATTATATCAATCCATCTGAATGCTGCTTCAAGTTTTGTTTCAAGGTCAACTTTGTTTTCTGGTCTGCTGAAATAATAATATTCATCACCTTTTTCTAAAGTGAAATTTATGTTTCTGAAATAGTCATAAAGGATTTCAAAGTTTGTTTCTTCATCAATCACTTTGTATAAATCCGCAACAGCTTTATTAGAGCTATTTGAATTGATGAATTGTCCTTTGCTAAGAATTTTGAATATGTCGGCTGTCTGAACTGGAACTTCCATTTTGTTTTTCTATTTAGGATAAACCATTGCGAATTCAATTTCTTTCTTCTCCTCAAACTGCTCGGTTATTTCAAAGATGTTTTCGTATTGCGAAATCAACTGACAGTAAATTGTAACACAGTCTTCAAAGGAAACTTCTTTTGCGAAATTGTAATTCGTAAGGAAGTCAAAAAGATTGTGGCTGGAAGCAACAAATCCGTTTTTCACTTCTTCAAGATTGATTTGAATTTCTTCTTCGGTTTGTGTTTCCAAATATTCACTTGAAATTTTTTCTGCAACTGGTCGCTTCAAAACAACACTGGACTGCATCCTCTTTGCAATTTTCTTAATGCTTTCATGGGCTTCTTCGTCAGCTTGCAGAAATTCGAGTGAGAGTTTTAAACGATAAGCTGGGTCAGGTTCAAAGACTACAGAATCGTTTGTTGCTAAAATTGCTTTTAAATCTGTTGTTGTTTCGAGAATGAATTGGTCTTTCAAATATTTTATCAGTCGCAACTTTTCAATCACGCTGCTTTGATACTGGATTTGATTTAGGAAGTCAATAATCTGCCTTTCAATTTCAATCAGATTGTGAGTGCATTTTCCCAACTGAATTTTAAGTTGAACAATTACTCTGCTTAATTCTTCATCTGTTGCCGTGTTGAAAAATGTCAACTCATCTTCGGAAATTAGTTTTTCAGTTTGGGCAATGAGTTTGGTAATGTCTTTACGCTTGTTGTCAAGGTGGATGAGTTTTGCCCGTTTGTTTTTGTAGGTCGGTTCGTTCTTGAAAGTGTTGTCAATATTCCGTTTCAAGTCAACCACATTTCTCAAAGTGATTGTTCCTAATTTTCTTAAAGTGTTTTTGATTGTCCGCAAATACTCATACTTCCGTTGTTCGTTTGGCTCGTTGAAATAGTAAGCAATGTTTTGAGTTACCTTTTCAAGATTGTCATTGATGTAAGAAGTATTTATTTCCTCATTCGCTTCTAAAACCTGCTCAAAGAATTGTAAAAACTGGTCATCAATTTCAAGGTTGTTTCCGTTTTGTCTGATGACAGAACGATTTAAGAGATATTGAATTCTGTTATCATCATTGTCAACCAAATCAAGAGCATACTCATATTTATAAGAAGCGGATTTCCGCTTCTTAAACATTTCAGTAAGCAGTTTCTGCTCTCGGTTGAGAGCAGAAACCAATTCTTTTATGTTTGAAAATGTATTCAACCTTAGCGAATATAGCGAAACGCGTTGTTTTTCATGCCATTATAAAAACACCTATTCCCCCAATTCATAATAAACACTCCTACCCCCACCTTTAGTCACAAGCACTCCTAACTCTGCGAGGTGTTGCAAGTCTCTTGTAGCGGTCGCTTTGGAAGTTTTGGTGATGGACATATACTTCTTTGCTGTCATTCCGCCTTCAAAACCATCGGAGCCAGCGTCAAACATTTTCTTCAACGCCTTTTCTTCTCTGCTATTCAGCACGGATTTGTGGGCATCAAAAAACTGTGTTCTCCTCAAAGAGGATTGAACATGTTTTATAGCTTCCGATTGTGCATCAACCATCACTTGAGCGAAATAGACAATCCAATTATTAATGTGCAAAGAGCTTTGCGCCTCTTTGAGTGCTGCGTAATAATGCTTCCGTTTTTTCTCTAAAACACTTGACAAACTCAACATGACCGAATGACCGAGCGATTGAGCAAAACACTTTTCAGCAATGGCTCTTCCGATTCTACCATTACCATCTTCAAAGGGGTGAATTGTTTCAAAATACAAATGCGCGATAGCCGTTTTGATAATGGTTTGTACCATGTTACCATCGGTTTTGAAATCATTGTACCACTGTATAAATGCTTTCATTTCAACAGAAACATTCTCCGATGGTGGGGCCTCAAAATGAACAATCTCCTTGCCCACAGTTCCAGAAACAATTTGCATAGGTTCAATTCCACTGCGCCACTTGCCTGCTTTTATTTGTTTAGAATCAGCAAACAATATGGCGTGCCATTGTTTAATGAGTGCTTCGGTAAGCTTCTTATCATAATTGTTTCTAACATCAATCATGAGTTCCGCAATCGCTTTTGCTCTTTTATCCTTCACTGCCTCGGGTTTAGCATTTATTCCAAGGTTATTTTTGATGGAAGACATCACATCCTCTCTGTTCAATAATTCGCCTTCAATGGCTGATGTTTTCAAAGCTTCGTCCATCAAGGTTCTGATCAAAGCCTCCTGTTGCCTTTTTGCCGTAAGTCCTTGCAATACTCCAGACATTTCTCCTATTTGTTTTGAAAGCAAAAGCGCAGCATCAGCAATTAATGAAGCCTTATAAACAAATTTTGGCCAGTTTTTATGTTGCCAGTTGTATGACATTGTGAGCCGATTAGAGAAATTATTCGGCTCAAATATAGGAATTTTTTGAGCCGAATAGCAAACTTATTCGGCTCATGTTTATAGCAAAAGATTTCTCTTTTAACAAACAACTCAAAGTGTACATTTGACACTAAAGAAAACCACTCCAGAAAAATGACGACTATTCATCCCAAATATGAGTGGCAAGAATTTGAGCAAGATGAAGTAGCACAAGAAGCACTTATCAAATCTTTACCTGAATACTTGCTTCGCTCGCGTTGGTTTGGCGGCAAGGCTTATTCTATTTCCAACCTCCGATGCGATCATTGCTTGCCTTTGGACTTCGGCACAAACAGGTATTATTTCTTTGTAGTTGAAGTTGCTTACCATGACCATGAAACTGAGCACTATCTGATTCCGATTTCATTGATTGATGCTGTGCAAAATGATTCACAAACAGCCTTGGCGTTTTGGAAAAATGAACATACCGTTTTAACCGATGCTCTTTATGACAAAACATTTCAGCGAGCCATATTTAATAATGTTCTAAAAGGAAGCAAAACGCCAACCACTCTAGGGACATTGGTATTTGATAAAGGCGCAGCACTCAATGGTGAACAAAACTATCTTTCATCACGCACACCAAAGATTGACCAGAGTAATAGCTGCATTTTCTTCAATGATAAATACTTCATGAAGTTCTATCGCAAATTGTTTTTGGACACCAACCCTGAAGTGGACATGCTCAAGTATCTAACGGAACATGGCGGCTACAAACACATTCCTGCTTATCGCGGTAGTTTGATTTGGGAAAGAAAAAAAATTGCACCTGTGACATTCGCGCTTATGATGAACCAAGTGGATGCGCAAAGAGACAACTGGGTAACAACAGGCGATGAACTCAACGACTTCCTAAAAGCATTTGTCAACGGAGCGTTTTCTATACATGAGTTCGTTTTTGAACATGTAGAACTCTTGGCAAAACGCACCGCTGAAATGCATACAGCTCTTTGCAAACAGACAGATGATAAGGCTTTCAAAGCAGAGCCTTTCAATCCAAAATATCGCGATTGGTTGTTTGACCATTTAAAAAATCTTTTAGAAGGCCGTTTGAAGATGATTGAAAACAATCGTCACAAACTGGATGAAGAAGATTTGCGCATGGCCAATCTTTTATCGGATAAAAAAGAAACCATTCTAAAGTTCTTTGAGCGTATCAAAAAGAAACCGCTCAAATCGCAACGCACACGCATACATGGCGATTATCATCTTGGTCAGGTATTGTACGCCAACAACGACTTTATCATCATCGATTTTGAAGGCGAACCGGAAAGCAGCATTGCCGACAGGAAAATAAAACATTCACCATTGAAAGATGTTGCGGGTATGATTCGCTCCTTTCACTATGCCGTCAGTGCCAAGTTGTTTTATAGCCATGAAACAAAAAACACCGACCGTGTGCGTTTGGAAAAAGCAGCCGACCGTTGGTTCTTTCTCATAAGAGAAACCTTTACCGAAGCTTATCTCGAAGCATTGGGCAAGGACCAAAAATTGTATCACAACAAAGCAGAAATCAACTTTTTGTTTTTACTTCACTTGCTTGAAAAAGCCATTTATGAAGTTGGTTATGAATTGAACGGAAGGCCTGATTGGCTAAAGATTCCGCTTAAAGGAATTGAGCGTGTTATTAATGAATTGGAAAAATATCAAGAGTAGAAGTCATGAAATCACCCAACGATACTCCGAAGAAAAAAGCAGCAGCAAAAAAAACAACGGCTAAGAAAGCCGTTGCAAAAAAGGCTGTAGCAAAGAAGGCCGCGACTAAAAAAGCAACGGCAAAGCCAAAAGCGCAAAAGGAAGCTCAAACAACTTCCGAAAATCAACGTGTGTGGCCCCATTCATTATTCTCTGATTTTGATATTGATCTTTTCAAAGGAGGAAAACACTTCCGTTTGTATAATCACTTTGGTGCGCATTCAATAGAGGTGAATGGAGTAATGGGAACTTACTTCGCTGTGTGGGCACCCAATGCGAAAAGCGTTTCGGTCATCGGCAACTTCAATTATTGGAATAGCAATGAACATCCGCTCCATGTTCGCTGGGATGGCAGCGGAATTTGGGAAGGGTTCTTACCTCATGTACCAAAGGGAGAGGCCTATAAATATTGCATTATCACCAACCAAGATGAGCGATTGGAAAAGACAGACCCCTTTGGTTTCTTCTTTGAACATCGCCCAAATACAGCGAGCATTACCTGGGACAATCAATACAATTGGAATGATAAAGCTTGGATGACTGAACGCATCGAGAAGAACTCACTGTCTGCTCCATATTCGGTATATGAAGTACACCTTGGTTCTTGGAAGCGCAGCCCACACAATCCCGAAGGATTTTTATCCTATAGAGATATTGCTTCTTCTCTTGTTGCTTATGTAAAAGAAATGGGCTTCACGCATGTCGAGTTCATGCCTGTAATGGAACATCCATTTGATGGGTCGTGGGGCTATCAAGTGACGGGATATTTTGCTCCAAGTTCGCGCTTTGGTTCGCCACAAGATTTCATGTTCCTTGTGGATGAATTACACAAAGAAGGAATAGGTGTATTGCTCGATTGGGTGCCTGCGCATTTTCCTGGCGATGCACACGCATTATACATGTTTGATGGAACACATCTTTATGAGCACGCTGACCCACGCAAAGGTTATCATCCCGATTGGAAGAGTTACATTTTCAATCTCGGAAGAAATGAAGTGTATTCGTTTATGATGAGTAGCGCAATGTATTGGTTAGATATTTTTCATGCCGATGGATTGCGTGTAGACGCTGTTGCAAGTATGCTCTACCTTGATTACTCGCGCGAATCGGGCGAATGGATTCCAAATGAATTTGGCGGACGAGAGAATCTTGAATCAGTTCGTTTCTTTAAAGAAATGAACGAGACAATCTATCGAGATTTTCCAGGAACACAATCTATAGCAGAAGAAAGTACATCTTGGCCTGGCGTATCAAGACCAACATACACTGGCGGACTTGGCTTTGGAATGAAATGGATGATGGGATGGATGAACGATGCGTTACGCTATTTCAAACGCGACACATATTATCGTCAATATCATCAAAATGAAATAACATTCTCATTGGTCTATGCTTTTACGGAGAATTTTATGCTCCCACTTTCGCATGACGAAGTAGTTCACGGCAAGAAATCGCTTGTCTATAAAATGCCAGGTGATGAATGGCAACAGTTTGCCAATCTTCGATTGCTTTACTTGTGGATGTTCACGCATCCAGGTAGTAAGCTACTCTTCATGGGTTGCGAGTTCGGACAAACATCGGAGTGGAATCACGAACAAAGTCTAGATTGGCATTTGCTTGAATACATGCCACACAGCGGAATGCAGCAATTCGTAAAAAGCTTGAACAAATTATATAGCTCCTCACCTGCCCTATTTGAAAAAAGTTATGATGGAACAGGCTTCGAGTGGATTGATACCAACAATCACGCAGCAAGTGTCATTGTATTTTGTAGAAAAGGAAACAAAGAAGATGAGCAGTTGGTGATAGCACTCAACATGACTCCCGTTCCAAGAAGCAACTATCGCATTGGTTTGCCCACCTATGGAAAATGGACCGAAGTTTTAAACTCTGATGACATCGCATTCTATGGAAGCGGTGTAATGAATGAAAACATTCATACCGAAAATATCTCTTGGAATAACAGAGCCTTTTCTACTGAAATAAACTTACCTCCATTGGGCGGAATTGTGCTTGCAAGAAAGTAAGCATTTAATACCATAGTTTTGCGCCATGGAAAATTTGGAACAGATTGCAGAGTTCAAATCATCACCTGCTCTGAGAGAAAAGCTTTATGAAAATAGTATTCTGAAGAATTTTGAAGCGGGTCAAATATTACTGAACGAAAATGCACATATTCGTTCCATTCCCATTGTAACTAAAGGAATGATAAAGGTAATCCGCACCGAAGAAGATGGACGAGAAATTTTACTTTATTACATAAAAGCCGGTGAGAGCTGCATCATGTCGTTCCTTGGTGGCATGCACAACGAAACTAGCAAAGTAAGAGCCGAAGTAGAAGAAGACGCAGAAATACTTTTCTTGCCAATTGATAAAGTATCTCTCTTCATCAAGGAGTATCCTGAATGGTTAGATTATATCTTCCGTTTATATCACAAACGTTTCGAGGAACTTCTGGATATTATCAATGCCATTGCATTCAAAAAAGTAGATGAGCGTTTACTTGCTTTGCTTAGAAAAAAACAAGAAATTACCAAGAGCAAAATACTCCAAGTCACACATGAGCAATTAGCTAATGAACTTGGCACTGCGCGTGTTGTTGTTTCAAGATTATTGAAACAATTGGAAGAAAATGGTGTGCTGCAACTTGGCAGGAATAAAATAAAGCTTGTGTAACCTTAGTCACTTCCTGCTTTAAATCATTGGCAGACTTTCGCGGCTTATTAAAAAGCTATGGAATTCGCAGGACTCATTGCATCAATATTCATCGGAATTTCTTTGGGACTTATTGGCGGAGGCGGAAGCATTCTCACGGTTCCCGTTTTGGTTTATCTCTTCAAAATTGATCCCGTTCTTGCCACAGCTTATTCTCTGTTTATAGTAGGAACAACAAGCATTATCGGTTCTGTTTCCTATTTCACCAAAGGACTTGTTAATATTAAAACAGCCATTGTATTTGGAATTCCCTCCATCGCTGCGGTGTTCTTTACCAGAGCATATATCGTTCCGGCAATTCCGAAAGAAATATTCTCAGTCGGAAATTTTGTTGTTACTAAAAGCATTCTGCTCATGCTTTTGTTCGCACTGCTGATGATAGCTGCGTCATACAGCATGATAAAGAAAACTAAAACCAACAATGACAAAACAGAAGTCAAGCAACAATTTAATTATCCGCTCATTCTAATCGAAGGGACGGTAGTCGGAATATTGACAGGGCTTGTGGGAGCGGGCGGTGGTTTCCTGATAATACCTGCACTGGTGGTACTGAGTAAACTTCCAATGAAAGAAGCGGTAGGAACATCACTTGTTATAATTGCCGCGAAATCACTCATTGGTTTCTTTGGTGAGAGTGGCGAAACACTTATAGACTGGTTGTTTCTTCTAAAAGTGACAGCGTTTGCCGTAGTCGGAATTTTCATAGGAATGAAGCTTTCCAAAAAAATTGATGGTGTCAAGCTAAAACCTGCATTTGGTTGGTTTGTTTTGATAATGGGCATTTACATTATCATCAAAGAAACCATATTCAAATAAATCTAAGAAGTTCTCCCCTCCTATTTTTACGCCATTCAATTTCAAAATTAAATGGCTTCAGGAATATTCGCGGTATTAGATGACATAGCTGCATTGATGGATGATGTAGCAGTTGCAAGCAAAGTAGCCACTCAAAAGACGGCAGGCATACTTGGTGATGATTTGGCTGTGAACGCTGAAAAAGCAACCGGTTTTGTTTCATCGCGCGAATTGCCTGTATTGTGGGCTATTACGAAAGGCTCGTTCCTCAACAAACTCATCATTGTTCCTGTTGCGTTACTGCTCAGTTATTTTCTGCCTCAAGCAATCATATTCATCTTAATCATAGGTGGATTTTATCTTGCTTATGAAGGTGTAGAAAAAATAATTCACCATTTGCTTCATCGCTCATCTGATAAAAATGAGGTTCCTGAGCAAGACGAAACCACCAACGATAATGCAGAAAAGACCAAAATAAAATCAGCTATTACAACCGACTTTATTCTTTCCGTTGAGATTGTAATCATAGCTCTCGGCACCGTGCTTGATAAAAACTTAACCATTCAGATATTAACCGTTTCTGTAGTTTCAATTATTGCAACAGTTGGTGTTTATGGAATTGTAGCATTGATTGTGCGTATGGATGATGCGGGTTTGTCGCTCATCAGCAAATCAAACAATAAAGGATTTTTGGGTGGGTTAGGAAGAACTTTGGTAAAATCACTTCCGATGATCATTCGTGCTTTGAGTGTGATTGGAACTATTGCTTTGTTGCTTGTTTCTGGAGGCATTTTTGTCCACAACATCGAACCTGTACACCACTATTTACCTGAAATTCCAACCATAATAAATGAGCTGTTGGTAGGAGTCATTGGTGGTCTCATTGCTCTTGGTATTGTTCTTCTTGTCAAAAAAATAGTCGGACTTGTAAAGAAATAGTGTGTCATAATCTTGAATTTCGAATGGCGCACCTTCTGCGCCATTTTTTATTTTAAAAGACTATGTAACCAATGTAACTGTCGAAACAAAATCATCTGTTGAGATTTGCCTCATCAAAATTGACACAGAACAAATTTCAATAACATGAAAGTAGAACAAATTTATACAGGCTGTCTTGCACAAGGCGCCTATTACATCACCTCAAACGGAGAAGCAGCCATCATTGATCCACTGCGTGAAACTCAGCCTTACATCGAGCGTTTGGAAAAAGACGGTGTTAAACTCAAGTACATTTTCGAAACCCATTTCCATGCCGACTTTGTGAGCGGTCATTTGGATTTAAGCAAAAAAACAAATGCACCCATTGTATATGGCCCAACTGCAAAGCCAGAGTTTGATGCCATCATAGCAGAGGATAATCAGATTTTTGAAATCGGCAAAATCAAAATCAAAGTACTCCATACGCCCGGGCATACCATGGAGAGCACCTGCTATTTGCTTATAGATGAAAACGGAAAAGAAACTGCTTTGTTCAGCGGTGACACGCTTTTCCTTGGAGATGTTGGCAGGCCTGACTTAGCGCAAAAAGCCGCAAATCTCACACAAGAAGAGCTTGCAGGATTGTTATATGACAGCTTATACAAGAAAATTTTACCCTTAGCTGATGATATTACAGTATATCCAGCTCATGGTGCAGGTTCGGCCTGCGGGAAGAACATGATGAAGGAAACAGTGGATAGTTTAGGCAACCAAAAAAAAATGAACTACGCCTTAAATCAACCCAACAAAGAAGCATTCATAGAAGCAGTTACAGATGGATTGTTGCCTCCTCCTGCTTACTTTGGAATGAACGTAGCCATGAATAAAAAAGGCTATGACGGATTTGAGGAAGTGTTGAACAAGGGTATGAAATCTTTGAATGCAGAAGAATTTGAAATCGCTGCTGAAACAACAGGAGCGCTTATACTTGATACAAGAAGCAGCGGTGATTTTTACAAAAGCTTCATTCCTCAATCTATCAATATCGGATTAAAGGGAGATTTCGCTCCATGGGTAGGTGCAATGATTGTTGATGTAAAGCAACCCATACTGCTTGTAAACGATGAAGGCTCGGAAGAGGAAGCCATAACGCGTTTAAGCCGTGTTGGTTTCGACAATGTGATAGGACATTTAAAAGGTGGATTTGAAACTTGGCGAGCTTCCGGTAAAGAGGTGGATGCCGTTAACCGCATCACAGCCGACCAATTTGCCGATGAAGTGGATGTGAAAGAAAACAAGATAATAGACGTAAGAAAAGAATCTGAATACGCTGCTGAACATGTGGAGGAAGCATACAGCAAGCCGCTTGCCTATATCAATGGCTGGGTAAAAGACATCAACCCGAATGAACACTTTTATCTGCATTGTGCGGGTGGTTATCGAAGTATGATAGCCGCAAGCATTCTACAGGCGAGAGGCTATCGAAATTTTACAGAAGTAGAAGGAGGATTTGGCGCCATTTCAAAAACAGATGTGCCTAAGACAAACTTTGTTTGTCAAAGCAAAGTGATGACCAATTCATAAACTTGAACTATCTCTAACAAAGAGGGAATGAAGACAATTCGAAAAATTGTCACTCATTCCCTCTATTTTTTTATACCTCACCGCTCTGTAACAAATGTGACTGTGCAGACTGAATCACTGTCCGAATTTTGTTCTCAAATAAAATCACAATACAATGTTTGAATTACTAAAAGGATTGTTTGGCGAGTCAGACAACACTCAATTAAAAGAGACAATCAGGAAAGGAGCCTACTTGGTTGATGTACGTTCACCGGGTGAGTTTGCATCGGGCAGCGTGAAGGGAGCGGTAAATATTCCGTTAGATAAAATTCCTTCTCAGATTGCAAAATTCAAGGGTAAAAATGGCATTGTGGTGTTTTGCAGAAGCGGTAATAGAAGTGCTCAAGCAAAAGGCTATTTGGAACAGCATGGAATTACAAACGTCACCAACGGTGGTACTTGGAATAATGTTAACGCATGTATTTAATCTCAAATAAAAAGAACAAAACAATGAAAAAGAATATGGGTGGTTTAGACAAAACAATTCGCATATTGATTGCAATTGTTATAGGCGTATTGTATTTCACAAATGTCATCTCCGGTACGTTGGCTATTATTCTTGGTGTATTGGCTATTGTATTTCTGCTCACATCTTTCATCGGATTTTGTCCGTTGTACAGTCCATTCAAATTCAGTACTCGCAAGAACACAAAAAAATAACACGCCCTCGTTGATTCTCAGGTCGCTTAAAAAACGCGTTGAAAAACACAATTCAATGCAGCACCCTTTTTAACAACAACTAAATTCAATAAGAATGCTTGGCGATATATTCTATTCAATGGTGTCCAACAAATGTTCAAGATGCCACACGGGAAATGTTTTCGTGAATAACAATCCTTATCATTTCAAAACGATGTTTCAGATGCATGAGTCGTGCAGTCATTGCAATTTGAAGTATGAGCGCGAGCCTGGTTTCTTCTATGGCGCGATGTATGTTTCTTATGCCATGTCATCCGGTTGGTTCATCGCTTGGTTTGCATTGCAAAAGCTGGTATTACAGATGAGCTGGGGTTTGTTCATGGGATTGTTCATTGGCTTCATTGTGCTTATCTCCCCCATCACTTTGCGATGGTCACGATTGATTTGGTTAAACTTCTTTTTTAAATACAGAAAGGAAATGCACGACCAAACACAAGAGCAGAACATTCTAACCAATGCTAGTTTAGAAAATGATATTTATTAGAAAACACCTCATTACCATAGCCGGAATTGCGATTGGAGCGCTTGCAGGATTTCTATACTGGAAGTATGTTGGATGTAGCTCCGGTAGTTGCGCTATCACATCAAAGCCAATGAACAGCACGCTTTACGGAGCGCTCATGGGTGGACTACTTTTCAATTCATTCAAAAAAGAGAAAACATCATTGCCAATCACCAACAATTCGACCGAGAATTAAATTGAAACTATTTCTGTACTGTGTAACCAAAGTGACTTACATATAGCTGATATAAATCACATCTTTGCAGCTCACAATAAATAAACAGAAATAGTATTTATGATAGAACTCATCAAACAACCATGGCCGTGGTATATAGCCGGACCATTGATTGGGCTCACGGTTCCGGCATTGTTAATCATAGGAAATAAATCATTTGGAATTTCCTCCTCTTTAAGACACTTGTGCGCGGCCTGTATTCCTGCCAATATTCCTTTCTTCAAATACGACTGGAAAAAAGAAATCTGGAATCTGTTTTTTGTGTTGGGCATTTTGATTGGTGGAGCTGTTGCAATCAATCTTCTCGCTAATCCACAACCGATTGATGTTAACCCGAAACTTGTGCAGGAGCTCACTGAATATGGAATTACTAACTACAGCAACCTTGTGCCTGTGGACATACTCAACTGGGAATCATTGTTTACACTCAAGGGTTTTCTGCTAATGGTGGTTGGTGGATTCTTAGTAGGATTCGGTACACGGTACGCTGGCGGTTGTACAAGTGGTCATGCTATCATGGGTTTGTCAACACTTCAATGGCCATCTTTGGTTGCAACCGTTTTCTTTATGGTTGGTGGATTTTTAATGGCCAATTTTATTCTACCCATCATCTTATCCCTATAATTCATTTCAAACATGACTCAACAACAAAATACAAATACAGATTTTGAGGTAAGATCGCTTGACGCCATGTGTGTCAACGAAAGCAAGCTCGAACACAAATGGTATCACAATATAAAATACATCATTGTGGGAATATTGTTTGGAATCATTTTCGTAAAAGCAGAAATAGTAAGCTGGTTTCGCATACAAGAAATGTTTCGTCTTCAATCCTTTCACATGTACGGTGTAATTGGCAGTGCCATTGCTGTTGGACTCACTTCGGTTTTAATTATTAAAAAATTCAAGATTAAAACTATCTATGGTGAAGCAATTACTTTTTCACCGAAGACTTTCAACAAAGGACAGATATATGGTGGACTTCTATTTGGATTTGGATGGGCTATCACGGGAGCATGCCCAGGACCATTGTTTGCACAAATAGGAACAGGTGCTACGGTCATCATCATAACACTGCTCAGCGCTATTGCAGGCACGTGGCTGTATGGTCTTTTGAGAGAGAAGTTACCACATTAAGTTAAAGTCAAATGAAACGTTATCGCGTTTACCTGCTTTTGGCAGTATGGATTTTTATTGCCCAAAATTCGCGCGCACAGCACCATTACAATGCTTGGTTCAGAGCTACTCTAAGCCTGCCGATACATGAGAAGTGGAAAACGGATGCTGAGTTTCAGCACCGAAGACAAAACGGACAGGGTAGCAATGATTTCTTTGAAAACAACCTCATGTTCACCTTCAGAAGTTGGGTTCACTATCAGCAAACAGAAGATGTGAAATTCTCAATTTCACCGTTTGCTTATTTCTCGCATTATAAAATTATTCAAAATGATAGCGACTTATTAGCAACACCCAACAGTGAAATAAGATTCACTGCATCGGCAGAGCTGCAACATGAACTTGCAAAAAAACTCTTCATCATAGATAGAAATGCTTTGGAATATAGAATCTTGGAAAACAATTCCAATGATATTACCAGACTCAGAAACAAATTAGGATTTCGATATGACTTCAGCGAAAAATTGAAACTGACTATTTATGATGAGTTATTGCT
>Ga0209572_1001086_pt1 | contig 23498 bp, 23 predicted proteins | sample EBPBio232012_DNA_FD_185867 | JGI IMG/M metagenome (GOLD analysis project Ga0209572, IMG submission 185867) | Wastewater treatment Type I Accumulibacter community from EBPR Bioreactor in Madison, WI, USA - Reactor 1_1/23/2012_ DNA (SPAdes)... | ecosystem: Engineered > Bioreactor > EBPR >...
AGCTTCAACCCGGACAAGGCTACATTGTCGATACGGGGCACCTGGTCGCGTTCAGTGAGGGCATGGGCTACAACCTGCGCAAGGCAACCCGAAGCCTCCTCGGTTCGGTCACGTCGGGCGAAGGAATTGTCGCCGAGATGACTGGCCCTGGAATTGTGTACACCCAAACCCGCACCATCAGCGCTCTCATCGCGATGATGCCGGCCCGCGGCTAAGCGCCGTTCGTTCACTCGGGGGAGCCGGAGACGGCTCCCCCAGCGTTCACTCACTCCCGCCCACGATGCTTTGGAAGGCCCACTACTCGACGATCGTCCTGACGGATGTCACCATGTGGGCGGAGGAAGAAGCGAGAGTGATCGTCGGCGGATTCGGCCCTCAGGATCTGGGGGACATGGAGCTGTGGCTCCGCCTCATTGAATCGGAGCAGGCTCTTCAGGATGCCTGGCGGGTCGATCTCACCGCGTTCTCAAAAGAAGACCGTGAAGATCTGATTCGTGCAAGTTGGGTCAAGAAATCATTGACTCAGAAGCCGCCGGAGTGGTCAGAAACTTGGCCCAGAAGAGTTTATGCGTACTGTCCACCGGCTCGCCTGCTCATGATTGGCCCGGCGACCGAGGATGCCTGGGATCAGTTCCGGGAGGCAGCGATGGCGTGCCTCCCGAACCCGGAGCGTTCTGAAGGCTAGTTTCCGCCGCCCGTCAGCTGGCTCAGACCGATGGACACGGGCTTCGCCGTGCCAGGGTTAAAGGCAAAGGTCGCGTTCGAATGAACGCCTCCCCGGTTGATCGTAGCCGTCCATTCGGTGACCTCGGTGCCGTTACCACGAGGGCGCGTGGAGTAGAACTGAATCTGGTCGAGCCGGTAGAGCCCGTTGGTGGGGATCCCCGGAGGCGTGACGGAATAGACAAGATTCTGGTAAAAAGGTGTCGTTACCTCGGCTGAGACCGTAGTGGTGCTCGAGGTAACGGTGGCGAGGGTCATCCAGGGTTTCCAGCGAGATTGCATCCAGAAGGCCCCGTTCGCCGCCACATCCAGAGAGTCGATCAGGGCCTGGGAAAGGAGGCCATCTTGATCCTTGCTGAGTTTACGGAGAACGACCAAAACGGCGCGGTTGGGGTTCTGAACGGATCCGTTGCCGTAGTTCCAGGAGCTGTATTCGTGGCGCAAGGCGTCGTAAAACCACAGTCGTCCGCCATCGGCAACGATGCGGGACTGGAGCACCCCATTCTTGTAGGTGAACTGCTCCAGCACCGTGGAGCCGCTGGCGGTTCGAGCGTAGGAAAGCTCGGTCAAAAGCGGAACCTGGGTGGTGGTGCTGCCCTGAACATAGCCCTGAATGCGCAGACCGAGTTGGCTATGCTGGCTCAGCTCACTGAGCGCGCTCGCCATCATGACTTCGGCAGGATCTTGGGCCATGGCGGAGGCGGAAGCCAGGGCCAACCCGATGAACGGAAGAACGCGATGAGCTTTCATCACGGGACATTAGACGACAGCCGTGCCTCCGAGGTTCGCGGGATCGTGCGGGTATCCTCCTGATTGACAACTTTTTCCCATCGTCTGGGAGGGATATCTGATGAATCAACCTTACGAGCAATCCGAGCTCTACAAACTTCGCCACTCAGCCGCCCACCTCATGGCGCAGGCGATCACCGAGCTTTACCCTGGCGCAAAGCTCGCGATTGGCCCCCCGATCGACAACGGCTTCTACTACGACATCGACTTTGTCGAGCCGTTCAAGGAAGAGGAATTGGTGAAGGTGGAGCAGCGCATGCGCGAACTCGCCAAACTCAATCAACCGATCGAGCGCAAGGTTGTGGCGAACAAAGAAGAAGCCCGCAAGCTCATCCTCACCGACTGCACTCATGGTCAGGGAGAAGAAACCGCGCTCTACAAACTGGAACTCCTTGAGGCCATTCCGGGCGACGAAGAAGTGAGTTTCTACGATCAAAAGGCCACGGACAAGCAAGGAAAGGAGCACCGCTTCATTGATCTCTGCCGGGGTCCCCACATCGAATCCACGGGGCCGATCAAGCACTTCAAGCTGATGCACATCGCGGGTGCCTATTGGCGCGGCGACGTGAAGAATAAGCAGCTCACTCGGATTTACGGAACCGCTTTCGAGAGCAAAGAAGAGCTGGAGCTCTATCTGCATAACTTGGAGGAAGCCAAAAAGCGCGACCACCGCGTGCTTGGCCGAGAGCTCGGGCTCTTTATGTTCAGCCCGCGCGTTGGGCCGGGGCTGGCCCTGTGGCTCCCTAAGGGCGCGATGATTCGCGACGTTCTGAGCGACTTTTTGAAGCAAGAACAATCTCGACGCGGGTACCAGGGTGTCGTGACGCCGAACATCGCGAGTCAGAGGCTGTACGAAAAGTCGGGGCACATCCTCACCTACCGCGACAAGATGTTCCCGTTCATGGAAGATGAGGAGAAGGAGACGTTCATCCTCAAACCGATGAACTGCCCGTTCCACATCGAAATCTATAGCTCTGCGATGAGAAGTTATCGTGATCTGCCGGTTCGCCTGGCGGAATTCGGCACGGTATATCGGTATGAGCAAAGCGGAGAGCTTGCGGGAATGCTGCGGGTTCGCGGATTCACGCAGGACGATGCCCACCTCTTCGTCCGCCCGGATCAACTCCTAGAGGAGTTCAAGGGTGTGGTCGATTTGATGATGGTCGTACTGAAGAAACTTGGACTCAACGAGTACCGCGTTCGGGTAGGAACCAAGGATCCCAGCAGCGACAAGTATGTCGGTCACGAAGAGAATTGGCGGCTGGCAGAGACCTCGATCAAGCAGGCCTGCGACGAACTCGGTCTGGAGTACGAAGTCTCCCCGGGCGACGCAGCGTTCTATGGCCCGAAACTTGACCTGATCATCAAAGATGCGCTTGGTCGCGAGTGGCAAATGGGCACCGTGCAGGTGGACTACAACCTCCCTGAGCGATTTGATCTGGAATACACGGGCGAGGACAGCAAGCCTCACCGACCGATCATGATTCACCGCGCGCCGTTCGGCTCGCTTGAGCGCATGATTGGACTCCTCACCGAGCAGTACGCGGGCGCATTCCCGTTCTGGCTCAGCCCGGTGCAGATTGCGGTGTTGCCCATCGCGGATCGTCACGTGGCCTATGCCTCGGCGATCGCGTCGCGGCTTCAGGGCTACCCGTACAAGTTTGTCGCGGAAGAAGAGCAAACGCCGTTCGAGCCTGTCGAGGGAGTCGAGTCGGCGTACCGCGTGCACGTTGATGCGTCGCGCCAAACGCTCGGCAAGAAGATCCGGGAGAACCAGCGCCAGAAGATCCCGTACATGCTCGTGGTCGGGGATCAAGACTGCGCCAACGGTACGGTTGGCGTTCGGTCACGGGAAGACGGGGACCTCGGTGCGATGAAACTGGATGAATTCCTAGGGTCTCTGGCGGGCAAGTAGGGAATTCTTGCTGCAGAGATGGCAATCCGTGCCGGGTCAATCAATAGAGAGACCTGGCACGGGTGCCGACAATTCACTTATGTTGCGAGCCGCACGCCTTGCCCGAAGGGGCTTCACCCTGGTCGAGATCATGATCGTGGTATTGATCATTGGGATTCTCCTGGGGATCGCCGTGCCGAGCTGGATGAAAATCCGGCAGACCACACGCATCAAGGCTTGCCACGAAAATCTTCGCCTGGTAGACAACGCAAAACAGCAGTGGGCGATGGATCAGGGGAAGGAAGCGACAGACGTCGCCGATTCCACTGAGCTTGCTCCCGAATACATCAAAGAGTTTCCAACCTGCCCTGAAGGGGGCGTCTACACGATTGGTCCGCACTCGACCCCTTCGAGCTGCTCCATTCACGGGCAAGTTCCGTAGGCGCGGCACTCACTCGTGCCGCAGAGCCACGACCGGATCCATCCGGCTGGCTTTGATCGCCGGGATCACGCCAAACAAACACCCGAGTCCGAGCCCCACCGCGAAGGTCATCAGGATCGTTTCGCCGGTCACCAGAGGCTTGATCGAGGTGGTGTTCCGGATGATTTCGCAGACGATGACGCTGATGATGAGGCCCACCACGACCCCTGCGAGCCCAATTAAGGCCGCTTCCCACAAGAATTGACGGAATACCTGGTTCCGGCTCGCCCCGATGGCTTTACGGATGCCGATTTCCGAGGTGCGTTCGCCAACACTCATCAGCATCACCGTCATGATGCCGAGTCCTCCGACAACCAAGGCGATGCTGGTGAGCCCCACAACAAGGGTGCCGAGAATCCCGAGAACTTGGAACACCAGGCGAAGAAGATCCTCCTGCGTGAGAACCGAATACTGCATCGGGGTGAGCGACCGCCCAAGGGCTTTTTCGACTGAGGAGACAAGAGTCTTCGGCTCCACGGCATTGTCAATCTCGACAATGATCCGGTCGACTTGGACGTTCTCCTGAACAGATCTCACGTGGGAAAGGGGTATGTAGGCGACATTGACCATGCTGAACATGGAAAACGGCGAGTTTTCTGCCTTCTTGTCCTGGATCACCCCGGCGACTTTGTAGGTGTGGCCGTTGATCTCCACCGGCTTACCCAGGGCAGGTTGGTCACCGAACAGTTCTTCCGCAGCCACCGATCCGAGGATGCACGAGGGCTCTGCGGTATCGGCGGTGTAGGGGGCTCCTTCCGCCATTTCCTGCTTCTGCATCTGGAACCACTCGGGCGAGGAGGCGATGATGATGGGATAGGCTTCCTTCCCGTCGGCGATGATTCCGCCCCCGGCAAAACTCCACTGGGCAACTCGCTTGACTCCCTGCACCTCGCCGACATGGCCGGCCGCTTTGTCGCTCAGGAAGCTCTTCCCGCCGAGGTTTGGGTTGAAGGTGTTCATGTTCACCTTGCCCGGCACGACGATCAGGATATTCGCGCCCAGATCCTCGATCTGCCCGGTGATGTCCTTTTGGACGCCCAGACCGATGCTGACCAGGAGGAGAATGGCGATAGCTGCCACCGCGACTCCGACCATGCTGAGCACGGCGGATCGCAGGTTCTCGCGAAGACTCTGAAGCGCGTGGGTGAGACCCATTCCAAGGTGAGTCTACGAGAGCGGAGGCGTGGGCTCGGCAGGATCGGGCGTTTTGGCTCTTGTTGCCGCGTGGGAATCGTCAGGTTTGAGTGGTGAGCCCGGCTTCGCGGGCGAATTCCTGGACGCGCTCGTGGACGAAGATTTCGTTCGGGTCGATGGGGCGCGAAAGGCTGAGCCCCGCCGCCGTCCGACATCGGCTCAAGGCGACGTAGATCTGCCCGTGGGCGAAGGCCTTTCGGTCGAGATCCAGAATCAACCGATCGAAGGTGAGCCCTTGACTCTTGTGGATGGTCACGGCCCAGGCAAGGCGGAGAGGAAACTGGACGAAGCTCCCAATCGGCTCCGTGACGATGCGTGACTTGGCACGATCCCACGTGAATCGGTTTTTCTCCCAAATCTCCCGCGCCACCACGACCTCCTCACCGTCGACGATCTGAACCTTGATCTCCTCATCTCCAACCGAGGTGACGTGCCCCAGCGTGCCATTGACCCACTGCTTGCTGTTTTTGACAAACATCACCTGCGCCCCTGGCTTCAGGTTCAGGATCTCGTCTGCGGGCAGATCTTTCCCGAAGTCGCCTTCGACCCGGGCTTCGTAAGCTCGCTGGGATCCAGGGAGTTTCATCAGGTTGGTGGTGTTGATGAGATTCGCCCGGGCGTTGGTGGTGGTGAGAGTGAGAGCTGCGGAGGTCAAGGGCTGGGCCACCCGGTCGAGAAACAGATTCAGTTCGCCCGTATCCCCGACGCGGAGTCGGTCGAGCGCCCAGAGGAACTCCGGATCGGTGACTTGTCGGTGGACGGTTTGAAGCTCGAAAACATCCATGCCGACTTGCCGTACGATGTGGCTATCAAAGAAGAAGGGGCTGCGGTAGTGGTGGGCTAGGAACTCGCTTTCCGCTTGCCCTGCAACCACAGGCTCCAACTGCCAAACATCGCCAAAGGCAACGACGGTGACTCCCCCGAAGGGTTCGTTTCGTCCACGATTGCGGCGCAAACTGACATCAATAGCGTCCAGGAGGTCGGCCCGCACCATGCTGATCTCGTCGATGATGAGCAGGTCGAGCTCTTTGATGAGCTTGCTCTTCTGACCGCCGACTTTGAACACGGGGATCTCGCTCGTCTCGGGGTCGAGGGGGCCGAGTGGAAGATTGAAGAACGAGTGGATGGTCTGACCGCCGGCGTTGATCGCGGCGATGCCCGTGGGGGCGAGCACGGCGTATTTCATCGGCGTGATCGCGCTGAGAGCTCGGAGAAGGGTGGATTTCCCGGTTCCCGCGCGGCCCGTGACAAAAATGATCCTGCCCCCAAAGGGCATGTCGGGGATTTGATCGAGCACATAGAGCTGCTCTTCCGAGAGGGCGACGCCGAGGTTGAGTTTCTGCGGGAGCGACGCCTCCATAGGCTTGATGATAGCAGACAGGTGACGAGTCGAAAACAAGAGACCCCCGGCTATTTGCCGAGGGTTTTCTTGCTGCTTGATTTGAGAGGAGATGAACCGGAGTTAGCGACTTTTCTTTCGCTTACGGGCGGCGGCGAGGCCAGCCAGAGCGAGCAGGCTCATGGTTGCCGGCTCTGGAACCGGGGCGGTCTCGAACTGCACGACGTATGGGCTCGAGAAGCCCGTGACGGTGCTGTCGAGGCCCGCGGTCGGGGTCGTTGTCGAGACAGCATCCGCGACGCCGATACCGAAGTCCGCGGCCGCGAAGAACGGTTGGAATTCGGTGCTCGGAGCGTAGCCGCTGTGGCTGATCGCATACAGCAGCGTGGTTCCCGGGTTGTACAGGTAGGCCGACGCAAAGCTGATCGTCGCGCCCCAGCCGTTCGGGCTGGTCGGGGTGGATGCGCTGTTGAACGGGAAGTCTCCGCTGTTCAGCGAGAGAGCACCGGTTCGAACCGTGGTTGCTCCTGGAGCGAATAGGGAATTGAACGTGCCTGACGCCGTGGGAAATTCTCCTGCAGTCGCGATGGTTGAGTTTGCTTCACCGATCTTCATCGTGAAGTCGCTGAAGTTCAGCGTTTGGCTCGGCCAGTTCGCCGGTGGGTTCTGAGTTGCCGTGCCCAAACTTGCAGCCATCAGTCGGAAGCGGATTCCGGTGATGAACACGGGTTGAGTGATGGATGAGAACAAGCTCTCGTCGATGTAGGAAGCGTAGGCCCGAGGGGCGTTGCGGAAGCCCGTGTTGAGACCGCTGGTCTCGGTCAGGTTCGGGGTGAACGTTTGGGCGAAGGAGGCGCCGGAGATTGCGGCGAGGGCGAGAACAAAGTAATTCCTCAAGATTTTCTCCAAGAAAAGTGCACCAGCAACATTGCGAGTGACATTCCCACTATATCAACTGTTCAGGAAGATTGCATAGCCTGCTCAGTAAACAAGTATTTATACCGGGTCAAACTGAAGAAGTATTTCTGATTTCCAAGACAGCGGTGAGCGAACAGAGCTGATCTAGCCTGTGGAATCTGATGCAAAAAAGGGCGGGGAGATGCCACTCGCCCGCCCAAGGATTGCCCTTTTCATTCGTGAGCCCCTTGTCTCACCCTGGCACGTGCGTTATGGGTTGAAGTTGCAGGAATTGAGGGTCCAGTCGAAGTCACTGTCGGGGCGGAAGAATCCCATGTAGCTGGGCATCGAACCGTAGGCCGCGCCGTCGGTCACGCAGTCGGTGACCCAATAGGGGCTCCCATCGGGCGTCCCGGATCCTGGTGCGTTAAAGGCGCTGAAGGGGTTCGTGTTGATGTTTCGGGCGACACGGGGGTAGACCGGGCCGGTGAGATTGAGAACTCGTGCCGAGGTGTCTGCGCTGACGAAAGGCATCGTGCGACCGTACAGGAAGACGCTCATGTTCGCGGAACTCACGACGGTGTACATGTTATTGCCCCGACCATAGGGATTCCCGGCGGCTTGGGGATACCCGCTTGGATTGAACCGACACTCTGGCGAGACGGCATCGCAGATCAAGGAGGGGTTGGAGATCGCGCGACCTTCCACGTTCTGTCGGAAGTGCCCCGACCAGAACAAGGGGAGCTTGCTTGGGCTTTCGATGGCCGTTCCGCTGTACCCTTGGAGCAACCCGTTCATCGAGATGTTCACCGGCACCGGGCTGAGGTTGGCCGTTGCGGAGCGCGTCCAGCCGCTGTTGGTCAGCGGAAGTCCGGCGGCCTCGAAGATCTGTCGACTTTTGATGTAAGGCTGGAGAGCATTCAGCACCATGGAGCTCTCTTCGCTGCGGCGCGGCTCTGCATCGCGACCATCGGTGGAAGTCCAGCCGGCAGGAACGGCGCTGAAGCTGCCCGATCGCCATCTTCCGGTCGTGCCATTAAAGCTCATCGCGAGGGGCATCGTGTCGTCGTGGTCCGCAATGTATATCGCGACTGAGGTTCCAACCTGCTTAAATTGGGCGAGCGTCTTGGTTTTGTTTGCGGCTACCTTGGCCTGGGCGAAAACAGGGAAGAGGATCGCGGCAAGAATCGCAATAATGGCGATGACAACGAGCAATTCGATGAGGGTAAATCCGGCGCGACGGTGCATCATGGGTTTTGTTTCCTGAGAAAGCCAGATCGGTAAGGGTTTGCGTTTTCTGGCTACGTTGGACTATTCTAAGTGCAAGGACTTAGCCACAGTTTTTGGTTCAAAAAGCCATGGGACGTCCTCTCGGACAAACGGGGACAGTTGTCCGAATTTCGTTGGGAATCCGTTATGGAAGCTCGTTCTGAATCTGATCTGGTCATTCTCGGCAATCGCTTACGCAAGGTTCGACACGCGGCTGGGATGACTGTCCGGGACGTAGCAGCCAAGGTCGGAATTGACAAAGACACTGTTGTTCGAATCGAAGCAGGGAAGCCGGTTCGCGAATCGACCCTTCTGAAGGTATTGGAATCCTTTGGCATTCTCAACCTGGCCTCTGAATTCACGTCGGGCGGATCCATTGAAGGGAAAGGCTTCGCTGTCCACATGCCCGCCGACGACAGCTGGTACCGAGTTCGGTTCGAGGGCGAGGACAGCCCTTCTCCGGCCGTCGGTGATCCGGGATACCAAAAGTCGGCCGAGCGACGCTCTTTGGCCGAGCACAAGTTTGCCGACCAGTTTTTGCGTCGGCTTCGGTCGGAGATTCCGTTCTCGCCGATGAAGGCGGCAGTTCTCGAAGTCTATGGGCCGGGCGGCTGGGCCAACCAACTCTCAGGAACGGCCCTGATTTATGTCGTCTCGGGGACGCTGCGATTCTTCCACGGAGAGGAAGTGATGGAGATTCCGGCGGGGGGATCGGTGCAGTTCGATCGAACAGTCCTCCACCGTCACGAGCCAACCGTCGCTCTGCCGAGTCCGGAACTCCCGGTGGTCATCCTCTACGTGCAGCACGACTAGTCGAACGTCAGGGGCATCGAGAGCAGATCAGGGCCGCAGTCGTCGCCCTCGACGAGGAATCCGTTGTTGCGGAGAGTCGCAAGGCCGAACACGAGTGCCCACGCTTTCACCGCTCGTGGGTCGGAGTGGTTCTCCACGCCGAGAAGTTTGAGGAGAGGCGCGTAGCTCCGCATTCCTGCCTCCATGAGCTCAGGATTCTGAGATTTGCTGACCACCGGCGAGAACATCAGGGCGAAGAGGTTGGGATGCTTGAGGGCGAATCCAATGAATGCGCGGCCCAGGGTTTGGAGATCCTCCACGCCTTCGCTGACCGCCGTCAATCGGTCGAATCCTTCGGTCGCGAGGGCCACCAAGTAGAGGTCTTTGCTCTCGAAATGGCGATACGGCGCATTCGGGCTCACGCCGATTTGGCGAGCGAGTTCGCGCAGGCTCAGGCGATCAACGCCGAGCCGCTCGATGGCCTCGACTCCGGCTTCGATCAGCTGACCGGGGAGATCCCCGTGGTGGTACTTTCGCTCGTCAGAAGTTGACATTGTCTACATTATGCGTTATGATGTGGACAGCGTCCACATGCCTGTGGGCCAGCCAGGAGATCGCATGAAGAAAATCCTCGTCCTCGATACTCATCCATCGGCCAACAGTTTCGGCGCATCGCTCGCCCAAGAATACGCGGTTTCTGCCGAAGAAAGTGGCGCAGAGGTCGAAATTGTTTCGCTTAGAGATCTCTCGATTGATTGGTGCCGAGATCCGCGCGGCTATCCGGTGGAACTGGAGGTGGCCCGACTTCAATCCATGATCCAGGAGGCGAAGCATATCGTTGTCGTGTTCCCGGTGTACTGGGGGCTGTATCCGGCAATCCTCAAGGGGTTTATCGACCGTGTTCTGCTGCCTGGGTTTGCCTACGAGTACGCGGAGGGAAGCCACGCGCTCCCGAGAAAGCTCCTCGCAGGTCGGACTGCTCGGCTGATCTACACGATGGACTCCCCGGGCTGGTTCCACCGATTCGTCTACGGCGCACCAGCCGAGAAGGCCCTGATGCGCGCCACTCTGTGGTTCGTGGGAATCAAAACCGTGGGACGAAACGTGCTCACAGTCACGCGATCCACCACTCTCCCACGCCGCGAGGCATTCATCAAGGAAGTCAGAGAGGGTGCGGTCGGGGACGCAAAGAAAGTGAAAGGGCCGAACCGCGTTGGCTCGGCCCTGAAGGCTTGACGAGTGCTTACGCCAAGACGGGCTGTTGCCAGCCGGGTGCCATGGCCTTGGACTCGGCGGTTTGCACCATCGACTTGCCGTGCTTGATGTAGTACTCGAACTCCTCGGGGAAGACGCGGAGGGCGGCGGCGACGGGCCAAGCGGCGGCATCACCGAGACCGCAGAAGCTGCGTCCATCAATCTGCTGGGTGATCTGCATCAGAAGATCCATGTCACCCGGCTGACCGTTGCCCATGATGATCCGGCGCAGGATTTGCTCCATCCACTTCGTGCCTTCGCGGCACGGAGTGCATTTGCCGCAGCTTTCCATGGCATAGAAGTAAGCGGTTCGCCAGATAAAGCTGACTACGCAGGTGTGCTCGTTCAGGAACATGCATCCGCCCGAACCGACCATCGACTTGACCTCGCTCATCTCTTCGTAGCCGATGATGGCGCGCTCGCAAGCTTCCGCGTTGATGATGGGCACGCTGGATCCGCCCGGAACGCAAGCCTTGAGCTTGCCCCCCTTCATGCCGCCCGACATCTCCAGCAGCTCCATCAGGCTGGTGCCGAATTCGATTTCGTAGTTGCCCGGCTTGTTCACGTGACCACTGACGCTGAAGAGCTTCGTGCCGCGCGAATTCTTGGTGCTGGCTCCGAGGGTGGCGTACCACTCGCCGCCATTTTTGAGAATGTAGGGCGCGCAGGCGTAGGTTTCGACGTTGTTGATGACGGTCGGCCGCTCGAAGAGCCCGCTGACCGTCGGAAGTGGGGCATGGGGGAACTTGAGTCGCGGCATCCCGCGCTCTCCCATCAGGCTGCTCATGAGGGCGCTCTCTTCGCCGCATTCGTAGCTACCTGCGCCCATGTGGATGTGGAGATCGAAATCGTAGCCGCTGCCCAGGATGTTCTTGCCGAGGTAACCCTTGGCGTAGGCTTCGTCGATGGCGTTGCGCAGAGCCTTGGCGGCGTCCACGAACTCGCCACGGATGTAGACGTACCCGATGTCCGCTTGAGTAGCGAATCCCGCGATGGTCATGCCCTCGACCAGCTCAAACGGGCAGGTCTCGAGGAGTTGCTTATCCTTGAATGTGCCGGGCTCGCCTTCATCGGCATTGCAGACCAGATAGTGGGTTTGCGTCTTTTCTTTGGCGATGCCGTTCCACTTGATCCAGGTAGGGAAGCCGGCTCCGCCGCGACCGCGCAGTCCGCTCGCCTTGATTTCGTCGATGATCGCCTGGCGCTCCATGCCGATTGCTTTCTTCAGACCATCGTAGCCGCCTGTCTTGAGATACCCATCAAGGGTTTTGAAGGCGGGGTCGTGAGAGTGTTCCAGCAGAAGCTTGTATTCAGCCATGACGTCTGAAGGATTCTACTCAGGTTAGGCAAAGGAAAGCGGCCCGAAAGCTCACTTTCGGGCCGCAGTGGGAGGGTGTCTAGGACGTTAGCGCGAGCCTCGTCCGCCAGGATTGTTGGGATCCATGCCCATCTTGGCGGCTTTGTCCGCCGCGACCTTGTCCACCTCAGCTTGCGCCTCGGGCGTGGCCAGGTCTTCGGAGACAGAAGCACTGCCTTCCTTGGGAGCTTCCTCACCCTGGCAACCTGCCAGGATGAATCCACTCAGAGCGGCAAGAACGGTCAGAAGGAGAATCTTCTTCATATCCATCTCTTAGTAGGCCGCGATCGGGTTGCCGTCGACGGTCTGACCATCCCAGTCCGGTCGGAACAGGAAGGCGTGGCAGTAGTACCGGTCATACCAGTTCAGCGTCGCGTTGCTCACCCCGTTGTTGGTCGGGTAGTTCGCAAATGGATCCTGACGGAAGTCGGTGCGGGAACCGGCGCCGAAGTTCATGCCCAGCTTGCGCGGCTTCGCGTGTCCATCGGCGAACGTCCAGGTTTGGGTGTTGCCGTAGATGTGCTGGGAGTTGTACGGGGTGAACCAGTACGTGTAGGAACCGTTGGTGAATCCGTTGCAACTGCTGCTGGAGACGGGCTGATAGACACAGCTCGCGTTCACGCCGGCGCCGCAATAGAGGGCAGGGAACGGGCCGGTGTCGAAGCCGATCACGTTGTCCTTACCGCCGACTTGCGTAGCGAGCGGGGTGGAAGACGGGCTTGCAATCGCCGTGGCATTGTAGCCGTGGAGCATGCCGTTGTAGCCGTATCCTGTCTTGGCCGGAGCCTTCACACGCTGCGCGTTGACCGTGTTATAGAAAGCGATGGTGAGATCCACGCCGGCTGGGGATTCCAGCATTTGCAGGTTCTTCACGTAGGGTTGAACCAGGTTGTGCCAGGAACCCGAGGAATAGAGGGTGAGGTTGGCACTGTTCGTGGACCAGTCAGCAGGAACGGCAAGCCAGTAGTTCCATCCCCATCGACCGGTGTTGTCTCGGCCGAACGAGAGAGGCATCGTATCGTCGTAGTCCGACAGATAGATCTGGGTGGCGGTGTTCAGCTGCTTAACATTGCTGAGAGATTGAGTCTTTTTCGCTGCGACCTTGGCCTGGGCGAAGACAGGGAAGAGAATGGCTGCAAGAATGGCGATGATGGCGATCACGACCAGCAGTTCAATAAGCGTAAAGCCGGATTTTTTCATAATGAATCCTTCCGGTCGCCGCCGCCTTGCGACAACCAGAGGGCCAATAGGCCCACGCAAGTTATACAACAACCACGGAAATCCTGCAACGGATTTCTGCACATTTTCTTGTAGATTCAGGAAAATTCCTGCTTCTTTCCGTGACTCACGTCACGATTTTCCGTGTTGGAGATGAACTTTGACAATGGAGTCGGCGAGCTGAACGACGGTTGAATCCTGACTTTTGATCTCATCGAGCAGGCGGTCGACGTAGGCTCCATCGACCGGGCCGTGGTATTGATCTCCAATCTGGAGCAAGGGGGCGCGGTCGCACGCGTTGAGGCATTCAACTTCGTGAAGGGTGAACAAGCCGTCCGGCGTTGTTTCGCCAAAATCGATCCCGAGCTTCTCTTTCAGGTGATCGGCAATTCGATAGGCACCGCACATGTGGCAGCTCAGGCAGGTGCAGACCTCGATCATGTGCTTGCCCACCGAGTGAGCGGTGTTGTACATGGAGTAGAAAGTTGCCACTCCTTCGACTTCGGCATAGCTGCGGCTGAGTCGATGGGCGACCTCGGCAATTGCGGGTGCGCTGAGATATCCGCCGTATTCGCGTTGAGCAATCCAGAGGCCCGGGAGGATGCACGCCTTTTCGTTGGGATAGTGCGTTTTCAGGGCATTGAGCTCGTCAATGGCGAGGGGGCTGAACTTGAGTTCAAGTTCTTCAGGCCGCGGGGCGCGCGGTCGTTCGTTAACGGCTCCAAGCTGGATGAGTTCGCTCATCGGAGCTTTATTCTACTGAATCGCCGCGCGGTTTCTCAGCCGAATCCGGGCCTCTGAACGAAACAACCCTTGACCATCCGCAGGAACGGCCAAGGGTTGAGATTCCCGGCAACCGGGTTAGGCTTTCTTTCGACGTCGGGCCGCGAGGGCTCCGAGAGCGAGCAGGCTCATCGTCATCGGCTCGGGAACCGACTCGATCGTCAGGTCATCGACGTAGCCCAGATTCAGATCGGCGGTTTGGCGAAGCCCTCGGAACGAGAAGGTATCCAGCGAGTAGGCACCGGTGCCGAACGCGGATCGGAAGGGGGACTCCCAAGTCGAATTCGTCACCGAATTCATGAACACGTTCGAAGAATCGAAAATGCTCACGGTGAGGATGTCGTTCGGGGTTTCGTCGTTGTTCGTGCCGTCCACCAGCGTGATGTCGTATTCCAGCCGGTACCAGCTTGCGTAGCTCAGATTTTGGCTGAGAACATCGAACTCCCAGGCGACAGAGTTGCTGTAATTTTGGGCCGTCGAAAGCTCCAGCAGCAGACCCTGCGAAGGGTTGTAGTAGCCCATACGATCTTGCGTGGCGTCGTAGAGTGTCAGGCTGGCGTAGCGCGATCCGCTGTCGCCTTGGCTGAACGAGGGGTTCAGTTCCACGATGCCGCCGTAGGGATCCTCATAGTTGGTGGGATCGCTCAGGGCAAGGGAAGTCACCGGGAGCTGAGCATCGGGCGTTCGGAACCAGAATCCGATCTTCATCCGGTTGTTCACGCGGGGGCCGTTCACTGTGGTGGATTCGCCCGCTTTGTCCACGGTTGCGGTGCGCAGGCCATTGATGACGCCCTGCATGGTGTCTTGGGCAGATTGAGTATCCAGAGTCCGGAGTTCGAGCGCCTGAGTGCCCGTCTTGACGGTGTTCGTTTGAATCCGACCGTAGTGGTTGGCGTTGAGGTTACGATCCCAGCCATTTTGATCCTCAGCAAGGCCGAGCGACCAACCTTCGCTGGATTCGAAGCCAGTTGAGTGAATCGAGCTCGCCAGAGCATGAGGGGTGAAACAGGCGAGGGCCAAGCCCAGCCAGCAGATCTTTTTCATTTGTTACTCCTTCCTATGACCCAAGGGGTCGGCGTTCCAAAAGACAGAACAGCTCTATTCTACAACAGTTTCGATGCACTGAGTGTTAAAAGATGCTCGCTTGGGCTCAGTAAATCTACTGGTTCTCCCCGGGGACCTTCGATCCCTGGCGGACGGCCTGATTCACGGAAAACCTCCGTCGATTAACGGGAATCCGCCACCCAAAAACGCGGGTACGAAAAATCGTGATACGGCCTTTGGGCTGGATCGCGTAGTTTAGGGAACCTGTTCACGCGGGAACGCAAGGGCAGAGAGAGGGCTCCGGCCTTTTTTCCGGAGGCAGAAATCATATGACTTCAAAGAATGCATTTACTTTGATCGAACTGCTCGTGGTCATCGCGATCATCGCGATCTTGGCAGCGATCCTTTTCCCAGTCTTCGCTCAAGCTAAGGTTGCGGCAAAGAAGACTCAATCGCTCAGCAACGTGAAGCAGCTGGGTACGGCCACCCAAATCTACTTGGCCGACTTCGACGACACGATGCCGACCGCCTTCGGACGGGATAACACCGGCGCTTGGGCATGGGATCTGTGGCACGCTGTTCCGGCCGATTGGTCGACGGCAGGCGGAGATCTCCGAAACTACTCTCAAGGTTCGTGGCACAACGTCACGGCCCCGTATGTCAAGAATCAGCAAATGCTGGAATCCCCGGGCGGACGCGATCTGACGATTGCTTTTTACGCCACGGTCAATGCAGGCCGCGTGAAGGCCCCGGCGAAGGTCGGCTATGCCTACAACGGCATGCTGCACTCTTACAATGCCACCGCAATCAGCAGCGTGGCGACCACTCCGCTCGCCACTCAGCTCGGCGGTGTGGACAACGTGGTTGGGTTTGATACCGGCCCGATTCCTTCGCTTTACTGTGGCAACGGCGTCAATGCGACGTGTGTTTACTCGCCGGTCTCCTCCAGCAGTTGCAACGGTGGAGCAGACGGAAGCTACACCTACTTCTTCAGCCCCTATGGCAGCCAGCACGTCTACGGCAACACTCAAACTTGGGTGTTCGCGGATAGCCATGCAACCACGCGCAAGCTTGGCATGAACTTCGGCGCAGGCACGCGAACGGACTTCCGAACCGATCCTTACGCCAACTATCCGCGCAACGATGGGGTCGCCAGTGCGGTGTTGAACTGGTACGACCGTTACTATTGCCACGCCTTCCTGTTCCGCCCGGATTGGGATGGCTCGACCATCGACGGCACGCCGATCGCCGCGTACTAAGGAAGCACGAGACATGAAGAAAGTGACTCTGTTTCTGTTGGTAAGTGCGGTGATGCTGGGCGTGGTCGCCTGCAATGGCGGGGAACCGGCTCCGGTGGAAGGCTCCGCTCCGAATGCGCCTGCGGCGACGGACGCTCCTGAGACGACGGGTCGAGCCGACTCGAAGCAAGCGACCACCGGCGTGGATCCCAATGATCCCGCGGCGCGCGGACGACGATAACTCTCGGAGACTCTCCGTGGAAAAGCGCTCCCTGGTTTCAGGGGGCGCTTTTTCGTTCGGCGGAACCCACTCGGCTCAGGGTGACCAGGTCATCAAAGGCGAGGAGAATATCGGGATAGCCCCGACCATCCACTTCGTACGTCCCCTTCCGGACATCCCGTGCGCCAAGGGAGCGGTAGAGGTTCAAGGCAAGAAGGTTCTGCTCAAACGCACTGATCATCATCCCCGTGTGCCCCGCGGAGATCGCCCACGTGGCGCACGTGGCCATCAGCCGCCTGCCGACTCCCTGTCCCTGTGCGGCGGGATCCACATAGAGGGCGGCGAGCATGTTCTTGTGGGGCCAGTCATCGATCGGCAAGGCGATCCACAACGCGTAGCCGCGCACCATTCCGTCCTCTTCCTCCACGAAGATAACATCTTCCGCTTCAATGCGACGACGCCAGTCATCGGCCACCCCTTCCAGGGTGAGATTCGCGAGAAACTCCGGATCGAGAATCGGGGCGTAAGTGGCACGCCACGTCGCCAGCTTGATCCGTGCAATGGCTTCCGCGTCTTCGGCTCGGGCACGTCTGATCATCAAAAAATAGATTGGGCTCCCCTGGAGACAGAGGGAGCCCAGTTTATCCTCGAGTTAGCGTTACCGACCTCGAAGATCGGCGTTCGACTTTACGGGAGGAGCGCTCGCTTGATCCCGCAGTCCGGCTGAGGGTGGTGGTGGTGCATTCGGATCGAGATCCTTTGCAACCGCCGCATCGCCCTCGGTTGGGGCTGGCTCACCGCAACCAGTCACGAAGACGCAACTGGCCAGAAGCAGAATTCCTAGAAGGAGCCGAGACTTCATGTTCTAGAACCAGGTCTCCTCAAACGGGGCGGTCGGAACGGTGCCGTCCCAGTCCGGCGTGAAGTGATACATGTGACAGTAAAACTCGTCATACCACGCGCCGTTCTTCACGCCTTGAGCGTTGTAACGAGTGTATGGATCTTTGCGGAAGTCCGATGCACCGTTAAAGTTCATCCCCATCTTTCGGAACTTAGCGGAGGAGTCGACATAGACCCAGTTTTCGCCGCGTCCAAACACATGCTGGCTTCCGATGATGTCCTGACCGACGATTACGACGGTCCATTGACCGTTCGCGCTCGAGCAACTCGGGCTCTTAGGTACGTAGCGGCAGGTAGCGTTCGGCTGGTTAAGGCACCAAAGACTCGGACTGCTGATACTGTAACCCTTAAAATTGACATTGCCGTAGAACGACGTGAAGAGCGGGGTGTCGCTGACTCGGTTAACGGCTGTACCATTGTAGTGGTGAAGCAAGCCGTTGTAGGTGTAGCTCACATTCGCAGGTGTCTTCACAGCGATCGAGAAGTCGTCGTTGAAAATATTAAGCTCGCGCGAGCCGTCGATTTTGACGAGGCTATAGTTCTTCCGATAAGGCTCCGTCGAGTTGATCGGGTTGCCGTTTGCGAAGCTGAGATAGGTGGGGCCGACCCCGGGATACCAGTCAGCTGGCACATCGTGACCATAGTTCACCATGTGACCAACGCCAGGATAGTATCCGAAGGCACCGGGAAGGGTGTCATCGAAGTCCGCCTGATAAATAATCGCAGCCGTACCCATTTGCTTGATTTCGGCAAGGCTCTTTGCTTTTTTGGCGGCGACTTTAGCCTGCGCAAACACAGGGAAGAGGATCGCTGCGAGAATGGCGATAATTGCGATCACCACGAGTAGTTCGATCAATGTAAATGCTTTTCTCATAGGGCATTCTCAGAAGTGCAAAGGGATCCCGCCTCCGGCTAGGTGCGGGATCAAACGATTCGGGTGAGTCCAAAGGCCCATGCCCGATATGCCATCTTAACCCTAATTGACTGAAATTCGTCAATTAATAGGCATTAATACCCAAATCTCGAATCGGGGCGAACGGACGCCCTCAACCCTCTTTGGGAATACAACAAGGAATCGACGCGATTACCGGTCGATTTCGCCGAGGACGATGTCGATGGAACCGATGATGGCGATCACGTCGGCGAGCAAGCGGCCCACGGAGAGCACTTCCAGGGACTTGAGATTCATGAAGCTGCTCGGGCGCTCATGCCATCGGTAGGGGCGGTTGGTGCCGTCACCGATCACGTAGAATCCGAGTTCGCCCTTACTTCCTTCGATCCCGGCGTAAGCCTCGCCGACCGGAGCGCGGAACCCTTCGGTGTAGAGCTTGAAGTGGTGGATCACCGACTCCATGCTGCTATCCAGCTCGTGGCGTGGCGGAGGAGCGACCTTGCGATCCAAGGTGTTCCACGGCCCTTCGGGAAGACCATCAATGGCTTGTTGGAGGATGCGGCACGATTCCTTCATCTCGGCGATGCGAACCAGGAATCGGTCGTACACGTCACCGACATGACCGATGGGGATCTGGAAATCGAAATCCTCGTAGCTGCAATACGGTTGATGCTTGCGGAGATCAAACGCCACTCCGCTTGCTCGGGCAATGGGGCCGCTGCATCCAAGGGCCAGTGCTTCAGCACCACTGAGGATGCCGACGCCTTGAGTACGCTCCTTCCAGATCGGGTTTTCGACCAAGAGGTTTTCGACCACTTGGAGTTCCTTCGGGAACTCCGCGAGGAAGTTGCGGAGCTTCACCTCGAAACCGGCTGGCATATCGCCACGCAGTCCACCGGGGACAATCCAGGAGGGCATCATGCGGACGCCGGCGAACATCTCGAACATATCGAGCACCATTTCGCGTTGCTGCATGATGTAGAAGAACGGGGTCATCGCGCCCAGATCGAGGGCATGGGTGCCGAGCCAGACGCAGTGGCTGGCGATTCGGCTGAGCTCAGCCAGCATGACGCGCAAATACTGTCCACGCTTCGGGATTTCCACGCCAAGAAGCTTTTCGACCGCCATGGCATGGGCGAGATTGTTGCCATTGGCGTTCAGGTAATCCATGCGGTCGGTCATCACGACGCACTTGTGGTAGGTCTGATACTCCGCCTCTTTCTCCATCCCCGTGTGGAGATAGCCAATCACGCACTTGCACCGAACGATGGTTTCGCCTTCCAGCTCGCAGATCACGCGAAGAACGCCGTGGGTGCTGGGGTGTTGCGGCCCCATGTTCACAACCATAGTGTTTTCTCCGGTTTTCTCGAAGATGGTTTCGGTGCTGGGGATGAAGGTTTGGCTCATGGCGTCGCGATGTGGATTGTACTACGTGGAGCGCGGGTCTGCAGTTCTTCGGGGGAGAATCCAGGGCGAACTTGGGCAGGAAGTTGGAGGCCCGTTGGTACCACGGGTTGGGGTGAGGGGGAAGTCAAGAAAACGAGCCCGACCTTGTTGAGGTCGGGCTCGGTCGGCTCGCTCGTTGCCAGAAGCTCGGAGCGGGGACAAAACTACTCGGTTTGGGCCGGTTGAGCCGAAGCTCCACCCTCGCCAGCACCACCAGCTCCTTGGAGCTTGGAGGGTTGCGGGCCACCGTCGCCCGGAGTTCCTTGCGGAACGTTGGATTCCGGTTCCGGAGACGAGCAACCAACGAGGACCGCCGCAGCGATCGCGAGAACCATCAGGCTAAAGATCTTCTTCATGTTCGTGTTTTTTGTGGAGCAAATATGGTCAAAACCCTCCCTGATTCTCGGACGAAAATCAGGGAGGGAAGAGAGATCAGAGTGAAATTACTCGGATCGGTCGGGTCGGAAGTAGCACCATGCGCTACCCGCTGCTTGACCGTTGAAGGTCGAGTCGCAGGCCCAGAGGCTCGCCGGAGCACCGCCAGCGATGACCGCTGCGTACGGATCCAGGAGCTTGCCGCCCCATGCCACGAAGGCCGGGTCGATGGCGGTTCCGATCGGCTGCACCTTGGTGCTGGAGTCGGCTCGGGTGTAAACGCCCTTCTTGTCGAACTGCCACACCGTGTTGGTGAAGTCGTAAACGTAGTAGCCGCCGCTCGTCGAACCAGCGCCTCCGTCCGGAGCGCCGCCCGGGTTGAAGGAGCATCCGCCGCTGGTTGCGTTGCAGACCAGGGCCGGAGTGGCCATGCCTCGGCCTCGGAAGTTAACGGCTTGGACGTTCCAGAACATCGGGACGACCGACACGTTGTTGATGGCGGTTGCGTTGTAGCTGTGGAGGTAGCCGTTGTAGGTCATACCAACCTTTGCCGCAGCGACTGCCGGGTTGAAGACTTCACCAGCGACTTGGGTGTCGCGTCCGCCGGGCATTTCCAGCATTTGGTAGTTCTTCATGTACGGCTGGCAGCTGTTCAGAACGAAGTTGCTGGCCATGTCGCGTCGCTCAACGGTGTTCCAAGGAGCGCTGTCGATGGCGTTTGCCGGAACCGGGTGGACACCACCGTAGAACCAGGTGTTGACAACCGGGCGTCGGCCCATGCCGAGCGGGAAGGTGTCGTCGTAGTCAGACAGGTAGATCTGCACGGCGGTACCAGCTTGCTTCATGTTGCTGATGTACTGCGTCTTCTTCGCGGCTTGCTTTGCTTGGGCGAAAACCGGGAAGAGGATGGCGGCGAGGATCGCGATGATCGCAATCACGACCAGCAGTTCGATCAAAGTAAATGCTTTTTTCATAGTATGGCTGTCTCCAAAGTGATCGGCTCCAATTGCTCTTCGCTTTTCACCACAGGCATTCCCGTTTCAAAACGGTCTGCGTAGTGTGAATCAAGGACCGGGCCTTTTGTTCCTCTTTTTGAAAAAATTGCCGAAAAAATGCAGATTCACGGGTCCTTCGGGCTGATTTGCCTCGAAATTGCCCCGGAATCCCGGGTGTGGCACGTACCGAAAATCCGGTAGCCGAAAGAACAGGGAACAAGTGAATGGACGAGGCCACCCCGGGGGATTGCCGGGGCGGCCTCGCTGTTTCTGGCAGGTTGTTTTACGGGCCAGTCTCGGTTTGGGCGGGAGCATCGCTAGCCGATGAACCCCCTCCACCTGCTCCGGCACTCGAGTCCATCGGGGGAGCCTCGGATGCGGGAACGACTCCCGATTTGTCGGCGGGCGGCTCCGAAGAGGCGCACCCCGTGAGCACGATGACAGCGAACATGAGGGCAAATGCCCAGAGAGTCTTCTTCATGGTTTGTGTGGGAGAGATCAGGTCTCCCGGCCGAGGATCGACCGGGAGACGAGGGCGCCGACTTAGTTCTCGCGATCCGGTCGGAAGAAGCAGACGTAGCGGAAGCCGCCCGTCACATTCGCCGCCGTGATGTTGCAGTTGTTGTCGTTTGTTTGGTAGAAGCCAAATCCAGCCCCTGCGTTGGAGACCTGTGCGTAGGGATCAGTGGTGTTATTCACGTTGATCGAGGGATCAAGCGCGATCCCAACTCGCTGATACTTCGCCGAGCTATCCACGCGACCGAAGATGCTTCCGCCGCCATTCTGATTGCTGCCGAACGCCCAGACCTTGTAGGAGCCGCTGAAGTTTCCGTAACCAAAGAACTGGGATTGTCCACCGGCTACTGCGGTGGCATGAGCACCACCGCCCGGATTGAATCGGCAGTCACCCGTGGTGGTGCCGCAGTTCAGCGCGGGGTTCGAAACCGCCCGACCACGAAGTTTGATGTTGCCCGTACCGAGCCAGATCATCGGAACCACGGATGCGTTGTTCACCGCCGTAGCGTTGTAGTTGTTCAGCAGGCCGTTGTAAGTGATGCCGATCTCTTGCGCGGGAACCGTGTTGGTAAACACCTCACCGGCCAAAGTCACCGAGTTCTGGTTCGGGCTTTGCAGCAGCTGCCAGTTCTTCATGTACGGCTGAACCGCCATGTGCCACATTGCGTTCACCTGGTTGACGATGATGGGATCTTCCCAACCCGCGCCAATCGCAGTTGATGGGGCCGGGTGAACTGTCGCGGCCCGGTGGCTTCCATCGGCCCGTCGCGAGTGCGCGTTCGGCATGGTGTCGTCGTAGTCGGCGAGATAGATGTTCAGCGCAGTTCCCGTTTGCTTCACATTGCTGAGGGCCTGCGTTTTCTTGGCAGCTTCTTTGGCTTGGGCGAACACTGGGAAGAGGATCGCCGCGAGAATCGCGATGATCGCGATGACCACGAGCAGTTCGATCAACGTAAATGCTTTTTTCATCATGAGTGCATTCCTTCCGTCCGATCCGAAGCGAATGCCCCGGGGACGAACAAAAAGAGACAGCCAGTTCTCAGAAGGTGCTCCGCAGAGCGGTTCTGGAACAGGCTGTCTCGCTGATGAAAGACGGTAGGATTTATTCCGTGGTTCCCCAAAATCGCGGCACAAAGCGGCGATTAACGGTTAAAAGTTGGTCAAACCCTGGCAATCCGTCAGGTTCCCAGCGGCTGAATCCCGGTTCTCCGGGGGTGACCGCCGCGTGGGAGTTCCCAATTCCTTAGGGGCCAGTATCGGGAGCTGCCGAAGCGCCGGAGCTTGCGCCACTGCCGCCTGCTTCAGCGCTGCCCGACATCGGAGGGGCTTCGCTTTGGTCAACAACGCCGGAGGTATCTGCCGGCGGTTCCGAGCTGGCACATCCGCCGAGGATCAGGCCGACAACGGCCAGAGAAAGAACGAGAAGTTTCTTCATGGTTTCTTGTGTGGAGAAGGGAAGTGGCTCCGTCGGAGAATGAATCCCAGACGGAGCCCATCGAGGCGAGAGTTCTTAGTTCTCGCGGTCCGGTCGGAAGTGGCAAACGTAGGTGAAGCCCGTGCCCGTGTTGGCGCCGGTGATTTGACCGCAGTTTGCGTCGTTGGTGGCGTAGTAGGTGAAGCCGCTACCGTTGTTGGTGTACTGAGCGTACGGGTCAACCGTCGCGTTCACGTTCACCGACGGAGGAGCAACGATGCCCACGCGTTGGTACTTGGCCGAGCTATCAACGCGACCCACGATGGTGCCGCCGCCGTTTTGGTTGCCGCCAAAGGCCCAGATCTTATAGCCACCGCTGAAGGTGCCGTAGCCGAAGAACAGGGATTGGTTGCCCGCCGCTGCTCCAGCGACTGCGCCGCCGCCCGGGTTGAATCGGCAGTCACCGGT
>Ga0209572_1001089_pt1 | contig 23439 bp, 23 predicted proteins | sample EBPBio232012_DNA_FD_185867 | JGI IMG/M metagenome (GOLD analysis project Ga0209572, IMG submission 185867) | Wastewater treatment Type I Accumulibacter community from EBPR Bioreactor in Madison, WI, USA - Reactor 1_1/23/2012_ DNA (SPAdes)... | ecosystem: Engineered > Bioreactor > EBPR >...
TGTGCGCAACAGCCTATATAAATCAATAACTTACCGCACCTGCACGCAACTGGCACGGTCCTTGAATTCAAGGATCGCAGTCGGAGATGCTTTTCGTCATCGATAATCTGAAATCGCGGGCTTCCCGCAAGACAGAGGGTGCAACCTTATGAAAATCGTAATGGCAATCATCAAGCCGTTCAAACTCGACGAGGTGCGCGATGCACTCACCAGTCTCGGCATCCAGGGCCTGACCGTCACCGAGGTCAAGGGGTATGGGCGGCAGAAGGGGCATACGGAAATCTATCGCGGCGCAGAATATGCCGTGAGCTTCCTGCCCAAGCTCAAGATCGAAATCGCGGTCGCCGCTGACATGGTCGACAAGGCCGTCGAAGCCATCGCCGGGTCTGCAAAGACCGGCCAGATCGGCGACGGCAAGATCTTCGTCTTCTCAATCGAACAGGCCGTGCGCATCCGCACCGGCGAAACCGACACCGACGCGCTCTAGGCCGCGATTCCGCATTCCAAGGAGAGTTTCATGAAGATTTCCGATTACCTTGCACCAGTTGCGCGAACGAGCCTGATCGGTTCGATGGCGCTTGTTGCATCCTCCCTCGCCGCTTTCGCCCAGTCCACGACTGCGCCTGCAACTGATACTCCAGCTCCTGCCGCAGAAGCTGTCGCTGCCGTGGTCGACAAGGGTGACGTTGCATGGATGATGGTCGCAACCATTCTCGTCCTGTTCATGATCCTGCCGGGCCTGGCTCTGTTCTATGGCGGTCTCGTCCGCGCCAAGAACATGCTGTCGGTTCTCATGCAGTGCACCATGATCACCGCCGTTGTCATGGTCGTCTGGGTGTTGTGGGGCTACTCCTTTGCATTCGGCGGTTCCGACAGCGCCTTCTTCGGTGGCTTTGCCAAGTTGTTCCTGGCCGGCGTGACGCCGGAGTCGACGGCCGCCACCTTCTCGGCCGGCTTTGAAATCCCGGAATATGTCTTCATCGCCTTCCAGATGACCTTTGCCTGCATTACGCCGGCGCTGATCGTTGGCGCATTCGCCGAACGCATCCGCTTCTCGGCAGTCATCCTCTTCGTCATCCTGTGGGTCAGCGTGGTCTATTTCCCGATCGCCCACATGGTCTGGGACGCAAACGGCCTGATCTTCACCGGTGCACATGCCGGCGGCGTTGCAGCGCTCGACTTTGCCGGCGGCACGGTCGTTCACATCAATGCCGGCATCGCCGGTCTGGTTGGCGCGCTCATGATTGGCCAGCGCGCCGGCTACCGAAAGGACAACATGGCTCCCCATTCGATGACGCTGACCATGGTCGGTGCATCGATCCTGTTCGTCGGCTGGTTCGGTTTCAATGCGGGTTCTGCGCTGGAGGCCAATTCCAGCGCAGCCCTCGCCATGATCAACACCTTCACTGCAACCGCAGGCGCAATCATCTCGTGGGTGGCGATCGAAGCGATGCTGCGCCGCAAGGCATCGATGCTGGGCGCTGCGTCCGGTGTTGTGGCAGGTCTTGTTGCCGTCACGCCTGCTGCCGGCATCATCGGGCCCATCGGCGCGATCGTGCTCGGCGCCATCTCTTCGGCCGTCTGCTACTACTTCGTTGCGGTTGTGAAGCTGCGGCTTGGCTATGACGATGCGCTGGACGTGTTCGGCATCCATGGCATCGGCGGCATTGTCGGCGCAGTTGGCACCGGCATCTTTGCTTCTACGTCACTTGGGGGCATTGGCTATGCCGATGGCGTGTCGATGGGCGGCCAGGTCTATTCGCAGATCGTCGCGGTGCTGATCACCATCGTGTGGAGCGGTATCGGTTCTGTCGTGCTCTACAAATTGGTCGACGTCATCATCGGTCTGCGTCCGACGCCCGAAGCAGAGCGCGAGGGCCTCGACCTCTCCTCGCATGGCGAAGTCGCCTACCACTCATGAGTTTTGAGCCCGGCGCGGCGATGGTCGCGCCGGCATAGCTCCCGGACGGAAATGCAAGCCCTTGCATCGTCCCAACTTGGCCCGGAGCAATCCGGGCCATTTTCCTTCTCGGCGCTGCTCGAAAGACCGTTGATCCTGATCTGCGGCAAGGATAGTCGTGGTGCGAAATCCGGGAAGTGCATCCATTTGACTGCGACTGAAATCATTCCGCAAATCAGCGATGTTGTACGCGCAGCGGTCAGCGAGATCGGGCGGACCGAAGATGTACGCTTTTCACCCGACAACCGCTTGCTGGCGCTCGCTGCCTTCGAGCAGAATCATGTGCTGATAATCGCAGTTGATGTCAGCCCCGGCGGGTCGTCGTGCTCGATAGCCCTGAACGACTGCGTCAGGCTTTCGTCGGACGGCATCGGCGACGTCCACGGGTTGGATTTCATCGACGACCACACGCTCATCGTTGCAAACCGGGATGGCTATGTCTCGATCATCCCGCTGCCCCGGATGCCGTTTGGAGGCCCGAGCGTCGAGCTTGCACCGGTCAGCGTTATCCGGCGCACCCTGTTCTGCAAGGTGCGCACGCCGGGTTCGGTTGCTGTCACAAGGCTGGGTAGCGGCTTCGAGGTGCTTGTCTGCAACAATTACAGTCATCGGGTGACGCAACACAGGATCGGGCCGGGACCCGGCTTTCGAGTGCGCAGCAATCGCAAGCTGCTGACCGACGGGCTGCGAATTCCCGATGGCGTATCGATCAGCCACAACGGGAAATGGATCGCAGTATCCAGCCACGAAACGAATGATGTGAAGATTTATCGCCGGTCACCGAATTTCTTGAGGAACACGAAAGTCGTCGGCAGGCTGCTGGGTGCCAATTATCCGCATGGGGTCCGCTTTACGCCTGACGACACGAACGTCCTGGTCGCAGACGCCGGCGGAAAAGCCGTGCGCGTTTACGAGGCAGGGCCGGAAGTTGACTGGAGGGGCGACCGGTCGGTTGCGCGCATGGTCGACGTGATTTCAGAAGATGAATTCGAGCGCGGACGGACAAGCCCGATGGAGGGCGGCCCCAAAGGCATCGACATCGACAGATCGGGTCGCATCATGGTCATGACCTGCGAAGAAGCTCCTCTGAGGTTTTTCACAATGACCGACTTTCTCGGCAATCGTGTGGCCGACAGGACGGACCTGACGAAACTGGACGGAAGTTCGCTGCTTAACGCGCATAGTTAAAGTTGCCTTAACCAGCATTCCCTAGGCTGCTCGAATCCGACCGCTTCCGCAGCGGTCCACAGCGTGTGCGGGGATGAGGTAATGCAAGTGGGGTCTTCTTCGCCGATGTCGCTGGTTGACAGCGGCTGGGGCTTGCGGCGCTACATGAAGCGCGGTTTGGGTCGCGTGGCCGGTATTGCGCTTGTCGGTCTGGCAGTCGCTGGCATTGCCGCGCTTGCAACCTGGAATGTTGCTGACCCGAGTTTCAGTCACGCGACAGACAATCCGGTCAGCAATGCACTCGGCTATCCGGGAGCAGTCTATTCCGACATCGCAACGCAGTTTTTCGGCCTTGCCGCGCTCATCACCTTGTTGCCCATGCTCGCCTGGGGCGTTCTTCTGACATTCGGTCGCCAGCCGGACCGGCTGGCGCGGCGTGGCGTGGCCTGGTTTGGCGCGTCGGTTCTGGCTGCCGGCATCGCCGGTTGCATCGCACCCTCCACGGGGTGGCCACTGCCGACCGGCATGGGAGGTGTCGCCGGAGACGTTGTGCTCAAATTGCCAAGCATCGTGCTTGGCGGATATCCGTCCGGCGTGCCGGCCTTGCTGATTGCGCTCGTGCTTGCCGCGCCCGCATTCCTGCTGCTCGCATTTGCGTCTGCTCTTGTTGGTCGCGCTCAAACCGAAAATGACGAACTGCTGATCGCCGGCACCGATGATGGCGCGCCTTTCGAAGATGAGCCTGGCTCGTTCATGCTCGCCATGGGCGCTGTCACCCATTGGTGGCTGTCTGCGCGCGCATTCCTGCGCCGCCATCGTCCGCAGCAAGTCCTGCCAATGCGCCGCGAACCTGTCGAGCAGGTGCGTCAGCCTGCAGCAGCGGTTCTTGCCGCGCGGCGCATTGATCCGGATTTTGACGAATTTGCCGAGCCGCAGATCGATTCGCCCGAAATCGGCGCAACTCCGTTTGAAGATGACTTTGACGAAGACTTCGCGCCGGTTGCAACTCGCGCAGCGCCACAGCCCGCGCCAGCTCAGCCTGTGGTTCCACAGCGGGCTCCGGCGGCCCGCGTGGAAGCGCCCGCAGCCCGGCCGACGCCCGGTGCACGCGTGTCGCGCGAGGCGCAGACATCGCTGCTTCGGAGTGATGAATTCGAGATGCCTCCGTTGCACTTCCTGGCTGAACCAAAGAGCGTCGCCAAGGACCCGTCGCTGTCAAAGGATGCGCTGGAGCAGAATGCCCGCATGCTGGAAAGCGTGCTGGAAGATTTCGGCGTCAAGGGCGAGATCATTGCTGTTCGTCCCGGCCCGGTTGTCACCATGTATGAACTGGAGCCGGCACCCGGCATAAAATCGTCGCGCGTCATCGGCCTTGCCGACGACATTGCACGCTCGATGAGCGCGATTGCCTGCCGCGTTGCAGTTGTGCCCGGCCGCAACGCGATCGGTATCGAATTGCCGAACGCCAAGCGCGAAACCGTCTATCTGCGCGAGCTGATCGCGTCGAAGGATTTTGAGGAATCAAAGGCCAAGCTTGCCCTGTCTCTTGGCAAGACGATCAATGGCGAGCCGGTCATCGTCGACATTGCCAAGATGCCGCATGTTCTGGTCGCCGGCACCACCGGTTCGGGTAAATCGGTTGCCATCAACACGATGATCCTGTCGCTGGTCTATCGCATGACGCCGGAAAAATGCCGTCTCATCATGATCGACCCGAAGATGGTTGAACTGTCGGTCTATGACGGCATTCCGCATCTGCTGACGCCGGTGGTCACCGAGCCGAAAAAGGCCGTCGTTGCGCTGAAATGGACTGTGCGCGAGATGGAAGACCGCTATCGCAAGATGGCCAAGCTCGGTGTGCGCAATCAGGAAGGTTTCAACGCCCGTGTGCTTGAGGCGCAGGCCAAGGGCGAACGCATATCGCGCACGGTGCAGACCGGCTTCGACAAGCAGACCGGGCAGGCCGTCTACGAGACAGAGGAATTCGATCTCGAGCCGATGCCGTTCATCGTGGTCATCATCGACGAAGTGGCCGATCTGATGATGGTTGCAGGCAAGGACATTGAAGGCGCGGTGCAGCGCCTTGGCCAGATGGCGCGTGCCGCCGGCATCCATGTCATCATGGCGACGCAGCGCCCCTCGGTCGACGTTATCACCGGCACGATCAAGGCCAACTTCCCGACCCGCATGTCCTTTGCGGTGACGTCGAAGATCGACAGCCGGACGATCCTTGGCGAACAGGGTGCCGAACAACTGCTCGGCATGGGCGACATGCTCTATATGGGCGGCGGTGGCCGGATCATGCGTGTCCACGGCCCGTTTGTCTCCGATGATGAAGTCGAAAAGGTCGTCAGCCACCTCAAGATGCAGGGTGTGCCGGAATATCTCGACGCGATCACGCAGGACGATGAAGACGAGGATGAGGGCGAGGGCGGCGGCAAATCCAGTGGCAGTGCAGGCGGTTCGTTCGAAGAGTCCGACGACCCCTATGATCAGGCGGTCTCGATCGTGCTGCGCGACGGCAAGGCCTCGACATCCTATATCCAGCGGCGTCTGGGCATCGGTTACAACAAGGCGGCGTCGATCATTGAACGCATGGAGCAGGAAGGTGTCATCGGCCCTGCAAACCATGCCGGAAAACGCGAAATCCTGGTCCCGACCGAGGAAGACAAGATGTAATTTGGCCGCTGGCGCTGGAAAAGTGCCGCGCCAGCGCCAAATAAATGTCCAAGTGAGAGCCTACCTGCTGGGCGACTGACAGGAGAAACCGATGATCCGCAACGTTTTGAAATCCGCCACGACGCGCGCGCTCAGGCTTGGCGCAGTGCTTGCGGTTGCTGGCGCGCTCGGCGCGTTTGCGGGCGTCAACGCTCCTGGCTTTTCGCCGGTTAGCCAGGCTCACGCTGCGTCGGACGCAGCTCAGAAGATTGCCGATCATTTTTCCAGCGTGCGCACAATGGCTGGCGAATTTGTCCAGTTTGGCCCCAAGGGCGAACAGACCGGCGGCAAGTTCTACATCCAGCGTCCGGGCAAGATCCGTTTCAACTATGAGAAGCCGGCCTCGTTCCGTGTCATTGCCGACGGCAAGTCCGTCATCATCATGAATACCAAGCTCAAGACGGCGGATGTCTACCCGCTGTCCAAGACACCGCTGAAACTGCTGCTGGACGACCGCATCGACCTGTCGAACAAGAAGGTCCAGAAGGTCACCGAAGACGAGGACCTGACGACCATTGTGCTTGCCGACAAATCGGTGTTCGGCAATTCGCGCATCACCATGATGTTTGATCCGAAAACCTACGAGTTGCGCCAGTGGACGGTGACCGACGCGCAGGGCAAGGACACGACGGTGATGATCTTCAACGTCCAGAACGACGTGAAGCTCGACCCGAAATTCTTCTATGTCGACCAGCGCACGCTGAACATGCGCAACAATAACAACATGTCGCCCTGACCGGAGTTGTGGACGCGTTTACCGTCTCTGCTTGCCCTCAAGTGAGCTGACTGGCATTGAGCGACTATGTCGTTCTCGATTGCCACCTGGAATATCAATTCCGTTCGTCTGCGCCTGCCGCTCGTGCTCGACTTCCTGCGCGATTTCTCGCCCGACATCCTGTGTCTGCAGGAAATCAAATGCCCGGAAGAGCATTTTCCCTATCAGGCGTTTCACGAGGCCGGTTATGCGCATGTGATGATCAACGGCCAGAAGGGCTATCACGGCGTTGCAACGATCTCGAAGCTGCCGATCGAGCTGGTCGAGCGGCGCGAATTCTGCGCCAAGGGTGACACAAGGCATCTGGCGGCGAGTTTCGAAGCTGGCGGGCTGACCATCGTGCTGCACAATTTCTATGTGCCGGCCGGCGGCGACGAGCCTGATCCGCAGATCAACGAGAAATTCCGCCACAAGCTCGATTTCGTCGCCGAGATGCGCAACGTGCCCGCGAGCTCCAGTGCGACGACCGCCTCAATCCTGGTCGGCGACCTCAACATCGCGCCGCTGGAGCACGATGTCTGGTCGCACAAGCAGCTTCTGAAGGTCGTCAGCCACACGCCCGTCGAGACCGAGAGTTTCGAGGCAATGCGCAAGCATGGGGGCTGGGTCGATTTGATGCGCCAGTTCACGCCCGAGCCGGAAAAGATCTACACCTGGTGGAGTTATCGCGCGGCCGACTGGGCAGCGTCAGATCGCGGCCGGCGGCTCGATCATGTCTGGTCGTCGGCCAACATCGCTGGCCGGCTGATCGAAATCGAAATTTTGCGAGACGCGCGCGGCTGGGATCGCCCGTCCGACCATGTGCCGGTGATTGCGCGGTTTGAGATGTGACGACGTCGAGTACGGTGGCCAGTTCCTACCTGGCCATACAGGCAGGCAGGAATGCGTCGAGCGCGTTGCCGGCATTGGCCAACGAGATGCGCAGCTTGGTCGCCGTTGGACCGTCCCCGAGTTTCAAGTAAGCCCATTGTCCGGTCTTCATCCGTGCAAACATCGGGTCGTTCGCGTCCTGGATGAATTCGAAACCGTCCGACTGCTGACCTGAAACATAGGACGCCGGATAGTCCAGCGTTGCCATTGATAGGTCTGTCTCGAACCTGAAACGGGTGCTATCGCCGACGAGGTCTTCTGGCCGTTGCAGATAGACCATTGTCTTGATCTTGCCGCCGTCTGCGCATTCCGACGACCAGACGGTGTCGTCGGTTTCGGGAACGGCAAGCCAGAAGTGTGGTTGAAGATCGCCGTCTCGCTCACCGCTGCCACCCCATTCATATTGCTGACCGAGTTGCTCAAAGCCGTTCGCAATCCAGTCAGCAGAGAGCGAGGGCCGCTCGTCGCTGGCAGTCTGTCCGGCCCTCACGGGTTGGACGTCATCGTCAGCTTGCGGTTTGGCCGTTTGCACCGGCGCTTCGGAAGCGGGCTTCACCGGTTCGGCTTCGGTGCAGGCCTGAAGCGTCAGGACCAACAGCAGTGCAAGACTGAATGTTGATCTGGTTGCCACTCTCGGGCTTGTCATTGGCCTGCACCTCTATCGGGCTGGTTCGGTCCCATTGAAACGGACATGGCTCTCTAGCGAAGCAGAGGTTCGTCCTCTTCAGCAGTCGCGTCGTAGAGCGTACCCTTGATCGTTATCTTTCCCGGCGCGCCGATGTACACCGTGTTGGGTTTGTTCACGAGATACTCTCCAAGTGCGACGCCACCCAGATAGCCTGCGGCCGCCCCAGCTGCATTTCCGATCAAAAGACCTGTCGACGTCGCGACGAGCGTGACCGGGAGTGCAATGAGCGTCGACACTGCCTCTTTGCCGACTAGTTGTACCGACGCGACCATCCGCTGATCGGACGTCTCGCAACTTTCAAAGAATAGTGTCTTCCGCTCGGAGAGTTGCGGCTTGACGCCATGCTTGGGAACCAGAGCCAGCTTGTCGCCCGCTGCGACGAGATTGACGTCCCTTCCAAAATACCAATCAACGTCGAACACAGTGCCCGACATGTTCTTGACGCACTGTTCCTGTGTGCCACGGCTCGACTTGAAGCGGACCCACATTGCGCCGAAATCGTCGCTGTTCTCGGATGAGACATGTGGTTCCCTGAATCGCTTCTGTTCAGCGCCGCTAAAATCACGGCTGCTGATTGTCAGATAGCTTTTGCCGAAACCATGATGGGCCGTGCGAATGCGCTCGATAAACTGCGATATCGGGCTCTTCTCGAAAACCCAGGTCTGCCCCAGCGCCAGCAGCGATTCGTCGTTGTTAGCGGGATTGTCATACTTCGGCATCAGCTGGACGTTGGACCGGCTTCCTTCGATGGCCACCCCTTCCACATAGGTCAGGTAGGTTTCGCGCCAGCGATTGCGAATGTAGAATGACCCAGGTTGAGCCGGAGCGGGCTCCAGCACCCAATCGGCGCTGAGCCAGGCGGGCGACGCCACATCTGCGGTCGGTTCCTTGGCGTTTCGTTCGGCGGTCAGTTGAACAGACAGATTCCAGGCGCTGCCAAACGAGACAATCTCCTCCGCTGACACCGGGGAAACTGTCAGATAGGCCACTGCCGCCAAAAGTGCTCGGTTGATCATTATTGTCTCCTGCTTTGTAGGTGCAGGAGACAGTTCAGCAGGATCGAGACGGTCAGCACATCAGGTGATTACCTGATATCGCGCACCACCCCGCCGAGAGGAGCGATATGCAATCGCTCCTCGTCGGTGGAAATGTCGACGGCAGGACGTCAGGAGTGCGCCACCATGACATGGCGCACCGCTGTGTAGTCTTCGAGCGCGTAGAGGCTCATGTCCTTGCCATAACCGGACTGTTTCAGCCCGCCATGTGGCATTTCGTTGGTCAGCATGAAGTGAGTGTTGATCCAGGTGCAGCCATATTGCAGCCGAGCCGCCGTTGCCATGGCGCGGCCGACATCCTTGGTCCAGACCGATGATGCAAGGCCGTAATCGCTGTCGTTTGCCCAGTTCACGGCCTCGTCGACATCGGAGAAACGTGTCACCGACACGACAGGGCCGAACACTTCGCGGCGCACGATTTCGTCGCTTTGCAGGGCACCTGCAATCACCGTCGGCTCAAAATAATAGCCGCCGCCCTTGGGGGCGTGGCCGCCGGTGGTGATTTCCATATGCTTGTGCTCGGCGGCGCGCTCGACAAAGGAGGCGACGCGGTCGCGCTGGCGTTTCGAGATCAGCGGGCCGATCTCGTTTTCAGTGTCGTCGGCCTGGTCGAACTTGATCGTCGACACGGCCGATGACAGATCGGCAACGAGCTTGTCGTAGACCTTCTTGCCGGCATAGATGCGGCAGGCGGCCGTACAGTCCTGGCCGGCATTGTAATAACCGAAGGCGCGCAGGCCGCCGACGACCGCGTCAATGTCGGCGTCGTCAAAGACGATGACCGGGGCCTTGCCGCCCAGTTCCAGATGGGTGCGCTTGACCGATTTGGCGGCCGCCTGCAGCACTTTCTTGCCGGTGGCGATGTCGCCGGTGATCGAGATCATGCCGACTTTGGCGTGGTTGATCAGCGTATTGCCGACGCTTTCGCCGCGGCCAAGCACGATGTTGACCACGCCTTCGGGCAGGATGTCGGCCAGCAGCTTCGCCATCTTCAGCGCCGTCAGCGGTGTCTGTTCGGACGGTTTGAAGACGACCGTGTTGCCGCCGCCGAGCGCGGGTGCCAGCTTCCACGCCATCATCATCAGCGGATAGTTCCACGGTGCGATTGAGGCGACGATGCCGATCGGGTCGCGCCGGATCATCGAGGTGAAACCCGGCAGATATTCGCCGGCGATTGCACCCGGCATGGTACGAACGGCACCGGCAAAGAAGCGGTAGCAATCGACAATTGCCGGGATCTCGTCATTGCGAACGGCATTGATCGGCTTGCCGCAATTCAGCGCCTCAAGTGCCGCGAATGCGTCGGCATCGCGTTCGATGGCGTCGGCGATCTGCAGCAGATAGGCTGAGCGCTGCGCAGGCGTCGTGCGCGACCATGTCACGAATGCCTTTTCGGCAGCCGCGACCGCGTCGTCGATCTGGCCTTGAGACGCCTCCGGCATGTTGATGATGACCTCACCGGTGCGCGGATTGAAAATCGGCTCCTCGGTTTCGGTTCCCTGAACGAGCTTTGATCCGATCAGCATCTGTGTGTCCATGACACGTCTCCCTTGGTCATTTGCCGCCGCCGGCGATCTGGTCGCCGTCGCGGGTGAGGTAATAGGCAGCGAGGATCGGCAGCAGCGTCACCAGCACGACGACCATCGCCACGACATTGGTCACCGGCCGCTGGCGCGGACGGATGAGTTCTTCGAGCATCCAGATCGGCAGTGTCTGCTGTTGGCCTGCGGTGAAGGTGGTGACGATGACTTCGTCGAACGACAAGGCAAACGCCAGCATGCCGCCCGCCATGAGTGCGGTGCCGATATTGGGCAGGATCACATAGCGGAACGTCTGGAAGCCATCTGCGCCAAGATCGGCACTCGCCTCGATCATCGAGCCCGAGGTGCGGCGGAAGCGCGCCACGGCGTTGTTGTAGACGACGACGATACAGAAGGTGGCGTGGCCCAGAATGATCGTCCAGGTGGAGAATGGAATATCCATCAGCGAAAAGGCCGAACGCAGCGAGATGCCGGTGATGATGCCCGGCAGTGCGATCGGCAGGATGACCAGCAACGAAATTGCCTCGCGGCCAAAAAATTTCGACCGGCTCACCGCTGCGGCGCACAGCGTGCCGAGCACGATGGCCAATGCCGTGGCAATCGCCGCTACCTTTACCGACAGGGTCAGCGCCTGCCAGACGTCCGGCCGGTTCCAGGTCACGGCAAACCATTGTGTGGTGAAGCCAGGAGGCGGCCACTGATAGGTCTTTTCCTCGGTCGTGAAGGCGTAGACGAAGATCAGCAGGATCGGCAAATGCAGGAAGAGCAATCCTGCGGCCGCTGCTATCTTCAGCCCGAGCGGGGCGCGGCTTTCGCGGTCAGAGCGCATCAAAAGCCCCCATCTTCCGGGCGATGGTCAAATAGATGCCCATGATGATGATCGGCACTACGGTGAAGGCGGCCGCAAGCGGAATATTGCCCGCCGTTCCCTGCAGCGAATAGACTGCCTGGCCGATGAAATACTGCGAGTTTCCGATGATCTGCGGGATGATGTAGTCGCCCATCGTCAGCGAAAAGGTGAAGATAGACCCGGCAACGATGCCCGGCAGGGCCAACGGAAACAGCACGTTGCGAAACGTCTGCGCCGGAGATGCGCCAAGGTCCGACGAGGCTTCGACCAGCGTCGACGGCACGCGCTCCAATGCGGCCTGGATCGGCAGGATCATGAAGGGCATCCAGACATAGACGAAGACGATGAAAGTGCCGGTGAACGAGATCGACAGCGAGTTGCCGCCGACCACCGGCAGGGCCAGCCATGCGTCGAGCAGCCAGGTCAGATGCATCTTGGCCAGCAGCCAATTCAGAATGCCTTCCTTCGCCAGGATCAGCTTCCAGGCGTAGACCTTGACCAGATAGCTGGACCAGAGCGGCATCATCACGCCGAGATAGAACAGGGCCTTCCATTTTCCCTTTGCATAGCGCGCTGCAAAATAGGCGATCGGAAAGGCAATGATGGCGGAAGCCACCGTCACTGCCGCCGACATGACAATCGTTCGAACAAAGATGTCGACATTGGCCGGCTGCAGCAGTTCGCCGTAGGTTTTCAGCGTGAATTCCCGGTTGATCATGCCGGAAAATTCATCGATCGAGAAAAAGCTCTGCAGCAGAAGCGCAAACAGCGAGCCGACATAGACGATGCCAAGCCACAGCAGAGGCGGAGCGAGCAACAGCAACAGGAAGAAGCGCGGATTGCGCCAGAACATGTCGGACAAGGTGCCAAAAATGCCGCCGCGACCGGGAAGGACGGCGGGCGAAGCTGCGGCAGGGTCGCCCAGATTTGGAACGGCGGTCGCCGTCATATCCGACCCCCCTCTGTCCTGCCAACCATCGCTCCCTTGAGAGCCGTGCTCTCGCATATGGCCGATATGTCCCCCTCACCCGGCCTCCGCTTCGCTTGGCCACCCTCTCCCCATGGGGAGAGGAGGCTGGAAATCTCAGCGCTTCCCTCTTCTCTCCTTGGGGAGAAGGTGGTCGCGAAGCGACCGGATGAGGGGGTCTGTGACGAATGAAACCTCATATCCGCTCACCCTGCATCAGATGCAGATGTTCGCGGTTGAAGGTCAGCACAACCTGGTCGCCCTGTGCAGGCAGTTTCGCCCCGGACGGCATGGTTGCGTGCAGGCGCAGGCCATCGGCGTCAAATGCAACACGTGTCGCCGACCCGATATAGGATAGCGCCACGACGCGGGCTGGCACGCCGTCGCCGCTGGCGTCGGTCCGCACCCTGATCTGTTCCGGGCGAAGGCTGCCCCAGGAATTCTGGCCCGAATAGCGTTTGACAAAATCCGGCGGCAATACGTTCGACGAGCCGACGAAATCGGCGACAAAGCGCGAGGACGGCCGGTCGTAAATGTCCTGGGGCGTGCCGATCTGCTGCACCTTGCCGTCATTGAATACTGCCACGCGGTCAGCCATCGACAGGGCCTCGCCCTGATCGTGGGTGACGAAGATGAAGGTGATGCCGAGTTCGCGCTGCAACGCCTTCAGCTCTTCCTGCATGCTCTCGCGCAGCTTGAGATCCAGTGCGCCCAGTGGTTCGTCGAGCAGCAGCACTTTCGGGCGATTGACGAGTGCGCGCGCCAGCGCCACGCGCTGCCGCTGCCCGCCGGAAAGCTGTCCGGGGCGGCGCGCGCCATAGCCCGGCAGGCGCACGAGCGCAAGCGCCTCTTCGGCCGCCTTCAGGCGTTCGGACTTGCCGACGCCCTTGACCATCAGCCCGTAGGCGACATTGTCGAGAATGCTGAGATGCGGGAACAGCGCGTAGTCCTGGAACACGGTGTTCACATTGCGCCGGTAGGGCGGGACGCCGTCCGCCAACTCACCAAAAATCTGGATGTGGCCGTGCGTCGGCTGCTCGAAGCCGGCAATCAGGCGCAGGCATGTCGTCTTGCCGGACCCCGAAGGGCCAAGCATGGCGAAGAACTCGCCGGGGACGATTTCGAGATCGACATTGTCGACGGCCTTCACCGCACCGTAGTGGCGCGCGACCTTCTGGAAAGAGACTGCAGGGGTCATGGTTGCCGTTGTTTGCAATGCCCCCTCACCCGGCCGCTTTGCGGCCACCCTCTCCCCGCTGGGGAGAGGAGGGAGCTCTCATGGATTCCCCTCGTTTGGTCAGGCTTGCGCCGTTTCCTCTCCCCAGCGGGGAGAGGGTGGCCGCAAAGCGGCCGGGTGAGGGGGCGTTTGCGAGAAGAGCCTACCGGCCGCCGATCACGCCGATATAGTCGGAGACCCAGCGATAATAGGGGACGCACTTGTCGCCCTGGGTCGCACATTTCGACGTTGGCGTGGTCCAGAACTGAACCTTCTCGAAATTGTCGAAGCCGTTGGCTGTGCAAAGCTCCTTGGTCAGCATGCCGCGGCCATCGGTGCAGGCGGCCGGAACAGACGGATTGGCACCGAACCAGACACCCAGATCGCTCTGAAGATTGGACGACAGCGAGTGCTCCATCCACATATAGGCGCAGTTCGGGTTCGCCGCGTCGACATGCATCATGGTCGTGTCGGCCCAGCCTGTTACACCTTCCTCGGGGAAGACAGAGGCGACGGGCTGTTTTTCACCCTGCAGGATGTTGACCATGAACGGCCAGGAGCCGGAGGCGACGACGCCTTCATTCTTGAAGTCGTCCATCTGGATGAAGGCGTCGTGCCAATAGCGGCCGACCAGCTTGCGCTGGGCGCGCAGCAGATCAAGCGCTGCCTTGTATTGGTCCTCGGTCAGCTCATAGGGGCTCTTGATGCCGAGTTCCGGCTTGTGCTTCATCAGATAAAGCGCAGCGTCAGCCACATAGATCGGGCCGTCATAGGCCTGCACGCGGCCCGCGTTCGACTTGCCGTCCGGCAGTGTGGTTTCCTCAAACACGACATTCCAGCTTGTCGGCGGCTTGTCGCCGAAAGCGGCGGTATTATACATCAGCACGTTCGGCCCCCACATATAGGGAACGCCGTAATGCACGCCATCAACCGTGTGCCAGGGTGCGTTCTTCAACCTCTCGTCGACGGTCGACCAGCTCTTCACGAGGTCGATATTGATCGGCTGGACGCGCTTGCCGGCGATCAGACGCAGAGATGCGTCGCCAGACGCGGTCACAAGGTCGAAACCGCCTTCATTCATCAGGGCGACCATTTCGTCCGAGGTGTTGGCGGTCTTGACGTTGACCTTGCAGCTCGTCGCTTCCTCGAACTTGGTCACCCAGTCGAATTTCTTGTCGGTCTCGCCGCGCTCAATGTAGCCGGCCCAGGCAACAATGTTCACCTGGCCTTCGCCGGCACCGATTTCCGTGACCTGCGCCACCGCCTGGCCTGCGAAGGCTGCGGCCAGCACCATGGCCGTTGTCGCTTTCAGAATCGACTTCATCTCGCTCTCTCCCATTCCTCAGGGACCGCGCTTTATTGGCGGTTCAAACCCGATTGGAAGAGTGACAGGAAATTGCCCCATCGCAAATTCAATAATCAGATGGTCGATTTCGGAATTTCCGATACCGACATGGCTGCATGTGCTAACTCAACCGCAGGCTGCGTTGACCATGGGCCACAGCTATGAAATCGCGCGCGGTCTGTGCCACGCCCGACCCGCGCCGCCACACCATGCCGACCTGCACTTCGGGCAGGGAGTCAGCAATGTCGCGACTTTCGATGCGGTCGCCTTCGAGCGACCATGGCCGGTAGACGAGGTCCGGCAGCAAGGCGATGCCGGCTCCCGTTGCGACAAGGCTGCGCACCGCTTCCACCGAGCGGGTTCGAAAGGCGACATTTGGCCTTGTGCCCAGAGCCATCAGAAGCCGGCCGGTATTCTCCTCGATTTCGTCGATCGTCAGCATGATCAAGGGTTCGGATGCGACATCGGTCAGCGTCACCGTTTCGGCGGCTGCAAGCCGGTGGCCGAGCGGCAGCCAGAGCCGGTACGGCGAAATCTCCAGCGTTTCGGCCTGCAGGGCCATGCGGTCGCGCAGGTTCGAAATCACCATCACCGCAATGTCGAGTTCGCCGCCGATCAGCAGATGTTCGAGATAGTCGCCATTGTCCTCGATCGCGCCGACTTCGACATTGGGGAAGGCGCGGCGGTAGCGCGCCAGAAGATCGGAGAGCACGTAACCCGCGACCAGCGAGGTGACGCCGAGATTGAGTTTGCCCGTCGTCATTTCCGGAGCGTCGACAAAGCTGCGCCGCGCATCCGACACGCCTGCAAGTATCTTGGTTGCGTGGCGCAGGAACTGGTGCCCCTTGTGGGTGATGTTCAGCCCGCGCGGATGGCGGTCGAACAGGTCGACGCCGATATCGGCCTCAAGCTCCTTGATGGCTTCGGTCACCGCCGATTGCGAGATCGACAGGCTTTGGGCCGCACCCGATACAGTGCCTTGTTCGGCCACGGCGACGAAATATTGCAGCTGGCGCAGCGTGAAGGCCATCAGTCGACCCGGTTCCGATCTGTCTGTTGGGACATCACGCGAAATAGTCCTTGCGCATGCGCCGCTCGATGCCGCGCAGCACCAGTGACAGGGAGATCGTCAGCAGCAGATAGATATACGCGACGATCGAATAGGTTTCGAAAAAGCGGAACGAGCCCGCTGCGTAGATCTTGCCCATCTGGGTAATGTCGGCGACGCCCAGCACCGAGACAAGCGAGCTGTCCTTCACCATGGCAATGAAGTCGTTCGAATAGGGCGGCAGGATGGTGCGGAACGCCTGCGGCCAGGTGACATGTCGAAACCGTGCCCAGCTATGCATGCCCAGCGATTTCGCAGCATCCGCCTGCCCCTCAGGCACGGACTGGATGCCGGCGCGGAAAATCTCGGCGATGAATGACGAATAGGCGATCACCAGCGCGATGATTGCCCGCCACAGCAGCGACACGTCGCGCACCTGCAACTGCCCGATCAGCCCGGCGTCCTGCAATGGCGCTGTGACGGCGTTCCATGCGCTGACAAAGACAGGCACGCCGGCGAATGCGATCCAGAACAGCAGCACCAGCACCGGAACGCCGCGAATGATCTCGACATAGAAGCGCGCCGACTGGCTGAGCCATTTCGACTTCGACAGCGACATCAGCGCAATGAGCAGGCCGAGCGCAGACGCCAGAGTGAAAGCAACGACAGTGACGAAGATGGTGATGCCGATGCCCTTGGCGACGGTCCTGAGCACTTGCGAATAGAGTTCGCTGGAAAAGATCGCCAGGGTTGCGGCAAGCATGACGCAGGCAAAGGCGGCAAGCCACCACGGAAATTCGCGTTCCGCCGGTCGTGAAATTGCCGGACCGGTCATGCGGCCGGCCTCTTGCGGACAAAGAACTGCTCGCGAACGCCTCCGCTCCACTGGTCGACATCGCTTTCGCGCTCCAGCGCAAAGCCGTGCCGTTCATAAAGTGCGCGTGCCGCGCCGAGGCCCGCGAATGTCGTCAGCCAGGTCCGCTCCACGCCAAGCCTGTCACAGTGGTCCATGGCGCGCTGCATCAGAACCTTGCCGAGCCCGGTACCGCGCGTATCGTCGGACACGATGAACCAGCGCAGATGTGCGCCGTCCGGTCCGCCGCCGCTGAGGTCGATCGTGATCGATGCATCCATCCGCTCGCCGTTCCACGCCGTCAGGAACAGGTCCTTGTCCTTATCCATGCGCGTCAGAAATTCCGAAAGCTCGCCTGCAACCTTCGCTTCGAAAGGCAGTCCGAAATTCCACTCGCGCGCATAATAGGCAGCGTGAAGCGCGATCACGGATGCGATCGCGCCCGGCCGGTAGCCGTCGATGTCGTAATTTGCCATCAATCAGATTACGGCTTGTAGTCGACGAACCATTTCTGGGTAATCGCCGCCAGCGTGCCGTCGGCTTCCAGTGCTGCAATGCCGGCATTGATTGGAGCCACCAGATCAGAGCCCTTCGGGAAGATCAGGCCGAACTGTTCGGACTGGATCGGCGCGCCGACCATTTTCAGCTTGCCGCCCGACTGTGCGACCAGTGCATTGCCGCCGGCCGAATCCGTCAGCACGAGATCGACGTCGCCGGTCTGCAAGGCAGCCACCGATGCGGCAAAGGTCTCGAACAGCTTGATGCGCGGATTCTGTTCGTTTCCGTCGAGGATTTCGTAAACCATCGCATAGAAGGGCGAAGTCCCTGCCTGCGCGCCGCCAAGCAGTTTTTCGTCGGCCTTGAAACCTTCGCCATCGTCGAACCGCGTCTCGTCGCCGCGCACCAGCATGTAGATTTCCGACAGCATGTAGGGTGCCGAGAAATCGACCTTCTCCTTGCGGTCATCCTTGATGGTGATGCCGGTCATGCCCATGTCGAACTGCTTGTCCGACACGGCCTGGATCATCGCATCCCAGGAGACGTTCTGATATTCGACGGCGAAGTTCAGCTTCTTCGACAGCGCGTCCATCATGTCGTATTCCCAGCCGACCGCCTGGCCGGTCTTGGGATCGTTGAACTGGAGCGGGAAGTAGGCGTTCTCGGTCGCAATCACGACTTTGCGGCCGGCGAGATCCTGCGCGGCGGCAAGGGCGGGAAATGCAAGCATGGCTGCGAGCGCGATAAAGATACGCCGTGTGAACATCGCAAAACTCCGGGGTTGTCAGCGTTGAGGTCGCGACAACTGTAGCGTCCTGCGCCTGCCTTGCAAGACAGGCGGTGATCGCAGAGATGTGACTATTCGGCCCGGACCGTAATTGGCACGTCGACATTGCCGCGCAGCGCGTTCGAATAGGGGCACATCTTGTGCGCGCTTTCGGCCAGTGCCTCGGCGGACGCCTGATCGAGCCCCTTGGTGACGACATCGAGCGCAGCAGTCAGCGCCATGCCGCCGCGTTCCGTCATCTTGAGGCCGACCGTTGCGGTGACGGCAGCATCTTCAAGCGGCAGGTTCTTGCGCTTGGCGATGAACTGCATCGCGCTGCAATAACAGGCTGAATAGCCGGCCGCGAAAAGCTGTTCGGGATTGGTCGCGCCGCCCTTGCCGCCCATTTCCTTCGGGATAGCCAGGTCGAGGTTGATGATGCCGTCTTCGCTGTCAACGTGGCCTTCGCGACCACCTTTCGTGGTGGCTTTGACCGAATAGAGTGCGGACATGGCATGCTCCTGCTGTTGGACGTCAAAATCTATTTGCACGATTGTCCAAACCTGTCGACGCGAAGCTTGGCAACAGGCGTAAAAAAGGCGCGGATTGCTCCGCGCCTTGATCTGATGAGCTCGAATGCGGACTGACGCCGCCAGCCGGTCTTATTCGCTCTTTGCTTCCTCAGCCGCCTTGGCTTCGGCTGCAGCTGCTGCCGCCTTGGCTGCATCCTCGGCGGCCTTTTCCTTGGCCAGAGCCTCGGCGGCTGCAATCTTCTCGGCTTCGAGACGGGCACGTTCTGCATTGGCTGCATTGCGCTCTGCGTCGTTCAGCTTGCGGGCGCGAACGCCGGTGTTTTCCGAAATACGAGCCGACTTGCCGCGGCGGTCGCGCAGGTAATACAGCTTGGCGCGACGCACCTTGCCGCGACGAACGATCTCAACGCCCTCGACCAGCGGCGAGTAGACCGGGAACACGCGCTCCACGCCTTCGCCATAGGAAATCTTGCGGACGGTGAAGCTTTCCTGGAAGCCAGCGCCCTTGCGCGAGATGCAGACGCCTTCATAGGCCTGCAGACGGGTGCGCGCGCCTTCCGTGACGCGGACCTGAACGCGGACGGTGTCGCCCGGCTGGAATTCGGGGAGCTTGCGGGCTGCTTCAATCTTGGCGGCCTGCTCAGCCTCAATCTGACGGATGATGTCCATCGTCGGAACCTTTCTTGCCTGTTGTGCCAGCCAGAGCGCCCGACGCTTGCCGGTCAGTTCCTTGACCATCCGGCTATGTTCTCCGACATGGAGAAACAGGGGCGAATTCACTAAAGCTATGTTGTCGGAACCGGACTTCTGCCGATTTCAAGGCGCGCGATACACTATTGGCGGCTCGTTGTCACCACCCCGCGCGAAGAATCAGAGGCGTCTTGCCATTGATGGCCCCGCCTCTTAGAGCGGCTTGCGTAATCGGAGCCGCCTTGCATGTCCATCCTCGTCGCAGTCGCGCTGTTCATTGCAGCTGTTCTCACCGGCATGATCAACGCCGTGGCTGGTGGTGGCACTTTCCTGTCGTTTGGCGCACTGACGCTGGCCGGCATTCCGCCCGTTGTCGCCAATGCAACATCCTCGATCACCCAGTTTCCCGGATATGTCACCTCCACGCTTGCCTATTGGGACGAGTTGAAGACGATCTGGCGCGGCGCGCTTGCGTTGTGCGTCGTGTCGGTCGCCGGTGCGCTGGTCGGCTCGTGGACGCTGCTGCAACTCGACAATCCGCAATTCCGTGCCATGGTGCCATGGCTGCTGATTGCCGCCACGGCTCTATTCGCGGCCGGCCCGTGGCTGAAGCCGAAGCCCGGCAAGGACGCGGCCGTTGGCGGGGTGTTTGGCGCTGTCATCCAGTTCCTGACCTCGATCTATGGCGGCTTCTTCGGGGCTGGCATGGGCGTGATGATGCTGGCGACCCTCGGCCTGTCTCAAAGCGGCGACTATCACCGGCTCAACGCGCTGAAGAACATGCTCTCGACGGTAATTGCGGCGGTCGCGCTGACAGTCTTTGTCGTTGGCGGCGTCGTTGCCTGGCCGCAGGCGCTGGTGATGATCCCCGGTGTCGCAATCGGCGGCTGGTCGGGCGTGTGGGTCGCCAAGCGCGTGCCGCAGAATTTCATGCGGGTGGCCGTGATTGCGGTCGGCCTGTTCCTCGCGGTCTACTATTTCGTGACCGGCTGAGGATCGAGCAGGTCTGGTCGGCGCTCACGGGTCAGTCTTTCGGCCTGTTCGCGACGCCATTGGGCAATCTTTGCATGATTGCCGGACATCAGCACGTCGGGAATGGCGCGACCTTCCCATTCGGGCGGACGGGTGTAGTGCGGATGCTCGAGCAAGCCGTTCTCAAAACTCTCTTCGCCGCCCGACTGGTCATTGCCCATGACACCGGGCAACAGCCGCACGACTGCGTCGAGCAGCACCAGCGCTGCAGGCTCGCCACCCGACAGGATATAGTCGCCGATCGACACTTCCTCGAGGCCGCGTGCGTCGATGACGCGCTGGTCGATGCCTTCAAAGCGGCCGCAGACAATGATAACGCCGGGTCCGTCCGCCAGGTCCCGCACGCGGGCCTGTGTCAGCGGTTTGCCGCGCGGGCTCATCAGCAGAAGCGGGCGCTTGTCGCTGGCCTCGGTTGCAGCGTCAATTGCCGCGCCCAGCACATCGGCACGCAATACCATGCCCGCACCACCGCCTGCTGGCGTGTCGTCCACCGCACGGTGGCGGCCAATGCCGTGCTCGCGGATCTGCCTTGTCTCAAGGGACCAGTCGCCGCGCTCCAGCGCCTTGCCGGCGAGGGAAGCCCCAAGGGCGCCTGGAAACATTTCCGGATAGAGCGTCAGGACTGTGGCGCGGAAACTCACCGGTTGCCGCCTGCCGATTTTGGCCCGCGCGCACGGTCGCGGCCCTGACGCGGTGCGTCATCGGGGTTGCCGTCATCCCCATCGGGATCATCGATCAGCCCGGCAGCGGCCCGATCGATGCGGATAGTGCGCATGGCGACATCGACCGATGGGGCCGCAGCCTTGGTGAACGGGATCAGCGTTGTCGAACGGCCACCACGGTCGATCTCCAGAATGTCGCCGCCGCCATAATTCTGGACCGCGACAACCTTGCCGATGCGCTCGCCATCGAGATCGACCGCATCCATGCCGATCAGGTCGGCGTGATAAAATTCTTCGTCATCCAGGTCGTCCGGCAGGGTTGCCCGGTCGACAAACAGCGCCGTGCCGGTCAAGGCTTCTGCGGCCGTGCGGTCATTGACGCCGTTCAGGCGCACCACGGCCATGCCCTTGTGCTCGCGAATGTCGGTGATCTCGAAGCTGCGCCCGTCGCTGGCGTACAAAGGGCCATAGTCGGCAACCGACAGTGGATCGCCGGTAAATGTCTTCAGTCGCACTTCGCCCTTGATGCCCTGGGCTGCGCCGACTGTTGCCATTTGCACGGGTTTTTTCAGCTTGCTCATGATCGGTGTCGTATCGCGGCGGCGCGTCGTGCACAACTGCGCTGCGTTTAACCTCGCATAAGCCATATCGTGCATGATGGGCAGCGAACGGGCCTGGACGCAATGACCGACGAAATTCTGATTTCCGCAAGGGATGATCTGCATGCCGCGCGCGGGCAGTGGTTGAAGGCGCTGGCGCGCGAAAGGCGGCTGGCCGACCTGACTGTCGAGGCTTATGAGCGCGATACGCGCCAGTTCCTGACATTCCTGACCGGCCATCTTGGCGGGCCGCCGGGCCTGAAGGACATCGCAAATCTGCGGCCGGCCGACCTGCGCGCCTTTCTGGCGCGGCGGCGCAATGATGGCGCTGGCGCCAGAACACTGGGGCGCGGACTGGCCGGCGTGCGCTCGCTGCTGCGCTTTCTTGAAAAGCGCGGTCTGGCGTCGTCTGCCGGTGCAGCCGCCATGCGTGCGCCAAAGCAGCCGAAGTCGTTGCCAAAGCCGCTGACTGCAGGCGATGCGAAGCGCGTCGTCACGTTTGGCGAACAGTTGAGCGAGGAGCCATGGATCGCGGCGCGCAATGCCGCGGTGCTGACGCTGCTCTATGGCTCGGGCCTGCGCATTTCCGAAGCGCTCGGTCTGCAGGCGGGTGAGATTGGTGCCGGCGAGACCGTGCTGCGCGTCACCGGCAAGGGCGGAAAGACCCGCCTTGTGCCGTTGCTGCCGGTCGCCATTGAGGCGGTGGCACAGTACAAACGTCTGTGCCCCTATCTGCTCGATGCCAAGGCATTGCTTTTCCGCGGCGCAAAGGGCGGACCGTTGCAGCCGGCAATCATTCAGCGCGAAATGCAGAAGATGCGCGCGGCACTCAATCTGCCAGACACAGCGACGCCGCATGCACTGCGTCATTCCTTCGCGACCCATCTGCTTGGCCGTGGTGGCGATCTGCGCACGATCCAGGAACTGCTGGGCCATGCCAGCCTGTCGACGACGCAGGTCTATACCGGCGTCGACACAAAACGCCTGCTCGACATTTACGACAAGGCCCATCCGCGCGCCTGATGCGTCGCAGTTGAGCCCGGCGATTAACGAAATAGCCGGAAATGGCCGATAGGGTCGCCGACCATGAAACGTGTCATCGCATTTGCTGATCGGTCGAGTGCAGCAGCCCTTTGGGTGCTTGCGCTTGTCAACATGCTGTTCTTCGCTGCCATTGTTGCGACGCTGCTGTCGCTCAGCGGCAATGCGCATGCCGCAACCGCCGCCTGCAAGGGCGCAGACATGCTGGCCGAGATCAAGGCCGACAGGCCGGCCACCTATGCGCAGATGCAGGCGGACGCTGCTGCCGTGACAAACGGATCGGGTCTGCTCTGGAAGATTGAAAAGGCGGGACTGGAACCCTCTTTTCTCTTCGGCACGATGCATATGACGGACCCGCGTGTGGTCAATCTGCCTGAGAACGCGCAGGCCTCGTTCGAAACAGCCGGTACGATTGTCATTGAGACGACCGACGTGCTCGACCCGCAAAAGATGGCGGCGTCGATGCTGACCTCGCCCGAACTGATGATGTTTACCGACGCGACGACGATGAAGTCGCTGTTGTCGCCCGATGATCTGGTCATCGTCGAAAAGGGCCTTGCCGACC
>Ga0209572_1001093_pt1 | contig 23330 bp, 22 predicted proteins | sample EBPBio232012_DNA_FD_185867 | JGI IMG/M metagenome (GOLD analysis project Ga0209572, IMG submission 185867) | Wastewater treatment Type I Accumulibacter community from EBPR Bioreactor in Madison, WI, USA - Reactor 1_1/23/2012_ DNA (SPAdes)... | ecosystem: Engineered > Bioreactor > EBPR >...
TGTGCTCCTTGCCCAGACACCCGGTCTGGGCGGCGTCGCACGCCTAGATTGACGCGTTTTTAAGCAGGTTCGCACGCCGGAAAATAGCGTTAACAGGCCCTAATGCCCAAAATCCCCCACAAGTATCCGTCCGACCAGGCGCCATGCGGCAACCGCACCGGAGTGCCCACGCACAATAGCGGTATGAACCTGCTGAAGCCGCCCCTCGAAGCGTCTGCCGCGCCGCCTCCCGGGGGCATGATCGGTCGCTTCGGAGCGGCGGTGCACAGCGGCACCCAGGCCTGTCCGGCGGAAAGACGCACTCCCCGCGGCGTTTCGTGGGCCGCGGCTGGCGCGCTGACCTGACAAGCTGATGCGAGGGGACATTCAGAAATTCCGCCAGGCGCGCCCGGCGCCCAGGCCATCAGCCAACCCCACGGCGCCGCCGCGCCTGCTGCGGTTTTACAAGCCCTATGGCGTGCTCAGCCAGTTCACGGCCGAGGGGCGCTGGCGCGGGCTGAAGGACTTCATCAACGTGCCGGGCGTGTACGTGGCCGGCCGGCTGGACGCCGACAGCGAGGGGCTGCTGCTGCTGACCAGCGACGGCGCGCTGCAAGCGCGCATCGCCGATCCGCGCCACAAGTGGCCCAAGACCTATTGGGCGCAGGTGGAAGGCGCGCCGGGCGATGCCGCCCTGGCCGCGCTGCGCGCCGGCCTGGTGCTGAACGACGGCCCGACCCGCCCGGCCCAGGCGCGCCTGCTGCCAGACGCGCCTGAGCTGCCGCCGCGCGAGCCCCCGATCCGCGCGCGCCGCCACATCCCCACCCACTGGATCGAACTGGTGTTGCACGAAGGGCGCAACCGCCAGGCGCGGCGCATGACGGCGGCCGTGGGCCACCCCACGCTGCGTCTGGTGCGCGCGGCCATCGGGCCGTACCGGCTGGACGGTCTGGCGCCGGGGCACTGGGCCGAAGCGCCGCTGCCTGCCCCGTCCACTTGATTTGTCGCCGCGCGGCGACACAATGCCACCATGCCGATCCGATGCCATTGCACCCTGCTGTTGGCCGTGCTGACCGCCACGGCCGGGTTCGCCAACGCCCAGATCAAGCGCTGGGTGGACGAGCGCGGGGTGGTCCACTACAGCGACGAGGCGCCGTCGCCCCTCCGGTGACCGAGGTGGCGCCGGCCGCGCCGCTCAGCGCGGCCGAGCAGCAGGCCGCCGAGCGGCGCCTGCGGGGCTACCGCGACGCCCTGAACACCCCGGCGGCGCCAGCGCGCGACGCGCCGCTGCCGGGGCCCAAACCCAGGCCGGCCAGCGAAGACAACAGCTGCGCCGCGCAATGGGCACGCTACAACGCCGCCTACGCCTGCATGGACCCGTACCGCCTGAGCCACGGCGGTCTGCGCCCCGAGGCGTTCAAGCGCTGCCCGGTGCTGACCCAGCCAAGCTGCGAGCCACCGGGGCGCAGCGCCGGCAAGCCCTGACGGCGCCGGCCGCGCCAGGGCCGCTCGTACCGATGGGCGTTCAAACCGCAAGAACCGTTCAGGCCGAGCCTGCCGAAGGGCTCCACGCGAACGGTGGGGTATTTTTGAACGCCTTTTGGTATCAGGCCTGGCCGCGCCGCTCGCGCGCGCGGCGCTGCTGGCGCGTTTCCTTGGCGCGCGCGGCGGCGATTTCCTTGGCGCGTCGCTTGGCGCGCCAGTCGCGCGACAGCCAGCGCCCCAGCGCGAAGCTGACGCCGGCCATGACCAGCATCAGCACATAACCGACCCAGCTGATTTCCATCACTCGACCCTCATGATGCCGGTGGGCTTGAAGCCCAGATCGGCCGCCTTGCCCTTGCGCGCACGCGCGGCGCGGGCGTTGTTCAGGCTGCGGATCTCCAGTTGTTCCTCGCGCGGCTTGCCGCCGCGGCCGATGCCGACGATGCGCACGCTGCGCGTGTAGGCGGCGGCGCCGGCCAGGGCGTCCTTGGGCTCCAGGTCGATCAGGGTCAGGCCGCGCCCGCCTTTTTCCATCACCTTCAACTCGCCGATCTCGAAGGTCAGGATGCGCCCGCCGGTGGAGGCGCAGGCCACGTGCGTGGCCGCTACCAAACCGATAGCTGCCGGGGATGAGTTGGCGCCGGGGTTGGCTGGTTTTGATTCAGAACCCAGGCCGACCACCGAGGGTTGGCAGACCTGCTCGCCCTCGCCCACGGTGATGAAGGCCTTGCCGCCGCGCTGGCGCGACAGCAGGTGCTCGACCCGCGCCAGAAAGCCGTAGCCGCCCGAGCCGGCCAGCAGCAAGGTGACGCCCTCGGCCCCGGCGAAGTAGTGCAGCGGCTGGGTGCCCGACTCGAGGTCGATCAAGGTGGTGATGGGCTGGCCGTCGCCGCGCGCGCCGGGCAGGCTGGCCACCGCCACGCTGTAGACGCGGCCGTTGTTGCCAAACACCAGCAGGTGATCGACGGTGCGGCATTCAAAGGTGCCGTACAGGCCGTCGCCGGCCTTGAAGGCAAAGCCCGCGGCGTCGTGCCCATGGCCCTGGCGCGCGCGCACCCAGCCCTTGGCGCTGACCACCACGGTGACCGGCTCGTCCAGCACCCGGACCTCGGCCACGGCCTTTTTCTCGGCCTGGATCAGGGTGCGGCGCGGGTCGGCGAACTGCTTGGCGTCCTGCTCGATCTCCTTGATCATCAGGCGCTTCAGGCTGGCCGGGCTGCCCAGGATGTCTTCCAGGCCGCCCTGCTGGGTGCGCAGCTCGGCCAGTTCCTGCTCGATCTTGATGGCTTCCAGCCGCGCCAGTTGGCGCAGGCGGATGTCCAGGATGTCGTCGGCCTGCACCGAAGTCAGGTTGAAGCGCGCGATCAGCGCCGCCTTGGGCTCGTCGCTCTGGCGGATGATGGCGATCACCTCGTCGATGTTCAGCAGCACCAGCTGCCGGCCCTCGAGGATGTGGATGCGCTCCAGCACCTTGCGCAACCGGTGCTGGCTGCGCCGGGTGATGGTGGCCTGGCGGAACTCGACCCATTCCAGCAGCATCTGGCGCAGGCTTTTTTGCACCGGCTTGCCGTCCAAGCCGACGCTGGTCAGGTTGATCGAGCTGGACGATTCCAGGCTGGTGTGCGCCAGCAAGGTGTGGATCAGCTCGTCCTGGCCGATGGTGCGGCTCTTGGGCTCGAACACCAGGCGCACCGCCGCGCCCTTGCTGGATTCGTCGCGCACCTCGTCCAGCACGGCCAGCACGGTGGCTTTCAGCTGGCTCTGGTCCTGCGTCAGCGCCTTCTTGCCGGATTTGATCTTGGGGTTGGTGATCTCCTCGATCTCCTCCAGCACCTTCTGCGACGAGGTGCCGGGCGGCAGTTCGGTGACCACCAGCTGCCACTGGCCGCGCGCCAGGTCCTCGATCTTCCAGCGCGCGCGCACCTTCAGGCTGCCACGGCCGCCACGGTAGGCGTCGGCGATGTCGCCGGCCGGGCTGATGATCTGGCCGCCGCCGGGGTAGTCGGGGCCAGGCAGCAGGCCGAACAGCTCGTCGTCGCCGAGGTTCGGGTTCCGGACCAGGGCCACGCAAGCGTCGGCCACTTCGCGCAGGTTGTGGCTGGGGATTTCGGTGGCCATGCCCACGGCAATACCGCTGGCGCCGTTCAGCAGCGCGAACGGCAGGCGCGCGGGCAACTGGCGCGGCTCTTCCGTGCTGCCGTCGTAGTTGGGCACGAAATCGACTGTGCCTTCGTCGATCTCGTCGAGCAGCAGGCGTGTGATCTTGGCCAGGCGCGTCTCGGTGTAGCGCATGGCGGCGGCGCCGTCGCCGTCGCGGCTGCCGAAGTTGCCCTGACCGTCGATCAGCGGGTAGCGCAGCGAAAAATCCTGCGCCATGCGCACCAGCGCGTCGTAGGCGGCGCTGTCGCCATGCGGGTGAAAGCGGCCCAGCACGTCGCCCACCACGCGGGCGCTTTTCACCGGCTTGGCGGGGCTGTTGCCGTTCGGGCCACTCCAGCCCAGGCCCATGCGCGCCATGGCGTACAGGATGCGGCGCTGCACCGGCTTCTGGCCGTCGCAGACGTCGGGCAGGGCCCGGCCCTTGACGACGGACAAGGCGTATTCGAGGTAGGCGCGCTGGGCGTACAAGGCCAGGGGCAGCTCGTCCTGCGGGCCAGCGCCCTCAGGCGCGCCCAAATCCAGCAGGGCTTGATCGTTCATTCAGAAAAAAACTAAAAAAGAAAGCTTATTGGCGACCATCGGCGGCCAATTCGTGCGCCAGCGGCACGGCGTAGCGCACCGGCGCCAGCGCCGCGTAGGGCTCGGCGGCGGCCTCGGTGACGGACGGGCCGGCCGGCGCGGGCGCCTCGGGGCTGCCCAGGCGGGCGCGCACGCGCGTGCCCCGGGTACCGATCACCGAGGCTTGCGGCAACACCGCCGCCTCGGCGCGGCCCAGCCGCCGCGCGGCGCCCTCGGGCTGGAACATCTGGTACAGGCCCAGCACGGTTTTCACGTAACCCTGGGTTTCCTTGTAATTCGGGATCTGGTGGCCGGCGCGCTGCACCGCGCCTTCGCCGGCGTTGTAGGCGGCCACGGCCAGTTCCAGCTCGCCCTTGAACAGCTTGAGCAGGTGGGCCAGGTGGCGGGCTCCGGCCTGGATGTTGGTGTGCGGGTCGGTCAGCTTCTGTTCGATGCTGCGCGCCGGCAGCGCCCGGCCCTGCCGGTCGCGGCGCCCGGCCGCGTCGGCCTGCACGCCGTACTGCGCGGCGGTGCTGGGCAGCAGCTGCATCAGGCCAACCGCCCCTTTCGAGGACACGGCCGCCGGGTCGAAGCCCGATTCGGCGGCCACCACCGCCTTCAGCAGCGAGTAGTCGAGTTGAAAGGCCTTGGCCGCCACCTGCAGGTGCTTGCGCACCGACTGGTAGCCGCGCGAGGCGTCCAGATCGCCCCAGCGCCGCGCCAGCGCCGGCGAGGGCTCGTGCCGGCTGTCGGCGGCGGCCGGTGCGCTGGCGTCGGACAGACTCAGGTTGCCGATCTCGCTGCCCTTGAAGAACAACAGGTAGCGCTCGTCGACCTGGGTGGCGGCGAAATGGGTGATGCCCTGCTCATCGACGAAGGCCCACAGGTCGGCGTGCGCCGCGCCGTGCACGGCGGGCAGGGCCAGCGCCAGCAACCAGCCACGCCAGCGGCGCTGGAACAGGCGAAGAAAAAAAGGCTTGTGCATGGGTGAAGGGGTTCTCAGATGTCGATGTCCACGGCATCGCCGTGCAACTCCATCAGCTCGCGCCGGGCCGCCGCCTCGCCCTTGCCCATGAGTTTGGTCATTTCGGCGGCGGTGCGCAGGAAGTCGAACTGCCCCAGCCGCACCGGCATCAGGCGGCGGGTGTCGGGATTGAGCGTGGTTTCCCACAATTGTTCCGCGCTCATCTCGCCCAGGCCCTTGAAGCGGGAGATGGTCCATTTGCCCTCGGCAACGCCATCTTTGCGCAATTTATCCAAAATTGCCGTCAACTCACCGTCATCCAGCGCGTACATCTTGGCGGCGGGCTTTTTGCCGCGCGCCGGCGCATCCACTCGAAACAGCGGTGGCCGGGCCACGAAGACATGGCCGGTGTCGATCAATTTCGGAAAATGACGGAAAAAGAGCGTCAATAACAGCACTTGAATGTGCGATCCATCCACATCGGCATCGGACAGGATGCAGACCTTGCCGTAGCGCAGGCCGCTCAGGTCGGGCGTGTCCTGCGGCCCATGCGGATCCACGCCGATGGCCACGGCGATGTCGTGCACCTCGGTGTTCTTGAACAGCAGGTCGCGCTCGACCTCCCAGGTGTTCAGCACCTTGCCGCGCAGCGGCAGCACGGCCTGGGTTTCCTTGTTGCGGCCCATCTTGGCCGAGCCCCCGGCCGAATCGCCCTCGACCAGAAACACCTCGTTGGCGGCGATGTCGCGGCTTTCGCAATCCGTGAGTTTGCCGGGCAGCACGGCCACGCCCGAGCCCTTGCGCTTTTCGACCTTTTGGCCGGCGCGCTGGCGGGTCTGGGCGGCCTTGATGGCCAGTTCGGCCAGCTTGCGGCCAAAGTCGACGTGCTGGTGCAGCCAGAGTTCGAGCGCCGGGCGCACGTAGCCAGACACCAGACGCACGGCATCACGCGAATTCAGGCGTTCCTTGATCTGGCCCTGGAACTGCGGGTCGAGCACCTTGGCGGACAGCACGTAGCTGGCGCGCGCGAACACGTCCTCGGGCATCAGCTTGACGCCCTTGGGCAGCAGCGCGTGCAGCTCGATAAAGCTCTTGACGGCCTGGAACAGGCCCTCGCGCAGACCGCTGTCGTGCGTGCCACCGGCGGTGGTGGGGATCAGGTTGACGTAGCTCTCGCGCACCGGGTGGCCGTCCTCGGTGAAGGCCACGGCCCACTGGGCGCCCTCGCCCTCGGCAAAGCTCTCGGCGTTTTTGTCGGCGTAGCCCTCGCCCTCGAAGATGGGGATCACGGGCTCGCTGGACAGCGTCTGCTCCAGGTAGTCGCGCAGGCCGCCCTTGAACTGCCAGCTCTGCGTGTCCCGGGTTTTCTCCACCGTCAGGGTCACGGTGACCCCGGGCATCAGCACCGCCTTGCTGCGCAGCAGGTGCGTCAGCTCGCCCATGGGCAGGGTGCCGGATTCAAAGTATTTCAGATCGGGCCAGGCGCGCACGCTGGTGCCCTGGCGGCGCTCGCCCGGCTCCTGCGCGCGCAGCGTGAGCGGCTCGGCCACGTCGCCGCCGGCAAACACGATGCGCGCCACCTGGCCTTCGCGGTGGCTGTGCACTTCGAGCCGGGTGGACAGCGCGTTGGTGACGCTCACGCCCACGCCGTGCAGGCCGCCGGAGAAGCTGTAGGCGCCGCCCGAGCCCTTGTCGAACTTGCCGCCGGCGTGCAGGCGGGTGTAGACCAGCTCGATGACGGGCGCTTTTTCCTCGGGATGCAGACCGAACGGGATGCCGCGGCCGTCGTCCTCGACGCTGACCGAATGGTCGGCGTGGACGGTGACCCGGATCTTCTTGCCGAAACCGGCCAGGGCCTCGTCGGCGGCGTTGTCGATCACCTCCTGCAGGATGTGCAGGGGGTTGTCGGTGCGCGTGTACATGCCGGGGCGCTGCTTGACGGGCTCCAGCCCTTTCAGCACCCGGATCGAACCTTCGGAATAGCTGGACGATGAACTTGGCGGTGGCGTGACCATAACCGGCCATTTTAGCGCGCCCCAATTAAAATACTGGATGCAATCACAGATCAGGAGCCCGTCGCACGGTTTTTTTCCCGGATTCAGGAAAAAACCGTGATATCCCGGCGCGGATATTGCCAGACTAGCTATGATTAGTAGAGCAACCGAGACCTGCCACGCCATGCACGACGCCACCCACGCCTCCCTGCCCTCACCCTGGGTCCAGCGCTGGACACCGCTGGTGCCCTCTGGCACGCCGGTGCTCGACATCGCCTGCGGCGGCGGGCGCCATCTGCGCTGGTTCGCCCGGCACGGGCACCCGGTGACCGGGGTGGACCGCGATCCGCAGGCCGTCGCCACGGCGCGTGGCCTGGGCGAGGCGATCGAGGCCGACATCGAGGGCGGCCCCTGGCCCCTGGCCGGCCGGCGCTTTGGCGCCGTGGTGGTCACCCACTACCTGTGGCGCCCGCTGCTGCCCACCGTGCTGGACAGCGTGGCCGAGGGCGGCGCGCTGATCTACGAGACCTTTGCCGAGGGCAATGCCAGCGTCGGCCGGCCGGCCCGGCCCGAGTTCCTGCTGCGCCACGGCGAGCTGCTGGCGCTGTGCGCGGCGCCCCAGTGGCGCGTGGTGGCCTACGAGGACGGTTTTCTGAGCCCGCCCGAGCGCTTCGTGCAGCGCATCGCCGCCGTGCGCGCGCCCTGGGGCACGGCGGAGGGGCCGGCGCGCCATCCGCTGTGACGGCGCGGGTCTTCAGGGTCTTTTAGCGCGTTGGTCGGCGCCCATGAATCCTAGGCAGCTAGATTTTTAATAGCACCTCAAGAATCGCCGCGCGCGCCTCCGCCACGGGCAACCGCTCTTGCTCCAGGCGGGCGCGCGCCGGCTCGGCGCGCAAGGCGTCCCACAGGGCCTGCTCCTCAGGCAACAGGCCCTCGGGCGGTCCGCTAGCCGGCAGGGGCTCGGCGCCGGCCAGAGCGCCAAAGCGCCGCCAGGTCGGCGCGTCCATCAGCAGCGCCCGCAGATCGGGCAGCAGTTGCCGGGCGCGCGCCAGCATCACCAAGCCCCAGCTGTCGATGTCGCCCCAGTAGGCCACGCGCCGTCCGCGCAACCCGGGCGCGGCCAGCCAGGCCAGGTCCAATCCGGCGCCCAGCACCGCCAGGGTGCCCGGCAGACTGCCGGCCGGCGGCAGGTGGTGCAGGCACTGGTGGTTTTCGACCAGCAGCAAGGCCTGGCCGGGCAGCGCCTGGCGGCCCAGGTCGTCGGCACGCACACGCAGGCGCGGCCAGGGCAGCAGGCCGCCATCCAGATCGACCACGTCCAGCCAGTGCGCGCCGCTCGGGTCGGCGTGCAGGAAGGCCTCCAACCCCACCGGCACGACCTGGCCGGGGTGGCTGGCTTCCAGCAACGCGCCGAGCAGGGTGCGCTGGCGCTCCCAGAACTTGCTGTCCACCCCGGTCTGCGGCAAGGCCCGCAAGGGCAGGCCGTGGGCGCAGCCGGGGCTCAGCTGGGTGGCCACGGCCACGGCGCGGGCCAACTCGGACAGTTCGGCACCGGCCAGGGTCTGGCGCTGGCGCACCAGCACCGGCAGCCACTCGGGGTGCTGGCGCAGTTCGGGCAGCCCGGCCAGGTGCTGAAAACGGACGTATTCATTGCTAATGGCGCGGTCGCCCATGGCCTCCACCCACTCTTCGGCGCCGCGCAGTTCCCAGGCACGCGGCAGCGCCACGGCCTGGCCGGTGGCGCGGTAGCGGCGCTCGGCCCATTGCACTTGACCCCGCGTGACCGCGCGCCAGCGCTGCACGTGCTGGCGCACGGCGTCCAGCTCGTGCTCGATCTGCGTGGCCTCGGGCCAGGGGATGGGCAGCGTGACGGGCCAGGCGCCCGGCTCGTTCAGCAGTTGGCGCAGGCGGCGCGGCGTGTCGGCCCATTGCCGGCGCAGCTGGGTGGCCAGCTCGGCTGGGCCTTTCAGCGCCGCGCTCATGGCGTGGGCAGCGCGGCGGCGCGCTCGCTGGCGGCGGCGTCGATCTCTTCCCAACGCATCGAGGCCAGCCGCGCCTGAAGTCCTTGACGATGCACCAGCACGGCACGCCGGGTGTGCTCGCGCAGCAGGCGCAGCTCCTTGTTCGGGGTGACGAACAGCGGGTACAGGCCAAAGGCGCGCAGCGCGGCCACGATGCGCGCGGCCACCGCCTGCGAGGTGCGTGAAAAAGCCTCGTCCAGCACCATGGTGGCAAAGCGCGGCAGCATGGGCGCGGCATCGGGCAGGCCACGCTGGTTGGCGCACAGGGTGTAGCTGAGCGAGGCGGTCAGCACGTAGATGGCAATCACCTCCTTCTCGCCTCCGCTGCCGCCCTGCGAGCCGCTGCGCCGCTCCAGCACCTGACCGCTGGCCGCGTCCACCACGGCAATCAGAAAGCTGATGCGCCAGCGCGCATCCAACAAGGCACGGGAGGCCTGGGTGCGCGGATTGGCCACGGCCTGCCGCAGTTGGCGCACGACCTCCTGCAGGGCTGCGAAATGCGCCTCGCCCTCGTCCGCGGCATCCGCCAGGGCCGCCGCGCGCACGCGCGCCAGAGCGGCCTGGATGTCTCTGACGCTGGCGGCCTGCACGCGCTGGCAGACCAGTTGGAGATGGCGACCCGGCTGGAACGCCACCTGCCTGAGCGTACCGTTGATGGCAGCGATGCGCTGCTCGATCTCCTCCACCTCGTTGTCGATGCCAGTCAGCAATTGCGTTACACCCTGCTCGCTGGACGTGTTGAGGTACTGCTGAAAGCGCCCGCGCTTGGCCGGCAGGTCTTCGTGTTCCAGCACGTGCAGGCGCGTCAGGTAAGCCTCGATGTCGCGCATGTCGGTGCCGGCCTGCACCAGGGCGCCGGTGTCCACGCGCTGGGCCTGGTTCATGGCGGTGACCAGGCGCTTTTCCAGGTCGTGCAGCTGTGCTTGCCGCGTCTGCAAGGCCACGTGCAGGCGGTCGCGCTCGTCGCGCTCGCGCAAGGCAAGCTGCGCGGCAGGCACGGCCTGCAGATCGGGCAAACGGTCCACCAACGGCGCTGCGGGCTCCGCGACGGGGGCGTGCGCGGCGGCGCGGTGGTGCGCGTCGGCCAGCGCTTGCTCGGCGCGCTCCAGGCGGTCGTCGCGCTTGCCGATGTCAACCGCCAGCGCGGTGTGATCGGCGCGCGCCCGGCCCAAGGCCAGTTCGGCCGCTTCGAGCGCTTGCCGCGCCTGATCCAGGCCGGAGCCGGGGCGCAGCAGCGCCTCCAGGCGCTCGCGCAGCGCCGCCAGGGTTTGCTCGACGCCCGGGAGGTCGATTTGTTCAAAGCGCAGTTCGGCCAGGCTGTGCAGCAGCGCCAACTGTTGGTTCTGCTCTCGGTGTCGGGCTTGCGCTTGAACCCGCTCGGTCAGGCTCTTCGCGGCAGCGGTCTCAGCAGCGTCGAGCTGGCTCGCCAGCGACTGCAGTTGGTCGCGGTTGTCCAAGCCGGTGAGCCAGCCTTCGCGCAGATTGCGCCGGTCGTCCTTCTCGTAGCGTCCACCGGTGTCGGAAAAACTGCCTTCCACGGTCATGGCGTGATCGGTCCGCGCCAGGGCGTCGGCAGAATCGACGCAATGCCGGTCGCGCCGCGCCAGCATGGCGCGCAGCACGGGCTCCAGGCGGTGCGGCTTCAGGCGCAGCTTGGCCACGTAGCCGTCGGCAAAGGACGTGGCGTTGCCCCGCTCGCGCAGAGCCGCCGTGGGGTCGAGCAGGCGCACCAGCACGCCGCGGTTGTGCCGGCTGTTGACCCAGCGCAGCGCCGCCTCGAAGGCCGCAGGCGGCACCAGCAGGCGCAGGCGTTCGCCGCCGAGAGCGCGCTCAATGGCGCCGCGCCAGCGCTGTTCGGCGGGCGGCACCTCGATCAGCTCGGCGGCAAAGGGCAGTTCCTCGGGGGCGAGGCCCACGGCGGCAGCCAAGTCCGCGCGCCAATCCTGATAGGCGCTGGGGATGTTGGAGCCGGGGCGCTTTCGGATTTTCTCGATTTCCTCGCTCAGTTCCCGGCTGCGGCGGGCGTCGTCACTGTGGCGCGCGCCAGCGTCGTACGCGGCCTGTTCGGTCTGCTCGGCCGCTGCCTGGGCCGCTTCGGCCTGGGCTGCGGCGGTGTGTTGGTTGGCGATGAAGGCGTCTGTTGTCAGCTCGTCCGGCCAGCCCATGCGCCGCGCCAGGGCCTGGTATTGGGCCGCGTGGCGCGCGGCGTCGGCCAGGTGCCGCTCGGCGTCTTGCACGCGCTCGCGCAGCAAATCCACGTCACCCCCGCCAGCGCTGGCGTAAGCGGCACGCCGTGTGTCCACCAGCACCTGCTGCTGGGCGATGCTGGTCTCCAACGCGTCTTGCTGTGCGCGGAGGGCGGCGCGCTCGGCCCGCACCGCCTCGCACTCGACCTGCCACAGCGCCTGCGCGGCTTGGGCAAACCACCAGGGCAGCAGGTCGAGCATCTGCTGGTCTTCCTGGATGCCGGCCAGCACCTCGGCCCGGCGCGGCGCCAGCTGGGCCACCGGGCGCAGGGCCTGGGCCTGCTCGCGGGCGCGCTCCAGCTCGGCGCGGATACCAACCAGTTGATCAAACTCCTGCGCCACCTGCTGGGCACCCTGGAAGGCGGCGCGGTCGTCCAACACCAGTTCGCGAAAGATGTCGTCGATGCTGCTGAGCTGTTTGAGCCCGGTGGCGCGGTTCAACAGATGAAACGCGTTGTCGCCGACGGCAAAGAAACGCTGGACTTGCGCCAGATAGGCGCGCCGCGTGTCGAACACCTGCACGCCCTCGGCCAGCCGCGCCTGGTGCTTCAGGCCGCGTGCACCCTCCTCGCCCAACAGGCACAGCCAGTGCGGCAGATCGTGCAGCGGCTCGGCGGCGCGGGCCTGGGAGAACAGCCACACGTCCTTGCGGTCGGCGGCGGCGCGGCTGGCGCCGTCCAGCCAGAACAGCGCCAGCAGCTGAATCCTACGCTCGCCGTGCACGAACGTGGCGGTTATGCCGGTGGAAGTCTTGTCTGGCCGCGCCACGTGCTGGTTGTCGCTGCGGTTGCCCTGGCCGCTGTCGCCGCGCAGGTAGGACATCAGATCGCGGTCGCTCTCGGCGCCACCGGTGGAGGCCAGGTTGTAGCGCGGCCGGTCAACCAGCAAGGTCATCAAGGCGTCGACCAAGGTGGTCTTGCCGCTGCCGGTGGCGCCGATGATGGCGCTGCCCCAGGCATCGAATTCGGCCCGGTGCCAGCCACCAAATGGGCCCCAGTTGTAGACCTGCAGCTCGCGCAGCACGTAGCCGGTGGCGGGGACGCTCATGTCGCCCCCTCGCCCTCGCCTTGCGCCGCATCTTGGCCAGCGCCGGCCAGCGCCAGGAACTGCGTCAGCAGCGCCAGCAGGCTGGCCGGATTGGCCAGGTGGGCGATAAGCGGGCGGATCGGCACTCGATCGCCCACCTCGACCTCGCCGACGACGCCGTGCTCCTTGAGCGTGGCCAGCAACTGGCGCAGGCGCTTGTCGTCCTTCTGGTCGCTGCCGCTGTGGCCCAGGTGTGTGGCCAGTTCGGCGCCCAGCTCGGCCAGATCGACCCGCGCCGTGCCGCCGCCGATACCGGCTTGCTGCTCATGCGCCAGGTAGTGCTGGCGCAACAGAGCCAGCAGCAGCGACTGCTCCAGCGTCAGGCGCTGGCGGCGCACCAGGGGGTGCGACCAGCCATCCTCGGGCGCCGGTTGGGTCGGCACGGCGTCAACTTCAACCGCTGCCGCCGCGGCATCGCCTGCGAAGCCCTGCCCCACGCACAGGTAAGCCAGGCCGCGCACCTCGTCCAGGCGCACCTGCAGATCCAGCGGCTCCAGCGCCTGGGCCACTTCTTGCGGGTACTGGCACAGGGCCTCGAACAACCGAGGGCGCGCCGCTACCTCGACCACGCCAGCGCGCAACAGCTCCTGCACGGCGGCTTTGACGGCCGGCAGGGTCTGCGGCGTGGCACTGGCCGGAGCCAGCGCTGGCCCCGGCAATTGAGAAGGAAAATCGGCTTTGGCTAATGTGCTTTCTTCCACGGCAGCTATGGTTTTGATATTACTCATGGGCCGTTTCCGGCAAAGCCGCAGCGGCGTCTCGGGCGCGCGCCAGGGCCTCGGGCGTGAGCGCGATGTCGGGCAATTCAAAGCGCCACTGGCCGCCGTCCGGCACCGCCACCGTCACGGCCACCGGCGCGGCGGCCTGGACGTCGGCGCCGCCGTGCAGGGCGGCGTCCAGCCAAACGGCCAGGGTTTGCAGATCGTGCGTGGGCGGCAGCGCCTGCACCAGCGCCGGCCAGCGCAGGCCGGCCGGGTGGTGTGCCAGCAGCTCGGCGGTATCGGCCAGCAGGGCGGCTTCGTCCAGGGTGTCGAAAGCGGCCCAGAAGGCCTCGTCCATGTCGTCCAGCCGCGCCGGTTGCGGCGCGAAGTCCAGCGCCGGCTTGGCGTCCTGCGCCGCCACGGTGTAGACCAGCCGGTCCAGCGCCGGGATCTGGTGCTGGCCTTGGGCCAGCGCCAGTGCCACGGCCGGCAGCGCCGCCGGGCTGCGACGCAGGCCCTGGCGCGACCAGTCCAGCGCCAGCGCGGCCTGCAGCACCTGCTGCACCAGCTGGCCGACGCGGTGGTGCTCGGCCGCCAGCCCGGTCTGCATGAAGCTGCGCACGTCGCTTTCGCTGCGCGCGCGGGCGTCCATAACCTGGCGCGACTCGCGCACCAGCAGTGGCACCAGCCAATGCAGGTCGCTGCGCTGCTGCTCCTGCAGGGCCGACGCGGCCAGCGCGTGGGTGCGGATGTCGCGCAAACGCGCCCGCAGCCCGGCCAAACCACCGTCCGGCGCACCCTGCCCGCCTTGCAGTTGCTCGTAAAAGCCGTGGAAAACCTGCCCCTCTGGCGATTGCAGCAGCGTGTCGTGGCCGTCCAGCAGATTGTCGAGCACCTGGCCGCGGTCTTGCTGCTGGCTGATGATGCGCTCGCGCAGCGCGTGGTCTGCGGCGCGGTAGGAGTCCTCGACGCGCCGGAAGTCGGCGCGCAGGCCCATGGCCAGCTCGTACAGGTTTTTCATGCCCTCGATGGCCTGGGCGCTGCCCAGCACCGGCACGTGGCCGGCGCGCACCTCGGCCAACTCGGCCTGTAGGGCGGCGATCCTCCGCTCCAGCGCCGCGGCACGGGCCTGGGCGTCGGGGTTCAAGGCCAGCGCCAAAGCCTCGGCCTCGCGCTGCACCGTGGCCAAGCGCGAGGCGGTGGAGGTCATGATGCGCTGGCGCAGTCCGGCGGCGAAACCCAGCGCGTGCTGCAGGGCGTCGGTGGCCAGCAGGCGCCCGTCGCGCTCGATCAGCAGGCAACGGCCGATCCACTCGCGGATGTCGCGGCGCGCCAACGCCAGCAGCTCATCCGGGTCGTCGGTGCCGACCTCGAATTCGGGGTCGTTGGTGTACTCGCCCAGCGTGGCGGCCAGGCGCTGCGCCGCGTCCTCCTGGTCGATGCCCCGCACGCTGCCGTGCAGCAACGCCTGCAGGCAGGCCAGGATCAGCGGTGCGCGCCGCGCCGCCAGCAGCACCCAGGCCGGATGCTGGCGGCGCGCCTGCACCAGCAGCTGGCACCATTCACGCGAAGGTCGGTCGGGGCGGTCCATGACGGCGGCAAGCGTACACGAGGCTGGCGGCGCCCTTGGACACGCATTGCGGGCGGGGTGGCGGGCGCCCATCTAAAATGCACGTTTCTCGTCAGATCACCAGGATCACATGACCCCCATCACCGGCAGCATCGTCGCCCTCGTCACCCCCATGCTGGAGGACGGCCGCGTCGACTACCCCACCCTGCGCAAGCTGATCGACTGGCACATCGCCGAAGGCACCGACTGCCTCGGCGTGGTCGGCACCACCGGCGAGTCGCCCACCGTTGACGTCGAGGAGCACCAGGAGATCATCCGCGTCTCGGTCGAGCAGGCCGCGGGCCGCGTGCCGATCATGGCCGGCTGCGGCGCCAACTCCACCGCCGAGGCGATTGAGCTGGCGCGCTACGCCAAGAAAGTCGGCGCCGACAGCCAGCTGCAGGTGGTGCCCTACTACAACAAGCCGACGCAAGAAGGCCAGTACCAGCACTTCAAGGCCATCGCCGAGGCGGTGGGCGATCTGCCGATGGTGCTGTACAACGTGCCCGGCCGCAGCGTCGCCGATATGCTGCACGACACAGTGCTGCGCCTGACCCAGGTGCCGGGCATCGTCGGCATCAAGGAAGCCACCGGCAACCTGGAGCGCGCGCAGTGGCTGATCCGCGACGTGCCCAAGAGCTTCGCCGTGCTGTCCGGCGACGACCCGACGGCCGTGGCCCTGATGCTGTGCGGCGGCCAGGGCAACATCAGCGTCACGGCCAACGTGGCGCCGCGCCTGATGCACGAGCTGTGCGTGGCCGCCATCGCCGGCGACCGCCAGAAAGCCATGCAGATCCAGCTTCAGCTGATGCCGGTGCACAAGCAACTGTTCGTCGAGGCCAACCCGATTCCGGTGAAGTGGGCCATGGCGCGCATGGGGCTGTGTGGCGGCACCATGCGCCTGCCGATGACCCCGCTGGCCCAGGCCAACGAGGCCGTGGTCGAGCAGGCGCTGAAAAGCGCCGGCCTGCTCTGAAAACGCGCCCACGGGCCCGCCCCTCTCTGATTTCTGAAGGAATGCCGAACGTGAATCCCACCCGACGCCCCCACCTGACCCTGCTGGGCGCCGCCCTGCTGCTCGGCGCCGCCGGCTGCTCCGTGCTGGAGCCGGAGAAAATCGACTACAAGACCGCCGGCCGCGGCAACTCGCTGGAGATTCCGCCCGACCTGACGCAGCTGCCAGGCCAGTCGCGCTACACGGTGCCCGGTGGCGCCGTCACGGCCAGCGGCTACCAGGCCGGGCAGGCCGTGGTCGCCCGCTCGGCCGGCTCCTCCACCGCCGCCGACGCCGTGGCCGACGTGCAGTTTCTGCGCCAGGACGGCGAGCGCTGGCTGCGCGTCGGCCGGCCCGCCGACCAGCTGTGGGGCCCGGTGCGCGATTTCTGGCTGGAAAGCGGCTTCCTGCTGGCCATCGATCAGCCGAACATCGGCCTGATGGAAACCGACTGGGCCGAGAACCGGGCCAAGATCCCGCAGGATTTCATCCGCGACACCCTCGGCAAGGTGCTGGATGGCTTGTACTCGACCGGCGAGCGCGACCGTTTTCGCACGCGCATGGAACGCAACGCCTCCGGCGGCACCGACATCTTCATCACCCACCGCGGCATGGAAGAGGTGTACACCAATCTGCAGCGCGACCGCACCGTCTGGCAGCCACGCGCGCGCGACCCGGGCCTGGAGGCCGAGTTCCTGCGCCGCATGATGGTGCGCCTGGGCGTCTCGCAGGAGCAATCGAAGGCCATGATCGCGGCCAACGGCGGCGCGCCTTCTGGCGGCGCCAGAAGCCAGGCGGCGTCCGCGTCCGCCGCGCGCGTGGTGAATGCCGGCGGCGCCCCAATGGTGCAGTTGAACGAAGACTTCGACCGCGCCTGGCGCCGCGTCGGCCTGGCGCTGGACCGCACCGGCTTCACCGTCGAGGACCGCGACCGCAGCAAGGGCGTGTACTTCGTGCGCTACGTCGATCCCAAGGTGCAGAAGCAGGAACCGGGTCTATTCAGCAAGCTGCTGGGCGGCGCCAGCCAGCAACTGCCCACCAGCAAGTACCAGATCGCGGTGCGCAGCCAGGGCCAGTCCAGCCAGGTGGCGGTGCTGGACAACACCGGCGGCCCGGCGCCGGCCGCCGACGCCCAGCGCATCATCCAGCTGCTGGCCGACGACCTGAAGTAAGGCCGGCGTGCTGCGCTTTCGCAGCCTGGCCAGCGGCAGCTCGGGCAACGCCACGCTGATCGAGGCCGGCGACGGCCCGCGCTTCACGCGAATGCTGGTCGACTGCGGCCTGGGCCAGCGCCAGCTGGACGTGCGCCTGGCCCAGTGCGGCCTGCGTGCCGACCTGCTGGACGGCATCTTCATCACCCACGAGCACGGCGACCACGTCGGCAGCGCGCTGGCCGTGGCGGCGCGCCACGGCGTGCCGCTGTGGATGAGCGCCGGCACCCGCCAGGCCCTGGGCGCGGCGGCGTTGGCGGGCCTGACCGTGCACCTGGCGGCGGACAGCCAGACGCTGGCCATCGGCGACCTGCGGCTGCGGCCCTTCACTGTGCCGCACGACACGCTGGAGCCCCTGCAGCTGCGCTGCGACGACGGCGACCGGGTGCTGGGCATCCTGACCGACCTGGGGCACGTCACACCCCACGTGCTGGCCAGCCTGGCCGGCTGCCACGCGTTGATGCTGGAGAGCAACCACGACCCCGACCTGCTCGGGCAATCGCGTTACCCGCCGTTTCTGCAGCGCCGCATCGCCGGCCCGCACGGCCATTTGAGCAACCGGCAGGCCCAGGACGCCTTGCGCCTGCTGTGCCACGCCCAGCTGAGCACGGTGGTGGGCGCGCACCTGAGCGAGCGCAACAACCACCCGCCGCTGGTGCAGGCCGGCTTCGCCGAGGTGCTCGGCTGCGCCCCGCCAGAGGTGCTGCTGGCCAATCGGCACGGCCTGGACTGGCTGCGCGTCTGACCATGAAAAAAACCACCCGAAGGTGGTTTTCTCGAGCGCTTGGCGTCGCCAGCCTGCCTCGTTCGGAGGCCAGGCTGGCAACGGCGCGTGGGCCTGAATTACTTCTGGGCGGCCTTGGCGGCAGCGTCGGCAGCGGCCTTGGCGGCATCGGCAGCAGCGTCGGCGGCCTTGGCGGCGGCGGCGTCAACCGTGGCGCCAGCGGCCTTGGCGGCATCGCCCATGGCGGTGCCGGCGGCGGAGGCAGCGGCACCAGCAGCGCTGGCGGCCTCGGAGACGGCGGCCTTGGCGGCATCCACGGCGGCGTCCTTGGCGACTTCAGCCGCGGCGGCGGCGGAAGCAGCGCCTTCGGCGGCGGGAGCAGCGGCGGGTGCCGGAGCGGGCGCGGGCGCCGGCTCTTCTTTCTTGCCGCAGGCGGCCAGGGAAGCGGCGGCAATCAGAGCGGCCAGCAGAAGCGACTTGTTCATGGTCAATATCCTAGAGAATCACGGTTGAAAAACGGGTCGGAAAGCGCACCGGCGCCGAAATTCAAATTGCGACCGCCGCTACCCTGGAGGGAAATGCCGTCGGCCCTTTCCGCTCAGCCAAAAATTATAGCAACAGCGATTGCAATAGAAGAAACCCTGAACCGTGCATAGTTCTCGCATTCGGGGTTTCCCCAACGTTTTTTTCAGAAAAAACGGACAGTTGGCGCCCGCACCCGGCTCATAGCCCCAGCGTGGTGGCCGCGAACCCCGGTCTGGCGCGCTTCAGCTCTTCATCGAGCGCCTGGCGCAGCCGCTGGCAGCGCTCGGGCTCGGCGCCGCTGACGCCGCTCGCCCGGCGCGGATCCAGCCGCTCCAGGCACCAGCCGGCCGACCACAGCGCGCTGGGCAGATCGTCCGGGTCGGCGTCCGCGCGGGCACGGCAGTCGATGCGGTGGTCCCATTGCTGGCGCCAGGGCACGAAACGGGCGTGCTGGCGCGGCACCTCGTCGTAGCACCGCGCCAGCAAGACCAGCCGCCGCTCGCCGCCCTGGCGCATCCAGGCCGTGAGCGACTCCAGCACCTGGCGTTCGCCGAGCGGCCAGTCCGCGAAGCTGGCGTCGCACAACCGCAGTTCGGGCCAGCCCTCGCGCGCCGCGGCGGCCAGCGCGTCGCGCACCAACTGGCGAAACGTCTCGCGGCCCACGAAGGGGCCGGACGGCAGCGCCGGCGTGGCCTCAGGCGTCGGCACCTGGCTCATGCACCCACCCGGCCTGGCGCCACTCGTGCAGCAACTCCCGCGCGGCCACGCTCAGGCGCGCCACGTCGGCGGCATCCAGACGGCGCGCGTCGGCCAGTCGGCGCATCAGGCTGGCGTCGCGCCCGGCCGCGCGGTAGCTCTCGCCGTTGATGAACAGGTGCTGGTCGTCGTACATCATGCGGGTGCGGCGATCCAGCATACAGGCTGCGTCGCCACGACCCGGCTGGCCGGGCTCGAACCACACGTTCGGCTTGGGCTCGGTCAGCCATTCGCCCATCAGCATGGCGGTCTGGCGCGGATCGGCCAGGGCCCGGCGCAGCGCGTCCTGCGCGAAGTCGAACATCGCGGCGGGAATGCGGCCGGGTGCTTCCACCGCCGGCTGCCTGGGGTCGCGGTAGGCCTGCTCGCCCAGCAGGTCGGTGGCCTCGTCGGCCAGGCGCTGCAGCAACTCGCGCGCCACCTCGCCGCGCCAGGGCTGGCGAAAGCCGATCGAGTAGGTCATGCATTCGCCCACGGCCACGCCATCGTGCGCCCAGCGCGGCGGCAGGTACAGCATGTCGCCAGGCTCCAGCACGTGCTCTTCCTCGGGCTGAAAGTCGGCCAGGATCTTCAGCGGCAGGCCCTCGACCAGGCCCAAATCCTTCTGCCGACCGATGCGCCAGCGCCGCCGGCCTTGGGCCTGCAGCAAAAACACGTCGTAGCTGTCGAAGTGCGGGCCGACGCCGCCGCCGTCGCTGGCGTAGCTGATCATCACGTCGTCCAGCCGGGCGTCGGGCACGAAGCGAAACCGCTGCATCAGCGCGTGTACCCCGGTGTCGTGCAGATCCACCCCCTGCACCAGCAGCGTCCAGTTCGGCCGCTGCAGCGGCGGCAGCGCGCGCCGCTTGAACGGCCCGCGGCGCAGCCGCCAGCCGCCCGCGCCCTGGCTCAGCAGGCGCGATTCGACGGCCTCGCGCTCGGCCAGCGCAAACAGCGCGGCGCGATCGACGGGCGGAGAAAAGTCGGGCACGGCCTGGCGCACCAGCAAGGGTTTTTTCTGCCAATGACGGCGCATGAACTGCGCCGGACTAAGGCCGCCCAGCAGGCCCGTGGGTTGATCGACATCCATGCCGCGAGCATACGCAAAGCGCGAACGCCTGCCCTTGCGATGCGACAATCCGGGCATGGAAATCACCTCCCCCACCGTGGTCGGTCTGACCTGGACCTTGAAAGACACACTCGGCGATGCGCTGGACGAGCTGACCGAGCCGGTCGAGTTCTTGGTCGGCGGCGACGACCTGCTGCCGTCCATCGAGGCCGCGCTGCAGGGCCATGAGGCCGGCGCCCAGCTGGATCTGCACCTGGAGCCCGAGGATGCGTTCGGCGACTTTGACGAGCGCCTGATCTTCCTGGTGCCGCGCGAGCGTCTGCCCGAGGGCATCGAGGAAGGCATGCTGCTGGAAGCCTCGTCGCTGCCGCCCGAGTCGGTGCAGGGCGCGCCGGCCGACGCCCTGCTGGCGATCACCGAGATCTACCCCGAACACGTGGTGCTGGACGCCAACCACCCGCTGGCCGGCATCGCCTTGCGCCTGCACCTGAAAGTCGAGCATGTGCGTGCGGCCAGCGAGGAAGAAATCCAGCAGCGCAGCGCCGGCACCGGCTTCTTCCGCCTCAAACCCGCGTCAGACCACGGTCATCTGCACTGACGACCTCACCCCAAAAAGCCACACGGCACCGCGCGGGTGCCGTGTGGCTTTTGGGGGCATGAAAAACGACGCGGGGCGCCTGGCCCCGCGCACGCGCCTTGGCCTTTAGCGGTAGAGCTGATCGCCCTGCGCCGACACACGATCGCCAATGCGCACATTCGGCGGCTCGGCGTAGTCGAACGTGCGCACACCGCCAGCATCGAGCTGCACCGTGACGCGGTAATGGTCGACGTTGTTGCGGTTCATGTTTTGCTCCAGATGCCGACCCACCAGGGCGCCGCCGATGACACCAGCCACCGTGGCCACGGTTCGGCCGGTCCCGCCACCGATCTGGTTGCCGGCCAGGCCGCCCACGGCGCCGCCCACCACCGCGCCACCCAGGCCGCTGGACTGGTTGGCACGCATGAACTCGACATTGGTCACCCGACCCAGCTGGGCATACGACTGCTGGCTGGGGTAAGCCGGCGCCGCGCCGCCGACCGGGCCGGACGAATAGGGTTGCGCGGCGCAGGCGGTCAGGGCCGCAGCCACGGCGACCACGGCGACGGTGCTGTTCAGACGTTTATAGGGTGACATTCGGGAGCCTCCAGGCTGATCTAAGTTGGGAACGAAGGATGGGTCGTTTTGGCGATTTCTCCATCATTCGGCATGCTGTCCACTGTACCCCCGGTTCGGTGGCGCCGACAGTCGAAGGCGGCGCCCGAGCCTGTCGGCGCGGCGGCCATCGCGCTGTAGGAGCAGACGCCGCGCCTCACCCGCGCCCGGTCGAGCCGTAGCCGCCCTCGCCGCGCTGCGAAGCCGGAAATTCGTCCACCAGATGGAATTCGGCCTGCACCACCGGCACGATCACCAGTTGCGCGATGCGCTCCATCGGCTCGATGGTGAAGGCGGTGCCACTGCGGTTCCAGGCGCTGACCATCAACTGGCCCTGGTAGTCGCTGTCGATCAGCCCGACCAGGTTGCCCAGCACGATGCCGTGCTTGTGCCCCAGGCCCGAGCGCGGCAGGATCAGCGCCGCATAACCGGCGTCCGCCAAATGAATGGCCAGGCCAGTGGGCACCAATTGCCAGGCGTTCGGCGCCAGCACCAGCGGCTCGGCCAGGCAGGCGCGCAAATCCAGCCCGGCGCTGCCGGGCGTGGCGTAGGCCGGCATCTGCGTGCGCAGGCGCTCATCCAGAATCTTGACATCGAGCTTCATGCCGCGGCCCCCGACACACGGCCGGCGATCTCGGCCACCAGTTGCTGCGCCAACATGCGCTTGCTGGCGCGCGACAGCTCGATCACCCCTTCGTCGTCGACCAGCAGCAGGGCGTTGTCGTCGCGGCCGAAGGTGGCCGGACCGATGTTGGCCACCAGCAGTGGCACGCCCTTGCGCGCGCGCTTGGCCTGGGCGTTGGCCTCCAGGTTCTCGCTTTCGGCGGCAAAGCCGACGCAGTACAGATCCCCCGCGCGGGCACGCGGCGACTGGGCGATCTCGGCCAGGATGTCGGGGTTCTCGATAAAGGCCAGTTGCGGCACCTCGCCGGAACCGTCCTTCTTGATCTTGTGCTCGGCCTCGCTCGCCGGGCGCCAGTCGGCGACGGCCGCCGTTGCTATGAAAACACTAGCTGACCTGGCAATATCCACGCTGGCCTGATGCATTTGGCGTGCCGAAACCACGTCCACGCGCCGCACCCCGCGCGGGGTGGGCAGGTGCACCGGGCCGGCCACCAGGGTCACGTCGGCGCCGGCCTCGCACGCGGCGCGGGCAATGGCAAAGCCCATTTTGCCGCTCGAATGGTTGGTGATGCCGCGCACCGGGTCGATCGCCTCGAAGGTCGGGCCGGCGGTGACCAGCACATGCTGGCCAACCAGGGTTTTCGGCGCCAGGTGGGCGATCAATTCCTCGAACAATTCCCCGGCCTCCAGCATGCGGCCGTCGCCGAACTCGCCACAGGCCTGGTCGCCGCTGGCCACGGCCAGCACCTGGGCGCCGTCGGCGGCGATCTGGCGCACATTGCGCTGGGTGGCGGGGTGGGCCCACATCTCGCGGTTCATGGCCGGCGCGATGAGCAGCGGCGCACGCCCGATCGGCCGTGCCAGGCACAGCAGCGCCAGCAGCTCGTTGGCCCGGCCCTGCGCCAACTGCGCGATGAAGTCGGCGCTGGCCGGGGCCACCACGATGGCATCGGCGTCGCGGCTCAGGTTGATGTGCGCCATGTTGTTGTCCGGCCGCGCGTCCCACTGCGAGCAGTACACCGGCCGGCCCGACAGCGCCTGCATGGTCACGGGTGTCATGAACTGGCTGGCCGAATCGGTCATCACCACCTGCACCGTGGCGCCGGCCTTGGTCAGCAGGCGGCAGAACTCGGCCGACTTGAAGGCCGCCACCCCCCCCGTCAGCCCCAGCACGATATGGCGTCCGGCCAACTCGCCGGCGATGTCGTTCGCATTCATGGCGGGCAATGTAGCAGAGGCCGCCCGCCCGACCCAGCGGCAACCGAGGCCAGGCGCGCGCCTTTATAATCAGAATTTCCCACCGAACGGAGGCGCCCCAGCCTCCGTCCTGACATGACCAAATTCGTCTTCGTCACCGGCGGTGTGGTGTCTTCCCTGGGCAAGGGAATCGCCTCGGCCTCCCTGGCTGCGATCCTCGAATCGCGCGGCCTCAAAGTCACCCTCATCAAGCTAG
>Ga0209572_1001095_pt1 | contig 23265 bp, 25 predicted proteins | sample EBPBio232012_DNA_FD_185867 | JGI IMG/M metagenome (GOLD analysis project Ga0209572, IMG submission 185867) | Wastewater treatment Type I Accumulibacter community from EBPR Bioreactor in Madison, WI, USA - Reactor 1_1/23/2012_ DNA (SPAdes)... | ecosystem: Engineered > Bioreactor > EBPR >...
TCTTGGGCTTGACGAGCCCACGCGGCCCGTTGCTCGTCGAGGCTGCGTGGTTCGTGCTTGGCCTCGCGGGTTTCCAGGGTCGCCTGCTGGGCGAGCTGAATGGATTCGATCGGTGAAGGCGGGCGGCCATGGTTGGCTTGGAACGCCTTGGCCAGGGCCCGACGGCGGTCCTCGATGCTCTGCCGGCGCGAGGACCAGCGCGTGTTCAGGTCGGGGTCAACCCCGACGATCTCGCGGATGGGTCGTTTGCGTGCGTCCTGGCTAGGGCGTGCTTCGAAGCGGACTCCGAGGGTGCGGCGCAGGTGGTGCTCGAGGCGGGTGTTGTAGGTCTCAGAGGCTGCCACGTTTGCCTTGTAGATCAGGCGCCCGTCGATGGCCAACCACTTCCCGCTGCCCTTGGCGCGCACCTTGTTGGCGACCGCGACGTGGGTGTGAAGATCCGGGTCTCCCGCGCGCGAATCCCGGTGCGTGAAGGCGGTGGCGATCAGACCATTGGTCTCAACCTGACGGATCCCGTTGGTGCCCTCCCGGGTGAACAACGCGTGGCCTTCCAAGTAGGCCAGCGCATCCTGCACGGCCATCTGGTGAGCCCGTTCGATCGCGGCCGCGACCGGCTGGTCGGCGATCGCCCAAAGCGTGCTGACGCTCTTGACGGGGGAGAAGGTCAAGTCGAAACCTGCGACCGCGTTCGTGCGGGGGCGAGAGTGCTTGGCGATGGTGGCCGCCAGCTCACGCGCATCCGCGGGGTCGCGACCGAACTCGTCCCGGAAGATCTCGGCGGCGACTTGGGTACGGATCCGGGCCCGATCCTCCAGGCTGCCGGGGGCGTCGGCGGACAGGCCGCGCTGGACATTGACGATCGCCACTCGCTGCGCGACCCGACGACGGAACTCCGAGACATCGGAGTACACCTTGTACGGCGTTCCCAACCAGGTCGCGCGCTCTTGGGCGGTGACATCCATGCCGGTTGCGGCCGCCGCAGCGCGCAACTGCTCAGCCAGGGGATGGCGCCCTGAGCCGAACAGGTTGCGCATCTGCTCCTCGGTCACCAGGTCCCCGGCGGCCAAGCCCTCCAGATGCTCCAAACCGCTGCCGACCCAAACGCCGGGAGCCTCACCTTTGGCGCTGTAGTACGACGCGAGGCCGGAATGGCCGCGCTCGGTGGCGTCCTGGGCCGCAACCTGCCGCGTCAGGTAGTCGTACCCGCTCCCGGCAGTGAGCTTGTGGACGGTCATGGTCACACTCCCTAAAGCGGGACCTGGCCCTTGGCGGGTCACTGGTTGAAGGCGCAATGACCGCGAATGCATGAGGTGTGTGGGGCAGTAGGAATCGCAGAAATGGGTGGTCAGGCAGTCGGCGGCGGCGGCGCGCGGGGCTTGTTGAGGCTTCGGTGGGGACGTGCGTGGTGGGGTGCTCGGCGGCGTGGAGGTCGAGGAACGTGGCGGCGAGGGTGATCACGGGAGGGTGTCGGCTCGCATTAGGAGGGTGGAACGTGTCGAGTGGAAGGGGTTCCGGTCATGCCGAATCAGACGGCGAGGCAGCAGGCGCGGCGAGTGGCGCTGGATGCACAGACGAAGATGCGTCAGGCCAGGGCGGAGCGGGAGCGCAGGCGTAGCGCGCTGGCTGTGACCGTGGTGACTGCGCTGGCCGAGCGGGATGCGCTGGTCACGGCGTGCGAGGCTCGCGCCGGTGAGGCGCTGCGGACGCTCACGCGCACCGAGGGTCTGACACTGCGGGAGGCGGTGGAATGGTGCGGCGGGGAGGAGCAGCTGAGCGTGCGCGAGGCGACACGGTTGCGCCGGGTCGAGGGGACCGGGGGAGGGCACGTAACAGGCACGCCGGCCGAAACCGGCGCTGACTCCGAGCCTGCGGTGACGACAGCGCCGGCGTCCGGCCCAGGTGCGCGGAGCGCCGCAGCCGACGCGGGGTCAGGCCGTGGCGCGACTGGATGAGGTCGGGCTGGCCGACCTCGCGGCGGCGTGCGCGTCAGCCGAGACGGTCACGCGCTGGCGCGCGAAGATCGTGCGCGTCGAGGGCTCGTCGTGCGCCTGGTGGACCGGGGCTGTCTCGGGGCGCGGCCACGGACGATTCTGGCTCGCCTCGGGACGCGTCGTGGTCGCCCACCGGTTCGGGTTCGCGTTGGCCAACGGCGTCGAGGAGGCCGCAAGAGTGCCCGTGCTCGGCCATCGTTGCGACAACCCGCTGTGTCAGCAGATGGGGTAGGGGCACGTCGTGGCCTCGTCCTACGTGGAGAACCGGCGCGAGTGGGTGATCCGGCGAGAGCGTGCAGGGTCTCCGCTCGGTGACCCGCGCGGGTCACGGCAGCGCGCGCGGGAACTGCGCGATCTGGCCCGCCGTGACCCGGCGCTGGTGGCTGCCGATCTGGCGCGGCTGAGCGCCTTGCACGGGCAGCAAATGACGTTGTGGTGACGGGCATGGCAACGCCCGGCACGGAGTCGAGGTCACGTGCCGGGCGCTGTGGCGTGGTGGTGGAGGGTCAGGGGTCGGCGGTCTCGACCCGGACGTAGGCCGTGTGTCCGTCTGTGTAGTCCGCGAACCGCTCGAGCGCGCGGGCGAGGTCACGAGCCAGCGCGGGGGAGAGTCGTGCGCCTTGGCCAGCCCACGCCTCGAGCGCGGTGCCGACGTCGATGAAGGTGAAGTCCCGACCGCGCTCGTCCATGAAGACGATGCCGATCCCGGCTCGGTCGTACACGACCCCGGGCCCCGGCTTGATCACCCCTTCGGCGTCCTTGTCGATCAGCCAGAGGTCGAGGTCGCGGGTGGTGGGCTGACTGCTCATGAGTGTGCTCCTTCGGGTGTGCGGGTGGGTTCAGGCAGGAGCCAGGGCGGTCCACGCGGCCGACTTCAGCCGGGCGGGTTCGTCGGTGGTGAGCAGGCGGACCGCGCGTGCCGTGGCGGCGTTGCTCTTGTCGCGGACCGGGGCGTGGTGGTCGACGTACTCCACGACGCTCTGGTACGCCGCCCAGGCGGTGCCCGCGATGCCCGATTGTGTGGCCGCGTCGTGCCACAGGTGGGCGAGGGTGGACGTCCGTCGGCGGGCCGCGTTGCGGGTGCGCGAAGGCGCGTCTGTCCCGACGGTTCCGAAGAGGGAATCGACGAGCTCGAAGAATCGTGCGTCGGCGACGGTGGTGTTGATCATGCGCTCGGCTTCGACCTCGAAGGCCTCGACGTAGGCGAAGGTCAGACCGAGGGTGTCGCGGGCCGCCTGGACGGCAGTCTTGGCGTTCCGGGTGTGGCGGATCGACCACGATGAGACGTGGTCGCGCAGCGCGGCGTGCTGGGTGTTCGCGCAGACCACGCGGACCGGGGTCACGAGCAGGCGGAAGGCGCTATTGCCGTCGTGACTGTTGAGGGCGGCGATGTTCAGGTCCACCCGGTCGCTGCCGCCGATGCTCAGGTGCTGAGGCAGGCGCATCGTGACGAAGACCTGGCGGCCGTCGCGCAGGCTGCCCGCGGTGTCGAAGATCGCCCCGGAGGCGTCGGCCAAGTGGTTCAGGAACTCGGCGTGCTCCTCGTTCTGCAGTGGGTGGTAGCCCGCGCCGACGACGGCGAGAGGTTCGGTCTGTCCGGTGAAGGGGTTCGTGCGCACTGTGGCGTACGCGCCGGGAACCTCCATCGTGGTGACTCCGTCCTCGCCGATCTCGGTCGCGCTGACCGGGGCCTTGCGGACGTTCCAGCCGCCGAGGTGGCCAAGTGTCATGGCGTCCTGCGCGGTGAACGCCTCCCCGGCGACGGTGGTGCCTAGGCGGTGCCACGGGTCGGTGCGGGCGAAGAGGGCTGCGGCGCGGTTGCCGTGGGTCTCGATCTGGTGAGCCATGGTGCTCGGTCCTTTCGGGTGGGTGGGGGGTGGCTGACTTCGAAAATCTATTCGATCTAGTCGATCTATTCGACTAGTGGGTTGTCCACAGATGGCCAACTCCCACCAGTCGTGTCGGGCGAGGCTGGATCAGTCCTGGTCGGCGTCGCTGTCCTTGGTGGGGATCAGAAGTTGCTCGACGTCGCTGGCCGGGTAGCCCCAGCCGGTGAGGGCGGTCATCACCACGGCGTCCCATCCGCCGGGGTTGCGCCAGGTATGGGTTCCGCTGCGCTCCTCCCAGGCCGCCAGGACGGCGGCGAGGGTGCGCATGATCGCGGCCTTGGGCGTGGTCGCCGCCTCGATGATCCGGGCGCTGCGCTCCCGCTGGCTCATGTAGCCCTCGGGGGTCTTGACGCCGAGGAGGTCGGGCAGCAGGAAGTGCCCGTGCTGGAGGGCGTGGCTGAGGCTGTACTCGCGACCGATGACCGCGCGGGCGACGAGGACCTCGGCGCCGATGGGGACGGTGCGACGGTTGAGCAGCCCGGTGAGCCACTCACGACGCACGACCTCGGCAGCCTTCCAGGCCTTGTTGTTGGCGATGACGCGGCGACGCTCCGCGCTCTCGGCTTCGCGGCGTGCCTCGGCCTCCTCGTCCCGCTCGGCCTCGCCCTTGGAAGATGCCGAGCCGTCGTCAGCGGTGCTGTTACGCGGCCCGTAGGCGTAGTGCAGGCCAGCGGCCTCGGGGTCGGTGCAGACCCAGACGGGCACGTAGACCTGCTGACCGTCGGCCTCGTCCGCGTCGGGCTCGTCGGCGTCGTCGTACTCGGACTCGGCCCACTCGACCGTCACGGCGAGGGCGGCACCGGTGACCTGCGCCCACTCGTCCTCGGGGACAGGCTGGTCCTGCTCGGTGCGCAGGTTGGCGAGGGTGTGCCGGTGCAGGTCGGCCGGGAGCTCGGCGGGGTCGAGCACGGGCAGGCCGTCGGCCCGCAGGCGCGCCACTTCGGCCTGCAGGGCCTCGGCCTCGGCGCGCTCGTCCCGCATCCGCTGGACGATGTGGGGCAGCTGGCGACGACGCCACGGCTCCTCCCACGCGTTGGTGAGGGCGTCGATCGCGGCGGGGTCGTCCTCGAACTCGGCGAAGAGGGCGGCCTCCTCCAAGGTCATCCCGGCAGCGTCCATGCGCTCCTTGGTGGCGCTGTTGCGGGTGACTGCCAGGGCACTGTCGACAGTGGCGCGGGGGAGGGCGACGCGCTTGGCGATCTGCGCGGCCGAGACGCCGAGCATGGCCAACTGCTCGACCGCGTCTCGGGTCTCGCGGGTGTGCATGGCCTGGCGGTGCAGGTTCTCGGTGGCTTGGTCGATGATCCGGTCGACCTCTTCGGGTGCCGCCACGACGCGCACGGGGACGGCCCCGGTCGGGGTGCCCACCTTGGCCGCGACGACGGTGCGGCGCTGTCCGCGCAGCACGGTCAGTCCGCCCTCGGGGGCGAGGTACGCGCTGATGACTTCCAGCACGCCTCGGGTCTTGATCGACGCCGCGAACTCCTTGGCGTCGGGGTGGGTGTCGGTGCGGATGTTCGCGCCGATCCTCAGCGCTGCGGGGTCGACCTCGTAGAGGTGGCCGACCTCGTAGGCGGTGGCGGTGTTGCTCATGGTCTCGACTCCTTGTCGAATAGATGGAACTGACACTTGCTATCCTCGTCACGTGACGAGGACCGCGCTGAGGTCGAACCATGGCTGTGGAAAGTGCGCGGCGACAGGCTCCCCTGTGGATCAGGGATCGCGGATCTCCCTGTCCCAAGCCAATATTCGGTACGCAGCCCCCCGCCAATGCACACTGCTGGGTGTTAGGGAAGGGGGAGAGCGTGACCGCTGAGTCCCGGGAGTCGATCGGTGCGTGGTGGGACCCCGAGGTCTGGCAGCGAGCTCGCGCGGCCTACATGTACGACCTGCGCCACCATCCCGACGCGCCGGCGGGGTTCATCCAATGGCTGCACTGGGTGATCGAGCTGCACATCCGTCGAGGGGTTCGAGGCCGCGGCCTGCTCGAGCTGCCGTCGCGGCGCGAACTGTCCGGGAAGCCGGATGCCGACCACCCCAAGAAGGTGGTCGGCCTGAGCCGTCACCACCCCCTGCGGGCGGACTTGGTGGCCGACATGGACGCAGCCATCGAGGCAGACGAGAGAGCCAAGCGCTTCCTGACGCGCTCTGCCTGGATCCAGCAAGCAGTCCAAGCCGCGATCGCCGACGCCGACGCTCGTGCAGGAAGGCGCCTGCCCAAGCTGCCGGCCGGTACCCGTCTGCCAAACCAGCCACGCAAGTCTGGCCGCTGAACCCATTCCGACAGGCGGGGGTGATGTGCTGTCCGAGACGACACGGAACGTGCGAAGAGCGCTGGTCCGCAACGGGATCAAACCTGCGAGCCCCTTGCGCGTAATGGCCTCTGGCCGCACCGTCACCGATGGCTGCTCGTTGGTGGCCAAGCTGGAACACTTGCCTCACCGGTCGGCCGCCTACGTGGCCGACCTCGAAGAGTTCCAACGGGTCGGCGTCCCTGCCGAGCAGCTCCTCCTAGACCGGCCTCTTCAGATCGACGATCGGTGGGCGACGGTCGTGGGCTACGTCCACGCAGTGGAGCCGACGCACGCCCGGCACGCCGAGGCGGTCGGTCGCCTGCTCCGGCAGATCCACGACCTCGTCTGGCCCTACGCGGAGCCGCGCGCCCAGGGCGAGGTCTACTGCCCCGACGACTGGCGACCGGAGAACATCATCATCAGCGCAACTGGTCCCGTCATGATCGACCTGGACCTCGCCGGCGCCTGGCCAAGGGCGCGCGCCGTTCGGGGCGCCATCGACGACTTCGCTGCGCCGCTCGGCCAACGTCACCTCATCGAGGCGGCGCTGTTGCGCGGATACGGGACTCATCCGGATCTCGCTCAGTGAGTGGCCGGCGGGGGGCGCGCCTCCGACCTGAAAGTGCGCCGCTCCCCGAGATGCTTCAGCCAGGCGGCCTGAGCGGGGGTGCACAAGCACACCCTGGCGCCGGGCTTGGCCTTGCGGAGCAGGTGCTCGAGCGACGAGGACCTTCGCCGACACGGAACGCCGGAGGCCGAGCCGGTGTATCGTTGCGCTCACTAGGGATCGCGCGGCGCAAGGAGTTTCAGATGCACGACATTGCAAAGGCTGAGGTCGTCGAGGAAGCGGCTGGTGTAGTTCTCGCAACCCTGTCCTCGATGGAGTTCGAGACCATGACCGACGGGGGCGTTGAGTTTGTTCTGTGCGCCTCTGCGTTGACGGCGCAGATGTAGCGGGTCCAGCGTTGGGGCGACCCGAGTTGTCACCACAGGTGCTCCCGGGCCTCTCGTTCGTTGAACGACCGCGTCTCTTCGCCGCGTTGGTTGCGGCGGCCCAGGACGCTGGTAATAGGACAATTGATGTCATCGTTGATGACCGACCTGGTTTGGTCCTTCTGCATCCGAACGACGTTCGCGCCGTCCTCAGGTCGGGTGCCCAGAAGGGCCGCCCGGCAGGCACTATGCGCGCAATTCAAGGGCATATCGCCACGGAGGGGCGGGAGTTCCGGCGCAGGCGTGGGGCAGTCATGGTTGCCCTCCGGGCGGCGGCGTCCGGTTCGCTTCCGGATGGGTCGACCGCATTAGATGGCTCCGGAGACCCCATCCCGGACACAACCACCTTGTTGTTGGCGCACCTGTCTGGAGCCCCCTGCAGTCCCTTCTTAGCCGACTTGGGTCGGCGCGCCCTCGCAGCTACGCGAACGGCGATGTCCGCCGACGGGTCACATGAGCCGATAGGCCATGTCTACGACGAGATAGAGCACGTCCTCGCGCCTTCTGCTCCCTTCGTAGGGGAACTACTTGATCGCGGCTGGACGATGACAGAAATTGCAGCAGAAGTCGCCACGCTGACGTTCGCCGGATGGGCCAGTCTGGCGGCTGTTTGCCGCACCGCGCGCACCGTTGGCGTGGGAGGCCGGGACGTCACGACTTCGGACATCACCGAGCTCCTCCGCATCGCTCCACCGGGCTGGCTCATCACCCGCACGACGGTCGAGCCACTCGATCTCACCACCCGGCTAGAACGGATTGCTCCGGGGACGTTGGTGCTGATGTCTCCCTGGCTGCTTCATCGCGATCCGACGTCGTGGGAGAGGCCGATTGAGTTTGACACCACGCGCTGCCGGACCCGGGACCACCCGGCGTACCTGCCGTTCGGCGCCGGAGTTCGGAGTTGTCCGGCCGAGCGATATTCCCGGGAGGTTCTGCGGCTGATACTGGCACTGCAACCCCCCGTGGACCGCAGCCCTCACCCCGTTCCCGGGCTGACAGACGAACGTTCGACTTGCCTCGTCGCACAGGAGGATCAGCCCGTATGACCGCCCCCATCTTCCTTGAGGACGTCCAGGGTCGGCAGCAAGTTCAGCCGGCAGGGCGGACTCTTGCCACCACGCTGGCCAGCTTGCGCCTTCCCCACACAATGTTCCAGGCATACCTCGTGCGCCCGGGTGACGAACTGCTTCCCATCCCGCACTGGACCACGCTGGACTCGATAGACGGCGAGAATGAGCACGTCCTGCTGCGTGCCCTCCGAAACACCCTTTTCGACACCATCCTTCCGCCAGCCGTCGCAGGGGACGGAAGGACGGTGCCCGGTGTCGGTTTTGACCAGATCGCGCCGAGTGAGGACGGGAGGACCGCGATCTGGAAGCAGGTTCTACTTGGCCCGGAGGAGGCGCAAGGACTGGTCGCCGACGAGGTGGCGACCTTTCTGAGAGAGAACGGTACTGCTGAGCGCGGGTGCGTCTTCGGCGTCTCCGGCGGTGGCGACAGCAACGCGCTCGCATACGGATTGAGCAAGGAGCTCCCCCAAAACAAACTCTTCGCCTTCACCCTTGTGTTCCGCGACGTGATGACCCAGGCGGCAGCGGACCGTGCGACGATCCTTTGCCAAGACCTGGGGATTAGCCATCAGGTGATCCAGGCTGACGAACTCGCGCACCTCCTCGACGTCAGGACTTCCGTCGACTCGTTGTATGGCGACTTCTCGACGGTGTTCGGCACCGAGGCGCTGCACTTCTTCGGGACGTTCCTAATCCTCAAGACGGCGCGAACCCTGGCCCGGCGGCACGCCTTGCACGATCTCGCCTTCGGCTACAACCGTGAGGACCTGCTCGCGGAACTTCTGTTCATGCTCGTCAATGGTCGTCGGCCGCTCGGCTACCCGGTCCGCTCGCTGGGAGAGCAGCGGATCGTGATGCCCGTATGGCGGCTCCCTAAGCTCGTGCTCGATGCGTGCCATCCACGCTTCAGTCTCGAAAACTACCGCGAGCGCGATGCCCACACGACCCGCCAGCGAAGCCTTGCCTTCTACCTTGGTCATAGCCTGGATTCCAGCTATCCATCGTTCGGACTCAGCCTGCTAGACGGGGTGCACCGCGCCTTTGGAGATGACTTCTCGCAGCTCACATACGACTCGGACCTCGACGTCTACGTGACCGAGCTGGCAGACGAGGCCCGCCGTGGGGTAGTGGGCGATCTTCTGCGGCGCCACTTCGGGCCTGCTGGTGATTGACGGAAGAGACCCGTCCGGTTCGCTGCCAATCCCCGCGAAGTGGGCGACGACCGACCTCGCCGACCTGACCAGCGTGTCGGAGGCCGACGAGGCGCTACGCTCCGGCGTACCTCAAGCCTGGTTGGCTAAGAACGCTCACAAAAGGCGCTCTAACTTCGCAGCCGAGTTTTGGCGGCGCATCAACGGCCCTCGTGGTCATGTCGTACTCGAACTCCCGTTGGGCATGTCCAGTGTGGCAGCTGCGGTACTGGTAAGTGCTTGGATGGGCCTTCGCCCCGACCAGGTCCATGGCGACATCGGAGGCACCGTCAGCCACGTGGTGTCGGGCGCGGGCCATCGACATGACCAGTCATGGCACACTGATAGCACCCCTTGGCAAGAACCCAACCGCTACTCTGCGCTCGGCCTTCTGTCGGGGGTCGGAACGGACGACCAATCGACTGATCTGCTGGCCCTGAACTCCCTGCAGCAGCGCTTAGTTGCCGTCGATCCTGCAGCGTGGATGGCACTGCAGACCGAACCGATCGAATGGCGGCACAACTTCCCGCACCTCGCGAACCTGCAGGCACCCGTATTCGGACCGCAGAAACCTCGGTGGGTGTGGCCCGTGCTAATGGAGCAGATGGACGAGTTCTCCCCGGCGCTGCGACGCGGGGTCGGGCTCGTCGCGCGCCTCGTCAACGAGGTCCCCTACGACTCACCGGTCGTCACGATGTCGAAGCTTCTTGTGTTTGACAATGGTCGTATGCTCCATCGCGGACCTCACCTCGAAGAATCCTCTGGCCGCGAGTTGATCCGCGTCAAGGTCGCCGGCAAGGCGACTGCCTGATGGCAATCCTGGGCGTCTACGAGGGGCATAACGCTGGAGCTGCTCTCGTCTCGGAGCACTCGGGCGACGTGGTGGCGGTCATCGAGGAGGAACGCTTCAGCCGCATCAAGAACCACGACGCCCGGCCTGGTGGGGGCAGCCTTCCGGTACGCAGCATCCGCTGGTGCCTTGACCGTGCTCACGAGATTAGTGAGCCTGTCACCGCGATCGCCATCGGCCTTATGGCGCCCGACCTCTTGCAGCAGCGAGCATGGGACCATTTCGCCGAGGCGGTATCCCATGGGGAGGCCCAGCGGATGCACCGCGCGTCCGAGCTCGGACTTGACGAGGCGACCTTTTTCCAACTTCCCCGGTCTACCCAGACCGAGCGAGTGGCTAATGCCATCGAGGCGGTCCGCTTAGCTGGCCTGGACCCCGATGCGGTTCCTCACTACTTCGTCGAGCACCACGCCTGCCACGCTGCTTCGTTCCTGCTGGCGCCCGTCGACCGGGCGTTGGTCGTGACCTTGGATGGCAAGGGCGACGACCTCAGCGGGAGCGTCTGGCATGGGCGCGGGACGAACCTGGAACCGCTCGCGATGATCCCAACCGAGGACTCGCTGGGGCACCTCTACTCGGCGGCCACCGTTGCCTGTGGAATGCGACCTCAGCGAGACGAGGGCAAACTCATGGCGCTCGCCGCGCATGGCACTCTCCATCAAGTCCTGTACGACGCGCTTCGAGAACTAATCTCATTCGATGCGCACACAGGCCGACCGGTCAGCGGGCTAAGTCGCGGCATCGTTCAAGGCCCATATCCGGATCGCGTGGCGTCCTTCCACAACGACAGGATGGCGGGCCTAATCGAAGGCGTCGAGCGGGCGGACGTAGCGCGGACTGTTCAGCAGGTTCTGGAGGACGTGGCTATCCGCCTCGTGCGCCATCATCTAGCGGCGACGAGCGAGACCAGCGTCGTGGTGGCCGGAGGGGTGTTCGCCAACGTCTCGCTTAACAGACGTCTCGGACAGCTCGCCGAAGTCAGCGAGCTGCACGTCCATCCCGGGATGACCGATTCCGGGATTGCACTCGGCGCCGCAGCCTGGACCTTCGCCAAACGGCAGGGCCGTCGCCCAGCGCCGCTTGGCAACGTCGGCCTCGGGCCCGCCTACGCTACGGACGAGGCGGTGACACCATTCTTCGGCGCGGGCTACCGGCGCTCCACCGCGCAAGGGCCTGCGCACCTCCAGATGGCGCGCGCCCTCCATGCAGGCCACGTCGTAGCAAGGTTTGTGGGTGGATGCGAGTACGGTCCACGTGCTCTCGGTCACCGCAGCGTGCTGGCCCCGGCCCACTGCGAGTCCACCCTGCGCGATCTCAATGTCCGACTGGGCCGCTCGCAAGTCATGCCATTCGCGCCCATCGTCCTGTCCGCGTGGGCATCACTCCTGTTCGCCGACTGGGATGCGCTGCGCCAACCCATGCGCTTCATGACTACCGCGGTCACCTGCACCGATGTGGCGCGCACTGAGATCCCCGCCGCGATCCATAGTGACGGGACCGCACGCCCCCAACTTGTCGACGAAGGGCCTCACTCCGACCTGGCCGACCTGCTTGCCGCGTACTGGCGCATCTCGGGCCGAAGGGGCTTGGTAAACACCTCCTTCAACCTCCACGACGAGCCGATCGTCTGCCTTCCCGAGGACGCCGCGCGGTCTGCATCGGCGGCTCGCATCGACGTCGTCCAGATCGGACAGGAAATCTTGGTTCGCGGCGCGGACGCCGCCGAAGCTGTGGCGCCGTGATAGCTGCCCGCCCCCCGGGGCTTGGCACCATGACCCTCACCGGAGGTTATGGACCTGTCGACCCGACCCGTGCCGCCGCTGTCCTGGCGCATGCGGTACAGCAGGGCGTGGCGTTGGTCGACACCGCCGATGTGTATGTCGGCGGTGAGGAGCTCGTCGCCTCAGTGCGGGAGGCGTACCCCGAGCATCCATTCCGGGTAGTGACGAAAGTCGGCCTAACCGGTCGCCCAGGTCAGCGACTCGCCTGCGGCCACCCCGGCCATCTGAAGCGCGCCTGTGAGGCGTCGCTTCGGCGTCTCGGGAGTGAGCGGCTGGACATTTTGCTGCTCCACAGGGTCGACCCTGACGTCCCCATCGAGATCTCCATGTCTGCTCTGTCAGACCTGGTCGCAGTTGGCAAGGTGGCCGCCATCGGGCTGTGCACGAGCGATCCGGAGGTGCTGCGGCGGGCCGCGGTGGCGGCCCCGGTTTCTTACGTGCAGGCGGCCATGTCCGTTCTTGCGCCTGCAGCAGCCGAGGATCTTCTGCCCACTGCGCGCGAACTCGGGACCACGCTGCTCGCATTCAGTCCCCTTGGTCGCGGCCTGGTCGCCGCTGATCGCGATCCCGCGTCGCTCCCGGTCGTTGATGCGCGGGCACATATCCCGGAGGTCTCCGTTAGCCGCAGCAGAGCGCAGGACTTCCGTCGGCTTGCCGAGCATCTTGGTGCGTCAGCCGTTGAGCTGGCCTTGGGCTGGCTTACCTCGCTTGGCCCTGACGTCGTCCCAATACCCGGAGCGCGTTCTCGAGCGCAGGTGACTCAAACTCTCGACGCCCAGAGGCGTTCATTGTCGCTCCAGGAACGGTGCGCTGTCGAAGCGTTCGTGCGAGCGATCAGCGGCTCGCTAGGAGTTCCAGAGCCGCCCGGCCTCGGTCGATGACATCCTCGGCTTCCTTGCTCATCGGCGGCGCGAAGTTCGGTCCCCAGTGGGCGAGGAACGGGTCCGTCGGGGGAGGGCCCCCGCCGAGGCCATTGATGAAACCAGCAGTGAGAATCGGTACGTAACTCGTCGAATAGCCGCCCTCGTGGGTGAGGACCACCCCTAAACAGTCGTTGCTGTCGATCCAGTGGCGGAGGGTCTGCCCAATGCTGTGAAAGTCACGTGAACACAATGACATCCGGCCCGACGGATCAGTGAAGCCTCCGTCGTAGCCGGCCGCCACGACGATGAGGTCTGGCCCGAAGACATCTAACGCCGGCACGACAACCTCTGATATTGCAGCGTCGTAGGTCGGGCCGCCGGATCCCCAAGGCAGCGGCAGGTTGATGTTGGTCCCGCGGCCGTCCCCGTCGCCGACCGCGTCTTGGCCTCCAGTGCCAGGTGCCCAGTTGCGCCACCCGTGTAAAGACACGGTCAGCACGTCTGGTGAGGTCCAGAAGATGTCCTGGGCGCCGTTGCCGTGATGCACGTCAACATCGAGTATCGCGACGCGAGTTACTCGGTGATGCCGCAACGCGTCAACTGCGGCAACGGCACCGGAGCAGAACTCTACGACGTCGCCGGGGCGTCCACGCCCGGCGTATCCGGCGTGGTGGCCCGCGGGGGCCACCAGGGCGTAACTCGCCCGTGCCCTCTGGTCGAGCACGTCGGAGGTTGCAGCCTGCGCGGCGCCTACCGCATGCAGCGCCGCTCGGACGGAGAACGTGTCGGGATTGGATAGGGTTGCGGCGACGTATGTTGGGTCGTGTACAGGGCGAAGCTCTTCCTCCGTGACCGGCTCCGCTACCTTCCACACCAAGTCTGTCTGGTCGCCATGGGGATTCTCCTGGAGGTATTCGACGACGGCTTGGAGGTTATCCGGCTGGTCCCAGAAGTCGTTCGGAAGCGCGGGCTGAGGAGGGAGGAATCCGGCACCGGCACGCCGCAGTTCCTGAACGGTGCACATGGGGGACCACCACACGGTGATAGGTCCGATCACTGGCTTCCTCCTGATGGGAAATCGCACAATCCTGACCCATGTGTGCCACGAGCGGCCCGAATTCGCGGGTTCATTCAAGCATCTCAGGTGCGGTGGTGGTGCGCCGCTGGAACGCTCAGGGCTGCGCAACGTACACGCTGAGCGGTAGCGAACGCCGGATCCAGGTGCCGCCTTCTCAGTTGAGTGCCGATAATTTGGATTATGTCAATCTAAGGCTCAGATATCGTCGGCCGAGAGGGTGACATTGACAGGCTGTGCCACTGCCAAGTACGCGGCGATCTGCCGATTGTTCTCCGCGACCGAATCGGGCTCTTCGTACTTGAGGGTGGGGTGAGTACGACGCGCGGGGTGGCAATGTGAGCGTGGGGTGGGTCGAGGTCCCCGAGGATCAGAGGACTCTCTGTTCACGAGGACCTCGACGATGCCCGAGCCTACGGTGTGCTGCCGCGTCCGCGGCGGCTACTGCGCCCGTTGTGACCTGCTGCTTGGCCTGCCTGGGCTGCATGTGATCGGTGTCGAGCGTGATGACGGTGGGGCGGTGACGATCCGGGTGGAGTCGGCGCCGGATCTGATGGGCTGCCCGACCTGCGGCGTCATCGCGCAGGGGCATGGTCGGGGTGAGGTGCGCCTGGTGGATGCTCCGGCGTTCTGGAAGCCGGCCACCGTGGTGTGGCGCAAGCACCGATGGCGCTGCCCGGAACCGGTGTGCCCGGTCGGTGTCTTCGACGAGCAGGACGAGGCCATCGCTCGAGCGCGCGGGCTGCTGACGGTGAGAGCGTGCTGGTGGGCCATCGGCGAACTCCGGCGTGAGCATGCCTCCGTGCAGGGCTTGGCACGGCGGTCCGGGACGACGTGGCACACGGTGTAGTCCTCGATCAAGCCGCTGCTGCAGGCAGCTGACGCCGACCCGTCCCGGTTCGAGGGCGTCACCCGCTCGGGGTCGATGAGCACGTGTGGCATCACGTCTCAACCAAGCCGGTCGAGGAGGGCGGGCGCGGCCCCAAGGAGTTGACCGGGATGGTCGATTTGTCGCTCCATCCCAACGCCGCAGGCGAATTGGTCGTCCAGGCCCGCCTGCTCGACCTGGTCCCCGGCCGGTCCGGGGAGACCTACACGACGTGGCTGAAGGAGCGTGGCGAGGCGTTCCGGACCCGGGTCGAGGTGGCGACGTTGGATCCGTTCCACGGGTACAAGAACGCCATCGATGACCAACTTGCAGACGCCCGCTCGGTCCTGGACGCCTTCCACGTCGTCAAGGTGCGCCATGAGGCGCTGTGTGTGCGGATGGAGGTGAGAGACCTCCATCGCCTGGTCGTCGCAGCGGCCGGGTTGAAGTTGAGGGCAGCCTGAGCCAGGAGGTGCTGGTGAGGGTGGGAAGCAGCCCTGACAAAGCCGGGGCGGGCCAGTACTGCCAGATGGTCTGGGCCCGGCGAACGAGGCGGGAAGGTGTAACGAGAGTGAACCAGTGGTTGAACCTCCGTAATCGTGGATCCGGCTCCAACCTGGCGGATGTGGGCCGGGCTGCAGTGCGCGCCGAACGGACGAACGGGGAGGCGACTTCCGGGACGGTCATTGATGCCGGTCCGGGAGGCCGCGAGGAAAGCCTGCGGCGTACTCGCGGCGATGCTGCCGGAGCAGAGCTGGGCACCGCCCCCGCCGACCGCGACACAGTGAACATGGGAACCCTGCCGTGCCCGCCCTACCCGGGCTGCATCCAGCAGCCCGGCGGGCAGGGCCACCGTCGCCTGACGGGCGCGGTAGGGGGCGGAGCCGCCGTAGTAGTCCGAGGATGGGAAAGCCGTCCACATGGCAAAGGGCGGCAGCGAGTCCGCAACGAGGGTGCTGCAATGCCAGGAGGTCGCCGGTGAATACCGACGCGCCGTGGCCGAGCCTGTCACAGGCGCGAGCCCGGGTACTGGGGATACAGGCCAAGTTGCACCGATGGTCGACCGGGGACACCACGGCCCGGTTCGACGACTTGTTCAATCTCGTGGTGGACCCCGCTTTCCTGGTGATGGCCTGGGAGCGGGTTGCGGGTAATCGTGGGGCACGCACAGCCGGGGTTGATCGGGTCACCGCCCGAGCGATCACGGCCGAGGGGCCAGCAGCGGTGACGGCGTTCCTGACCGACCTGCGTGAGCAGGTCAAGTCGGGTACATTCGCCCCGGCGCCGGTTCGGCAGCGGTTGATCCCCAAGTCTCCGGGCAAGTACCGGCGGCTGGGGATCCCGACCGTGACCGACCGGGTGGTCCAAGCGTGTCTCATGCTGGTGCTGGAGCCCATCTTCGAGGCCGACTTCCACCCCTCCTCCTACGGGTTTCGGCCCCGGCGGCGGGCGTGGGATGCGGTCGCCGAGGTGCAGATGTTCGCGTCCCGCTCCTACGAGTGGGTCTTCGAAGGCGACATCACGGCATGTTTCGACGAGATTGACCACACGGCCCTGATGGGCCGGGTGCGTCGACGGATCGGGGACAAGCGAGTCCTGGCCTTGATCAAAGCGTTCCTCAAGGCTGGGATCCTCAGCGAGGACCAGGTCCACCGCGAGTCGAACACCGGCACCCCGCAGGGCGGGATCCTCTCCCCACTGCTGGCCAACATCGCCCTGGAAGTGCTCGACGAGCACTTCGCTCAGGTCTGGGCTGCCATCAGCCCGACCCGGGTCGACCGCTCCCGCCGGCGCCGCCACGGCCTGCCGGTGTACCGCCTGGTGCGTTACGCCGACGACTTCGTGGTCCTGGTGTCGGGCACACGGGAGCACGCCGAGGCGTTACGCGATCAGGTCGGCGACGTCCTGGCCCCGATGGGGCTGCGGCTGTCGCCGGAGAAAACCACCGTGGTCCACATCGACGACGGGTTCGACTTCCTCGGGTTCCGCATCCAGCGGCACCGGAAGCCGGGCACCGGAAAGCGATACGTCTACACCTTCGCGGCCAAGAAGTCGGTGGCCTCGATCCGCCGCAAGGTCAAGGCGATCACGAAACAAGGCACGAACCACGCATTAGGCGACCTGCTGCGCCAGCTCAATCCGGTGCTGCGGGGCTGGACGGCCTACTTCCTGGCCCTGTCAAGCTCAATTGGCCCCTCTCGGGCGGTTTGATTGGGCCCCAGCTGGGTCGCCTGCTGGACGTATTCGGATTGGCTCTCCATCCCATCCCGAGGAGAGGTGTTGCGGCGGGGGAAGCAGTGGGGCTCCCAAGTCCAGGACTTGGGAGCCCCACTGCTCTCTGGGATCGGCTAGGCCGGCGCGTCCTTGATTCTCGGCTTACGCCGCATCCAGGCGTACGTAACGCCGAGTGCTGAACCGAGGATGGGAAGTACGACAGCAGCCGCAAGTGTGAGCCAAGTTCGAGGGGTGAATCCTCGGGTGGCGCCTGACATCAAGACTGCCAGAACGCCTGCGAACCAGATCACGAGCAGGCCGGACTCCGGGGCGTTGAGCGCCATCATGTCAACTCACCTCACAGGTACCAGGTGCGCACGATGGTGCCGTTGCCGTTGACCCTTAGCCCTTGAACCCCGTAGGCCGTAGATTGCAATGGCCGATCGAGAGTCCAGTTGGTTCGGCAGGTTACGGTTCCATCGGAGTTGACGGAGGTCGTTGGGTAGTAGTTGATGGTGCGCAGGGGAACATAATTGACGGCATTCCCCACGCAGTAGTCAATGGCGGTCGCTGAGCTGCCGTTGTAGAAGTAGCCGACCGTGGTGGTCACCTTGGCGTACGTGATCCCGAGGATCGTCCAGTTCTGAGATACCCACGAACTCCGACTTCCCGAGGCCGCCAGCGACCGGTTGGTGCTGTCGCTGGCGGTCTTCGTGACGGCGACCTGCCGGTACTTCGCAGTGAGGGCTTGCTCCCGACCGGGCACGGCGAAATCTGGGTCAGCCAAGATTTGTGCGGTGAGTTCCTGCTGCGATTGGGCGAGCTGTTTGAAGGCTGCCGATTGCTCGGCGGGGAGCACAGCGGCGATCTGAGTCGGGTCCGGCTGGGAGGACGCCGATGCTGCTGGCGCTATGGCGGCGAACGAGATGGCTGAGATGGTGGCCGCGAGTACAGCGCGAAGTCGTGGGGTCATCGAGTTTCCAATCTTCCTGATGGATCCAGCACCCCCCCTGCGAGGTGTGATAGTTGGAGACTCATGCACGGGGAGCATCCTCGCAACCGGAACGATGAGCTGGCCGCTTTCGCGTAGCACATGCAATGGGTCTTGCGGATCCGCCTCAGACGACTCGGCGGGAGTGACTGAGTCGGTAGCTGGTGGTTCCGGTTTCGATGATGGTGCCACCGTAGGTGAGACGGTCGACGATGGCGGCGCACAGGCGGGGGTCGGTGAAGGTTTTGGTCCAGCCGGCGAAGGATTCGTTGGAGGCGATCGCGATGGAGTTCTTCTCTTCGCGTTCGGTGAGGACTTGGAAGAGGAGTTCGGCGCCGCGGGTGTCCAGGCTCATGTAGCCGAGTTCGTCGATGATGAGCAGGTCGACCCGGCCGTACCGGTTGATCGTCTTGGTGAGGTTCTTGTCGTCGGCGGCTTCGACGAGCTCGTTGACCAGCCTCGTGGCGAGGGTGTACTTGACTCGGTAGCCCTTCATCGCCGCTGCGGTCCCGAGCGCGATGAGCAGGTGGCTCTTGCCGGTGCCGGAGTCCCCGATCAGGCACAGGGGTTCGCCGCGGCGGATCCAGTCCCCGGCGGCGAGAGTGTTGAGCAGGGCGGGGTTGATGTTCGGGTTGGCGTCGTGGTCGAAGTCCTCGAGGTACTTCTCCCGCGGGAAGCCGGCAGCCTTGACCCGGCGGACGGTGGAGCGGCGGTCGCGGTCGTCGACCTCGGCCAGGAGCAGCTCGGCGAGGAACCCTGTGTAGGTGAGCTGGTCTTTGGTCGCGGCCGCGACGGCTTCCTCGACCACGGCCCGGATCGTGGGCAGCCGCAGCCGGCGGCAGGCGGTGTCGACCGCAGCCGCGGCTGCTTCCTCAGTCAGTCCGCGCCGGCGACGCAACGTCGTCGTGGTGGAGGTCGTGGTGGAGGTCGGGGTCATGAGGGTCCTCCGGGATCGGCGGCGGTGGGGTGGTCGGTGCCGGTGGCTTGGCTGAGGAGTTGCCGGTCATAGATCGCGAGGTCGGGCAGCGGGCGGGTGTCCGGTGGCAGGCCGGCGATGACGGCCGTCGGGTCCAGAAGGCGTCGCATGGTCAGCGACACCACCCGCTCGGGCCGTCCGGCCTGCTGCTCGCCGTCGACGCCGTGAGCAACGAGGTGACGGCCGTTGTTGGCCCCACCCGCGACCGTCGCGGCGTGGCGGCGGGTCTCGACCGCCACGACCTCAGCGGTGACCACCCCGACAGACAGGGCGGCGCGGATCCCGGCGATCACGTCGGCAGCGCGGTGGGACCGGTGCAGCAGGAGGACGTCGATGAGTTGGCGGGTGCCGCCGGCGTCGCCGTTGACACGGCGAGAGGCGATCCAGAAGTCCTCGTGCGCGGTGGTGAACACGCCAGCGGCACGGGCTTGGGCCAACGCGGTCGACCCGGGCAGCGCTCCGGGCTTGAACGCCAGGACCTCCAAGTAGTGGTCCAGGTCAACGACCGAGCCGGTGCGGGCGATCCGCCGAGGATGGTCGGCGACCAGGCGACCGCCGTCGAACACCTTCACCCTGGAGGCTTGCAAGGAGACGCGGACGCGTCGGCCGATGAGGCGGGCCGGGACGGAGTACTTCACCATCCGTACCGTCACCAAGCTGGAGCGGTCCACCCGCGGGTTCAGGACCAGACCCGGATCAAACCTGTCCGCCGGCAGCGAGTTCAGGAACGGCTGCTCGACCGCGAGGTCGTGCCCGACGGTGTGCAGGCGGCCCTCGATGCGGCGGTGGAGGTCGCGGGCCTCCCAGCCGACGATCTTCTCGTTCAGCTCATCGAGGTTCTTGACCTCGGGCATGGGGGTGAGCCAGGTGCGGCGGAACCGGCCGACCTCGCCCTCGACGCCGCCCTTCTCGTGAGCGCCCTCGATCCCGACCTGGCAGTAGAACGGGTCGAACCCGTAGTGGGAGCGGAACAACACCCAGCGAGGGTTCTCCGTCCGGCGCCGTCCCGAGCCGAAGAGCACCTGGGAGACCGCGGAGGTGAGATTGTCGTAGCGGATGTGCCCGGTCGGGATCCCACCGAAGGTCTCGAACGCGTCGATGTGGCCCTCCAGGAAGGCTTCCTGCCCGCACGTCGGATAGACCCGGTGGAGCGCGGCACCGGAGTGCGAGAGGCGGTACACGAACAGGTGACACTTGGTCTTCACCCCATCCAGGACCACCCAGACCTCGCCGAAGTCGACCTCCGCCTCCACCCCTGGGGCGTGGTCTTGCGGGATCATCGCGACCGCCGCGACTTTGCCGTGCTCGACCGCGATCTCCGGCCGGCGTCGATGCACGTAGTCCCGCACCGTCGAATACGACACCACAGCCTCGTGTTCGTCGAGGAGGCGGGAGTGGACTCGGCGGGCCGTGTGGCGCTGCTTCCGCGGCGCGTCCAAGTCAGCAACGAGCATCGCGTCGATCGCCTCGACGTACGGGCCGAGCTTCGGCGCCACTCGCTGCGGCGTCTTCCGTCGGGGTGGGTCCGCCGACGCCAGCGCTTGCCGGACCGTCCGCCGGTGCACCCCATGACGACGCGCGAGTTCCCGGATCGACAAGTCCTCGACCCGGGCATCCCTGCGGATCGCCGCGAACAACTCCACCCGAGACCCCGTCCCGGACACCACCACCTGCACGTGTCTCGCCATGACGACCACGCTGGCGTGGGGTGGGGCCAGATCAGACCGTCGCACCACCCGACACGCCGACCAGGTGGGGCCACCCCAAGCCGTCACGGTGGGGCCAACTCAGGCTGTCAGAACCAACTTCCGTCACGCGGTGGCCAAGGCCACTTTCGGACACCTGCGCCACTACACGTGGAACCGGGTCATCCGATGGCTGCGGAACAAACATCGCAAGACGGGGTGGAAGGCCCTCCGGCGACGATACGGGCCCACCGGCTGGTGGCCCCGCGACGGGGAGACGGCATTGTTTGACCCGGCATCGGTGACGGTCACCCGCTACCGATACCGCGGCGTCATCCCCTCCCGCTGGGCCGCCCTCGCCCACATCGCCTAACGGTTCGACCTCGGCACGGGCTCGTGGAGAGCCGGGTGCGGTGCAAGCCGCACGCCCGGTTCGGGAGGCGGCCCGGGGAAACGGAACAGACGGCAACACTGTCACCGCGCCCCGGGCCGAGCGGATCATCGCGCCGTCCACGGCCACCGCGGACGGCGCGATGATCCGCTCTATCGGATCCGGAACGTGCTCCGCTCGGGGCGGGAGAACCTGACTGACCGACAACGATCACGCCTCGAAGCGGCGTGGGCCGCCGACGAACGACACGTCGAGGTCGAAGTCGCTTGGCGGTGCGCTCAACAAGTCCGCGACGCCTACCACCAAGCCAGCCACGCCGCCGGACGAGCCGTCGCCGAGAAGGTCCTGACCTCCTTCGTGACCTGCCCGATCCCCGAGGTCAACCGCCTCGGCAAGACCCTGACCACGTGGCGTCGCGAGTTCCTCGGCTACCTCGACACCGACGGCGCGAACAACGGCGGCACAGAAGCCGTCAACGGCCTCATCGAACTCCACCGCCGCATCGCCCGCGGCTTCCGCAACCGCGACAACTACCGCCTCCGCATGCTCCTCATCGCCGGCGGGCTGAACCTATGACCCCACCCCCAGGTACGAAGAGCCCCGAATCGCTGACGGCATCTACCCGTCGGCTCCAAGTTGCCGAGCTTCGCCGACCTGATGGAATCCCGACCGCTCGACCACAAGCCCGCCGCAGGGCCCTCCCCACGAAGCATCTTTGACTTCTCCGCGCCTTCGAAAACGTGCGCTTCAAGGAAGCCTCATCGGTGATGACATCGAACTGCCATAATTGGGCGATGCCGGCAGAGTGTGAAGTGCCCGTAGGTGGTGCAGCCTGCGCCGTTCTGGCCATCGGCCGCTGCCAAATGTGTAGTCGTTCGTTCTGCATGACGCATCAAGGCTTGATCAGGGATGGTTACGGAGGGCCTTGGGCTGCGAGCGACCGCTGCCGACCCTGTTCCGAAGATGCAGAGCGGGAACGACAGGAACGCACCCGACAGATGCACGATCAGCAGGCGGCCCAACGCATTGGAAGTCGGCACGCCTCCGAAAGTGCCGGTGACGTCCTTCGAGGACGGCTTCGGGCCGCCAATATTCCAGCCACACCTCTGGTGGAAGTTGTGGAGCGTCGGCGCCTGCTGCCCGACGTGACCCGAAGAGTGGAGGCGTGGAGGACGCCACTCACACGCGTTACCGGACCCGGCGCGGAGGACCCTCGCGGGGAAACGACGACTGAGGAGCTTTGGCTGTCGTCTCGAGGAGATTGGGGCACGGTATATAGGGATGAATTCACTGCCAAGAAGGCGATGGGCTCCTGGTTCGACCTGTCCAACGCTGTGGCGCCCACTCTGAATTACTACGGACTGGCAGAGGACTAAGCTGGCTCATCACAGTTGAGGGTGTGGGGCGTTTCGTCGCGTCGTTGCGGGGTGAGGGTCTGGGCCTCCTGCGGATGGAAGTTCCTACACTGCCCAGGCGGTCCATGCTTGCCATCGCTCGCACAGGTCCTCGGCGCTTCCGAGAACGGGCTCCCGCCGACCTGAAGACGACGGAATTGGGTGAGGCTGCGCACTCGCCCCTGCGGGTCGCGGTGGAAGGCCAGCAACTCCCCCATGCTTGGGTCGTCAGTGAGCACCAGAAGGGCAGCGCCCGATTGAAGGTGCAGCCACGCCACTGCACGGTCCGGGGAACAGCCCTCGACGTGTGACCGCTGGGACAAGTCGTCGTCGGTCCATACCGAGTAGTGGGCCGCTTGATCCCCGTCTCTCAGAGTCCTTCGGTTGGTGGTTGTGGGGTCGGAACCTCGACGAGCACGCTCGGCAGGTCGCACTGTGACTGGGGATTGCTCCTAGCGTCGGGACGATGGGGCGAACAAGTACAGGTGACCGGCAGGACGCGACCGAGCTGGTCGAGTGTGCTCACGGCTCAGTCTTCGTCCCAGCCCGAGGCCTTGCGCCAGGCGGCAACGTCGTCGGCGTGCCGGGCGCACCCTGCCGCGCGCCCTTCCTGTTCGTCGTCCGGGTGACCGCTGAACGGGCCGACGTCGCGCACCCGCGCTCCGCAGCTGGCGCACTCCCACGACGCGCTGATGCTGTCGTAGGGCTGCTAGGGCTCAGGCTGTTGCCCCTCCTCGAAGCCCAGTACAT